>Ga0256841_1000232_pt1 | contig 61011 bp, 47 predicted proteins | sample 356308metaG_FD_185971 | JGI IMG/M metagenome (GOLD analysis project Ga0256841, IMG submission 185971) | Hydrothermal vent microbial communities from Mid Atlantic Ridge, Atlantic Ocean - 356-308 | ecosystem: Environmental > Aquatic > Marine > Hydrothermal vents | place: Atlantic Ocean: Mid... | reverse complement strand
ATTCTCCGCGCTCGAGGCCAGCCCGTCGCCCAGAACCCGGAACGAGGCGCCGCGGACGCCGGGCAACGATTCGATCGCCGGGCGGATCCTGTCCGGCTGCGGCAACGTCTTGGTGATGGCCGGATCGTCGTGGTAGCCGGCCCGGTGGATCTGGATGTGGCCGATGTGGGCGCGGACCGAGTTGTCCACCATCTGTTCGTGGAAGCCGTCGCCCAAGGCGCGCATGAAGATGTTGAAGGCCAGCCCCAGGGCGATCGTCATCACCGTCAGCACCGACCGGCGGCGGTGCCGCCAGACGTTCCGCCAGGCCATGGCGAGGAACAGCCTCATCGGTTCGCCTCCCGTCTCACTGCACGCCGGATTCGCATCAGATTCGCCGTTTCAGGTTCTGGAGCGTGAAGATCCGGGTTGGGATCGGCCGGTCGAAGACCACTTCGCGGTAGACGAGCACCGTCTCGCGGCCCGGCTTGCCGACGGGCTTCATCCGCCAGCGCATCGGATAGTTGCGGGAGCCGGTGCGGCGGATCTCTTCGAAGGTCATGACCTTCTTCAGGTTCCCATGCTCGTCGTAGAACTCCTCACGCCGCGGCAGGGCATCGGATTTCCGAACAGCCAACACCAGCTTGCCCCAAACCACCGGGGCGTCCGGCTTGGGCGTGGCCACCAGCTTCCAGCAGGCGTCGCCGCCCTCGACGAGCTCGCCGGCCACTTCGTGGGTGTAGTCGTTGACGAGGCTGCTTTCCTTGACCAGGTCGTCGTTCGTGAAGTCACTGCCCATCCATGGCTGGAGCATCAGCGACGGAGGGATCTTGATGGTCCGCTCGATGCGGGGCATGTAGATCCACATGTTCGTTCCGATCCGCAACGTGGCCGTGCCGCGCTCCTTGGCCGGGGCGGTGATCAGGATGAAGGTCTTGTCCGGGTTCACTGACCAGTAGTCCATTTCGAGCGTGCGCTCCCACTCGGGCCGCCGCACGGTCATCGAGCACTTGCCCTGCTGGGTCTTGCCCTTCAGCGCCCGGTCGGAGCGGCGGGCCAGCTCAGTGGCGTCCGGAAAGGAAGCGCCACGCAAGAGGACGGCCACCGGACCAAAGAGCGCGGTTCCGAATTCGCGCCTACGCACGGTTGCCCCCTTGCCGCCGGCCGCCCGGCTCACGGCTCCTCAATCCCCGGATCAGCACCTCCGCGAAACTCATGCAGGTCTTCTCCGGATCGAGCTGCGGATCGAACCAAACCTGCAGGAAGAACCCATCGAGGGCGCCGACGAACATAGCGGCTACGGCCTCGACGTCCAGGTCCGGAGCGAACTCGCCGGCCTTGATCCCACGCCGGAGGATGCCCGCCACGTAGTCCCGGAACAACTGGTACATGGAGCGGAACTGGACCACGAAATGCCCACGCATCTCGAGCGACGAGGAGGCCGCCCAGAACTCGAAAGTGAGCGGGTACAGCTCTTGCACCTCTCCCACCGATTCGACGGCGGCCCGGACGAGAAGCTGGATCTGCTCCCCGGCCGACACCCCGGCGGCAGGGACTTTCGAACGCAAAGCGGCGAAGTACCGGGCCGTCCAGCGGTCGAACACGGCGAAGAGCAACTCTTCCTTGCTCTTGAAGTACTGATAGACCGTGCCCTTGGCGACGCCGGCCCGCTCGGCTACGGCCTCGACGGTGGCCGCGGCATAGCCGTGGCGGGCGAAGACAGCGGTGGCGGCGTCGAGGATCTCGGCCCCCCTCTTGTCGCGATCGGCGCTCCGGCGAGCCATAGGCCACCTGCTTGACTGACCAGTCAGTCATCAGTCTCGCGCCGTCTCTTTCCTCGTGTCAAGCTCTGCCCGAGTCCCTCGATCCGCGCCCCGTTGGCTCCGAACTCCCGGACGCCCCGCCCCGGCCGTCCCGCCAACGCCCCAGAATCGAGGCCCTGACACGCGGCGGCGTTCTTCAGTACAATGCCTGAGCGATGGCAATCATAACCTGGAAAGAGCGCCTCTGGCGCCCGGCCGCGTGGGTGGCCGCTTTGGCAGGCATCGCGGCCATAGCCGGGGCAAGCTGCTCCTCCGCCGAACAGCGCAACGCCGGGGGTGAGGCATCCCTGCGGCCGAACATCGTCCTCATCGTCGCCGACGACCTCGGCTACGGCGACCTCGGCTCCTACGGGCAGAAGAGGATCCAGACGCCCGTGCTCGACCGCATGGCGCGCGAGGGCATGCGTTTCACCGACCACTACGCCGGCAGCACCGTCTGCGCCCCGTCCCGCTGCACCCTGATGACCGGCTATCACACCGGCCATGCCGTGGTCCGGGGCAACCGTGAAATCAAACCGATGGGCCAGCACCCGCTGCCCGATGAGTCCGTCACCGTCGCCGAGGTGCTCAAGCTGGCCGGCTATCGCACCGGCCTGATCGGCAAATGGGGGCTTGGAGGGCCGGGCTCCTCGGGCGAGCCGAACCGCCAGGGTTTCGATTACTTCTTCGGCTACCTGTGCCAGCGCCACGCGCACAACTATTACCCGGAGTTCCTGTTCCGCAACACCGATCGCGTGCCGCTCGAGAATGTCGTCGCCGAGCCGAAGCGCGAAGACGGCGCCGGGGTGGCCGTCAAGCGGGTGCAGTACTCGGCCGACCTGATCGCCCAGGAGGCCTTGGACTTCGTCGAACGCAACAAAGACCGGACGTTCTTCCTCGCCTGGACCGCCACCCTGCCGCACGCCAACGACGAAGCGGGTGACAAAGGAATGGAGGTGCCGGACTACGGCATCTACGCCGACAAGGACTGGCCGGAGCCGCAGAAGGGCCACGCGGCGATGATCACCCGGTTGGACCGGGACGTCGGCCGCCTGCTCGAGAAGCTTGACGAGTTGGGAATCGCCGACAAGACGCTCGTTCTCTTCACCAGTGACAACGGCCCGCACCGCGAGGGCGGCAACGATCCGGAGTTCAACGACTCGAACGGACCGCTGCGGGGCATCAAGCGCGACTTGTATGAAGGCGGCATCCGCGTGCCGCTGATCGCCCGGTGGCCGGGCAAGATCGCTCCGGGTACAGTGAGCGATCACCTCTGCGCTTTCTGGGACTACCTGCCGACGTTCGCCGAGCTGGCCGGCGTCGCCGCTCCCGAAGGGATCGACGGGATCTCGTTCGCGCCGACGCTGCTCGGGCAACCGGACCTCCAGAAGGAGCACGAATTCCTCTACTGGGAGTTCCACGAGGGCAAGGCTTCGAAGCAGGCCGTGCGCATGGGCAAATGGAAGGCGGTGCGGCTGGCCCCGGGAACGCCGCTGGAACTCTACGACCTTTCGACGGATATCGGCGAAGAACACAACGTCGCGGCGGAGCACCCGGACGTGGTGGCCAAGATCGAGCAGTACTTGAAAACCGCCCGTACCGAGTCCAAGTACTGGCCTCTGCGCGGCGGGCACTAGAGCAGACCGGAAGCTTCAGTCGCCGGCGAAGGTCTCGGCGAGGCTCAAGACATCCCCGATGTAGCGGCGGGTGGCGGGGAGCTTCTGGAGATGGCCGAAGCGGTCCACACGGCCCGGGCCGGCGTGGTAGGCCCCGAGGGCCAGAGTGACGTTGCCGCCGTAGCGGTCCAGCAGGAAACGCAGATAGCGCGCCCCGGCGCGGATGTTCTCCTCTGGGTCCCAATAATCACGGACGCCCATCAGGCGGGCGGTGCCCGGCTTCAGTTGCATGAGCCCGACAGCGCCGCTGCGCGAGACGGCGCAGGGGAAGAAACGCGATTCACGGTAGAGGACGGCAAGAACGAGTTCCGCTGAGACGCCCTCCTCCCGCGAAACCCGCTCCACCAGGCGCCGGGCGGTGTGAAACGGCAGGGGCCGGCAGCCGGGAGGCGTCCAGGCCGGCGCGGAAAAGAGTTTCGGCGGCGGGGCCGGAGGAGGATCGACCATCAGGACGATCCGTCCGGCGTCCGCCTCCCGCGGAGTCCGGGAAGGCTCCATGCCGGCATGGACGCCCACCAGGAAGGCGGTAAACAGGGCCATCGAAGGGCCGGCGGCGAAGAAGAAATACGCTGGCCTGCCCCTGAACAGACGCTCCATCCGCTTCCAGTGGGCGCTCCCCGCCTCCGCGCGGCAGAGTCCGCGCAACCGCTCGTTCTCCGCGTGGAGCCCCAGACCCAGCCGGTACGCCAGCACGGCCAGCAAGGCCGCCGCCGCCATGGGGAGGGCCGGGTCCCAGTGCCAGAACTTCATCCCGCCGACTTTCCTTCTCTGTTCGCCTCTCCGGGGACTTCGACCGCTGGTCGAGTTGCGCAGGCGCTCCTGCGGCAGCCGCGGAAGCTCAACTCATCTATCGAACGGACGAGGGCGCCGGCTTTAGGGTTGGCGCCCAAAGCGCCGGCCGCTTCAATAGAGCACCGTGGAGTCCTCGAACAGGCGGCCGAGGCCCCCCTCGTCTCGGCGCGCGGGCAGAGATCCGCGTTTCTGCGGCAGGGTCCCGGCCGCCAGAGCGGGGATGTCACGGTAGTGGAAACCGACAGCCCGCAAGCCGTTGGGCGCGCCGAGGGCGACCATCGATTCGATCAGGCGCTCGGCGAGCCTCTCGGCCTCCTCCCCCTCCCGGATGCGGCCGGTTCGACGATTCCTTTCACCGGCATGGCGATCCCCTCGCTTCGCTGATGCTGGACCAAGGATAGCGCAGCGGCGCGCGGGTGGGGAGTCGCAGCGGTGGAGAGCCGGCGCGGCGTAGACTAGTCAGTCTGAGAGATCCGTTGCGAGGCCCGGCCGCCGGGCGGGCGGTTTTCCGGGTCGCCACCGATAGACGGTTCGTAAACGACCCGGCGACGGCGGGAGGCGCAACCAGCGCCGCCATCCGCGCCGCATCCCCAGCCGCCGTTTCGCCGGGGACCTTCCGCCGCCGGAAGCGCACCAGCCGGCGAGCGGCTTCCAACAAGACATATGAGTGACGAAGCCCGGCAACAGAACCTCCGCCCCCAGCCGCTCGACCGCGCCAGCGCGGCCCTGGCGCTACTCGCGTCGGCGCTGTGGGGCGGCAATCTGGTGGCGCTGAAGTTGGGTTTGGAGGTCTTTCCTCCTTTCTGGAGCGCCTGGTGGCGGTTTCTGATCGGGCTGGCGGTGCTTGGCGTATGGGCGCGCCTGCGGGGCGAGATTCTGAACCCACGGCCCGGAGAGCTCCGGCCCCTGGGAATTCTCGGGGTGCTGTTCGCCGTCCAGATCATCCTGTTGAACATCGGCCAGGACTTGACGTCGCCGGCCTACGGAGCCGTTCTGCTGAACACGCACCCGCTGTTCTCCAACCTCGTCGGACACTTCGTCGTGTCCGAGCAGCGGCTGGACCGCAGCCGGATGCTCGGCTTGGCGCTGGCCTTCGGGGGCGTCTCGTACCTGGCGCTGGGCAAGCCGGTGCAACGCCTGGCGCCGAACCCGCTGCTGGGCAACACGCTGCTGGTGGCCTCGGCACTGTTGCTCGGGATCCGCACGGTTTACACGCGGTGGATCGTGCAGGGCATCGAGCCGGTGAAAGCGGTCGTCTGGCAGTCGGCGATTTCCCTGCCCTTCTATCTGCTGCCGGCGCTGCTGCTGGAGCCGCCTCTGGCGGGCTCGTTGCGGCCGGGCCCGGTGGCGGCGGTGCTCTACCAAGGGCTCGTAGTGGCGAGCATCTGCTTCATGATCTGGACAACGCTGCTGCGCCGCCACAGCGCCGGGACGCTGGCCATGTTCAGCTTCACCGTGCCGGTCTTCGGCATCCTGCTCAGCGCCCTGATCTTCGGGGAGCCGGTCACCGGACGCATCGTGCTGGCGGCGGCGCTGGTGACCCTAGGAATCGGCATCGTCCTCCGCCGCTGAATCGAACGAGCCACGCTGGACGTGGCGGGAACCACCGCCATCGGGGTCTGATCACCGCCGCCTGACGGGAACCACGAACCGATCCGCGGCGTTTGGAATTTCGTGCGTTACGTTCCTACCCGGAACTCCGAGCCGGTCACCGTGAGCTGACATAGCGTCCCAGCGTTCCGCTGTAGATCCGGGGCGGCCTGGCGAGCGGCCGGATCTCGCCCCGGCGGAGGTACAGGCAAGCCGTCACTCGGGCCTGCCCTGGGCCGCCGGGAAAGATGCCCACCAGTTCCCACTCCCCGGGGCGTTCGCGAAGCATTTCTTCGAGCAGCTCGTGGTGCGGCACAGCCCTCGGGCCTCTCCGGTTGTCCACTACTACAGCGGCCACCGGCACCGTGTCGAGCAACTCGGCGACCGCTGCCGGCGTCCGCACCGCCAGTTCGTATCGCCGGTCGTACCAGTCGCCATGGGCGAGCAGCTGCGAAGCGCGAAGGATATAGTGCTGCGGATCAGGCTGCCGCAACGCCATCTCGGCGATCAGGGAACCTTCTCCAACACCCTTCGAAGATACCAGGATCGCCGCGCGCTGCAGGTTCTTACTGTCCACGATCCGGGCGGCGGCGGCGCCCATGGCCCGCGGCTTGGTCGAGGAACCCGGCAGCCCGGAGCGGAAGCTGAGGGCCAACCCGATTGTCAGGCAACCGGCGGCGAGCGGCGGCGGTATCCCCTTGCCACCCGCCCAGGACGAAAGGGCCCGGATCGACACCATCGAGAAGGCCGCCAGCAACAGCAGAACCAACAGATGCTTCCGCGGGCCGCCACCCACCGGACTCAGCGTGTGGAAGGCGGTCCAGGCAACCAGTAGAGCAGCCATCACGTCGGCCAGCCGGCGCCGGGGGCAGCGGCCCTCACGCCCGCAGGCGATCACCATCCCGGCGGCGCCGCCCGCCAGTAAACCCAGCCCGAAGTGGTGAAGCCTAGTCACCGCGACCGGATTCACCCAGATGAACTCCGTACCCAGCTTGGTGTTGGTGTGCGTCCAGATCCCTCTGGTGATCCAGTACCAGGGCCCGCAGAGGAGCCCAACCACCCCCCCCGGCGCCCAGAAGTCCGCCCGCCGCAAGAGATCAAAGCGCCGGCTGATGGCCACATAGACCAGGGGAAGAAAGGCGAGCGCGAAAGCATTGCCTTTGATCAGAATCGCCAAGACCGCCAACGCCGACCACGCCAGCGAGTTTCTCCATCCCGGCTTCGAAACATATCGCGCGAACGCCAGCGCTGCCGCCAACGAGACCACGGCGAGCAACATGTCCGGCTCGACCTGGTATGAGAACCGCACCACCGTCCCCCGCATCAGCAGCAGAGCGACGGCGCCCAGCGCCAGAACGGGACCGGCCAGCCGGCTGGTGATCTGGTGGACCATCCACAAAGCGGCCACTACAATCAGGCCCAGCAACAGCATGACGGAACGGTGCGACGGACCGAACAGCAGCGTCCATCCCCCTTCGATCAAGTAAAAGACAGGCGGCCACTGACCGATGCCGAGCTTGGGATAGTGCGTATAGTACGCTTCGGCGAAGCGCATCGGGTTCGGGAGCTGGAAGTCCAGCAACGCCAGGGCGTACTGGCGCACCATGATCCCCGAGACATAGTGGGCGGCCGAATCGTCAGTGATCCCGAGGTCCCCCCGGTAGGCGCCCGCCTGCCACTGAATCCACAGGACCCCCAGAACGCTCAGAAGAAGTGCTGCGACCCCAGCCCGAAGGGCCGAGTTGTCAGCCAGGCGTCTCACACGAACGAAAAGTGTACCATCCTCGCTGCCGGGTCCGGACCGGCACGTGGCTGCCCGGCCTGCGTTCAGAACCGGACCGAGGCTCGGCGGAAAATGGCCGGCCCACCGGCGCCTCCATGGCTTCGGGGTTCTCCCGGCGCAAACGAAGGGAAATCCTCTTCTCGCGCCTCGCGGCCTCCTCGTCTCCCCTCCGGAAGTAGACCTGCGAGAGCAGCAGGTGCGGCTGCGGGTGCCTGGGGTCGGCTTTTACGGCGCGCTCCAGTTCCTCGACCGCCTCGCGGTAGCGCCGCAAGCTCATCAGGGCCCTCGCGAGCGGCGCCCGGGCGCTGATGTAGTCCGGACGGAGCTCCACCGCCTACCGCAAATACGGGAGCGCCTCTTCGAACCGCCGCAGCTTCACTAGCGCATCGCCGTAGAAGAAATAAGGGCCTCGTAGGCCGGGTCCGGCTCCATGGCCTGCCGCCAGAGCTTCACTGCTGCTGCGGCATCGACTTGCCCCGCCAGGCGCAAAACGCGATTCGACAGACTAGCCGGGCCACTCCCGTGGATGAAGAGCAGCCGCCATGCCAGCGCCGCGCAACTCATCGCTCGACCCGCATCCGGCGGCATTCGCCGCTGCCTTCGACCAACAAATAGATGTGGTCCGCAGCAACGCCCGGGAACGTCTCTGTGGCGCCCGACGGCCACCGTACCTCGATCTTGTCCACAGCTTCCGCAGCCCCCAGGCCGAAGTGCAGCCGCAGATCGTTCTGGGAGAGGAAACTCGACTGGCTGAGGACCGGCGCCGTCTGCACTTCGCCGCCGGCATGGACCCGCACCACCGCGCCGATGGCGCTGCGGTTGGACTTCGTGCCCTCGAGCTTCAATTGGATCCAGTGCCGCCGGGCCTTCAGATCGTTCCGCAGCAGGGACGGCGCCTCGTCCATGTTCATGATCAGGACGTCGATGTCGCCGTCGTTGTCGTAATCGCCGAAGGCCGCCCCGTGACTGGCGTGCCGCGCCGAGGCTCCCGGCCCGGCAAGATGGGTGACGTCTTCGAACTTGCCGTTCCCCAGATTGCGGTAGACGAGCCTCGGTCCGCGGTAGGGTTCATCCGGGTCGATGGCCTGGACCTCCGGGTAGACATGGCCGGTCACTTGGAAGACGTCCTCCCAGCCATCGTTGTCCAGATCGACGAAGTCGGAACCCCAAACCACGTAGCCCGGATTCACGGCGAGCCCGGCCGGCAGCACGACGTCGTCGAAAAGCCCCTTGCCGAGGTTGCGGTAGAGATTCGGATAATCGCCGATGAAGTTGGTTTTCAGCACGTCCAGGTGGCCGTCATGGTCATAGTCGCGCACGGCGACCGCCATGCCGGCCTGCTCGGCGCCGTTTTCGTTGTACGCGAGCGACGTTTCCGTCCCCAGCTCGGTGAACGTGCCGTCACGGTTGTTGCGCAAGAAAAGGCTGGGAGTGGAATCGCAGGCGAGGTAGATGTCGGTCCAGCCGTCTTCGTTCAAGTCCGCCGCCACGGCCGTGAAGCCGTAGATGCCTTGCGGTACGCGGATGCCCGCCTTGGCCGAGACGTCTTCGAACGTCCCGTCGCCGCGGTTCCGGTAGAGGGTGGTGGTTCCATAGGGGAGGCCGCGCGGGCCGCAGTAGACAGGCGCTTCCTTCCAGCGGCAGAAGGCGAACTGTCCCGGCTGGGGCGTCCGCCGCAGGTCGAAGCCCACGTAGCTCGCGGTGAACAGGTCGAGGAAACCGTCGCGGTCGTAGTCGAGGAAGGTACAGCCGGTGGTCCATTCGTCCTCCGGGCCCGCCACGCCGGACGGGCCGGCGACCTCTGTGAAGGTCCCGTCCCCGTTGTTGCGGAAGAGTGTATTCGGGCCCCAGTAAGTGACGTAGAGATCCAGGTCGCCGTCGTTGTCGTAGTCGCCGGCGCAGACGCCGTTTCCCCAGCCGAACTGGTCGAGGCCCGCCCGGCGGGTGACGTCGGTGAACTTACCGTTGCGCTGGTTGCGGTAGAGGCGGTTCGTGGGCGGGGATCCGGAGAAGCCGTCCAGCGTGAACCCGTTCACCAGGAACACGTCCAGCCAGCCGTCGTTGTCGTAGTCCACGAAGGCGACACCCGTTCCGTTGGCCTCGATGATGTACTCTTTCCGGTCCGGACGCCCGCAGACGAACTTCATATCGAGGCCCGCGTCGGCGGCGATGTCCACGAGGTGGACGGGAAATGGCTTCCCGGAGAACTTGGGGCGCGGCGCCGGCGCCGCATTCCCCCCGACCATTCCTTGGGCGAACACCTCACCCGTCCCGGCAGACAGCAGGAGCCCCACGAGCGCCCCAGTGATGAGGAGCCTTCCCCGAACGACGAACACTAGGAGTGTTTTATCAAATCTGCCGTCCCACATCCCACATGCGCCCCGGAGCGGGAGACGGCGATCGGCATTCTTCTCTCAGAGAAGCAACTTTCCAGGCCCCCGCGACGCGTCCTCCCCGAAAGCGATTTGCGTTAGACTTGTTGCCGGTTTCGACCGCCACGGGAGGAGGCGATGCTGCGTCGAAGGGCGCTGGCCGGTATCGTGCTGCTAACTTGGCGGCTGAGTTGCCCGGGGGGCGACGGCGTACTACTGCGTCCGTAGTGAGCAGGCCAACAGCGGGACCACGTGGGCGATCCCGATGTGGATTACGATACAGTAGGGCGCCGAGGGCGGAACGCGCCGGGGATGCTGGGAAACTGACACCGGAGCGAAGATTCGCCATGTGGAGCCGGAAAACCTGCTTCGCGCTGGGCGCCGTGTTGCTCGCGGCGGCCATTGTGCCTGCAGCGGCGCAATCGAGTCCACCTGGAACCGGCAGCTCCGCCCAGTTCGCCCTGGTGCTGGGCGTTGGGGACACCCGGCCGACACGCTGGAAGGGTTCCATCAAAGCTCGTGGCGCCGTGGTAACGAAACTGGCTTTGCGCCGCCCCATTCCCGAGGACATGCTCGGGGAAACGGATTGGGACATCCGCACCGTCCGAGTGAACCTGGCCAACAGCCGTACAGTGAAGGGCCGCCGCTTCCCGGTGCTGCCCCGGGTGATCTTCGTCACCGCGGAACTGCTGGACGCGGCGCCGGCGTTTACGGTCAACACGCGGCAGGGTAGCTTCAGTTTCGAACTCTCGGAACTCGCGTGGGGGCGGACGCTCACGCTGCTGAACGGCAGGGTCGAGGTTACGCTCACTCCCGCTCCCCGGTTGTTGACGGACTCGATCGAGGAAGAGGACTTCCCGGCCCTCGCCCGCGGCGGCGACAAGATCTATCTCGCTTACGTGAAGTTCACTCACGGCGACCGCAGCCAGGTCTGGCCGCGCCAGCTCACCGAAAAGCCTGCTTCCTATGAGCCGCTGGCGCGCCCCGTCGGCGGCGACCAGGTCTTCCTGGCCGAATACTCCCTAGGGAGCGGCGAATGGAGCGAGCCGGAGCCCGTTTCGAAAGCCGGCCAGGACGTTTACAAGACGGCGGTCGCCGTGGATGGGAACGGCCGCGTCTGGGTGATCTGGTCGGCGCGGGTGGGCGGCTATTTCGACATCTATGCGCGGAGGCGCGAGAACGGAAACTGGTCTGACGTGATGAGGCTGACGCAGACGCCGGGTCCGGATCTGAGCCCGGTGGCGGCCACGGACACCCGGGGAGCCGTCTGGGTGGCCTGGCAGGCGTTCGCAGACGGTGACTTCGACATCCTCATCGCTCGACAGGAAGGCGACCGGTTCGGCGATCCAGTACGGGTCTCGCCCTCTCCGGCCAACGACTGGGCGCCGCAGATCGCCGCCGGGCCCGGGGGGGAGATCGCCGTGGTCTGGGACACCTACGACAAAGGCGACTACGACGTCTACCTGCGCCGTTTCAACTTTGCCGGTACGATCACCTCCGACCAGCCGCTCCCGGTGGCCGCCAGCCGAAAGTTCGAAGCGCGTGCCAGCGTCGTCTATACGCCGCCGGCGCGCCTCTGGGTGGCCTACGAGGAGTCGTACCCCCGCTGGGGCAAGGACTTCGGTACTTACGAAACCACGGGCACGGGCCTGTATCAGGCTATGGAGGTCCGGGTGAAGGTGATCGAGGGAAGGCGGTTCTACCGTCCGACACCCACCCTCGCTCCGGTGATCAAGATGTGGCCCGCTCCCCACCCGGTGCACTATGGCAGGCTTCGCGGCAACGTCCGGATCCCTTTCACCGAGCAGCCGAATCCTGAACTGGCTCTAAACCGTCCTCCTGGCGCCACACCCTACCCGCGGAACTACCCATCCAAGAGCTTTCCCCGACTGGCGGCCAGCCGCGACGGCACCGTGTTTCTGGCTTACCGGAACGCGGTGGGCAACGTGCGCGGGCCAGTGGGCACCGCCTGGTTCGAGAACCTCGTCTTCTTCGACGGCTACTCCTGGACCGGCCCGGTCTTTCTGCCGGACTCGGACGCCGTGCTGGACAACCGTCCGGCAATGCTCGGGCTGGAGGACGGCAAGGCGTTTATCGTCGGAAGCACCGATCACCGGTTCCATCAGAGCGGCATGATCACCGCCGGCGGGCAGGATACCCGGATCAATTACGATCTGGTGGGCTGGCAGATCGACACCGGCCGGCCGGGGCACCTCAGCCGAGCGGGTTACGCCTTCGGCAAGGGCGGCCCCGGCCGCCGCGCGGCATCCGCATCCCCGGCGGCGCTGGTCCCGCTGCCCGACGAGGCGCCCTCTTCCCCCGAGCCTGACGCGGAGTCGGAAAGGCATCAGGTCGAACTGATGAGGAGCTACCGGGTACGGCTGGATGCCCCAGGCGGCATGCGCGAGCTCCGCCTGCTGCGGGGCGAGTTCCACCGCCACACGGAGATCAGCGGGGACGGCCGGAACGACGGCCCGATCATCGACGCCTGGCGTTACCTGATCGACGCCGCGTCGATGGACTGGGTGGGCTGCTGCGATCACGACAACGGCGGGGGACGGGAGTATTCCTGGTGGATCACGCAAAAAATGACCGACGCCTTCCTGCTGCCCGGCCGCTTTACGCCGATGTTCAGCTACGAGCGCAGCGTCCGGTATCCCGAAGGGCACCGCAACGTGGTCTTCGCCCGCCGCGGCGTCCGCCCGCTGCCGCGGCTGCCGAAGATGGAAGAGGATTCGCCCCCGGAGCCCGCGCCCGACACCCAGATGCTCTACGAATACCTGCGCTACTTCGGAGGCATCGCCGCCTCCCACACTTCGGCCACACGCATGGGTACCGATTGGCGCGACAACGATCCGGAACTCGAACCGGTGGTGGAGATCTACCAGGGCGACCGGCAGAACTACGAGATGCCCGGCGCTCCGCGCTCGAATTCCGAGGCCGACTCGATCGGCGGCTGGCGGCCGCTCGGCTTTGTGAACCGCGCCCTTGAAATGGGCTACCGCTTGGGCTTCCAGGCCTCGAGCGACCACATCTCCACCCACATGGCCTACTGCAACGTGTGGGTCGAGGAGCCGACGCGGGAAGCCATCCTCGAAGCGCTCAAGAAGCGCCGCGTCTACGGAGCCACCGACAACATCCTGGCCGACGTCCGCTCGAGCGGACACTTCATGGGAGAGGAGTTCACCGTCGAAGGCCAGCCGGTCATCGAAGTCAAGCTCTGGGGTACGGCGCCGTTCGCCAAGGTGCACATCATCAAAGACGGCGCTTACGTTTACACGACGGAACCCGGCGCCGCGGAAGTCAGTTTCACGTGGCGCGACACGGCCGCCGAGCCGGGGAAGGTCTCCTACTACTACATCCGCGGCGAGCAGGCCGACGGCGAGATCGTCTGGGTGAGCCCGATGTGGATCCACCTCGAGTGACGGAGCGGTGAGGGATCACCGGCCCATCCAGCCGCCGTCGACGACCAGGATCTCGCCGTTCACGTAATCGGAAGCCGGAGAAGCCAAGAAGACCACCGGGCCGCGGAAGTCCTCCGGCTTGCCCCAGCGCCCCGCCGGGATGCGGGCGGTGATGGCCGGCCCGCGCACCGGATCGGCCCGGAGCGGAGCCGTATTGTCGGTCTCCACGTAGCCGGGAGCGATGGCGTTCACCTGCACGCCATGGGCGGCCCACTCGTTGGCCAGCGCTTTGGTAAGCTGAGCCACGCCGCCCTTGCTCGCCGCATAGCCGGGTACAAGGATCCCGCCCTGGAAGCTCAACAGCGAGGCGACGAAGACGATCTTGCCCGAGCCGCGGGCCACCATCTCTTTGCCGATCTCGCGCGCCAGAAGGAACTGGGCGGTGAGGTTCACTTCGAGCACCGCGTCCCAGTCCTCGTCCGGATGCTCGGCCGCCGGTTTGCGCCGGATGATGCCGGCGTTGTTCACGAGGATGTCGATCACCGGAAAGTCGGCCTTCACCCGGGAGATGAAAGCGTAGAGCGCCCGCCGGTCACCGAAGTCGCAGGGGTAAGGCGCGAAGCGCCGCCCGGCGGCCGTTACTTCTCTCTCGACCTCGCTGCCCGACGGCTCGAGCGACCGGCTGACGCCGATGATGTCGGCCCCGGCCTCGGCCAGCGCCACCGCCATGGCCTTGCCGATGCCCCGGCGGCAGCCGGTCACCAGAGCCGTCTTGCCGTCCAGCCGGAACTGATCGATGACGTTCATGGCCGCAAGCTCCGCTACACCCGCCGCCCGGCCCGGCCGGAACGGCCCGCCGCGGGCGCGCCGCCGCTATTTCTGCGAAGCGTGCAGCGCCTGGTCCAGATCCCACAAGAGATCTTCGACGTCTTCGAGGCCGATCGAAACCCGCACCATGTCCGGCTCCACGCCTGCGGCGTGTTGTTCCTCGCTGGCGAGCTGCTGGTGGGTGGTGGAGGCCGGATGGATTACCAGGCTGCGGGCGTCGCCCACGTTGGCCAGGTGCGAGAACAGCTTTACCGAGTCGATGAACTTGCGGCCTGCCTCGTAGCCGCCCTTGATGCCGAAGCTGAAGACCGCCCCGGCGCCCTTGGGCACGTACTTCCGCGCCAGCTCGTAATACGGATTGTCCGGGAGCGACGGGTACTTCACCCAAGTGACCAGCTCGTGGTCCCGGAGAAACTCGGCCACCGCCTTGGCGTTCTGGACGTGCCGGTCCATCCGCATGCCGAGCGTCTCGATGCCTTGCAAGAACAGGAAGGCGTTGAAGGGGCTCATGCACGGCCCGAGGTCGCGCAAGCCCTCGACGCGCGTGCGGGCGATGAAGCCCACCGGGTGGAACGCCTCGTGAAAGACCAGCCCGTGATAGGACTTCGCCGGCTGGGTGAGCTGCGGATAGTCGCCTTTCGTCCAATCGAACCTGCCGCTGTCCACGATGATCCCGCCGATCGAGGTCCCGTGGCCGCCCATGAACTTGGTGAGGGAATGGACGACGATGTCGGCCCCGAAATCGATGGGGCGGCACAGGTACGGTGTGGCGAAGGTGTTGTCGATCACCAGCGGCAAGTTGTGCTCGTGGGCGATGGCGGCCACGGCCTCGATGTCGAGGACGTTGCCCCGGGGGTTGGAGATCGTCTCGCCGTAGAGGAACTTCGTCTTCGGCGTGATCGCCTTGCGGAAGTTCTCCGGGTCGTCCGGGTCCACGAAGGTGATCTCGTAGCCCATCTTCCGGAAGCTGATGTCGAACTGGGTGTACGTGCCGCCGTAGAGGGTGCTGGCCGCCACGGCGTGGTCGCCGGCTTGCATGAGCGAGTTCGCCGTCAAGAACTGGGCCGCCTGGCCGCTGGCCAGCGCCAGGGCCGCCGCGCCGTTTTCGAGCGACGCTACCCGCTGCTCCAGCACATCGTTCGTCGGGTTCATGATCCGCGTGTAGATATTACCCGGCTCGGCCAGCGCAAACAGCTTCGCCGCGTGCTCGGTGTTCCGGAAGACGAACGACGTGGACTGGTAGATGGGCACGGCGCGGGCCCCCGTCGTCGGCTCCGGCTCGTAGCCGGCGTGCAGCGCCCGGGTGTTGAATCCGAACTTCCTCTCGTGACTAGTCTCCTGAGCCATGCAATCAGCCTTTCTGATCTTGTGGTGAATGATGGAATCGCGGGACTTCGACCGCCCGTCTCCGGCAGGCGGCCGCTGTTCCCCCCGGGAAGCGTCGCGCCCGCTGGCGCTCCTCGACGGATCCGTCACCGGGGCGGCGCCCGCCGCTTGCCGAAGTCAAACCAGCTTAACAACTGTAACGAGTCCGTGTCATCCGGGTCCGGCCCTCGCCGGGAAATGGTGAGCCGGCGGCCCGTGCGCTCCCAGCCTCAGCGCTTGTAGCCGATCTTCCGGAGGAACTGCTTGCGCACGTTGACGTCCTCTTCGGTCTCCACGCCCACGGGTGTCTGGCCGTCAACCACGCCGAGGATCGCCCGGCCCAGCTCGGTTTCGGCCACGATCACCTCTATCTGGTTCGCCGTGGCGCAGAAGATGCGGCAGACCTCGGGCACATCTTTGATGCGTCCGGTAATGTTGATGGGAAAGCCCTCCCGCATGTAGATCAGGAAGGCGTGGCCCGCCCCGATGGCCTGGATGTTGCGGATGGCGAGCTGTGTGAGCTCCTCGTCGTTGCCGTCGGCCCGGACGAGCCTCGGCCCCGACGCTTCGTTGAACGCCAGGCCGAACTTCATGTTCGGATTCGTGTTGACGATCGCCTCGTAAAGATCTTCGACCGACTTGATGAAGTGCGACATGCCAAGAACGATGTTGACGCCTTCCGGCATGTCCAGACGCACGCTCTTCAGTTCCATATGATCTATATACTTCCACAATCCGGCCCGCGGCGGCCCGGCCCGGAGCGCCCCGGCAGGGGGCCCGCCCGGGTGGAGCGGCGGGGTGGCCTCGAAGATGCGCCTTCCCCTGGACAGGTGATGCCGGACCCGGCGGCGGCACTGAGCCACCCTTCAATACACGTCGGCGTGGCGCTTCAGCAACGAAGGCAGGTTCTGGGAGAAGGCCGACCGCGTCATCACGATGTCGCAGCCCGCATCGAGGGCCTTCCGCTTCAGCTCGCCCTGGACGTGGGAAAGGTAGGCGATCAAACTGATCTTCTTCGAGTTCGCGTCTTTCTTCAGTTCCCGAATCAGTTTCAAGGCGTTCACCGACGGCATGTTGAGATCGAAGATGATGGCCGTCGGGTTCTGCTTGGCCTTGTCGAGTACGTCCTCTTCCGACTGGACAAACTCCACCGGTAAGCCGGCTTTCTTCGCCGCTTCGCTGATCTTGACGGTGAACATGAGGTCCTGGACCACCGCCACGACCTTCTTCTTGTTACTGCGCTGTTTCGGCATAGATGAACTGCCTCGGTCAAACCGGTTTGTCAGACGGTGTGAGACTTTCTACGGCGCCCGGCTCGGACGAGGGGTACACCGTTCCGGCAGGTGCTTCAATTCTAGCGGGTTCCGCGTTGCTCCCGCAAGCGCCCCGAAGGCGGCCGAAATGTTACGGTGAAGGGGGATGCGAAGCGCTGCAACGGAACCAGAGCGAGCGATGCCGCTGGATGATCCGCTGCGGTTCCACCGCCGGGCCGAGCCGTGCGTCGTGGTGCTCTTCGGGGCCAACGGCGATCTGGCCCGGCGGAAGCTGATTCCGGCCCTGTTCCACATGAGATGCGAGCGGCTGTTGCCGCCTGGCTTCGCCGTGGTGGGCAATTCCCGCACGCCCCTCACCGACGAAGCCTTCCGCGAAAAGATGCGCGCCGCGGTCCGGGAGTTCTCCGCCGATACCCCGTTTCAGCCGGATCACTGGGACGAATTCGCCCGCGGCCTCTTTTACGTTCCCGGAGATTCGCGCGACGCCGGCCTCTACCAGGCCCTCCGGTCCCGGATCGAGGAAGTCACAGCCGGCCGGGAAATGCCCGACAACGTCCTGTTCTATCTGGCCACCGCGCCCGCGCTTTACGCCCCTATCGTCGAACAGCTCGGAAGAGCCGGCCTGGCGAATGGCAGGGGCTGGCGGCGGGTCGTCATCGAGAAACCCTTCGGGCACGATACCGCGAGCGCCAGCGAGCTGTGCGGCCGTGTCCAGCGGGTCTTTCAAGAGAGCGAGATCTACCGGATCGACCACTACCTGGGTAAGGAGACGGTCCAGAACATCCTCGCTTTCCGCTTCGGCAATGGCATCTTCGAGCCGCTCTGGAACCGACGCTACGTGGATCACATACAGATCACCGCCGCCGAATCGATCGGCGTCGAGGGCCGGGGGGCGTACTACCAGCAGGCGGGCGCGCTACGGGACATGATCCAGAACCACCTGCTGCAAGTCATGGCCACCGTGGGCATGGAGCCCCCGGCCGCCTTCGAAGCCGAAGCGGTCCGCGACGAACGGGCGAAGCTGCTGCGCTCCATCCGGCTCTGGCGGCCTGAAGAGGTTCCCGCACACGCCGTAGCCGGCCAGTACGGTCCGGCCCGGATCGGCGGCGAAGACGTGCCGGGCTTTCGGCAAGAGCCCGGAGTGGACCCGGAGTCGCGAACCGAGACTTACGCCGCCGTCACTTTCTACGTGGATAACTGGCGCTGGGCCGGAGTGCCTTTCTATCTGCGTACCGGCAAGCGTCTGGCCCGCCGCGTCACCGACGTTGCCATCCAGTTCCGTCCGGCGCCTCACTCCCTGTTCGAAGGAAGCGGCCCCGCAGCAGGCCGATGGATACAGCCCAATCTCCTCGTTTTGCGCATCCAGCCGGACGAGGGCATTTCCCTGCGCTTCTTGGCCAAGCGGCCCGGCAGCGGAATGAAGCTGCGCTCGGTCTCGATGGATTTCAACTACGGGGCCGGCTTCGGCGTCCGCACCCCGGCCGCCTACGAAACGCTGTTGCTCGACGCCATGGCCGGCGACGCCACCCTCTACATCCGCGAGGACATGGTGGAGGCGAGTTGGCGGGCCGTTCAGCCGGTCCTGGACGTCTGGTCGGAATCCGAGTTCGACTTTCCCAACTATCCGGCCGGTTCCTGGGGTCCGCCCGAAGCCGACGCGATGCTCGCCCGCAGCGGGCGGCAATGGAGGAACCCGTGACGGCCGCGATTCGCCCGGAACGGCTCCTGCGGGAGCTGAGCGAGCTTTGGGCCCAGTCCGCGCAGGAGCCCGGATCAGCCGGCCACGAGGTGCTGCGGGCCTGCTCCATGACCCTGATGGTGCTCACGGCGAGCAGTCCGGACAAGCCGGAAATGACGGAGACCTTGGGCGCTCTGATTCCCGTATATCCCTGCCGGCTCATCGTCATCGAGGTTGCCGGCGGACCGGAGCGCCGCCTGGAGGCCAGTGTGCGGGCTCATTGTTGGAGGACTTTCGGGAGCCGCCGACAGGTTTGCATCGAGCAGGTCCACCTCCGCGCGGCCGCGGGCGCTGTAGCCGATCTGCCGCCGGTCGTGCGGGCCTTGACGGCGCCGGACCTCCCCGTCGTCTTGTGGTGCATACAGATGGACCTGCTGGACCTCGACGGGGCCGGGCCCCTGCTGCAGACCGCCGGGAAAGTCATCGTTGATTCGCACGGAGCCGAGCCGGGCGCCGCGTTCAACCGGATCGAGACGCTTCGCTCCCGGGGACTGCTCGTGGCAGATCTGGCTTGGACCCGGCTCACCCGCTGGCGCGAGCTCTTGGCCCAGACCTTCGCCTCGTGCGCCGGAGCCGGCCCGTACGAAGTGGAAAAAATCACGGTGGCCCATACCGGTTCCGCTCCCGGGGCCGAGGCTCTTTACCTGGCCGGGTGGCTCCGGGACGCCTTCGCCAACCGCCCGGCCTGCGTCTTCACTGCCGCCGAAACGCCCGGGGAGCAGGCCGGCGGCGGAATCGTCGCGGCGGCCATTGAAGGCCCCGCACTCACCTTGACGCTCTCCACGCTTGGGGAGGGGGGCGTCGAAGTGCGGGTGGGAGAATCGGTCTCCTGGACCCGGATCGAACCCCGTGACGAAACCTCCCTGCTCAAAGAAGAGCTGGCCATCGAGGGCCCGGATCCAGTCTTCGAGAGGGCGTTGCGCGAAGCGGCGAACCTAACCCGTCAGCTCCGATGACGCCGGACTACCGCATCCCATAGCCTTCCCGAGCGATGCGCCGCCCGGATTCGGCGTGGCCGCGCTCGGACAGTGGGGGAACGCCGGTAGCGTCCACGAGCCGGTTGTAGAAGTTGAAGAGCGCGCAGACCAGCACCGCGTCCAGGATGGCTTCGTCCGCCCAGCCCGCCTCATGCAACCGGTCGATGTCCTGCTGCCGGACCTCGGCGCAGCACGCAGTGACCTTCTCGACGAAAGCGAAGAGGGCCTTTTCCGCTTCCGGGATGGGCGCCGCGCGATAATCATCCAGGACGGCGTCCACCAGCTTCCGGTCGCCCAGCAGTTCCGCCGCACCGGCGGCATGGGCTTCCCGTCAAAAGACGCAGTGGTTGCGGTCCGAAGTGAAGGCCGCAATCAGCTCGCGCAATCCTGGGCTGAGCGGCGACGGCCCGCGCATCACGATCTGGCTGAATTCGCCGAGAGCGGCCGCCACGGCCGGCTTATAAGCGAAGATGTGGAGAATCTGGGGCGCCTCGATGCCCAATTCCGCGAGCCGCCGAATCCGGCGCCCCATGCTGCTCGCGGGATCGGGGTTCTGCTCGACGTGTTTCAAGAACATGGCTCTTCCTAACCGGCCGGCGCGGCCGGCTGCTGCTTCTGTTGAAAGTATGGGTCCGGCTCCGGCGCCGCGGCCCCGTCCTTTCTGGGCGAGGATGCGCCGTACTTCACCCCCGTGGCCGAATCGAACAGCACCGCCTGCCCACCGCCCATCGGGGAGGCGAAATCCTCCAGCACCTCGAGCTGGTGACCCCATCGGCGAAGCCCGCTCAACGTCTCTTCGGGCAAGCGGCTCTCGATGCTGACGCCGCAGCCGCCGAAGTCGAGCTTGGTGAAGCGGGGCGCCTCGAGAGCGAGCTGTATGTTCATCCCGTGGTCCACTATGTTGGATACGAACTGGGCATGGGCCTGGGCCTGATTCAGCCCGCCCATGATGCCGAAACCGATATGACGGTTCCCTTTCTCCATCAACCCGGGAATGATCGTGTGGAACGGCCGTTTTCGGGGCTGGAGTTCGTTCGGATGCCCTTCCTCGAGCGTGAACAATCCGCCGCGGTTCTGCAAGTGGAAACCGAAGCCGTCCACCACAACCCCGGAGCCGAAGGCGAGGTAGATGCTCTGGATCAGCGAAACGATATTGCCGTTGCGGTCGACTACCGTCAGGTAAACCGTGTCTCCCGTCGGCGGCCAGGGGCTGCCCGGCTGAACGTCGCAGCGCGCCCGGTTCCGGTCGATGAGTTTCGCGCGCCGGGCGGCATAGTCCTTCGACAAGAGTTCGGCAACCGGCACCCGGACGAAGCGGGGATCGCCCAAGTAACGGTTCAGGTCCTGGTAGGCGAGCTTCTGCGCTTCGATCTTGATGTGGAACGCTTCGCCGCTCGTTTGATCCAGACCCCCCAGGTCGAACTGCTCCATGATGTTCAGCATCTCGAGCGCGGCCATTCCCTGGCCGTTGGGCGGCAGCTCATAGATCTTCCAGCCGCGGTACTCGGTGGCGATCGGCTCCACCCACTCCGGCTCGTACTCGGCCAGATCGGCGGCGCTGAAGACGCCTCCCAGCCGCTTCGACGTGGCCAGGATCGCCTCGGCGATCGGCCCCCGGTAGAACGCCTCGGCCCCGTGCTCGGCGACCAGCCGCAGCGCGCCGGCCAGGTCGGGATTCCGGAAGACCTCCCCTACCTCGGGCGGGCGGCCGCGGGGCAGGAAGATGCGCTTGCCGGCAGCGTCGGTCTCGAGTTTCGCCACTGCGTCCACCCAATACTGGTGGATCCACTCGGTGACCGGGAACCCGTTCTCGGCGTAGTAAATGGCAGGCCGGAACAGTTCGGCCCACGGCAGCTTCCCGTAACGGCGGTGCAGCGCCTCCCAGCCGGCCACACACCCCGGCACGGTCGCCGACAGGATGCCCGCCTGCGGCATCGAGGAGTAGCCTTTCTCAGCCAGTAGCTCCCTGGTCAGCCCCGCCGGGGCCCAGCCGCTGGCGTTCAACCCGGTGATCTCACCGGTGGCGGCGTCGCGCCGCATCACGAACAGGTCGCCGCCCATGCCGTTCATCATCGGCTCGACCACTGTCAGGGCGATGTTGGCGGCGATCGCCGCGTCCACCGCCGACCCGCCCCGGGCGAGGATCTCCGCCCCCGCCACCGAGGCCAGCGTCTGGGAGGTCGCCACGATGCCCCGGGTGGTAATCACCATCGAACGGGCCTGTTTCCGGCCCGACGCCGCACCGCTCGCCGCCATGATCGTCGTCATGAGTATCGCAAAACCGAGCCGTCCCATCAGCCTCATGCTGCCACTATCGTAATCGCCATGGTAGGCTCGAATCAGAACCCGCTTTCCAGAGGGGATGAATTCGTATGAACCGCAGAGAGTTCCTTCAGCTTTCCTCACTGGCCGCTTTCGCAGGCAGACTGCCGGCGGCGGACTCGAAGAAGAAGTACGCCACGGACCGGGTCCGGCTGGGTCCGGCCGGCCTGGAGGTCAGCCGCCTGGCGATGGGATCCGGGACGAACGGCACCGGCAAGAGCTCCAATCAGTTGCGCAAACTGGGCGAAAAAGGGCTGGCCGAGCTGCTGCGCGCCGCCTACGACCAGGGCGTCACCTTCTGGGATTCCGCCGACCAATACGGCACCCACGGGGCGCTCCGGCTGGCGCTCAAAGGCCTGCCGCGGGAGAAGATCACCGTCCTCACTAAGACCCACGCCACCACCGCCGCCGAGATGAAGGCCGACCTGGACCGCTTCCGGCGCGAGCTGGGCACCGACTACATCGATATCCTGCTGCTGCACTTCATGCGGGATCCAAACTGGCCGGAGAAGAAGAAGGCGGCCATGGAGGTGATCTCCGAGGCCAAAGAGAGGGGCATCGTCCGGACGCACGGCGTCTCTTGCCATACGCTGGGCGCGCTGGAGGCCGCCGCGAGGCATCCGTGGGTGGAAGTGGACCTGGCGCGGGTGAACCCCGCCGGCGTCGTGATGGACGGCGACCCGGCCCGGGTGCTGGGGGTGCTGAAACGGATGAAGGCCGCCGGCAAAGGCGTCATCGGGATGAAGGTCTTCGGGGCGGGGATCCTGCGGCTGAGGGCGGACGAAGCGCTTCAGTGGACGCTGGCGCGGCCGGAGGTGGATTGCTTCACGATCGGCTGCGAAAGCCGGCGCGAGTTCGAGGACCTGCTCGAGAAAATCCCGGCGGCGAGCGTCCGCGGGTGAAGGAGAATGCGGACGGTTTCTTACGGAAACCCCATCCCGCCGGCGACGCCTGTGCCCAATAGCTGAATCGCCGTGCCCTCGGTACGCTGCTGTTCGAGAAGGAGCGGGAGCCCTGGGCCACAGAGTCTGACGGTAACGGCTCGACCCTTCTTCAGCCCCCTGCTTTGCGCGAACCGGTCTACGGCTGCTGAGCGAAAACGGCGGTAATCTTCGAATATACCGTGCTGATCGCCGGGGTGATGCTCGGGGGGAAGACTGCCGACGCCGCCACAGCGACAAATGCGGCCGTGAGTGCGTACTCGATCATGTCTTGGCCGCGCCGGTCGGGCCAGAACCGAGTCAGCGAAGCCACGAGTAATTGCAACATCTCGACTCCCTCTCCTCCAGCTCGATTTCCCTACGTCTCATCCTGCCAGCGTGCCGCCACGGGAACAACCGGGGAAACAACCGGAACCCACCAAACGCTTTTACTTAACAAAACATGGAACTTTCGGTCCATAGGTACCACTTCAAGCCGCGCGCCGGGAAGGCCGGCTGGGGAGATGATCCGGTTCTCGAGCGCGACCAATGCCGGCCGGGGGCTCGGGTGCTCGCTGCCTCAGTTGCCGCCTGTACGGTAATCGGCGAGCAGTACATCGCCTGGCTGAGGAATGGCGTTGCCGAGAAAAGTGATCGTGTTGCCGGTGAGCGTGTAGTCGAGCCCTTGTTTCTGTAACAATCCGTTCCGGAAAACCTTGAGGCTCGCAGCCGGATTGGGGGCGGCCCCGAGAGTGAAAGTAGCGTTCGCCCCGTCCACCGTTCCCAGCGGCGTCTCGCTGTCCACGAAGCCGATGGCCGCCGCCGCGCCGCTCGAGCAAGGAGCCGAGGTACCGTCCACCCGGACGCAGTCGCCGGCGGCCCCGGTGGCGGCCTCCAGTTCCCCGGTGGCTCCGATTACCGCCGCCCGTGAGGCCGTGTAGCCGGAACCTTTCACCGGCCGGGCGTCGAGAGCCTCGGGCAGCCCCTGGACGTCCTGGATCGTGACGTTGGTCAGCTCCGCCACCACCGCCGAGGTCATCGGCGGCCACTCGATCCGCACGTCCCGCACCCGCAGCGGCGTGGCGCTCTGTGGAACGCTCCAGATCTCGGTGAACTGCACCGAACCGGACGCCACGTACCGCACGGAATAGTAGGAGGCGGTCGGCGCCGTCGTGGTCGGCACCAGGCGCACGTGCAACCGCCCGGCGGTCACTGTCACGGTCAGGTTGTTGGTCGGAACGTTGACGGCGTCCGGTCCCTCGAAGCTTCGCCAGTTGATCCGGAGTACCCCCTCGAACGGACTACCGTCGGCTTTGTAGAGGGTGTCCTGGATCGTCGTCAAGGCCGGCTGGGCCCGCAGGCCCGCCGGGACCAGCAGAATCGCTGCCGCCATGCTGATGATCGTCGAAGCGCTGGAAAACCTCACTCCCTAGCCTCCTTTGGTCGCTCGCCCGCCGCGCTCACGGGCGGGACGCTCGCGTGTTCCACGCACCCAGTCTAGGCCGGGGAATCGTGCCAACGGTTCCATTCCCCGGCCGGCGGAAACCGTACAACCGATTGAAACAGGGAGAGTTAACTACAGAGAAAAAGATTGCCGACTACTCGTGACCGCGATTCCTGCGGACTCACCAGAGCCGCCCGTCGGCCCCCAGAACCTCCGCATTCAGATACGGCTGCAGCGCATCCGGAATCAGCACGCTGCCGTCCTTCTGCTGGAAGTTCTCGACGATGGCCACCCAGGTCCGTCCCACCGCCAGGCCGCTGCCGTTCAACGTGTGCACGAACTCCGGCTTCCCGCCCGCCCGGCGCATGCGGATCGAGGCCCGGCGGGCCTGGAACGCCTCGAAGTTCGAGCAGGAGGAGATCTCCTTGAACGTGCCCTGCCCCGGCAGCCACACCTCGAGATCGTAGGTCTTGGCCGCCGAGAAGCCCAGGTCGGCGGTGCACAGAACCACCCGCCGGTACGGCAGGCCCAGCTTCTCCAGGATGTGCTCGGCATCGGCGGTGAGCTTCTCGAGCTCGTCGTAGCTGTCCTCGGGCCGGGTGAACTTCACCAGTTCCACTTTCTGAAACTGATGCTGCCGGATGATCCCCCTGACGTCCTTGCCATACGAACCCGCTTCGCTGCGGAAGCACGGGGTGTAGGCGCAGAGCTTCACCGGCAGGCTCGCGGCGTCGAGAATCTCCTTCGCGAACAGGTTCGTCACCGGCACCTCGGCGGTGGGCACCAGCCAGAGATCCTCGTCCTGGATCTTGAAGAGGTCTTCGGCGAACTTCGGCAACTGCCCCGTGCCGAACAGCGCGGCGGAATTGGTAAGGAACGGCGGCAGGACCTCCGTGTAGCCGTGCTCGGACGTGTGGACGTCGAGCATGAAGGTGATCAGCGCCCGCTCCAGGCGGGCCCCGGCTCCCCAGTAGACGGCGAACCGGGCCCGGGCCACCTTCGCCGCCCGCTCCAGGTCGAGAATGCCCAGTTGCGGTCCCAGATCCCAATGGGCTTTCGGCTCGAAGTCGAACTCCGGCGGCGCTCCCCACCGCTTCAGCTCGACGTTGTCGGCCTCCGACCCGCCCGCCGGGACGCTTTCGTGGGGCACGTTCGGCACCCCGGCCATGAAGTCGCGGAAGGCTTCCTCGGCCTGCTTCGCCTCGGCTTCCAAGGCGGAAATCCGCTCCCCGATCTGCCGTACTTTGAGTTGCCGTTCGGTGGCGTCCCGGCCCGCCTTCCTCAACTTGCCGATCTCGGCGCTCTCGCGCTTCCGCAAGGCCCGTAGCTCTTCGACTTCGGCGAGCTTCTTCCGCCGGGCCTCGTCCAGTTCCCGGAAACGATCCACGTCGAGAACGAAGCCCCGCGCGGCCAGGCGCCGGGCGTAGGCATCCACTTCCTTACGAAACGCGGCGAGATCGTGCATGAGCGGAGGAAACCCTCATTCTAGCATTGCGTTCCCGGGGCCTCCGGCGCGATACAATCCCTGTCATGCGGGATGCGATCCTGATCTGCTTCATCGCCTCGGCGCTGGCGGCATCGGCCCCTGGCGGGGACCGGTTCGAGACCCAGGCAGGAGCCCTCGAGATCACTCCCATCATGCACGCCAGCTTGATGATACGGGCCGGCGGGCAGGTGGTGCACATCGATCCCTGGAGCCGCGGCGACTACGAAGGCCTGCCCAAGGCCGACTACATCCTGGTCACCGACATCCACGGCGACCATCTGGACCCGGGCCAGATCGCGGCGCTGAGAAAGCCCTCCACGGTGATCGTCGCTCCGCCGGCGGCCGCGGCGAAGATTCACGGCGCTCGAGTGTTGCGCAACGGCGAATCCCTGACGCTGGGACGGTGGAAGATCGAAGCGATCCCCATGTACAACTTGAAACGAGGCCCGTCGCCGGGGAAGGTCTACCACGAAAAAGGGCGCGGCAACGGCTATCTGATCACCTACGGCGGCCTGCGCATCTACATCGCTGGAGATACCGAAGGAATCCCCGAGATGCGGGCGCTCAAAGACATCGACGTCGCCTTCGTCCCGATGAACCTGCCTTACACGATGCCGCCCGAGGAGGCCGCCGAGGCAGTGAAAGCCTTCCACCCCAGGGTCGTCTACCCTTACCATTACCGGGGCTCGGACCTGTCGGTGTTCGAGAAGGCGCTGGCGGGTACGGGGATCGAAGTGCGTCTCCGAAACTGGTACCCGTAAGGCGCGGCTCCCCCACGGGCCCCCCGGCGCGCAGGCTACCGGTCTAGAACTTCAGCGCGAACCCTGCGGGGCTCCGGTTCGCGGCGGCTGCCCGCGGTCAACCTCCCGTCAATCCATACGGCCTTCCGGCTGCTCCTCGCCGTCATCTACGGGCATTCATCCACACAGCCTTCGGTCTGGCAAACGAAGCCCATGGCCTGGGCCTGATGCGGGTTGTGGCCGCGGCCTTCGGGATCCCGGGAATGGATGCTCACCCAGACCGGATGGGCGTTTTCCGGGTTGCCCGGCGGCACGTGGCAGATCCAGATCTTGTCCGCCTGGGCGACTGCGGTGGGCGTGGGGCCCAAGATCAGCCCGGCCAGGGCCACCAGGCCGCTGGCGGCGATGATCGTCTTGAGGTGCATTGCGATTCTTCTCGGAACGAACAGGAGCACCACAACCGATCGGCCGCAGCCCGGCAGGACCTGGCGGTCCCGGTACCAAGAGCTCTTCAGGTCACAGAGCAACCCTACGCGCCCGGCCGGTCTTGCGGCCTTCGGCCCGCCCCGGCGCCGGTCCCGGACCCGCCGCCCACCGGCGCCTCGTGTATCCGGACCCCCACCGCCCGTCCGTGGGGGAACTCCAGCTTCAGGATTCCGGCCGCGTCGGTGGCGGCCTCGAAAAGCTCCTCGTCATCCACCTCGACGTCGTACCTGGTGCGCGGCAAGAGCCCAAGCAGGAAAAACGTCCTCGGATTCTCTTCGGTAATCTGGAACTTCCGCCCTCCCCAGAAAGGCGCTACCGCCACGCCCCCGAGGTACAGCGGCAAGCGGAACTTCTCCGGGGTAAGCGGCTTGATGCGGCCCTCCTCGAAAGTCTGCATCAGCCCGTCGCCGTAGTAGAACCACAACGCTCCCGCATCCCAACTGGCCCGCGCCACCAGCCGGCCGCGCTTGGCGTCGTAGTGGACGAGAGGGGCGCTGTAGTAGCTCAGCCCAGGGTGATAGGGATTGGCCCAAAGGAACTCATAGGGGGCCCCGAACGGACCGCGCATCATCAGCGAGTCCTGCATGGCCCAGCCCTGGAGGAACTGCACCTCCAACGAGTTGGGATCGTAGGCCACCAGCGCCAGGTCGGCCGCCCGGGCGAGCGCGGCCACCCGGAGATCCGGACGGCCCGGCCGGCGCATCAGCGGAATGTGGTACTCGTTCTCAGCCGCCGGGTATAGGGCCGGATAGTAAGTGAGCAGCAAGTAGGAGGGCCAGGAGGTAAAGAACTTGCGGGCGTCCCGCCGCAGGTCGATCCGGAGGTTGTCCCGAATCACGTGGAAGATCTCCACCAAAGGGTAGGTTTGCTCCCTTGGGAACGGATCCTTGCCGGCCCGAAGCGCCGGAATGACCATCCCGCGCCACCAGGTCTCCACCGCCCACTGGAGCTCCCGCTCCGGCGCTCCGGCGATCTCCCCGGAAACCGCCGCTGCCGCCAGCACTCGGGCTTGGACGGACGCGAGATCAGCCGCCCGCGGCTTTTCCAGACCCGCCTGGAGCTTCGCGGCCAATTGGCGCCGCTCCCGCTCGTCGAGCAGGCCATAGCACCAGTCGAAGACGATCGCCGCTTGCCGGAGGTCGTCTCCTTGGTCCAACGCCCAATCGATGGCTTTCCTGCCGTACTCTTCACCACCTCCGGCGGCATAACCCAGCGCGTAGGCGAAGCCGGGCTCCGGCAGCTTCCTCGTTCCCCTCAGCAGGGATTCGAGCTGCAGCCAGCGCAGGGAGCGGCGTTCCCGTTCCCGCTCGATCAGGCGCCGATGCCGTTTGGCCAACAGCAGCCGCGGATGGGGCGCGTCGAGCAGGTAATCGCCGGTCGCTCCCGGCGCCACGCAGGCGGTGGCGGCCCAGAGCCACAGGAAGCCGCGGCGAGATCCAACCATCTCGTTCGATTGTGTCACAATGACACAACCCGCGAGCCGGGACACACCGCCGTCGCCTCCCGACAGGCGGAATCCCGTTTCCTATCAACCACCGGTGAGCCGTGCCGTTTGGCACGCCGCTTGCTCCACCCTCCGGTGAATTGATGGAAAGTCTCTGAAACCTGACCCTCTGAATGCAACGAGCGGCCGGGTGGAGCGCGCGGAGTATTTATAAGCGTGCTTGCGGGAATCGGTGTCGAAGTAGTTTTCCAGAACCGCCCTTTCTACCCGCTGCTGGTTGCTTCAGAGGGGTTTTTTTGAGGGACAGGGATGGACCCTCGATTCTCCGGACGAGTCCTGCCCGGGACCTCCGGTATCGGCGTACGCGTGGCATCCTGAGGTGGTGGAAAAGATTTAAAGAGGACGCGGGCCCCACCAGGGATGGAACGCACAAGCGGGTGATTCGAATCCAGGCGGCGCCGACGCCGGGTCCCAGCCCGTGCTCGGGCGTGCCGCTTCGGAACCGGCTGCTTGCGGCCCCTCATCCGGTTCCGGGGCGGTTTTTCTTCTTCCTGCGAGCCTCGCCGGAACCGAACCCGCTCGCGCCGCAGCAGCGGAAGGAATGGGCCGTGTCCCTCGGACAGGTCCCTCAGGAGAAAGCGCCCCGCGCGCCGGCGGTTACCAGGCCAGCGTTCCGGAGCGGGGTTCCTCGTCGGGATTCGGCAGGTACAGCGTCTTGCACTTGACGCAACGGTAGATCTCGGCGTCTTCGCCGAACTTCTGCTTCACCTCGTCCCCGAAGAAATACCAGCGCTTCAGGTGCCCGGTGCAATACTTGCCTTTGGCGTTCTTCTCGTTGCAAGCGCGCTGGCGCGGGATGCGGCGCTTCACCTTCGTCCCGTCGCTGAGGACGGCGACCAGATTCGGATCGGGCGCCTCTTCGGCGACGGCGGCATTCGCGTTCTCGTTGCCCTCAGCCATGGCCGTAAGCGACTAATATAACATTCGCCGCCCGATCCAACGGCCCGGCGAACCCGCCTCGGTTCCCGTCCCGCGCAGCAAGCCGCCTCAGCCCGGCGATAATGGAATCCGCGGCCGGCATCGCCGCCGCTGTACCGGACCATGTCTTGGAAAACCTTCGTTGGGGGTGTCGTCGCCGGCGCGGCGGGAGTCCTCGGGGGCGGGTCTCTACTCCGCCGGGCTTTCCAGCGGGAGCCGGTCCCCCCGGCGGTGAGCGAGCCCTACGTCCATTCCTACTGGCTCGAATCGGCGGGTTTCTACGAGCGCCAACCGAACCCGCCGCTACTGGCGCCACGAACCTCAGCCGACATCGTGGTCATCGGCGGCGGCTACACCGGTCTCTCCGCCGCCTGGCACCTCGCCGGCAGATTCCGCGGGAAACGTATCGTCCTGCTCGAAGCCGCCCGGTGCGGCTACGGGGCCAGCGGCCGGAACGGGGGCCAGGCGCTGGCCACGAACCTGAACTTCGCCGGCTTCCCCAGCCGGTGGGCTGACGCCGGCAGGTGCATTTCCCTCATCGGCCTGGAGATACTGAGGAGCTACGCCGCGCGCCACGGGCTCTCCTTCGACCTGCGCCCGGCCGAGTATCTGGTCGCCGCCACCTCCGGCCGTCAGCGTCCGGCCCTCGAAGAAACCGCCCGGACACTGGAGGCGCTCGGCGTCCCCCTACGTTGGCTCGATCGCGAGGCAGCGCTCCGGGAACTCGGCAGCGAGGCTTTCGTGGCTGCGCTCGCCTACACCGATGGTTCGGCCGCGCTCCACCCCGGCCGGCTGGCTCTGGGAATGAAAGGGTTGGCCGAAGAGCGCGGCGTCGAGGTTTACGAGCAGACGCGCGCGGTGCGGATCTCGGGCGGGCGCACGGTGGAAATCGAGACGGAGTTCGGCAGGGTGACCGCTTCCACCGCGGTGCTGGCCACCAACGCTTACTCCCACGCGCTCGGCCTCTTCCGCCACTCCTACTTTCCCCTCGTCACGAGCGTGATCGCTGCGGGCCCGGCCGATCAGGCGCAGCTCGCCGCCGCCGGGCTGAAACCGGCTCGGATGCTCGTGACCGCGGAGCACTCCCTGCACTACCTCCAGGTAACCCCGGATGGCCGCCTGATCCTCGGTGGCGGCGGGGCCGCTCATATCTATGGCGGGCTGGTGCACGGCGGCAATCACAAGGCCCAACTCGCCCGGCTGCCGGACTTCATCCGGCGCGTGTGGCCCGATCTGGCCTCCCTCCCCCTCACCCACGGCTGGAGCGGGGTGATCTGCTACACCCGCGACGGGCTCCCGTCCATCGGCCGGCTCGCGGGTTGTCCGAACATCTATTACGCCCTCGGTTACAGCGGCGAGGGGGTCAGCTTCGCCGTGGCGGCCGGCAAGATCCTCGCCGACATGATCGCCGGGTTCCCGCTGGAACCCGAAATCGGCATGGTCGTGGACCGCCCCCTCCCCTACGTTCCCCCGGACCCGTTCCGAACCGCCGCCTTTGCCGCCCGCCGCCTCTTTCTCTGAGCCCCCGCGGCCGCTCGGCGGCGGGCCTCCGGGACCCTGTGATAAATTGAAGGGTTTGAGCGTGTTGCCTGAATGCCCGCCCAAGTGAGCGAGGCGATCATCCTTCGGACCTACCCGTTCGGGGAGGCCGACCTGATCGTCAGTTTTTTCAGCCGCGACCAAGGAAAACTTCGCGGTGTAGCCAGACGGGCGCGGCGGATGAAGAGTTCGTTCGGCAGCGGGCTCGAACGCCTCTCGCACGTCGAGATGCACTACTTCCAGCGCGAGACGCGCGAACTGGTCAACCTGGATTCGTGTGAGCTGCTCGAGTCGCAATTCGAACTCGCGGGCGATTATTCGCTCAGCGTAGCGCTGGATTTCATCGCGGAGGTCTCCGACCAGTTGCTGCCGCCGGCCGAACCCAATGAGAAGTTCTTCCGGCTGCTGGTCAGCCTGCTCGGCTACCTGCGGGAAACGCGGGAACGCGGCGTCTGGCCCGCCGTCAACTATTTCTGCCTCTGGGCGGTGCGGCTGTCCGGGTTCCTCGGCGAACTCGACGTCAAGCCCGGAGAGAAGGCGATCGTCGAGGAGATGTTGCGGCGGCCTATCGGCGAGCTGACGCCGCGCCAGTGGGCCAAGGAGACGGCGGCCGGCGTGCGCCGCTCGCTGGTAAGACAGATCGAGGAGCACCTCGAGCACAAGCTTCGGACGCCCGAATACCTGGAGGCGTTGTGAGCGGCGCTCCGACAGGGTTTCGGCGGCAGGGCTGAGGCGGCCGCATCGCGGGCCGCGCCGGGGGTAAGGAAAGCAGCCGATGGACTACTACCAGGACATCATCAACAAGCTCAAACAGTACTGGGGCAAGCGCGGGGTCATCCTGCAAGAGCCCTACGACGTGGAAGTAGGCGCCGGCACGATGTGTCCGGAGACCTTCTTGCGCGTGCTGGGACCGCAGCCCTATCGCGTCGGCTACGTCCAGCCGTCCCGGCGCCCCGCCGACGGCCGTTACGGCGACAACCCCAACCGCCTCTACAAGCACCAGCAGTATCAGTTGATCCTGAAGCCCTCGCCGGACGACATCATCGACCAGTACCTGGCCAGCCTCGAGGCCATCGGCATCGATCTCGACAAGCACGACATCAAGCTCGAGGAAGACAACTGGGAGTCGCCCACCCTGGGCGCTTGGGGCATCGGCTGGCAGGTGATGCTCGACGGGCTCGAGATCACCCAGTTCACCTACTTCCAGCAGTGCGGCGGCATCGACCTCGAGGTGGTGCCGGTGGAGCTGACCTACGGCCTGGAGCGGATCGCGGCATTCCTGCAGGGTAAGGACTCGGTCTACGACATCGAATGGGCGCCCGGCTTCACCTACCGCGACGTGCGCTACGACGATGAGCTGCAGATGTCGGTCTACAACTTCGAGATGGCCGGCATCGATACGCTCTGGAAGCTGTTCGACCTGCACGAGGCCGAGTGCCGCCGGCTGCTCGACGCCTATCCGGAATACCCGGAAAAGAAGCGATTCCCGGTGCTCGGCGCCTATGACCACGTGCTGAAGTGCTCTCACCTGTTCAACCTGCTGGACGCCCGCGGCGCGATCAGCGTCACCGAGCGGGTGGGAGTGATCGCCCGGGTGAGGAAGCTGGCGGTGGGCACGGCCCGGATCTGGCTGGACCAGCAAGCCGGCGGGGAGGTGGCCGCGTAATGGCGAAGGACTTTCTGCTGGAGATCGGCGCCGAAGAGATCCCGGACTGGATGCTCCCGCCCGCCTTGCAACAGTTGCGGGAGCGGTTCGAGGCGGTGCTGAAGGATCACGGCCTGCCCGGCGAGGTCGCCTGGGTGGAAGCGACGCCGCGCCGCCTGGCGCTCAAGGCCTCGGGCCTGCCGCTCAAGCAGAAATCGCGCACCGAAGTGCTCACCGGGCCGCCGGTGGCCGCCGGCGAACGCGCCGCTGAAGGTTTCGCCCGGCGCCACGGGGTGGACCCGGGGCAGCTCAAGGCCGTCCAGACGCCCAAGGGCGAATACCTCACGCTGAAGAAGAAGATCCCCGGCCGCCGCACCATCGACATCCTCGCCGAGGAGCTGCCGCGGATCATCCTCCAGATCCATTGGCCGAAGACGATGTACTGGACCGGCAAGAACGGTCCCCGCTTCATCCGACCGATCCGCTGGCTGGTGGCCCTGCTCGGCGCCCAGGTCGTTCCCTTCGAGATCGCCGGGGTGAAGAGCGGGCGGACGTCGGCCGGCCACCGCCGCCTCGGCAAACCGAAGGTCCGCGTCACCATCGCCGGCTACCAGGAAGAACTGGAGCGCAACTACGTTCTGGTACCGGCCTCCCGGCGCCGCCGGCGGATCGAGGCCGGCATCGCCGCGCTGCTCGAAGGCTCCGGCCTGAGAGTGAAGGAAGACCCGGCGCTGCTCGAGACCCTCGTCTACCTAACCGAGTACCCCACTCCCATCCTCGGCAGCTTCGACGAGGCTTTTCTGGAGCTGCCCATGGAGGTGCTGGTCACCGTGATGCGGCACCACCAGCGGTACTTCTCGGTGCTGAACGCCGACGGCACCCTCGCGCCGCGCTTCATCGCCGTGATGAACACCGCCGACGACCCCGAAGGCCTGGTGCGCCGGGGTAACGAGCGGGTGCTGCGCGCCCGCTTCAACGACGCCCGCTTCTTCTGGAACTTCGACCAGCGCCGCAAGCTCGCCGACCGCGTCGATGACCTGGCCCACGTCACATTCCAGAAGGAATTGGGAAGTTATCTCGACAAAGCACGGCGAATGGTGGCAATCGTCGAGTCACTCGGCGGGGATGAGCATGCATGCCGCGCGGCCCGGCTGGCCAAATGTGATCTGACGACGGAAATGGTGGGCGAGTTTCCCGAATTGCAGGGCATCATCGGCGGCCTCTACGCCCGGGCGCAAGGGGAACCGGAGCCCGTGGCGCAGGCGATCTACGATCACTACAAGCCCGTCACCATGGACGACGAGATCCCCTCGACCCACGAGGGACGACTGGTGGCGCTGGCCGACAAGCTCGACACGCTACGGGAGTGCTTCCGAATCGGCTTGGTCCCCAGTGGGTCAAAAGACCCATTCGCGCTGCGCCGGGCGGCCCAGGGCGTCGTGCGTATCCTGGTGGAAGGCGGCTTGAGGTTCCGCATTCCGGAGCTCGCCGGCGGGGACGAGAAATTGATCGAGTTCTTCGACGATCGTATCCGCTACTATTTCCGTGAGGTTCGCGCCTTCGCCTATGACGAAGTGAACGCCGTGCTGGCCGCGGGCGCCGACGATCTCCCCGATGCCGCGGAAAGGCTGGCGGCGATCCGCGACGTTCGCCCGACGGAGAACTTCGAGCCCATCGCCGCCAGCTTCAAACGGATCAAGAACATTCTCCGCCAGGCGGGCTACGCCGGGGACGATGAAGTGGCACCGGAAATGCTGATGGAACCGCAGGAGCGAGAGCTCTACGATGCTTTCCGGCGCGTTCGCGCCGAGGTGGAACAACATCGCGGCCGTGGCGCATACCGGGCTGGACTCCAGGCGATCGCCGCCTTGCGGCCCCGAGTGGACAGCTTTTTCGACCACGTCCTCGTGAACGCGCCCGACCAGCGCCTCCGCAGGAACCGGTTGGCTTTGCTCGCCAATCTGTTAAAAGAGTTCTCATCGATCGCCGATTTTTCGGAGATTGTGACAACACGGAGCTGAGCGGGCGATCCGGCCCGCCCGCTCCTGGGCCGCCCCGGCCGGCAGGGCCGCAGAGGGGCGTGGGTCATGGCAGAGCAAGACAGTGACGTTTCAAGCGATAAGGAGAGCGACGCAGCTATGAAGAAATACGTGTACTTTTTCGGCGGCGGCACCGCCGACGGCGACGGGACCATGAAGGGCCTGCTCGGCGGCAAGGGCGCCGGCCTCGCCGAGATGAGCCGCACCGGCGTTCCGGTGCCGCCCGGTTTCACCATCACCACCGAGGTCTGCAACCTCTATTTCGAGAACGACGGCAAGGTCCCCGAAGAAGTGGACCAGCAAATGAAGGAGGCCCTGGCCAAGCTCGAAGAAATGATGGGCCAGAAGCTCGGCGATCCCGAGAACCCGCTGCTGGTGAGCGTCCGCTCCGGCGCGAAGTTCTCCATGCCGGGCATGATGGATACCGTCCTCAACCTTGGGCTCAACGACGTCAGCGTCGAGGGTCTCGCCAAAAGAGCGCAGAACCCGCGCTTCGCCTATGACTGCTACCGCCGCTTCATCCAGATGTTCGGCAACGTGGTCATGGGCATCGACAAGGATAAATTCGAGCGCGTGTTCGAAGCCCAGAAGAAGAAGGCCAAGGCGAAGTTCGACACCGACCTGACGGCGGAAGACCTCAAGAAGGTCGTCGCGGAGTTCAAGAAGGTCTACAAAAAGGAGACCGGTCAGGAGTTCCCGCAGGATCCCATGAAGCAGCTCGAAATGGCGCGCAACGCCGTCTTCCAGAGCTGGTGGAACCCCCGGGCCGCCCACTACCGCAAGATGAACAAGATCGACGACCATCTGGGTACCGCGGTCAACGTCCAGACGATGGTCTTCGGCAACCTGGGCGACAACTCGGCCACCGGCGTCGGCTTCACCCGGAATCCGGCCACCGGCGAGAAGGAGTTCTACGGCGAGTATCTGATCAACGCCCAGGGCGAGGACGTCGTCGCCGGCATCCGCACACCGAAGCCGATCTCCATGCTCAAGGAGGAGATGCCCGAGGTCTACGAGCAGCTCAAGGAGATCACCACCAAACTCGAGCAGCACTACCGTGACGTCCAGGACTTCGAGTTCACCATCCAGGACGGCAAACTCTACATGCTGCAGACCCGCAACGGCAAGCGCACCGGCCCGGCGGCGGTGAAGATCGCCGTGGACATGGTCCACGAAGGCCTGATCAGCAAGGAAAAGGCCGTCATGCGGGTCGAGCCGAACCAGCTCGACCAGCTCCTGCATCCGCTCATCGAGCCGAAGTCCCGGAAGACGCTGAAGCTGCTGGCCAAGGGACTGCCGGCCTCGCCCGGCGCCGCGGTGGGCCGTATCGTCTTCACCGCCGACGACGCCGTCGAAGCGGCCAAGAAGGGCCCGGTGATCCTGGTCCGCAAGGAGACCGTACCCGACGACATCCACGGCATGGAGGTGGCCAAGGGCATCCTGACCTCACGCGGCGGAATGACCTCCCATGCGGCCGTCGTGGCCCGCGGCATGGGCACCCCTTGCGTGGCCGGCGCCGAGGACATCAAGGTGGACGAGCGTGGCCGCAAGATGACCGTGGCCGGCGTCACCTTGAAAGAAGGCGATTGGATCTCGCTCGACGGCACCACCGGTGAGGTCTTCGCCGGCCAGGCTACGACGGTCGAACCGGATCCCACCTCCGGCATTCTGGCCGAGTTCATGGGCTGGGCCGACGAGTTCCGCGGCGACTTCGGTGTCCGCGCCAATGCCGACGTGCCCCGTGACGCGAAAGTGGCCCGGAAGTTCGGGGCCCAGGGCATCGGCCTCTGCCGCACCGAGCACATGTTCTTCGGCGAGGGCCGCATCGAACACATGCAAGCGATGATCCTCGCCGACAACGAGAAGGACCGCAAGAAGGCGCTTCGCAAGCTGCTGCCTATGCAGCGCCGCGACTTCGCCGGACTCTTCAAGGCCATGGACGGCTATCCGGTGATCATCCGGACGCTCGATCCGCCGCTGCATGAGTTCGTGCCCAAGCGCGAGGAGATCATGGTGGATCTGGCCAAGCTGCCCCACGCCACCATCAAAGAGAAGCGCGCCATGAGCGAGCGCTACGGCGTGCCCGTGCGGGAGCTGAAGAAGTACCTGCCGAACCTGTTGCGCCGGGTGGAGGAGCTCCACGAGTTCAACCCGATGCTCGGCCACCGCGGCTGCCGCCTCGGCATCACCTATCCCGAGATCACCGAGATGCAGGCCCGGGCCATCGCCCAGGCGGCCATCCAGGTGGCGAAGAAAGGGATCAAGGTGATCCCCGAGGTGATGATTCCCCTCATCGGCTCGGCCGAGGAGCTCGCCGACCAGAAGGCCATCGTCAAGCGCGTCTTCGAGGAAGAGCTCGAGAAAGCCGGCGTCGAGGTCAAGTACATGATCGGTACGATGATCGAGATCCCGCGCGCCGCCCTGACGGCCGACAAGGTCGCCCGGGAAGCCGACTTCTTCAGCTTCGGCACCAACGACCTGACCCAGACCTGCATGGGGCTCAGCCGCGACGACTACGTCAAGTTCTCCAAGGAATACGAGGAGAAGAAGATCTTCAAGGCGGACCCGTTCCAGGTGCTGGACCAGGAAGGCGTCGGCCAGCTCGTCGAGATGGGCGTCAAGAGGGGCCGGAGCACACGGCCGGAGCTCGAGGTCGGCATCTGCGGCGAGCACGGCGGCGAGCCTTCGAGCGTCGCCTTCTGCTACCGCGTCGGCATGGACTACGTGAGCTGCTCGCCCTACCGCGTGCCCATCGCGCGCCTGGCGGCGGCCCAGGCGGCCATCGCCTCCAAGCAGAAGGAGGCGGCGGCCGAGACGATGCGTACCGCCTGAACGCACACACGAGGAGCGGATTACCGGGTGATCAGGCCGGTCCTTCGGGACCGGCCTCTTCGAGTAATGCGCTGCGCCCCGGGCGCTCCCGGCCTGGACTCCCGGCCGGGGCTCAGCGCTGGTCTTGTTCCCGGCCCGATTCAGGCTGTTTGCCGCCCGGAGAAGGCGTTCCTCCTCCGATGTAGCCGAGGGTGCGCAAGCGCTGGAGGGTGGCCGGGTCGAGGGTGGTCTTCCTCGCCGGACCAAGCAGTTCGCGCACCTGATTCTGGCCGTCCTGCCAGCGGTGAATCTGGCCCAGGAGCCGTTTCACCACCGCTGGGTGCCGGTCCGCCACGTCATGGCGGTCCCCCCGGTCGGTCCGGCGGTCATAGAGTTCCACCTCCTTGAGTCCGGCGCTTTCTCCGTCCGGCCGGTAGATCAGCTTCCAGTCCGAACCGATCCAGGCGATCGTCGTCGTCCGGTTCTCGGGAATGCCGCCGCCGGGCGGAGGCGGAGTCCTCTCCGGTAGCCGGGCGGCCATCACCGGCCTGGCCGCGGCTGCCTCCCCGCGAATCAGCGGAACCAGACTCCTGCCTTCCAAAAGGCCTTGGGTGGAAACGCCGGCCAGATCGAGAATCGTCGGCATGACGTCGATCAGCCCCACCGGCTCCTGGATGCGTCTGGGAGCCGGGATCAGCTTCGGGTTCCACATCAGACACACCACCCGGGTCAGCTCCGCATACAGCGAGTATCCGTGCGTCGTCCAGCCATGCTCGAGGAACTCCTCACCATGATCGGAGACGACCACGATCAGCGTGTTGCCGCGAATTCCGAGATCCTCCAGCTTCTCGACCAGCAGCTTGATGTTCTGGTCGTTGAACAGCGTTTCCCCGTCGTAACGGTCGATCGCCCGGCGCACCCACCGGTCGGGGTCGATGCCCTTCGCTTCGGCCTGCGCCCGGTTGAAGACCGCCCCCCCACCGTAAGCGCCAAGAGTCTGCCGCAACCTGTCGTAGTCGCGGTTGAAAGCAGGAGTTTCGGCGGGATCGGCGAACTTGGCCTCCGTCGCCGGCGGCGGCCGGTAAGGCGCGTGGGGGTCCGTTGAATGGAGATAGAGAAAGAAGGGCTCGCCTTTGTGTTTTTCCAGCCAGGGGAAGGCTACCCGGTTGAGCGCCGCCGAGTCCGTCGCCCCCTCGATCCGCCGGCGGTAGCGGTGGACCGCCGGGTACTCGAACAGGTGATCCACACCGCGCTCCAGCCCTGAGTTTCGGCCCGAGAACGGGTTCGCAATAATGCTGGCCGTGACGTAGCCGGCCTTGCGGAGCGCCGCCGCCAGCGTCGTCGCTCCCCGGGGTATCGTGTCGGTGAATTCATCGATGCCATGGGCCGGGGTGTGGAGCGAGGTCAGCAGGGTCGCCACCGAGGGCTTCGTCCACGTGGATTGGGCCTGGCAGTCCTCGAAAACCACTCCCTCGCTGCCCAGCTTCTTCAAGAACGGCGTGGTGTCCCGGGAGTACCCGTAAAGGCTCGTATGGTCCGCCCGCAGCGTGTCGATCAAGTACAGGACGATATTGGGCCTGGCCTTCGGGCGTGTCGTCGTCAGCACCGGCGTCGCCCAGAACCCGACCGCCCCCTTTGGTCCTTCCGTTTCGAACGCCAGGCGCACGGTATCGCCCGCGTAGCCGGAAAGATCCACCTCTTCATCCAGCCAGGCGCTGCTCTCTGAGACTGCCTGTGAGAAGACCGCATCGCCGCCGGCCGTCACCCGGAAGGTGACCGTGTCGCTCCCCGCTGTGCCGAGCCCGAAGCGCAGTCGCGCGTCGTCCGGGACCCGGACCTCGTAGGCGATCTTCGAAGGTGCGTGGGTGTAGATCACGCGGCGGTACTCGGCTCGCTTGCCTACCAGCAACACGCCCGCCGGCTTGGGGAATCGGGTGCGCCGCGGGATCAGCTTGATGTAGTCGATGGCGACCGCGTCGGTGGGACTGTCCGTCGGCTCGATCATCAGCCGCGCCTTGTACGAGGGGCCACGGAAATTCAGGTCGAACCGGTAGACGCGGAACTGTAGCGGAGGCGCAAGATCCTTCTCGTACTGCTGCTGCGGAAAACGAAGCCGGATCTTTCGCCCCCCGGCCACCGCCATCCGGATCATGAGGCTGTCGTACTTCGTCCAGTCGATCACCGGCTCGTCCGGAGACAAGATGACCGGGCTCTCTCCTTCGCCTTTGACTACCAGATGCCCGTCCGGACGAAACCCCATCCTTCCGCGCACGGACAGCCACGTGACCACCGGTTCGGAAAAGTCCCACTCGAGCTCCGGCGCCGCCTCCCTGGAGCTCACCACCGTGGCGGCCGAAACAGTCGCCTGGTCCGCCAGGTGATCATCGAAACGATAGATCTCCCAGCCAGGGGGCTTGCTGCAGCCCGCAACAAGACCGAGGATCGCCGCGGCCGCAGCAACCCTCCACGTCCGGCCGGGACGGCGATTCTGCAAGAAAGGAGTCATTTTTCTCACCAGAACAGCATTCGCTCGCCGACAGGCTTCACGTGTGCTGTATCCTCCCACCGCCTCCCTGCAACCCGCGCCCGCACGCCGTCCGGACGGCTTCCACCGTCGCCCGCCGGCGACCGCCCAGGCAACAGTATATCCCCCAGCCCGAGCCGGAGCCGGACCGTAATGAAAAAAGGGCCCCGCCTGGGGGGCGGGGCCATAGCGCGGTCACAGACGCGTGATGTGGGCGAACTTCACCACTCGAAACGAAGTGAGAACTGAATGATCCGCGGCTCGTTGGCCTGCCGGCTCAGATCCTGCAACCCGGTAGTGGAGTTCGGGTTGACATCGTTCGGGTGGTTGAAGACGTTGAAGAAGTCGGCCGTAAAGCGCAGCCGCATCGTCTCGGTGAAGATGAAGTTCTTGAACACGGAGAAGTCCACGTTCCAGAAGCCCGGACCGAGGTAGAAGTTCCGGGCGTTCCAGTTGACGTTGTCCCCGACAGGGGTCATGCGGACCGTCCCGTCGGCGAGCACCTGTGGCAACTTGTTGTCGAAGTTGGGCCCGAGCGGCCGCAGCACCCGCTGCCCCCGGTCCACCGGCACGAGCTGCTGGAGTTTCGATTGGTCGACATTGGTCGCCTGGGTTGGATCGAAATCACCCCGGAACCACAACCTTTGCCGGCGCCCGAAGATCGTCATCTCCAGCCGCTGGTCGGGATCGAGCGTCGGATCGCCGAACAGGTACCTGCCGGCACTCACGCTGCGCCACATGCCGCTCCGCCATGTCCCGATAAAGGCGATTTGCCAGCCGCCGACGAGCTGGTTCAACCCTTTCGAGACGTTCGTGCCCCACTTCTTGCCGCGGCCGAACGGCAGGTCGTAGAGGCCGTTCCAGGTGACCCGGTGGGGAGGCACGGAGGCCGAATTGATGTAGCCGAGGCGGAGCCGGTCCTCGTAGCTCAGGTTCGGCGCGCCGAGGAGTTGGGTATTCTCCGGCACCTCGAAGTTCCCGCCGGTGGCGTTGACGTTGCCGTTGCCGGACGTAAAGCCGCCGACGTCACTGGTGGTCAGCATTCGCGTGAAGGTGTAGAAGATCTGGAACGACAGGCCGTCGCTGAACCGCCGCTCCACCTCCACCTGCGCCAGGTGGTTGTTCGAGTAGCCGGTGTGGTTCGCCGCGCGGAAGCTCCAGTTCGGATTCGCCCGGCGCAAGTCCGGGTTGGAAGGCCGGATCTGGCCGGTGCGCGCCTGGTAGTTCCACTCCGATTCCCGGCTGTTGATCGCGAAACGCTGCTCTAGGTCACGTCCCTGCGTGCCGATATAGCTCAGCCGCAACGCCGTGTTCTTCATGATCTCGCGCTCGATCGTGAAGTGCCAGGACCGGCTGTGGTCGTCTTTCCAGTCGCGCACGTCCCACGGCATCATGCTCCGGGCGCGGCTGCTGATTCGGACGATCCCTTCCACGGGCACATCAGCCACACCCACGAAGTCTTCGTCGGCGGGCACATTCTTCAAGGCGTAGAAATCGACCAGCCCGTCCTTGTTCGCGATGTTGTTCGAGAACCTCAGGTTGAGCGGCGGATTCGTCCTCGACGTCTGCAGAATCTGGGAAAGCGGCATCGTCCAGTAGTAGAGGCCGAAGCCGCCGCGCAGGACCCATTTGTCGGTCACCCGCCAGGCGAAGCCGAGCCGTGGAGCGAAGTTGTTGTTGTCCGACGGCAGCAGCGCTCCTGGGAAGCCGATGGAGTTCGCCGTCGTCCACGTCAGTCCGCGGTTGGCCCACGAGGCAAGCACCGCTGGTGGAACCCCCGGGATGTCCTCCATTCGGGTGTCGTGCGGCGTGATGACCTCGAACTTCTCTTTGTACGTGTTCAGGTCTACATTTACGAGCCGATTGAACTTCTCTTTGTAAGGCGTCCACCGGTCGTACCGCAGTCCGAGCTCCAGGGTCAACCGCGGATGCACCTTGAAACTGTCATGCACGTACAGGCCCGTCTCCCATTGTCCGAAGTAGAAGTAGCCGCGGTTGTACTGGTTCGAGAGGTAGGTCGGCAGGCCCAACTCCAAACTGGCCAGGCCGATGCCGGTGCGGGAAACGAAGTCGTCGGCCACCGGATCGTAGAGAGCCGTCCAGTCGTTGTAGAAACTGTGCGAGCCTTGGGCTTGCTGCAACTCACGGATGTTGTTGTTGTGCTCCCAGCGGATCTTGGTGCCGAAGGTGATCGAGTGCTTACCCTTCACCCACGTGACGTTGTCTTCGAGCTGGTACGAGGTGAGCATCTCGTCCTTGCGGTTGTCGCCGTCCCAACAGCCCCACCGGCGGTAGCCGAACGGGCTGTTGCCGCTGGCGCAGATCGTCGGCCAGCCGGTGACCCCGAACGGGTTCGGCAGCCCCAGCTTGTCGGCCCAGGGTACGTCGTTGCCCAGCGTGCCGGAGCTCTTCGCCGAGCGGTGGGCCGAAACCTGCAGCTCGTTGAACATCGCCGGGCTGAAGACGTGGTTCCAACGCACGTAGCCGTTGTGAACCGTGGCGTCCTGAAGGCCGGTGCCGCCCTGGTCGGTGCTGCCCGGCACCGGAATGCCGAAGCGGCCGCCGAAGAGCTTGCTCAACCGGTCATTCCTGGTGTACCGCACCGAAATGTTGTCTTTCTCGGAAAAGACATGGTCGCCTTTCACCGTGAAATACCCGATGTTCGTCTGGTCCGGATAGTAAGCTTCGAAGTTGTCGCCCAAGAACGGGTTCACGTCCGCCGTCGCCCCGGCCGGGTCCGGCGTCAATTCGCGCATCCGATCCCGGAACGGGTGAAGCTGGTTCGCTGGGATCTTGTTGTTGGGATACGGCGTGCGGGTCCCATCGGCCGCCGAGGAGAAAGGATCGTAGATCGTGATGAAGTTGCCCGCCCGGGTCACCGCGTTGCTGAAATCGCCTTCCCAGTTTGCCGGAGTAGGCACCGTTCCGTAGGCGTATCGGTTCTGCCGGATGCGGGATCCCTCATACGATACGAACCAGAAGGTCTTGTTCTTGATGATCGGCCCGCCGGCAGAGACGCCGTACTCGTTCCGAATGTACTGGCTCGCCTTGTTGCCGTCTTCGCGCCGCCGGGCGCGCAGGCCGCCGAAGTTGTTCCGGTGCGTCCAGAACACGTCCCCGTGCAGGTCGTTCGTCCCGCTCTTGGTCACCAGTGTGATCGTCGCCGGGCGCGAGTTGCGCGCGTTCGAGCCGGTGGTCTCGATGCGGAACTCCTGGATCGTGTCCAGGCCGGGCTGGACCCGAGCCATGCCGCCGCCGAAACGGTCCACCAGTGAAATGCCATCGAGGGTCATCTCCGCCGAGCCGACCTTCATCCCGTTGATGCGGGGATTGCCCCCTCCTTCCACACCGGGCGTCAGCGTGAACAGGTTGGTGACGAACCGTCCGTTCAGCGGCAGGTCACGGATCCGAAGCGCGTCCTTCACATCCCCGACCTCCATGCCGACGGTCGTGACGATCGGGGCCGCTCCCGTCACCTCCACCACGGTGTCCACGCTTCCCACTTCCAGTTGCGGGTCAATCGAGAGCGTCTGGCCGGCCTGGAGTTCGAACGTGGTCTCCCACTTCTGGAACCCTGGAGCCTCGACGCTCATCGAATACTTGCCAATGGGGAGGGCGCCCATCTGGTAGATCCCCACCCCGGAGCTTTCCGTCTGCCGGGTCACACCCGTCTCTTGATGCGTGAGAGTGATCTTCGCTCCCGGTATCGCCGCCCCGGTGGCGTCTATCACGGTTCCTTTGACCGTACCCAAACCGGTCTGGGAAAACGCAATGGCCGCCAACAGGCCGGCTGCCAGCAGCACGGCGATCACGAGCCGTTGCATGCCGTAAAGCGTTTGTCTCATACGTTTCAGCCTCTCGTCCGTAGGTTTTCGTCTGTTGATTGGAATGACGCTGGTCCCTTCCACTGCTGCTGACCGCCCAGCAGCGATCGCGGGAGGATCCACTTTCTTGCATGACCGACAATAAGCTGTTTGTGAACGGGTAGCTCCCTGATTCCGCAAGACCGTCATGCGTTCGGTACCAACCGTCGTCTGGATTAGACTACAGGAACTTCGGCCCGTTGTCAATGTAAAATTTTGCCTTTGGATCGGCAGGCGTCGCACGAAGATTGGACTAGCATGCCGATCTTCCTTGCAGGACGACAGAGAAGTTAACCTTCGCGCGCATTCAAATCCCTCCCCGTTCTCTTGCCCCCGGCCGCCCGCCCAGGCCCAGGTTGTCTCACTTGCCGGCGGACCCGCCACCTCACCGTGAACCGGCTCCGATTCGAGCCGAAGCCATCTGCGCGCCGGGCCGGACCCCCCGCAGCCGGCTCAGCTCACCGGCGCCCCGTCGCCCTCCCGGAGCGTCAGAAACTGGTCGGGCTCCGGAGCCGGCCACCGCTCGTTGCGGCCGTTCGGCCATACCACCAGAACCCCCTCGATCGGCGCCGCCGCCAACTCAGCATCCGTCCCCAAGCCGAAGTGCACCCGCGGATCGTTGGCGCTGAAATAGCTGCCGTCCCGCGAAACCCGCCGCCACATCGGCCGCCGGCCCTTCCGAAGCAGGGCGACTTTCGCGCCCAGGGCGTCCCGGTTCACCGACACCCCGACCAGCCGGAATTCCAGCCAGTGGTTCCGGTTTCCCACCTGGTTGAGCAGGAGCCGCATCGGACCGTTGCAATTCGCGGCCACGACGTCGATGTCCCCATCGTTGTCGATGTCGCCGAAGGCGGCGCCCCGGCCGACCTCCCGCACCTGGAAGTACGGCCCCGCCCCCGCCGAAACGTCCACGAACCGCTTCCCCTGCTCATTGCGCAACAACTGGTCCCTCTGTTTGTAAGGGAACGTTTCGCCGCCGGATCCGCCGTCCATCATCACCAGACCATTGTTGGTGAAGAGGTCCAGCCAGCCGTCGTTGTCGTAATCGAACCACAACGTCCCGAAACCGGTGATGCCGCGGCTGACCTGCGCCAGCCCGTAGACGTCCGTCGAATCGAAAAAATTCCCCGCCCCGTCGTTCAGGTACAGCGTGTGGGTCTCGTGCTGGATGTGCGCGAGGAAGATGTCGAGGTCCCCGTCGCCGTCGAAGTCTTCGGCCGTCACCCCCATACTGGCCTCGGTGTCGCCCTCGTCGTTGTATGCGGCCCCGGCCATCAGGGCCAGGTCTTCGAAGTGCCCGTCCCGCCAGCTCCACATCTGGTTCGGCGTCTCATCGTTGGCCACGTAAATGTCGATGCGGCCGTCGTTGTCAAAGTCGGCCGTGATCACCCCCAGCCCGTGACCGTACTCGGCCGCCACGCCGGTCTTCTCGGTGACGTCGCGGAAACGCCCGTTCCCCAGGTTCTCGTAGACCCGGTCGGGCATCGGGAAGTAAGCCGTCGGCCCGCAGTAATCCTGTTCCCCGGAGGCCGCGGTGCAGATCTTGTTGCCCTCGATCGAGAAGGTGTTGTAATGCGCCACGAACAGATCCAGATCTCCATCCCCGTCGTAATCCACAAAAGCCGCGCTGGTGCTGAACGAACCCGCCGCGACGCCCGCCTCGTCCGTCACGTCGGTGAAGGTGCCGTCGCCGTTGTTCCGGTACAGCGTGTTGGGGCCGTAATTGGAAACAAAGATATCGACGTCGCCGTCGTTGTCGTAATCTCCTGTAGCTACGCCTTCGCCGAACTTGAGGTCGCCCACGCCGGCCTGCTCGGTGACGTCGGTGAACCGGAGTTTGCCGCTGGGGACGAGTTCGTTCCGGAACAGGCGGTTCCCCGGAAAGTGTTCCTTCGGAACCGGCCAGATGCTGTCCGAAATGCTCTTGCCCGGCTCCAGCACCGCCCCCTGCACCGCGTAGATGTCCAGGTCGCCGTCGTTGTCGTAATCGAGCACCGCCACCCCGGGACCCATGATCTCCGGCAGGTAGAACTGCCCGGTGGCCCCGATGAAATGGGTAAACGTAAGACCGACTTGCCGGGATACTTCGATGAAAACCGCTCCGGGCTCTCCCGAAAGGCCCGGCCCCCCCTGCTCCTCTCCTGCTTTCTCAGACGTACCGCACGCCAGTGCGGCGCAAAGAAGAACGGCCGTCACGGTTGCCCGGCCTTGCCTCTTCAGGCCGGCTCCGGCCGCCGCCAATGGGCTCGCCATCCGCTACTGCTCTCCTCTGTCAGATCTTCACGAACCGCCCAGCAGCCGCTGGCGCTCCGCATCCAACTGGGCGACGAACGCATCCATCTCCAGCGCCGCGGCAAGCTTCCGGGCATCCGTCAGATACTGGCGGACTTTCTCGCGGTCCCCCAGGTCCGAGTAGACAAACGCCATCAGCAGCAGAAACCGCGGCGTCTCGCGGTCCTGCTTCTTGATCGTTTGCTCGAAATGCTTCAACGCTCCCTGCCGGTCTCCCCGCCGGTACAAGATCAGCCCCATACGATAGTGCGCCCGCCGGTGGTCCGGATTCACCTGCAACGCCGCCTGATACTGCTGCACCGCCTTGCCGGTTTCGCCGCGGCGTTCCAGCAGCACCCCGTACTGGACCATCGCGTCGTCGTAGTCGGGCTTGAGCCTGAGAGCTTTCCGGAAATCCTGTTCCGCCGCGTCAAGGTTGCCCCGCAACATCTGTACCAGTGCCCAGTTGTAATGGACCGTCGGGTCGCGCGGATCGATCTGCAAAGCCGCCCGGTAGTGCTCCTCGCTCTTGTCGGGGCGGCCCAACTCCCAATAGAGACCAATCAGCGTCGTATGCGCCGACAGCAGCCGTGGCTGCTCCTTCAACGCCCGCTCCAGCTCCGCCGCCGCCTGCTCCAATCCCGAGCGCGGGATATCCAGGCTCGGGCTCTCGGGAGCCTCGGTGATACCCAGCACCGCGGCCACCGCATCGAGTTCGGGGTCGAAGCTGGGCGTCTTCATGTCCTTGACCTGCTGGTATCGCCGCAATGCCGCCCGGGCTTCCTTCATCTTGCCCAGCTTTCGGTACGCCATCCCGAGTCCGTAATAGGCCGGCGCGTAATCCTTGGCCAGTTCTACCGCCTTGACATAGGCGGCGACGGCCTCGTCCCACCTCTTCTGGGCCACCAGCAACTTGCCCAGCCCGAGGTAGGCGGAGGCCAGCTCGGGGCTGGTCTGAATCGCCGTCCGGTATTCCTTCTCGCTGGCTTCGAGCTCTCGAGTTTCCCGAAGCATGTCCGCCAGCCGCACGCGCGCCGGGCCGTAGTCCGGAGCCAGTTCCACCGCCTTACGGATCAAGGCGATCGCTTCCGGACGCCGTCCCCGTGTATCCACCACGATCCCGAGGTAGTAGGTCCACCGGAATTCTTCCGGCGCCAGGGCGCGCGCCCGCTGATAACACGCCTCCGCCGGCTCGTAGAGCAGGTGGGCGTGCAACAGCATGCAGAGCTGTCCCACAGCCTGGGCGTCATCGGGCGACGTCGCAGCTTTTTCATAAGAGGTTTCGATCTGCTGCCGCACATCGGGCGGGAACTCGTCCCAAGGCAGATCCGGCAGCGGCGCTTCCTCAATGGGCGGCGGCTCGGCGACGGCGGCGCTCTCTTGCTCCGGCGGGGATGCGGGTCCGGACTCCTCCGCCTTCCGACTGCAATCCGCCAGACACAACAAGACCGCGCTCACGAGCGCCGCCCCCGCTGCCGCTCTGGCGCCAATCCGCATCTCCAGTCGCCTCAGATCCTATTGTGCACAAAATTGCCCCGCTTGAAAAAAGAGACCCACCCTCCCTGTTGGCGGCTTCCGCCGTGAAAGGAATCCACCGGTCCCGGCTCCGCCGCAACCTCGATCAGTACCGCGCCGGCCGGATGTTCCAGCCGTCCACCGCGATCACCGCCGCCGACTCGCCGAGAGCTTCCGCCCGGTAAGCGGCCTTGATCTCCCGCGCCTCGCCCGGCATGAGGACCACGTAGTTGTCGTCCCACAACACGGGCAGCACTTCTTCCCCATCCTTCGAGCGCAACACCCGCAGCCGCACGGCAAACGCCAGCGTTTTGCTCGGGTTCGTTAGGCGCACCCGGGCAATCTGCTCGGCGCCGCGTTCCTCGAAACTCCGGGTGACTTCGAGCTCCACCTCCTTCAGGCGGTCGAGCATCGTATAGTCCGCATACGCCTTCGTCGGCGTGTAATACCACTCGGTCTTCCCCCAATCCAAGGTTTCCGGCTCCGTCGAGAGCCAATAGAAGTTCGTGCTGGCGGGCCGCCCGGCGGCATCGTCGAGCTCGAGTCTCACGAAGTAGGTCCTCGACAGGCTCTGCAGCTCCGGGATCGTCATCACCCGCGCGCTGGAATCCGGCCCGGCGTCGACTGCCGCTTCCTTGGCGAACTTCCGCGAGAGGTCGAAGTTGTAGACCTCGGCCTTCGCCCTCAGCTTCCCGAACCTCCGCCGGTGCGAGTTCACCACCACGACCGACCGGTCATCGTAGGAGTATTGGATGTGCAGCGGCTCGCAAGCCTTCTTGGTCCCGAAATACGAGCCCCCCGGCCGCAGGAAGTAATCGTACAGGTGCCAGATGAGTGAAGGCCAGGCGTCGTTCAACATCCATTGGATGACGCCCGTGGCGTCCTCGTACTTGTTGCGCCCGAAGGCCTCGAACATCGCCCGGTGCGTCTCGTAGGCCTGCACCTGGGCCTTGATCGCATATTCCTGAACGTTGCCCGACGGGCCGTAGCGCCGGCGCAGCGCCTCGTTGAAGACATCGATCGTCTTGAATGCGCCGCCGCCCGCGTGGTAGTTCCAGACCTCGTCCACCGGCCATAGGTGGCTCGGCGGGAGCATCCGCCGCAGGCTCTCGGCCGGCGGCGGGGCCGGCCCTGGGCCGATCTCCGGGTTGAAACCCCAGGCGCCACCCCATTCCCGCTTCTGGTACCAGTAGATGGGTGGCACGTATTCGTACGGACCTCGCATCTTCACCCCTGTCGGGCCCGTCACCGGGGTGCGCTTCTCCGTCGCCGAAGACAGGTACGGGTTCGGCCACCGGTTCTCTTTGAGTACCCGGATGTAGGCCCGTTCCACCTCCGGCGGCGGCGGGTTGTCGCTGCCGTTCAACCAGACGAAGACGCTCGGGTGGCGGCGCAGCCGGCGGATCTGGTCCCGCTGCGAGGCGACGGCCACCCGGTGGTCCTCCTCGTCCCATTGCTTCCAATGCTCCCAGTGGGCGCAGCAGCACCAGCCCGGCATCACCAGGATCCCCATGCGGTCGCACAGATCCAGGAAATGGTCGCTCGCCAGCTTGCCCTCCAGCCGGACCGTGTTCAGGTGCATGTCCCGGACATAGCCGAGCTCCGCCTCCTCGCGGGCCGGGTCGTCGCGAAGCATCAAGTCCGGCGTCCAGCCCGCGCCGCGGATCAGGATTTTCTTGCCGTTGATCCGAAACAGACGGTAGCCGTCTCCGGTCAGCTCGGAGGTCACTTGCCGGATGCCGAAGGGGACTTTCAGCCGGTCCGACACCGCCCCGCCGGCCTCCGCCTCCAACTCGAGCTCATACAGCTCCGGCTTCCCCATCTCCACCGGCCACCACAGCCGCGGCTTCTCGAACCGGAGCTGCGGGAATTCGTCCGGCGTGAAGATCACCGGCTGCGACCCCCGCGGCCCCAGCGAGAACTTCTTGCGAAACTCGACCTCCCCGATGCGGCCGCGCAACTCGCCCTCGACCGCTTCGTCGCTGGCGTTCTTCACCAGCGCCTCCACCTCGAGCGCCGCCGTGTCGAGAGAGGGGAGATTCAGTCGCGCCGTCACCTGCGGATCCCGCAGAGCTACGGGACCGCTGGCGGTCAAATAGACCTCGTGCCAGAGGCCCATGTTCTTGTCAGGAGCGGTCGGGTTCCAGTCCACGAAGGTGATCGCCAGGTCGTCCACCCGCGGCGGGAATACCTCCACCGCCAGCACGTTCACGCCGTCGCGCCGGACGTCTCCGCTGATGTCGAACTCGTAGATCCGGTAGGCGCCGGCGACCTCGCTGGTGTCCGCGATCCGGCGGCCGTTGAGCCAGATGTTCGCCCGGTAGTTGATCCCGTTGAAGTGCAGCCACACGGTCTTGTCGCGAAACCTTTCGGGCAGGCGGAACTCCTTGCGGTACCACCAGGAGACCCGGAACGGATTGTCGGGCGACATCGGCAGGTTCGAAAAGACCTCACCCGGTGGGTAGGCCGCGCCGGGAATCAGCCGCATGTTCGTCCCGAAGTACGGGTCGTCGTAGACCTTGGCGTCCACCAGCGCCGCCAGCACCGTCGAAGGAACCGTGGCCGGGTACCAGCCCACCACGCGATACGACGGCGCCGAAATCCCCTCGCCCCGCTCGTGGACGTAAGCCGAGGACTGGATCGCCCAGCCTTCGTTGAGCGCGACACGGCCGCCGGAAGCCTCAGCGCAGCGGGCCGCCCGCGGCCCAGCCACCGTCAGGAAGACCAAAGAAACAATTGCCGCCGTGATCGTCGAGCGCAGAACCATTTCGCAGCTTTGCCTCCGGTATCCATCCTATCGGCGCGCGCAGAAAGTTCAAACCGCCGGAACCCCGCCCGGGCTGCCGGCGACGGCCGCCCCGGCCAGCCTCGCTAACGCCCGCCGCCGGTGAACTGAACCCAGCCGAAAGATTCCGGGCTGTGGAACGTGTCTGCCGGAGGGGCCAGCGGCGACCAGGTACTGCTCCAGCGGTTCGTCATGCCGCCGGTGCGGTTCAGGTTCAGCCGCCACAAGTCACCGGGCCGCGGCGGCGTGTGAGCGGCGTCGCGTGAGAAGTTCCGGAACGGAATCGCCATCTCCACCACCCAGTGGTCATCGTCCGGCGACTCGTCTTTCTTCGGCAAACCATAGAACGTAGTCCGGTAGCGGACGCCCTCCGGCTCCCACGTCGGCGGACCCGTCCACCAGTCGGTCTTGCAGCGGTTCAGCATGGCGCCGATGGCGTTGATCTCGAACGTGTAGTAGTTCGCCACCTTCTCCGGATTCGGGCTGATGAAGATCTCCACGCAGTCGTCTTTGGAAACCGGACCGTGCCGCTCGGCCACGTAGGCGGAAATGTGGCGGTCGTGGCAGTAGTAGCCGACGTAGAGGTTCTCATCGTCCCAGAGCAGCCGGGCCGCCGTCCGCTCCCTGGGCCCTTCGGCGTCGCCGTAGAAGTGAAACTCCCCCACCAGCGGCGCCTCCCGCCAGGCGGGCTCGTCCAGGCGGGCGTCGATCGTGATCGGCCCCGAAGCCCGGCGGATCTCGTAGCGGGGCAACTCCTGGCCGGCGGCACGTCCCAGGAACAAGCCTATGATCGTGATCGCCCCGGCGAGCGCCCTTCGCTTCATGGCCGTCGATCCTTTCCTGCGGCTGCAGCCTGCGCCCTGGGAACGATCCAATAGACGATCTCCACGTGACGAGGCCGACCTGGCCGGACCTCCATTCTAACCTCGATGTCCATGCCCCGCCGCCGGCACAGGCGCTGGATCTCCCGCCGGAGGCGTTCCGTCCCCTTCGGGACGAATGGCGCACCGACCCGTTGCCAGTCCTGTCGCCAGGACAGTTCAATAACTTCCTCAGGCGCCCTGGGAACACCTTCGGCCGACCGGACTTCGATCCCCCGGACATGGACTCCAGCCGCGTGCGGCACGACTCTCTTGCCGCCGCACGCAACGAGCGCCGCCAACGCCGCGGCCGTGCAACCAGCCCTCAAAGCGGCCACGAGACAATCGTAAACCGCGGCGGCGGTGGGCGGCGAAACGGGGCGAAGGACAGGCGCCCCGACCCCAGCGGTGTTTTGCATCCTAAACTTTCTTGCGCCACTGAAGGTGGCGGGCGGATAATTGTGGGTGCGGAGCCGCCCCTCGCCGATTCCCGTCGATCCGGGGTGGATGGGCATGTCGAAATCATCCGTCGCATTGCTACTCGCTTTGGTCTGCGCCCTGCTGCTCGCGGCGCAGGATCCGCTGTTCCGTCCCCTTTACCTCTCCGGCAAAGTCATCCTGCCCGACGGTTCGCCGCCGCCCGAACCCGCGATCGTTTACCTCTACTGCCCCGGGGGCAGACAGCCCCAGGCTTACACCAACGCAAAGGGCGTCTTCAACTTTCCCGTTGGAGGAGCCCAGAACCGCCGCGTGATCGATTCCAGCCGCACCCTCCCGGGCAGCCCCGTCGGTGCTAGCGGCCCAGACCGCAGCTTCGTCGATCTCACCCAGTGTGAACTGCGCGCCTACTTGCCGGGCTACACCTCCTCCAAAATCAACCTCGGCCGCCGCAGCGTCTTCGAATCCACCGAAGTCGGCACTCTCATCCTGACGCCGGCCACGAAGAGACACGGGGCGCTGGTGAGTATGAACACGCTGGCCGCCCCGAAACAGGCCCGCAAAGCTTACGAGAAGGCGCAAAGGGAGCTGGCCAAGCCCAAGCCCAACCTTGAGAAGGCATTGCGGGCGCTGGAGAAAGCCACCAAGGCTTACCCCCGGTTCGCCGCCGCCTGGAACTTGATGGGCGAGACCCGCATCCGTATGAAAGACTACCAGGGCGCCCGTGCGGCCCTCGAAAAGGCCGTGCAGGCCGATCCAAAATTCGCCACCCCGTTGGTCACCCTGGCGCTGATGGCCCTCGAGCAGCGCAACATGGAGGAGGCGGCGCGGTTCGCCGATCAGGCCGTGGCGCTCGTGCCAAACCTCTCGGAGGCCCATTACTACCGCGCCATCGCTTACTGGAGCCTGGGCAAGCCCGAGCTCGCCGAGCAGTCGGTCCATGCCGTCGAGACCAGCGGCGAAGCGGACCGCTACCCCCGCCTCCACTTCGTCTTGGGCAACATCTACGCCCAGCGCGGAGACGTCCGGGCGGCCGCCGGCGAGTTCGAGCGCTACATCAAGCTCGAGCCGAACTCCCGGGCCGCAGGGGCCGCCCGGGAGCAGTTGAAACAATGGAAGCAACAGGGCCTGCTGAATTGATACCCGGCGCCGGCCTCCGGGTGTGATACAGTACTCCGCGAAACCGACCCCGTTGAGCAGGAGTGCTGCTGTGCGCCTCTTAGCGTTATTCTTCGCCTTTCTCCTCTACCCCAGCCCGTGCCGGCCGCAGGAATACGACCTGCTGCTGAAGGGCGGGCACGTCATCGATCCGGCCAACAACGTGGACGGCCTTCGCGACGTCGCCGTAAAGGACGGCCGCATCGCTGCTGTCGAAGCCGGCATCCCCGCCTCCCGCGCCCGAAAGACCATCGACGTCTCCGGCCTTTACGTCACCCCCGGACTGGTGGACATCCACGTCCACGTCTTCCTGCACAGCGAAACCGGCACCTTCTACGAATCCGATGACAGCGTCATCGCCGACCACATCTGCCCGCGCACCTGCGTCACTACCGTCGTCGACGCCGGAAGCTCCGGCTGGCGCAGCTTCCCGGACTTCCGCCGCCGCATTATCGACCGCTCCAAGACCCGCATCCTCGCGTTTCTCAATATTGTCGGCATGGGCATGATCAACAACGAGGTGGAGCAGAACCCCGCCGACATGGATCCGGAGAAGACGGCCGCCATGGTCCGGCGCCACTCCGACGTCATCGTCGGCATCAAGAGCGCCCACTGGCGGGCGCCGGATTTTACCTCGGTCGAAAGGGCCGTCGAGGCGGGCCGCCTGGCCAACGTCCCGGTGATGGTCGACTTCGGCTACTTTCTGCCCGAGCGCCCTTACCAGAAGATGATTAGCAAGATCCTCCGGCCCGGCGACATCAGCACCCACTTCTATCGCTGGCCCGCCCCGCTGATGGACGAAGACGGAAAGATCCTGCCCTACCTGCCGCTGGCCCGGAAACGCGGCATCGTCTTCGATGTCGGACACGGCGCCGGCAGCTTCCATTTCCGCCAGGCCGAACCGCTCGTCAAGCAGGGCTTCTGGCCGGACTCCATCTCCACCGACCTGCACGCCAAATCGATCAACGGCGCCATGATGGACATGCCCACCGTCATGTCCAAGTTCCTGGTCATGGGCGTGCCCTTGCAAGAAGTGATCCGGCGCTCGACGGCGAATCCGGCCCGCATCATCCACCGTCCGGAGCTGGGCCAGATCTCGCCCGGCGCCGTCGCCGACATCGCCGTCCTGCGTCTGGACCGCGGCCGCTTCGGTTACGTGGACGTCGTGGGCGGGAAGATCGAAGGCGACCGGCGCCTCGGCTGCGAAATGACCATCCGGGCGGGAGACATCGTCTTCGACTACAACGGCCGCGCCGGCGTCCCCTGGCGGGGCGCGGAGCTCGACTACCCGAGACGCTGAGCGGGCCTCCTCACCACGTCCGGTCGATCCCAACCACCTCGAAGCCGCCGCCCCGGTTCCTCAAGTAGACCGTCACCGGCTTGTCGCGGTCCTCGGCGGTGATCACCGCCGCCAGGTACTCCCCGGGGCGGGACTCCGGCACGAGGAAGTCCGCCGCCCCTTCGATCACCGTGCGGGCGCCGGTCTCGTTGTCGAACCGCGTCCACGTGACGCGGTAGTCGCGGGAACCGGCGAAGCCGTGCTTCACCTCGAGATCCTCGAAGACCAGACGCCCCTCGCGCACCTCGAACTTGTCCAGCGGGAGCAGCCTCGCGAAGAAGGCCCGGCCGATCTTGTCCCGCCGCTCGATCAGCGTCCGGGTGATGTAGTTCGCCGCTCTTGGGTCCGAGTATTCCGCCGTCTCGACGATGGCCCGGATCTCCGCGTCGGTGAAGGCCATCACCTGCTTGGCGCCCCAGAACAAATCGTCCGGCAGAGCGTTGAGGAATGCCGGATTCGGATACTCCGGCACCCAGCGCTCGGGATCGAACGTACGCGACTCGAAATGCCCCACCGCGGGGATGCCGGGGTACTTTCTCCTGGCCCACCGGGGGATCCAAAGCCCCAGGCTGAAGAACTGCTTGAGCGCCACGTCCATGTCCCAGAGGTACTCGGCGCCGCCACGGGGTGAATTGGGTCCCGAAGTGGCGCTGCCCAGCGTCGAGCCGAAGTCGATCAGGTAGTGCTTGATGTACTGTAACCCGTCGGGATCCGTCTGCAGCATATCCAGGGTGTTGATCGCCCGGCTGTCGTCGTGGTTCACCCAGGCGCACAGCACCCGGTAACCCCGCAACTCCCGGCGGTGTTCGTGCGGAACCGTGTCGTTCGGATCGTCGGAACGCGTGCCGTCGAACCGGAACGGCCCCAGCGGCTTTCCCGGCAACAGCCGCGAGGCGATCGCCCGCCACCGGCCGTCGCGATCCCGCGGCGCGTCGAGCAGCAGCTCGATCACGTCCTTGCGTCTCATCGGCCGCTCTTGCCCGTAGCGGTCCCGCAACTTCACGTCGTCGCCCAGCTCGAGGTCTTCGGCCCGGAAGTGGATGATGTAGTACTCGGGCACGTGGTAGCCGGCGGCGTAGAGGATGCGCGACGTGATCATGTCGGCGCCCGTGGCCAGTTCTGGATAGTCCAGGGGATCGAACTTGACGAAGTAGGTCTCGCCCGCGGAATCCTTGATGACGAAGCCCGGCGTGACGCCCTCGCTCTTGGCTGCCACGATGGTCCACTTTCCCGGCGCCGGCGGATGCGCATTCCCCGGCCCGGCCTTCAGCTCCTCGATCGTCATCCGCCGGTAATAGTGCCGGCGCTCCCACCACGCCCCTTCCATCGGTTCGCCCAAGGTGTTCACCGCCCGGGCCGGGATCGGCGTCCCGGTCTCCGTCCAGCGCTCGCCGGCTCCGCCGAACAGGTTGCGGAAGAAGTCGTAGTAGTCGCTCAGCTTTCTCGGGCGCGCCTCGGCCACGTGGCGCGGCCGCGGCTCCCGGATCAGCGGGTCGTCCGGATAGAACCTCGGCCCGCCGGCGCCCAGCGGTATCGCCGCCGCACCCAGCAGCGCCGCCAGAGATGCCATCCTGCCGCAAGCGAGCCTCATCTCAGAACACATGCTTCGGCGAGGACCGCCCCACCGGCTTCTTGACGAACAGATCGTTGAACTTCACCCACACCTGCACGCCCTCGTGGCTGAACCCTACGTCGATGCGCAGGAACGTCGAGTCCCGCACGTTGAACCGCAACCCGAACCCCACGTCACTTTCCAGGTTGGCGAAATTGAGCTGCGCCTTGTCGTCGAACACTTTCCCCGTGTCGGCGAACAGCGCCGCGTCCATCCCCGCGAAGACCTCCCACCGGTACTCCAGGTTCATCACCATCGAGTTGTTCCCGTAGAAGCGATACGGCCGGAACCCCCGCAGGTCTTCCGACCCGCCCACCACCGGCTGGAAGTAGAACGGGACCTGCTGCCCCGGGGCGGTCCACGTCAGGTCCGTCCGGGCGCCCACGGCGATGATCCGCCGTTTGTTGAAAAACGGAAAGTACTGCTGGATCTCCATCCGGAACAGGTGGAAGTCGTGCCGCCCCAGTTCCCGGTCGTCATAGTAGTTGTACTCCGCCCCGTAGAGGCCGCCCGCCCGCGGCCCGAACGCGCTGTCGCGCCAGTCGAACAACAGGTAGGCCCCCGTCCGCAGAAAGCGCGTTTGGCCGTCGAGTCCGGGCGCCTGGGCGGCCGTGTAGACCCGGTCCATCGAGGCTACATCGTCGCTTTGCCCGGGGCCGATGTTCACCCAGACCACGCCTGCGCTCGGTCCCACTTCGAGCCCTCCCAGGCGTACCCCGAAGACGCCGTCCACGCTGAAATCCTCGTAACGGTAATTGCTCCGGCCCGTCTTCACCGAACCCGCCCCTGGCCCGTAGTAGTCCACCTGGGTGTAGTTCTTCCGGTACAGTCCGGCCCGCCCCCAGTACCAGTGCCGGGGAGTCCGCGGCAGCTCGAATGCCAACTCGCCCCGGGAACTGCCGCCGAAGGTCACCTGGTAGTTGGCCAGCAGCACCGCCGCGCCATCGAACAGGTCCCGGCGGATCCACTCCGGGCCGATAGCGAAACCCTGGCCCGTCGCCGCCCCGCCCAGCTTCGCCCGGAAACCGTACAGCCCGTATGTGAACCGTTCGATGATCTTCTTCTCTTTGATCGCCCGCAGCCGCGCTTCCCACTCGTCTACGGTCTCCGGCTCGAGGTGGCGGCTCTTCTCCTCGCGCTCGGCCTCGATCTGCGCCGCGCGCGTACCCTGGGCTTCAGGAGCTGCCCACCCCGGGATTAGCAACACTGCCGTACAGCACCACGGCAGAAATCGAAGAAGGCGATTCATCGGACGAACCTGCCGGATATGCGCCGGCCCAGCCCGGCGGGTCTCGGACACCGGCTCTGTTGCCTGCTGGGACAACACCCGTCCGCCGGCCCCGGCGGCGGACGTAGCGCCGGGGCGCGTCCGGGTCGTTTCATAGTATTCGATCCCATTTCAGCGATTCCGTGACAGTGCCGCCGCCGTTGCGCCCGGGAGCCGCCACCGCCGCCCGGCAGATCGTCAGCCTGCTCCCGAAGCCCCTTCCGCACCGTCCGGGCAGCCGCTTGTAGACCGCCGTCGTTTCCTGCTACAAGGGAAGGTTTCAGGGAGGCCGCCATCATCAGAGTTTCCATACTGGCCACGAGCAGCGCCGGCAATTCCGCCTTCATCCGAACCCGGACTACCCGCATCCTCGTCGACGCCGGCCTGAGCCGCAAGTCCACCCTGGAACGGCTGCGCAACATCGGCGAAGATCTCGCCGCGTTGGACGCCATCCTGCTCACCCACGAGCACGCCGACCACATATCCGGCCTCCCCGTCCTGCTCCGGGGCATCAAGAGCCGGACCGTGCCCGTCTACGCCACCCCCTCCACCGCCGAGGCCATCGACTGGAACAACTGTGAACCCGAACTGCGCCCGTTCCAGGCCGGCAGCCGCTTCACCATCGGTGACATCACCGTCCAGAGCTTCACCATTCCCCACGACGCCGCCGACCCGGTCGGCTTCCGCTTCGAGATCGGCGGCTGGAAGGCCGGATTGGTCACCGATCTCGGCTACATCCCCGAGTCGGTGAAGTACCACCTGCGCGATATCCACTTCTTGCTCCTGGAGGCCAATCATGACATCGAGATGCTCAAGGTCGGCCCCTACCCCTGGCAGGTCAAGCAGCGCGTCATGAGCCGGAAAGGCCACCTCTCGAACGATCGGGCCGTGGACTTCATCGCCCACGATCTGGCTGCTACCACTCTCACACTCGTCCTCGGGCATCTCAGCGAACGTAACAACCACCCCGAGATCGTCCGTATGGCCGCCCGCCAGGCCCTCGATCACCGTGGTCTGCCGGCGCGCCTGGTGGTGGCCGAGCCCCGCTGCCAGACTGAACTGTTCGAATTCGACTGACGGAGACGCCCGGACGCCATGATCGAACGTTACACCCGCCCCGAGATGGGCCGCATCTGGAGCCTGGAAAACAAGTATCGCCAGTGGCTCGAGGTGGAACTCGCCGCCGCCGAGACCCTGGCTGAGCTGGGCGAGGTCCCCGAAGAAGCCGCCCGGCTGTTGCGCCGCCACGCCGGCTTCACTGTCGAGCGCATCCTCGAGATCGAAGCCGAGGTCAAGCACGACGTCATCGCATTTACTACAGCAGTGGCGGAAAGGATGGCCGAAGCCGGCGCGGCCGACGCTTCGCGCTGGCTCCATTACGGCCTTACTTCGAATGACGTAGTAGATACGGCGCAGGCCTTACAGCTCAAGCAAGCTTCGGAACTCATCCTCGCCGGTATCGACGAACTCGCCGCCGCCGTGAAACAACGCGCCCTCGAGTTCAAGCACACCCCGCAGGTCGGCCGGACTCACGGGGTCCACGCCGAGCCGATTACTTTCGGCCTCAAGCTCGCCCTGTGGTGGGACGAGCTGATCCGCAACCGCAAGCGCTTCGCCGGCGCCGCCGAGGAGATCCGTGTCGGCAAGATGTCGGGCGCGGTCGGAACCTTCGGCCACATCGGCCCGGAGGCCGAAGAACGGATCTGTGCGAAGCTCGGCCTGAAAGCCGCGCCGATCACCAGCCAGGTGATCTCCCGCGACCGCCACGCCGCCTACCTCTCCGCCTTGGCGCTGATCACTGCCACGCTCGAAAAGATCGCCCTCGAGGTCCGCCACCTGCAACGCACCGAGGTCCGCGAAGCCGAGGAGCCGTTCGGCAAAGGCCAGAAAGGCTCTTCCGCCATGCCGCACAAGCGCAACCCGATCGTCTGCGAGCAGATCTGCGGCCTCGCCCGGGTGGTCCGCGCCAACCTCCAGGCGGCCTTTGAGAACATCGCCCTGTGGCACGAGCGCGACATCTCTCATTCTTCGGTCGAGCGCGTCATCTTGCCCGACTCCACCATCCTGGCGGACTACCTGCTCGCCAAGACCACTTGGCTCGTCAAGGGCATGCGCATCGACGTCGAACGCATGCGAAAGAACCTGGAGCTCACCGGCGGGCTCATCTTCTCCGGCCAGCTCTTGCTCGATCTGGCCGCCGCCGGAATGCTCCGCGAGCAGGCCTACAAGCTGGTCCAGCAGCATGCCATGAAGGCCTGGCTCGAGGGCTCCAACTTCCGGCGCCTCGTTGAGAACGATCCTGAGATCCGGACCCGTCTCAGCCCCGAGAGATTGGCGCACACCTTTTCCGTGGAACGGCAGCTCGCCAACGTGGATCGGATCTTCGAGCGCGTCTTCGGCAACCACGGTTCCGCAACATGATCACTGATCCAGAAATTGAACGTTACATCGCCGCCCTGCAGCCGCCCCGGGACCAGATCCTGGCCGAGATGGAGGAGTATGCCCACCGCCACAACGTGCCCATCGTCGGTCCCGTGGTCGGCCGGGTTCTGGCTCAACTCGTCATGATCTCCGGGGCGCGTCGCATCTTCGAGCTCGGTTCCGCGATCGGTTACTCGACGCTCTGGCTCGCCCGCGCGGCGGGACCCGGCGCTGAGGTCCACTACACCGACCTCGACGTGGACAACGCCGCGCGCGCCCGCGTCTGGTTCGAGCGGGCCGGTGTCGCCGGCCGCGTCCGCCTCCATGTAGGCAACGCTTTGGCCGCGTTGGAAAAGGCGGACGGAACCTTTGACTTCATTTTCAACGATGTGGACAAGGAACAATACCTCGACGTCCTGGCCCGCGCCGTCCCTCGCCTCAGTTCTGGCTCCCTGTTCGTGAGCGACAACGCATTGTGGCATGGCCGCGTGCTCGATCCGCGCGACGAGGCCTCCCGGACAGTCGTCGAATTCAACCACAACCTCTTTCAAAACAAGGAATTCTTCACTACGCTGCTCCCGCTGCGTGACGGCCTCCTGGTCGCCCGGAAGCGCTGAGTGGCGCCAGCCCGCCTCGCCTTCTCAACAACTATTTCTGTAGTAATCAAAAATTGGTGTTTCCAATGTTCCGATACGCCGGTTTCGGGTATATGATGAGAATGTGGGGTGGGCTTTGGTGGGAATCGGGGGGAAACGTTAAAGCCAAGCGCGTCGGCGCAAAAGCAAGGAAAGAAGAAACAACAGAATGGCAACTTGTACGACCGAAACGCCACGGGCCTTTGAAGGACTCGCCCGAATCCTGTTGGTCAACGATGATCCAGCTTCCCGGCTGGCTCTCCAGGCCGTCCTCCGGGCCGGAGGCTACGCGGTGGACGCGGCCGCCTCTGCCGCCGAAGCGATAGCCAAACTCGACCAGGGCGAGTACGAGCTGGTGCTCACCGATCTGAGAATGGAGACCCCGCAAGCGGGCTACCGGGTGCTCGCCCACGCCCGGATCGTCGATTATCGGCCGGCCGCGGCGCTGTTGCAGGCATATCGCGAAGAGAGCCCGATCGAGTTGGACGTGCCGGCCGATGAGCCGATCCTGATCGCCCCTGAAAACCTGCCCGAGTTGCTGGCCAAGGTCGCGGATCTTGTCGCCGCCCGGGCCACGCGCCGGGCGGCCCGGGCCTTGCGGCATTCCGGCTGTTGATCTCACCCTGGCCGGGACCTGCCCGCCCCGCAGCCCGCAGTTTTTCCCTTCGCTTGCCATTGCCGCTCTTTCTCCCCTTCGGGCCCACCCGCCCCTGGGCGCCAATTCAGATCCACCGCGTGGAGGCTGTGCTGCCCATGGGAAACAGCATTTTCCAATCCGAGAATGATCATGAAACCGAGGAGTGATTCCAACACAGGATGATCATGAAATCCTGGGCTGGGAAGGCGGGGCAGAGGTGGTGGTGAAGGGGTTCGAGACAGGGGGCGGGAA
>Ga0256841_1000231_pt1 | contig 61028 bp, 47 predicted proteins | sample 356308metaG_FD_185971 | JGI IMG/M metagenome (GOLD analysis project Ga0256841, IMG submission 185971) | Hydrothermal vent microbial communities from Mid Atlantic Ridge, Atlantic Ocean - 356-308 | ecosystem: Environmental > Aquatic > Marine > Hydrothermal vents | place: Atlantic Ocean: Mid... | reverse complement strand
TCCCGGGTTTTAATTTTAACTGCGGATTAGGAAACACAATACGTGCTTTCAGATCACGACTTTTTTCATTCAGGTAGGGATAGATATAGGAAATTTTCCCTTCGTAACGCTCACCGGGCAGATAAGAGAGGGACATTTCCGCTTTTTGCCCAACCCGGATCCAGGGCGTCTCCGTATCATAGATACTGACTTCGATCCAGACACGGGAAAGATCGGCAATCTGATACAGGGACATTCCTTCTTTTATATGCAGCCCCTGAAGGGCGTTCTTATGAATGATCACACCACTAAGCGGTGAATTAAGCCTGAGGGTCTTACGTACTTTACCGCTGCTTTTAAGACGCGTAATCTCCGACTGCGGAATATCCCAGTACTGCAAGCGTTGTAAAGAGGCTTTTAAAAGCGATTGGGCACCCTGACGGATACTCGCAAATTTGCTGTCTTTCAGGAGCTTGTTATTTTCTATGGCCAGTAAATATTCCTGTTGGGTAGTTACTAACTCCGGAGAATATATATCCAACAATGGCTGACCGGCCTGAACCTCTTGTCCCGTATAATTTACATATAATTTTTCGATCCAGCCGTTGAGCTTGGATGACACTACTGATATGTTTTCTTCGTCATAACCAATAGTTCCCACGGTGCGGATCGTACGACTAAACAAGGTACGTTTTACAAGCTCGGTGCGTACGCCCATATTTTGAGCCGTGGCCGGATCAATTCTCACATCCGGGCCTGAAGAGACCTGATCATCGTAAACAGGAACCAAATCCATGCCCATTTTGGATTTGCCCGGCTTATCATAGATCTCGGTTGGATCCATCGGAGCCTGCCAGTACAAAATCTTACGTTCCCCGGTGGGAGTCTTCCCTTCACCTTTGCCGGCTTCTTGTTGGTCGGTTGTGTTGGTCTTCAACGGCACCAGGTCCATACCACACTTCGGGCATTGTCCCGGCTCATCCAAAATGACTTCCGGATGCATACCGCAGGTCCAGAGTTGTTTGTGTTTCTTATCCTTAGCTACCTGTTCCCGACTGTCGGTTGATGTTTTTGTCTGTTCCGTTTTATCTGTTGAACAGGATAAAACCAACAGAGGTAACAGGGCCAACAGGAACAACACAACACGCTTTACCGTTCTTCTTCTCATGATCTTCTCCATTTAATACACTTTATCTTAAGTAACTATATTCGGTCTTGAATGATTCAGGCAAATCTGGATTGCGCTGAACAGCTATTCCCATTTTAATCTCCGCGCTGATACAATAATCCGCCGGATATTTGCAGAGAACCGGATGCAATTTTGATTCATAATCGTTTTATGAGACGCATTACGACCCTATCACATAGGCCAACTGCGCCAGGTTTTTATAATAATTGGTGAGAACCCGGTTATATTCGAGTTCAAAATTAAAATAAGTAAGAAGATTATTTACCAGGGTAAGAAAGTCCAGCCTGTCGGTTTGATATCCGATAAGAGCCGCTTGAAAGGACTGACCGGCCTGAGGGACAATGCCCTTCTTATATAACTCGACCAGAGAGCCGTTTTGTTCAAGTTCGGATAAAACATTTTCCAATTCACTGCGAATCTGCTCCTGGATATGGACATAACTCTCGGAGATACGTTCCCGTTGCCAGACCTTTTCCTGAACCTGCTTATCCTGTTTTCGCCAGAAATAAACCGGCAGATTAAAGCTGATTCCCCCGGAAAGAAAGTCCACCCCTCCATTTCCATTCCGGAGACGATCCCGCTGCGTATAAGCAACAAACAGGGATAAGTCCGGCAAATATGATTTTTTAGCCAAATCCAGCGCCTGCCCGCTTTGTTGCAGACGAATCTGCCAAACTTTTAATAAGGATCGGTTGCTTTGTATTTTTTGTTGAAGGGAATCACGAGAGAACTCCGGGCGTTCCATGTCCGGTAATTGTGGATGGCCCAGAGACTGCCCGATCGGGCGGTTTAGTAAAGTATTGATACGAATGACAACTTTATGACGGGCCTCCCGGGCACGGATCAGCCGATCGTGCATTTTGGAAAGCTCCACTTGCGCCTTAAGCACATCTTGTTGCAAACCCTGACCAACCGTGTATTTCTTTTCCGAGACAGCAACCAACTGTTCTAATAAACGTTGATCCTTCTCTATGGTCGAAACGGTTATATCCCCGTAATATAGATCATAGTATGCTAATTTTACATCACGAATCAGCGCTTGTTTTGCTTCCTCATAGATAGCCGATGATATCCGCTGGTTTTTTTCGGCGATTTCTTGTTTGAGTCCCAATTTCCCCGGGAATGGAATGTTTTGTCTCAGGGCGATTTGTTTCCCGCTCATGGCCTGCTGATCAAATGAAAACCGGGTAGCCGGTACGTTTAAGATATTAAAACTAAGAATAGGATCGGGCAGAGCGCCCGCCTGTGGTACCCGGGCTTCATCCACCTGTATACCACTCTTATAAGCCTGTAAGCGTGGATTATTATCCAGAGCTTCCCGAACCAGCTCATCCAGGTTTACAGCCTGGCCGAACAGATAGACGTTTCCGAATCCAACCATGGCGATGATGCTTAGTATGACGTCTCGTTTTATATTCATGCAGACTCCGTATTGCGTTTAACATGACTGTGTATATTTAATTGAGATAAAATATTATTCTTGGGTGTAACTTTTTCATCCGACTATGTGCTTCGATGAAAACGGACATCCCGATCATTCTCTATCCGCTTGCGCATCCGGTATTGGACATAGACCAGTGATGCAATAGAACCCCACCACACCCAGACAAAACCGTGCATATAACTTGCAAGTAAGGATACCTCATCCTGAGCTACGGTTGGACATAACCCGCTGAGATAACCGAACAAGCAAGTATAGCCTTCAACAGGAAAAGGGAAAAAGGCAACAACGCCCACTCCTAAAATAATTCTTGTTAATTTCATGCACGTTTTATTGTCAAATGCCATGCCAAAAATTGAATCTGCACAGTAAGGTACTATTAATATGAAACTTATGAGGGGTTAGAAATAAGCTAAGCACTACCTACAAAAATTAGATCGTAGAATATTCTACAGTTTTATTATAGAATATTCTACAGTGGGGGGGGGGCACCGCCGGGTTTTAAATATCCAGGCCAAATTTTTTCATTCGATATATCAGGGTATGACGGGGCATTTTCAAAAAGTGAGCGGTTTTGGTCTGGTTATTCCGGTTTTTCAATAAGGCCTGTTGAATGACATACTTTTCAATTTCCTCCAGACTCACACCCTCTTCGGGGAACGGTAGGGTCAACACACCATCCCGAACCGAAGAATCGATGCTTTTCCAGGGAAGCTGGTCGGGTTGAATTTCGGTTCCGGCATTTAGAATCGAAAACCGTTCGACCAGGTTTTCCAATTCCCGGATATTACCCGGCCAGTCATATTGCACCATTTGTTCCAGGGCTGCTGCAGAAAACTTGAATTGACGTTCTTTTTCCAATTTATGGACAAAGTGCTGGGCCAACAACGGAATATCCGCTTTACGCGCGCGCAGAGGCGGAAGGTCGAGCGGTATGACATTCAAACGGTAAAAAAGATCCTGGCGAAAGGTTCCTGCCGTAACCATCTCCTGCAGATGGCGGTGGGTAGCCGCTATTACACGCACATCCACTTTTCGTACAACGGATTCTCCTACGCGTCCGATCTCCCGTTCCTGGAGCACCCGCAACAATTTGGTTTGTATATCGAGATTCAAATCGCCGATCTCATCCAGAAAGATCGTACCCTGATCGGCCGCTTCAAATTTACCTTTGGTCTCGGCTACAGCGCCTGTAAAAGCTCCTTTGGCATGTCCGAATAATTCACTCTCTACAAGATTATCCGGAATTGCGGCACAGTTGACCGCAATAAACGGTTTTCGGGACCGCTTACTTTGGGAATGGATGGCCCGGGCGATTAACTCCTTCCCGGTTCCGCTCTCGCCGTAGATCAGAACCGTGGAATCACTTGCGGCTAATTTAGCAACCGTTTGCATAACATTTTTCATGGCCTCACTCTGGCCGATAATATTCTCCGGTGCAAATTTATCATACAGTTCCCGTTTCAACCGTTCATTCTCGCTCGAAGTATCTCTTAACTGCAAACATTTTTGGATGGAAAATTTTAAGGTCTGAAAACTGAACGGTTTTGTCAGATAATCATCTGCACCCGAATCGGTCGATTGCAGCGCATTATCCAGAGAGCCGTAAGCCGTCATAATAATAATCGGTATATGTGTATCCACTTTGCGAATTTTCTGGATCAGTTCAAAGCCGTTCAAATAGGGCATATTAATATCGGAGATCACCAGATCGGGATGTTCGTTCTCAAATCTTTTCCACCCCTCTTTGCCGTCTCTGGCGACGCTAACCTGGAATCCATCTTCCTTCAACTGGTATTCGGTTACCCGAATCAAACTCTGATCATCATCTATTAATAGAATGTGTATCATGGTTATTTCCTATGAAATATGGTTTAAATCCTTTACGCAAGGGAGAGATACAAAGAAAGAAGTCCCCTGTGAACTCGTTTCGAACCAAACTTTTCCTTCATGTTTTTCTATAATCCTTTTTACGATGGCAAGGCCCAGACCGGTTCCCTCTGTTTTGGTTGTAAAAAAGGGATCAAATAATCGGGCGGATTGGTAGCTGGGAATTCCGGGCCCCGTATCGCTGATACGCAGAACGACCTCTTTCCCGTCTTTGCCCACGTCAAGATCAAAGCTGATTTTTCCGGAATCTTTAATGGCCTGAATGGCATTCAGAGTAATATTCAGAATAACCTGCTGAAGCTGTAAGGCATCGCCCTGGACTAAAATTTTTTTCTGATCGGTAAAATGTGTTTCGAGTGTTATATTTTTATTTCCGGCAGACAGCCGCAGGAGCCGGAGCGAATTAATCAGGATTTTTCGGAGATCGATGATTTGAAAATAAACCGTTTCTTTTTTAGCCAATTGCAGATAGCTCTCCACCACCTGGTTCAGACGCTGAATTTCATTGAGCTGGATTTGTACAAACTCCGATTCCGGCGCTTCTTTCGGAATTTTCTTCTTTAAAATTTCGGCAGCGCCCTGGATTCCTCCCAAAGGATTACGAACTTCATGGGCTAGACTGGCCGCCAATTCACCGACGATCGCTAAACGATCTGCTGCCCGCAACTGCTGTTCCATCTCGGAAATCTGTTCGGTTTGTCTTTGTTGCAGACGCAGAGCCTCTTTCAGATCCTCGGCTGCTTTGCGATGCTGCTCTTTTTCGTTCCGTTCACCTTCCGCCTTCAGACCGGTTAAATAGCCGAGTACGAGAAACAGAATTAATTGCATAAAACGCATCAGGTTGGTCTCGATCAATCCTCCCCATTGCAGCATAATATGAGGCAGATAGATGAGGCACACCACGATGGCCGTCCCCAAACCGCCACGAACACCAAACTGAAAAGCAGCCAGAATAATCGGAATGAAATAGGCTTGCATATAGACCAGATGATACTGCCATTTCATCGTCGGAGTTTGGTAGTGTAAGATGGAAATACCGATAACCAATAGACCGATAATGGTAAGCTGTATAATTTGTTGCCTTTTATCTTTATTCATAAAACACTCGCCCTGCCATCATATACTATCGGCACGGTAATTTCCTCTTTCACCGCTTCAGCCCTCGTACAGGCGCCAACACATCACCTCGGCAATTAAAATAGGTTCCTTACACTCCTGAGCTACTTCAATAAATATTAAACCTTACGGCATGAAACCTGGCATTTTTATAAGCGTATCTCTAAGCCGATCGACTTCATTTTACGATAGTTAATCAATAAACTCAAGCACTTATGAATAAATATCCGCCGGAAGAGCCCCCACATGATTAATTTTGAACTTGTAATTTTATATCTTTATATTATATGAATTCGATATCCATATGTAAAAGAGGAGGTTCCTTATGTCTGTATTTACCAAATCGTTATGGGCGATGTCGCTGCTGCTGCTTTGTATCTTTCAGGCTCAGGCATCCGAACATCCCAAAATTCCCTTGCTGGATGCCAACGGGGATAATGTAATTGAAATCGCTAAAAAAAGCGGACAAAAATTAGTATTTAACGGCATAACCTATTACAAAGGCAACCCTTATAGTCCGGAACAAACCTGCGGTTCCTGCCACGATTACCAAGCCATCACCAAGGCTTACCATTTCCAGATCGGGGCTACGGATATGGGTGATAGCTGGGGTAAGACTCATCCCAAATTTCATTACTCTCATCTGCTTTCTGCCGGTCAGTACGGCTCCTGGTGACCACCTTCCTACCGCCAGTTGGCGCAAAAACATAATAAATCCCAACTAACCTTTGATATCGGTACACCCGATGAAGTGGCTACCTGCGCTTCCTGTCATCCCGGCGGAGGCCCTTATGAATTTGACCGTAACGGCAAACGAATGGATACAATCGATCCCAATACCGTCCCTGACCTGGACGGCGATTATTATAGCTACAGTACATCAGAGACCGAGCACGGCACCGCGCAAAAGCCGCATAAATTTGATTGGCGTAAAACAGGCTCTTTGGAAGCCGATTGTTTTACCTGCCACCTGGATCCGGATAGCAAACGTGTTACGGACGCCCAGGGAATTAAGCCGGTGGCATATAATCCCAGACTCCGCATTTTCGCCAAACGGGTAGACGGTAAAGTGAATGCCGTGTCCCTGGGAATCTATCCCGGCCGGGGATGGCAATCGGCTTTTAATTATTCGGACCCCCTGTCCCGGAATAAAGCGGGATTTATGCCCGGTAAATTTTATTCGGATTTGGAAAACCCCATGGCCGATTCCAGGAACTATATGCGGCAGCCTTATGTGGAAGGTGAAGGCGATCCCTATACAGGGCTACAGGCAAAACGGAAATTTCTGGGTCACTTTTTCCGCGAAGCACCCTCGGCCGGACTGATGGGCTGGGATAACAACCAGGACGGTTATCCGATAACCTACGTTAAAATCGTTAAAGGTAAAAAAGATTTTCATACGGATGTCTATTACGAAGTCAATGAATTCGATGAAGACAATGAAATAAATATCCCCATGTTAAGCTCCAAGGATACGGAAAACGGCGATAATAAATGGACCCGTGTCTGCGGACAGTGTCATGTTGGCGTCACCGATCCGATCAATCACAGCCTGCAGGTACGCACCTGGGGCATGGGTATGAAAGCCGATATAGTAAAAAGAGGTGAAATCTGGAATCTGGATCCTAAAACAGAAAAAGACCCCGGCTACGATGTCCACGGCGCGGCAGGTCTGGAATGTACCAGTTGTCATACGAATCCCAGGCCCGATTCCCTGGCATGGGATGACTATGTGGTTGACGCCGATCACAATTTCCTTAAAGGAAACGATACCGGCAATCATGTCCGGGATGACCTGGACAATAATCCCCCGCCTAAAAATTGCTATTACTGTCATATTACCAGCGGTGACGGACCCGATCCTTCAGAAGCGCATCAAAAGCTATTCGGAAGCGCAGCCAAGAGTCATTTGGATAAAATTGCCTGCGAAACCTGCCATATTGCCCGGGTCAGGTACTGGACATTCCGCACCTTCGATTATTCCCTCGGTTTCAGTTACAACTATGATAACCGCCACTTTCCCAATCCCAGGGGCGGAATGATGGATGTGCTCATGGCTCCCTACTACGGGCCCATTCCCATGTATGGTATGGGTAATATAAACTGGCTGGTAGGTCATACGGAAACCGATGATTATGCCACCGATAAACTGGCTCCCGTAGCCTATATGCTGCCCGACCATCCCGATGATCTTTACGGCAAGATGTATCAGCACATGAGCGGACAAAAGGGATTCGAATGGGAACCGGCACTCATTTATGCCCATACGCTGCGCGGCGACCAGATTATTCCGGCCAACCCCATAACCATTCAAACCTGGCTTGATAAAACACTGAATAAGGTGCTTTATCCACGGGAATTAAATGCGGCTGTTAAGGGTATTCGGATGACCCCAAAGGGGCAACGCTATGCCTTGCTGATCACCGGAGATAAGATTTTCGATAAAACGGGCTTCATGGGGCATCCGGATATGAAACCCGAAATCAGCACTCTGCAGGATATTAAAATGATGCGCAAAGCCCTGCAAAAGATTCTGCGCAAAGAAGGCGAGAAAGACCCCGATCCCGTTCTTTTCATCGGTGCACATTATTTTAAAGTATCCCATAATGTGCTTCCTGCGGATCAGGCTCTCGGAGCCAACGGCACCTGTACGGCCTGTCACGGTAAAAACGGAGAAATCGAAGATCGTATACTCAGTTTCACTTCCAATACAATCCAGGGTTTTGATGAAGGAATCAAAAACGGGTTGATTTTTATCGATCCGGAAGTAAATTATATAAAGCCCGTGGATCTGGATGGAGACGGCCATGCCGATGTTTTGGGGGCTTCTCAAAAAGAGGTTTTGGAAAAGAGCAAAGAGGAACTGGGAAAAAAACCGAAGAAATAATCATTCCTTCCCGTTCCATGCATTAAACAGAAGGCCCTGCGGACAGGGCCTTCTGTTTTTTAGAAGCAATTCCTCTCCTCCCGAATTTGCCGCTTCGATAACCTGATGTATTGCAATTGAATAAACCCTGCCCTATATTTTCGCAAACCTTTACTGAGAATTTCCGGAGGGTATCGTGAATATAAATTCAAAATTGAAATGGGGCATCATCGGCGCCGGAATTATCGCTCATAAAATGGCGGAGGCCCTTAAGATTAATCCGGATAGTGAGTTGGTGGCCGTTGCTTCTAAAACGAGTTCCAAAGCGCAGCAATTTGCCAGGCAACACGGTATAAAGCACGCTTATAGTTATCAGGAAATAGTGAATTCCGATGCTATTGATGTCATCTATGTGGCCACCACCCATAATTTCCATTATGAAAACACCAAACTGGCCCTGAAACACGGTAAGCATGTTCTGGTGGAAAAGCCTTTTACGGTCAATGCCACCCAGGCCCGGGAGCTGGTTCGCCTTGCCCGTCGAAAACATCTTTTTTTGATGGAGGCCATGTGGGTCCGCTTTTTACCCAGTCTGAAAAAGCTGAAAACAATTCTTGCTAACCACGAAATCGGTGAACTGAAATTAATAGATCTTTCCTTCGGGGTCATCATCAGTCCGGAATATGCCGGTCGCCTGAAAGACCCGGCTCTGGCCGGAGGCGTTACCCTGGATATCGGCATCTATCCCATTTCCTTTGCCTGTTATCTCCTGGATGAGCTGCCGACCTCAATCAAATCCATGGCCCGATTCAGTGCGCGCGGCGTGGACGAGTTGGCCTCGTATTTGTTCCGCTTTCCTTCGGGATGTTTGACTACCATTAAAACCAGTTATAATGTGCAGATGAAAAACGAAGCGCTGATTTACGGAAGCGAGGGCTACATTGAATTTCCACAATTTCAAACCGGTGAGCATTTTACTGTTTTCAAGCATGAAGGTAATAACGAAGTAAAAAGCAAAACCGAAGTTCATGAAAAGAATCACCCTAACGGTTTTATTTACCAGGTGGAAGAGGTAGTACAATCTATTCGGGCCGGTAAAACGGAAAGCCATATCATTCCTTTGGACGAAACCGTTGCCATCATGGAAATTATGGATACCATGCGTAAAGAATGGGGTTTTCGCTATCCGTTTGAGTAAAGTTAGGACTTTTTAACTCATTTATCGATCGATTGCTGTCGATCGCGGGCAAGGGCACTCCATCCTACGCTCCTGGGGACAAACGTTTAGAGCTATCAGCGCTTAGTGTACCGTCCCGGCATGGTCGCGGCCTGCCCGCGCATTGGCGGACCCAACTTGATTTAGAATCCGGACGGGGCTATCCTTTCTACCCTTACCCAAAGCCATGTCGATACATAAAATGCCAGACGACAGGCCGCTTTATACCTTAATTATACAGCCCTAATACTTTCCTTATTATTGGTTTTCTTCTTGACACCTGGCACGTTCCAATATAAATTCATACATGATTCAGTCTTTTAGGCACAAAGGGCTTAAGTTATTTTTCGAGACTGGTAATTATTCGAAGATTCAACCGGCACATAAAAAACGCGTACGGATGATTTTGACGATTCCTTGTGCTGCAAATGATATTAAAGATATAAATTTCCCAGGATCTAATTTACATCGTTTATCCGGTGAAGATAAAGATTTCTGGGCTGTAAATGTTAGTGGCAATTGGCGGATAATCTTTCATATCAAAAATGGTGATGTTTTTGACGTTGATTATTTGGATTATCATTAGAAAGGAATAATTATAATGAAAATGCACAGACCGGCACATCCGGGTGAGGTATTAAGGAATATGTATATAGAACCCTTAGGCTTGACAGTGACCGAAACCGCTAAGGCTCTTGGTATAACTCGTAAAGCTTTATCCGAGCTTGTTAATATGCGTTCCGGGATAAGTACTGCAATGGCACTCCGTTTATCCAAGGCTTTCAACACAACGCCTGAATTCTGGTTGAATATGCAACAAAATTTTGATTTAACTCAAGCTCAAAAAAAGATTAAACTCTCAAAAGTAAAAGTATTATCAGAATCCTCTCATACTACAAAGGATTCTTAAAAGGCTGCATAAGATGCCTATAACGGATTGGGCCGTTGCAGCATTTATTCCTCTATGATTCGAATCATCAAAGTAATAACGATTCTATTCATATTCAATCATTTAACCTCAGGCGATTATATGGCAAAAGACCTCTGATAAAAAGAAAAAGGCTGGGTAACGGGAACCTGGAATACAAACCGGATTTCTACCATGGTATCTTTCGGGAACAACTCTTTTCATGTCAACCGCCGAATGGGTGAACTATCCCATAGCGAAGTTATACCACAGAACAATTTTTCAAATCCATTATCAGCTAACCCTTTTATTTTCAGGAATTTTATTCCAATATTCAATTTTCTGCATTTTCATTTTCAGAATTCACCGAATTCCTTTATATTTGCTGCTACGGAAAGTATAAATCACCTTTTGATCAGAGGAAAACATGACGGCTAATGAAATCCGGAAGCAATTCATCGACTTCTTTAAGGCGAAACAGCATACCTTCGTGCCCAGCGCACCGGTTATTCCCCGGGACGACCCAACCCTGCTTTTTACCAATGCCGGCATGAATCAGTTTAAGGATGTCTTTCTGGATAAAGGCAGCCGCCCTTATTCCCGGGCGGTCAATGCCCAAAAATGTATCCGGGTCAGCGGCAAGCATAACGACCTGGAAGAGGTGGGGCGCGATACCTATCACCATACTTTTTTTGAAATGCTGGGCAACTGGTCGTTCGGAGACTACTATAAAAAAGAAGCCATCCTCTGGGCCTGGGAACTGCTGACCGACGTTTGGCAGCTTCCCAAAGACAAATTGTATGCTACGGTATACACCACTGATGATGAAGCGGCCGGGCTATGGGCACGGGTCACGGATATCAAAGCGGATCATATCTTACGCTTCGGCGAGAAGGAAAATTTCTGGGAAATGGGCAGTACGGGTCCGTGCGGTCCCTGTTCCGAAATCCATATCGACCTGGGTGCGCAACATTGCGATAAACAGGGAGAGGATCATCTTTGCGGTGTAAACGGCGACTGCGGACGATATATCGAACTCTGGAATCTGGTCTTCATTCAATATAACCGGGATGAAAGCGGTAAATTACATCCCCTGTCCAAAAAGCATGTGGATACCGGAGCCGGCTTCGAACGTCTGGTGGCGGTTCTTCAACATAAATTTTCTAATTATGATACCGACGTATTTTTACCGATCATGGACTATATCGGTCAGTTAACAGGTCAGCCTTATGCGACATCCGGAGAACAAACCGCCTTTCGGGTCATTGCCGATCATATCCGGATGCTGACCTTTTCCATTGCCGACGGGGGCATTCCGTCCAATGACGGCCGCGGCTATGTAATGCGACGAATCCTGCGTCGCGCTGCCCGCTATGCCCGTAAGCTGGATATCCGTGAACCCTTCATCTTTAAAATCGTACCCAAAGTAGTGGAACTAATGGGTGACGCTTATCCGGAAATCCGGGAACGGCAGGATCATATCATGGCGGTAATCCGGGCCGAAGAGGAACATTTTAACCGCACTCTGGACCGCGGACTGGAAATATTCGGTAAAATCAAGAGTGAACTAAAATCACGGAATCAGATCGTTATTCCGGGCGAAGAGGTGTTTCGCCTTTATGATACGTACGGCTTCCCCGTGGACCTGACCCGCATTCTGGCCGAAGAAGAAGGTCTGACTCTGGATATGAAAGGCTTTGATCAGGCTATGGAACTACAACGGGAACGGGCCCGTTCGGCTTCCAGATTTGAAGCACAAGCCTCTGATTCCACGGATTGGGTGGTTCTGAATGAAGGAGAAGATTCCAAATTTGTCGGCTATAATGATCTTGCTATTGAAACTCATATCATGCGTTATGTGATTGAGCCACAACAGATTAAGATCATTTTACGGGAGACCCCCTTTTATGCGGAATCCGGCGGACAAATCGGCGACCGTGGTACGCTTTCCGGTGAAGGATTTGAATTGCAGGTTACGGATACCCAAAAAGACGGGGATCATATCGTTCATTATTGCCGGCCGCTTGCGTCTTTTTCTCCGAAAACGGATAAGGTATTGGCCGAAGTAACGGTTTCCCGAAGACGTGAAACCGCAAAAAACCACACGGCTACCCATCTTCTTCATGCCGCTTTGCGGAAAGTGCTGGGGGCCCATTTAACCCAGGCCGGTTCTCTGGTTGAACCGGATCGTCTGCGCTTTGATTTCACTCATTTCGAGAGAATCTCTGAAGAAGATCTGGAGGCGATTGAAAAAATCGTAAATGACCGCATTCAACAGGATATTGCCCTTGAAATTGCCCAGGAAAAATACACCGACGCCAAACAAAAAGGCGCCATGGCTCTTTTCGGTGAAAAATACGGGGACGTGGTACGCACCGTAAAGGTCGGTACTTTCAGTCTGGAACTCTGTGGCGGCACCCATGTTAACCGTACCGGTGAAATCGGTCCCTTTATCATCGTAAGCGAGAGCGGCATCGCCGCCGGTGTCCGGCGCATCGAAGCTATTACCGGACCGAAAGCCGTTGAATATTTACAGCAGAATCGCACCCGGGTACAAAAACTGGCCGCCCTCATGAATGCCCGACCCGAGGAGTTGGTGGCCAAAACAGAACAGCTCGTGAATGATAAGCGGCAACTGGAGAAAGAATTAAACCGGGCCACACGTTCGCGACTCAACTCCGATTTGGATGGTTTGTTCCGGCAGGCCGAATCCATTAATGATATTAAAGTGCTGATCCACGGCTTCGAAGGAATCGACGGGGAACAACTCAAATCTCTCGGCGACCGCATTCGCGAGAGGGGCAAACAGACAGCTGCTCTGCTCTATAGCGAAACGGACGGCAAACTGACCTTTGTCTGTGCGGTTTCGGATGATTTAATCAAAAACCGGAAACTGAGTGCCGGGACTCTGGTGCGTGAAGTAGCCAGGGCGGCCCACGGCGGCGGGGGAGGACGTCCCCATCTCGCTACTGCCGGAGCCAAAGATGCCAGCCATTTGAAGGAGGCGCTCGATACATTCCGGGAACAAATCGGGCTTCTGAAATAGACATTTCGAACTAACGCAGGCAATGAGCGGTTGGTGGTTAGCACCGTTTCCTTATGCCGGAGCATTTATTTAATAGGTTGAAAAACAGACAGAACTCTTTTATATATTCGGATAGTACGATACTCCTTAAATGGCAAAGCAATACCCGACCGGAATAATCTGATGGAATTCTTCAGGAAAATTGATATTTCAGATAAACTTTATGCGATTTCTGCCGATAAAAAGATAGTTTAGACGGTTTTAACTCAAATTTACAAGATAGAATTCATGACCTCTTCATTCATTGGAAAAGTGCTCGATAATTACCGGATTTTAGAGAATCTCGGTGTGGGGGGCATGGGGGTTGTTTTTAAGGCCATGCACATCAAATTGGATAAGCTGGTCGCTTTAAAAATGATCGCGCCCGGTATGGCCATGAATGAACGCTTCATCAAACGTTTTCAAACCGAAGCCAGGGCTCTGGCCAAACTTGAAGATCCCAATATCGTGGCTATCTATGATCTGCGTTCCGACAACGATCAGTGGTTCATTGTCATGGAGTATGTGGACGGGAGCAATCTATTCGACAAAATCAGGAAAGAAGGCGCTTTCCCCTGGCAGCAGGCGGTTCCTGTTCTCAAACAAATCCTGACCGCCATCGGTCATGCGCACCGGGCCGGAATTATCCATCGTGACCTGAAACCTAATAACATCATGCTGACCAAGAACGGCACGGTTAAAATCACTGATTTCGGACTGGCCAAAGATCAAAATATAATGGCCAACTCCATGACCGTGGCCAGCGGGGGTACCCTGTACTATATGTCGCCCGAACACGTGAAAGGGTTTTCCTTTACCGATAAGCGCAGCGATCTCTATTCGATCGGCATGACCTTCTATGAAATGATTACCGGTAAGGTGCCCTTCGAAAACATCGATTCGGATTTTGATATTCGCGAACGCATTATACGTAAGGATTTCGTAAAACCCAGTACCTATAAAGAGGATATCCCGGAAGAGCTGGATGCGATTATCATGAAGTCTATTGCTAAAGACCCGGAAAAGCGGTATCAAAGTGCAGAAGAGATGTTGGAAGCGATCCTTGCTTTCGAAGAAAAACAAGGCCTGACCGGCACCCAACGGCCAGAAACCCCACAAAAGCCGGTTGCGCCTGCCCGGACAACCTTTCCGCTTGTAAAGGTTGTCATACCCATTGTGATCTTATTGGCTGTTTTATACTTACTCATATTCAAATATCCGAATTTTTTGCATCCTGAGCTGTCCCGAACCAACCCTTCTTCTTTTTCTTCCCTGCACATAAAGAGTCGGCCGCAACAGGCTCAGATCTTTTTGAACGATTCCCTTTGGGGAGTGACTCCCTTTACCAGGGATTCCATGCCAAACGGAAGATATGCATTGCGAATCGGTAAAGAATCTTTCAAGCCCATCGATACCACCCTTACTCTGCCGACCGGCGCTGCCCTGGATTTATCATTTAAATTGTCGCCTCTGCCGGAAATGTCAAAAAGCAGCACTCCCTCAATACACTCAAGACAGCCGCTTCGCGGCCCGGCAACCGCCACTACCCAGTTAATCATTCGTTCCCGACCATCCGGGGCGGGACTCTGGCTGAATAATCAGTATCAAGGTAAAACACCTTTTAGAAGTACAAACGCCAAACCCGGTAACTATCGAATTCGTATCACAAAACAGGGCTTTGAGGACTATACTCGGCAACTGAACGTCCCAAAAGGCCGAAAACAATCTGTGGAAGCCCGCCTCATTCCATTCTACGGTACGCTCGATGTGCGCACCCGTCCGAAAAAGGCCCGGCTCTGGATAGATGGAAAATTGATTGCTGGCAAATCCACACCCTGTATCCTGGATAAGGTCCCGATCGGGCAACATCAATTAAAGATAGCTAAAAACGGTTTTGCCGAATATGTTCAGGAAATTGAGATCGATCATAGCCAAACCCGAACTTTGAACATTACATTGAAACCTCTTATGGGAAAATTAAGTATACTTGTTATTCCATGGGGATCGATTTATATTAATAACCAATTGCAGGAAGCGTCTTCGGATGTTAAAAATCAGATCGAAGTACCGGTTGGACAATATCAAATAAAGATTGTCCATCCCACTCTTGGTTTCTGGCAAAAAACCATCCGGGTGGATAGCAATCAGCCCAAAACGGTTCGGGTTAATTTTAATCAAAAGATTGCGGTTCAAATAAGCGCCGTGGATAAAGCAGGTCAATCTATATCAGGACATATCCTAATCGATGGAAAAGATACGGGTCAAATGACCCCCCGGGAAATGAGGATACGAACCGGAGTGCACCGTTTCCTGATTAAAAAAGAAAACTATATCGCCGTGAATGGGGAAGAGGAATTCCTGATTGATACCGAATCCAATCCATCCTTAAAATTCGTGCTGGAAAAAATGGAATAACTAAATCGGAATTGTAATTTTTGGGAAAGGTATATGATACGCTTTAAGATTAAAAAATATCATTATCCGCTAATTCTCTGTTTTACGCTCTCTTTTATGCTCTCGCAGATGGTGCTCCCCATATTTCTTAATAATTTCTCAGTGTTTGCCCAGGATACCCAAACCTGCGTATCTCAATTGAATCAGGCTGAGGATGATTATTATAACGGTGCATTTGATGCTTCGATCCGAATCATCAAAGAGTGTCTGAAAAAGGCAACCCTGAAAAAAGAGGAGCGCATAAAAGCCTACACGATTTTAGCCAGAATCTTTATGGCTAAAAACAAAAAGGAAGGCGCAAAAAAAATTATCCGTAAAATTCTGAATTTGGATCCCGGCTACCGGCCGACGATAGAGCAGGAGCGTCCTGCCTATGTAAATTTAGTCGCTGAGGAACGTAAAACCTTACGGGTAACTGCGGCAGCTTCAAACAAGAAGAAAGCAGTGGCCCATAAAAACAATAAAAAGTGGTATTGGTACAGTGCCGGGGGAGCGGCCGGTATTGCCATTATTGCCATTATTGCCGGTGGCCAAAGTAAACATAAACCCGGTAATAATTCGACCTTACCGCAACCGCCCGGATTTCCGAAATAATATGAAATTACCAAAGATGCGAAGATATTTTACATTTATATTCTTATTAGTCAGTGTTCCTTTGCTTTGGGCCCAAACCAATATTAGTGGAACCATTTCCGGTCAGACCTGGGATAGCGCCGGTTCTCCCTATCATATTCAGGGGGATGTAACTATTGAGAGCCTGATAATCAAACCGGGTGTCACGGTCCTGTTCGACGATAACTATGAGTTTAAGGTTACCGGTCTTTTGAAAGCATGGGGATTCTACAGCGATTCCATATATTTCAAACCCGCCGGAACGAATCCGAATCACTGGGGAGGTATTCTATTCTCTGCAGCCAATCCGCAATCGATTATTGCCTATTGTCATATCGAAGGCTCCGGCCAACCCGGTGTAAGAATTGAAAACAGTTCAGGAACGCTACATATTTCAAACTGCACCATGGTGAATAACGTGGGCGATGGAGTTAACCTGAAGAATTCTACAGCCCGGCTTGTCAATTCTATTATCCGTAACAATGGAAAAAACGGTGTCTACCTGGATCATTCGCAGCTTACACTTATTAATTCCCTTTGTGTCAGGAATACGGAAGCAGGTATTTTCTCAATAGATGATACCGATACGATTGCCGTTCAAAACAGTGTGTTGGCCGATAATAGCGGTAGCGGGATTATTTCATTAAGCGGTAAAATTTCTGTTTTGAACTCCATTATCTATGACAATTATCCTCAAGAAATATCTTCCCGGACAGAAAACACGACCGTCAATTACACCGATATTCGCGGCGGCTGGTCGGGGGAAGGCAGTCATAACCTGAACGTAGATCCACTCTTTGCCGATTCTGCAATTTACACCTTGCAGGCTGTTTCTTCCTGTATCGACGCCGGTAAGGAGCAGGATCCATATAATGATCTGTATTTTCCACCGTCTTTGGGCAGTCAACGCAATGATATGGGAGCTTACGGCGGACCCATGGCCGGCAGATGGTTCCCTCCCCTCTATATCCAACCGAACAGTGTCGATTTCGGTAAGGTTACTCAGGATAGCAGTATTTCTCTTGATTTCACTGCCCGAAATTACCGGGATTCGGTCGTCTCTGTCTCCCGGATATTTTTCCATGGGGCTAAGACTCAGGTCTTCCGGGTAAATAAAGACAGTATGGAAATCGGTGTTCTGGACAGTGCTCATTTTACAGTTACTTTTACACCGGACCATCAGGATGTTTTTCAAGCCGACCTGATTCTCTCCAGCACTTCTTATGGGACAAGTACCGCCTTCCTCAAAGGAGAAGGGGTCGTATCCGAAATTAATATTCTGGATACCTATCTGGACTTTCATACGGTGCATCTTGGTGATTCTTCCACTTTGAATATCAGAATTCTTAATGCCGGTGGGGATACACTGCGTATCTATCGGATGTTCGCCACAAACCCGGTATTCAAGCTTAGTACTTCCCGTTTAAAAATTGCCCCCAATCTGACCCTGGATACCCTGCAGGTCACATTTATCCCGGATTCGGCCGGGACTTATTCGGATTCACTAATCATTTTAAATAACGATCCGGATGAACAGCACTCTGCAATCCCCCTCTCAGGCCATGGAGCCGGGGCCGTAATCGGTCTGAATAACGACCTGCTTGATTTCGGTTCGGTTAAAGTGCACCGGGACAGTTCACGCCGGCTAACCATATCCAACTTAGGGAATGAAATTCTGAACCTCACGAACATCTTAATCGCAGGAAATGATTCAACACCCGTTCCATTTCACCTGACTGATTCCGCCCTTAAGTTCCCGATTCCCATCCAACCCGGGCAAAAGTATGATCTTAGCGTGTCCTTCAGCCCTCTGAACTTCGGACCCAGTTCAGCCCGAATGTATATTTTAAGTAATGATTCCATTCGTGCTCAAAAAACTATATCTTTAACGGGTACCGGTCTGTCTCCTCTTTTGCAAACATCACCTACACAATTGGATTTCGGATCGATCCCTTTTATGACCGATTCCGTTCGAAAGTGTACCATTAGCAATCACGGTAATATATCGCTGGAAATCGATACACTTAAGATCATTGATAACAGGAACCATGCCTTTGATCTGATGTTGGACGACCTGCCTTTACCGACCGGAGTGGACCCGGACAGCAGCGCGGAATTATCCGTTCGTTTTAAAGCGGTATCCGTAGGCAGGGATTCTGCCCGGCTCATCATCGTATCGCATCTCTTTTCGGATTCCATCCGCCTGAAGGGTCAATCTCTGCCGGCGACCCTCACTCTTCATCCCCAAACCGTAGATTTCGGCCGTGTTCCGAAAGACAGTACCCGGAAGCAGACCTTGTATATATCCAATACGGGGCAGGGAACCTTGATACTTTTCGCCGACAGTTTGTCCGTTCAGGGGGCGGATCAAAGCGATTTTTCTTTCGAAAAACCGTCGTCCGATGTGATGATTGACGTCGGGGACTCTATGGCTTTATCTTTATACTTCGTTCCCGGCCAGACGGGTCCCAAAGAAGCCAGCCTAAGATTGGCATGCAACGACCCACAAAACCCGAAAACCGACATCCCTCTTTACGGCATTGCTTTTGATGCCCAGCCGATTCAGGTGACTTACAATGCAAGCCACTCCAGCAAAGAATTCATCCGAGGAGAATCGGCTAAACTCAGTTTTGATCTATCGCAAAAATCCACGATCGATTCCGTGCTGCTTTATTTCAGACAGGGAGGGCAAGCGGCTTTCAGCAAATTTTTGCTGTCGCGGCAAGGTGCCTCGAATATCTGGTCTGTTTCCATACCGGCATCGAACATCACGGAGCGCGGTTTTCAATACTACCTGAATATTTTTCACGGCTGGGCCTTAACCGTCTGGCCGGAAGGAGGCGGATCCAATCCGCAAAACGTGCAAACCCTCGTACCCGAACTATCTTTTCCGCAGCTAACCCGGCAGAAAACGTACCAGATGATATCACTTCCCGTACTTACCGGCGGACAAACCCTGGATGCCTTATTCTCCGATAATCTGGGTATCTATGATTCTACTCAGTACCGCATTTTCGATGTTAAAAACGGAAGCGCCTATACGGAAATTAAAAATTTGGGGATCCCTCTTCCGCCGGGTAAGGCCTTATGGCTGATTACCAGAGATACCACCCGGCTTGATGTGGTTAACGGACAATCGGTGCCAACGGATCAAAATTTTAGTCTGAATTTAAAACAGGGCTGGAATATGATCGGCGATCCGTTTGCCTTTCCCCTGTCCTGGGCACAAATCGATAACCGGCATACTCTGCGGTTTTACGATGGGACTGACTGGCCCTTTGCCTCCGTACTCGAACCCTACAAAGGGTATGCGCTTTATGTGGATCAAGATACCACCCTTCGCATTTCACCCCGTGAAATGCAGGAGTCTTCTACTTTTTCCGCAAAAGCCGTAACAGGCCGGGAAAATGATTGGCAGATTCAGCTCAGTGTCTCTTCCGGGGCCCGGAAGGATCGGTTCAATTACGCCGGTGTCCGCGAACAGGCTACCGCTTTTATCGATCGTTACGATGAACCCGAGCCGCCCCCCATAGGACAATATGTCTCGCTTTATCTATTACCGGATCAAGCGGAAGAGGTGTATCCCCATCGATTTTCAACCGATTTTCGCAGTCCCGATGAAGATGGTTACCGCTTTACTTTCGAAATAGCCAGTAATATGAACGGTTTCAAGACCATACGTTTAACGCCGTTTCACCTGCCGCCTAACTATAACTGGAGTGTGGTCTCTCCTCAAACAAATATCGATTACGGCCGGAGTGTTATTAAAACCGGAAGTAAACACATGAAATTTGAATTGCTGGTCGGTAGCGAAGATTTTTTGAAAAACATGAAATCGAATTATGCTGCCATACCGACCCGTTTCGATCTTAAGCAGAACTATCCCAATCCGTTTGGTGCAAGTATGGAGCGATTAAGAGGCAACCGGAACACATGCATCCGCTATCAATTACCTCATTTTTCGGCTGTATCGATTGATGTATTTAATATTTTGGGCCAGCATGTAAAAAGTTTGTTTCACTCCAGGCCCCAGGAAGCGGGATATTATCAGATCGATTGGGACGGCACGAATTCAACAGGCCGTAAGGTTTCGGCCGGAATTTATTTTTTGCGCTTTCATGCCGATCATTTTACTAAAACCATTAAGATGATTTTGCAGAAATAAGATGGGAGTGGAACCGTTTTAGCCTGAAACTTTAATCAAGGCCACAGGAGCAAAGACCGGTCTATTGATTCTTTGTAGCTTAAAAGAAGGATGAGGAATTATTTTGAAAAAAATGTTTGGATCATTAAAAGACACGGGAAATTCTTCGCATCGGAAATCCGCTTCCAAACAGCGGGCCTCCCAGCCGGAAATGGAAGAATTTTTATTAACCTTAAGTCATCAACTGATTGAAGCAGATCCCACCGATCCCGATCCGGTTATACAGAGCGCCATGGAAGAGATCGCCGGGCGTTGCCAGGCGGACCGCAGCTATATATACTGGATTAAGAATGACGGCACTCAACTGGAATTGATGTATGCCTTTAATGCCAAAGGTATCCCTAAGAAGATCAAAGAACATGACAAAGTAGACAGTGAAGATTTCAACTGGCTGATGCAATCTTTGCAGAATCAGGTGCTGATTAATATTGCGACTCCCGGGCAACTACCAGCCAAAGCCAGTACGATTAAGATCATCATGGAAGTGGAAAAAACCAAATCCATGCTTATTTCCCCCCTGTTTGTAAAAGATATGTTACAAGGTTTTATTGGGCTGGATGCCGTGCTTGAGGAACGGCAATGGCCGGCTGTAAATGAGGATTTATTAAGCAGGAGCGGAGCCTTTCTTGCTGCCGCTGTAAAGCGAAAGCATGACCTTATCCTTGCATTTCAAAGAAACGGTAAACTGAGTTCGTTACTGACTGGTATCGAGGATATGATATTCATATCCACGCCTTCCGGTAAAATCCTTGAAACCAATCCGGCCGGAGCCAAAATTTTAGGATATGCATCTGTGGATGAATTGTTAAAGATCAATATTGAGAAAGACCTCTATGCCGATCCAAAAGACCGAAAAAGGATAAAACGCTTATTGGCCAAAAAGGGCCGCATCAAAGATTATGAGTTACATCTCAAAAGAAAAGACGGCCAGGAAATCACCGTATTGGAAACATCCACTGTAGTCCGCGATGCACACGACAAAATCATCGCCTATGAAGGTATTATCCGCGACATTACGGAGAACAGAAGGTTGGAACAGCAATTATTTCAATCCCAGAAAATGGAATCGATCGGCTTACTGGCCGGGGGAATTGCCCATGATTTCAATAATATTCTGACCGCCATTAAGGGCTATGGAGAGATGATCATGATGCAGATTGACAAGGGCCATCCCCTCCACCCTTACGTCAGCAATATTCTAAAATCGAGTAAGCGAGCTGAAAATCTGATTAAACAATTGCTCGGATTTAGTCGCAAACAATTTATCCGCCCAAGGGTGCTTAATATTAATGACGAGATACGTGACCTGAATAAAATGCTCGGCCGTCTCATCTCCGAGGATATCCAGTTTGAGTTAAATCTGACGGAAGGTGTGGGCAACATTAAAGCCGATCCCGTTCAGCTTCAACAAATCTTAGTCAATCTGGTGGTCAATTCCGGTAATGCCATTCGCCTGGCCAGAGATAGCCAGAATCCGAAAATCATATCCATCACTACCGACAAGATTCATCTGGATAAGGAATTCAGCGATCAGCATCCCGGAAGTCATGAGGGGGATTTTATACTGATTATTGTTCGGGATACAGGCATAGGAATGAATGAGGAAACCAAGCAAAAAATATTTGAACCGTTTTTCACGACCAAGGGAGAGGGCAAAGGTACGGGACTGGGACTTTCTACGGTATATGGCATCGTAAAGCAGAACGACGGCTCTATTTTCGTGGAGAGCGAACCCGGCAAAGGATCCACTTTCAAAATATACTGGCCGGCGACCAAAGAGGAAAAAGAATCGGATGTAAAGTCGGATAGTGAAGTGCAGTTCGCTCCCCGTTCCGAAACGATTATGGTCGTGGAAGACGATGAAGGGGTAAGAGATTTAGCCTGTACCTCATTGAGATCCTTTGGCTATACGGTTATAGAAGCAATCAACGGGCAGCATGCTCTGAACCTGATACAGGAAAAGAACCTTTCCCAAAAGATCGATCTTCTTTTCACGGATATGATTATGCCGGAGATGGGCGGAGATGAATTAGCCAGGAATGTGCACGAAATGAATCCCAAAATTAAAATCCTGCTAAGTTCCGGCTATACGGAAAGCCGCATGTATTTCGGCGAAGCGGATCAGGAAACCGGATACTTTATGCTTAACAAACCTTATTCCATCAAAAAGCTGGAAAAGAAGATACGGTATATTTTAAACAATTAGTTTTCCGCACTACTTTTTATTCCATTCAGCTTTATTTGGTGCCAGGTATTTTAAGAGCGGCTTAGTGCCAAATGCACTAGAACCTTCTCCCGACAATAACTTATACATTCTGCTAGAACCAAGCCATTCCCATCATTTTTCTCAATTTCTTTTTATGAGAATTTTCCTTTCATCCATCATGGTAAATGAAACGATCAAACCAAGTAATGCCATAAAGGATCCCAGATAATAGGCCCCTTTTAATCCATCTATCGAATATCCGATTCCAATCACTATGGGCCCCAGGGTTTGTCCCAGTCTTATGACCATACCATTTAAAGACATAAAGGCACCACGCTGGTTGTCGGGAGCAAGTTTTGCCAGAGTCGTTTGCAAACTCGGGATATTCAGCGCTTGAGCGGAACCAAAGAACAAAATAGGAATAATGAAAATGTAAATATCATTTACGTTGGGCATAAGTAAGGTAACAATAAAATATAGAAAGAAAGCTGTTTTCAATAATGACAAACTTCCAAATCTCCAGGTAAGCTTTCCAACCCGAGTTGAAACAATAGCCGAAGTAATTGAACTAAGTGATATAAACAACCCAATTTTGGCGGGTGTAAGATTGAATTTTTGATTTAAAAGGAACGGTAAGTAGGTTAAAAATGCACCGTATAGAATGATAAATGTGAGTGTTCCTAAAATAAAAAGGGCCATTACATCTTTTCTTGAAATACTCGTTAAAATATCTTTTAAATATTGTTTAAAGCTTGAATGCTTTTCAATTTTAGGCTCTTTAATTCCAAAAATAACAAATAATCCCACAGGAACGGCTAATAGAGGCAATAAGAAAGGATAGTACCAGGCAAGTCCGGCCAACAACCCGCCAATTAGAGGATAAGATGCCGTTGATAAGTTTAATACGCTTGCATTGTAACCCATGGCTTCAGGGAGTTGCTTGCCCTTGAAGTAATCACCAATGAGAGTGGCATTGAGCGACCCCAGAGAAGCCGCCCCGATGCCTTGTATTATTCGTAACAAAATAATATAGCGGAAAGTATGGACGAAGAAGATAGCAAAACCGGCCAAAGCAAAAATAAATAATGAAGGCACAAGTACTGTTTTACGTCCCAAACGATCGGCAATAATACCTGCAACCGGCGTTAAAAATATTCCAGGGAAAGTGAAGGCACTAATCAATAAGCCGATCTGCATATTGGTCAGGTCTAAAGTTTCCGATATTTGGGGTAAGGCCGGTGTGATACTGGCCACACCCAGGACAGCTATAAGTGTAATACCAAATATCACATATAGTCTTCTATCCTTTAATAATTTGTTACCGGCTATAACTTCCAAATTAAATCGCTGTCCTATGTTCGTTCAGAATGTGATTCATCTCTGCTTTAATATATTTATTCCCCAAATTTATAAATCTGCTACAGATAGAAAGTATACCGGTTATTTAGGTCAGGGTAGGAGTCCTCTCAATGATATTGCTATCGCTCGATTTCCGAGCGGTCCATACGGGTCGGGTCTGTACGCAATAAACTTATCGCCTGTCGCATACTCCGGGGGCATTTTTTTCTATCAAAGTTAAATTCTATCCCACCCTATTCCGGTTCTGAACCACCAGGAATAGGTACTTGTCCTTATAATACCATATCTTAGACTGTAAACAGTAGTATTCCCTTCTCCATCCGACTGCAGAGGTTGTTGTTGATAAAAATATTCAATTGATCATAAAATTTTCCAAAAAGAGTATAGTCTAGAACATAATATTCCTTATCAAGTTCCGTGTAGGGAACAGTAGTTGTCCAACCAATAATCCGGACCTCTTTTGTATCGAAATATCTTAATGACAATCTTTTTCTGAACATCAAATGGCTTTCTACTTTATTTCCATCCGGAATTAAAATTAAGGAATCATTCCTAATAGACCAATAATTCTTATAAACGGCATTGCATCCCCAATAATAGTTCCTATCATTTACTATCATATTTGATCCTGCAGAGATTTTATCTGAGATCAAAACTCTGTTTCTTTGTTTTTTTAATACTGTTAATTCTAAAGTACCACCAGTATAGTAGAAATCATTTTCCGAGGCATTACCATACTCTTTTCCGAGAAGTAAAACATATTTTATTTTTTCGCCCGGAATTAATTTGTTTAGAAAAATATCCGATTCAAGAGGTTAGGTAGAAAAACGACAGGAGTCAATTATTATGATTGGCTCTACCGGGGTTCTTGTGAAGTCGTATATTAAAAAAAGACGGACAATATGATTTTACTGCTTCGTTCCTTTGCATTTAATCATAAAAGTATCCGAAGGATACTAATGTGAGTAGCCACAGGCGGAGCCTGTGGTAAAGCGGTAAATGCGAGCATGACGCTAAAGGCGTCAAATATGTAACTAAAAATGGCATTATAACCAAATAGGAGACCCTATACATTGAAAGGCCTGGTTTATTTTACCGCTTTGCGGTAACCCTATTCGGCTGCATCTTGCCCACAGGCTTCGCTCCTGCCCGGCGGCTGACGGGTGTGGCTACTCATATTGCATCAATTCGTGATGATTTAAGGATGCGGCGTTTACCCACAAGAAACTCGGTAGAGCCAAAATGTTTTTAAAAATAAAATTCATTTTATCGTGTGTTTGGATTCTCTTATTGATTTATATTGATTACAGTTTCTTAAAACATTACATTTTCGTTAGCTCTACCTGTAAATGATAAACAGGAATAGAAATATTTGCCTAATGATCGCCTCTCATTTGGTTATCAAAAAGGTAGCGGCGGCTTTTTTCAGAATCGAGTTGCAACTTTTCGTAAAATTAACGTAAACTATTAAAGATTTCCCATTGCGAAAATCTGTCCCTGTATCGGCAGTTTATATCCCATATTTCGGAAGGAAAATACAATGAAAGCAATCTTCCTTATTCTTTTGAGTGCAATCGGTTTATTATGGGCTCAGCACAAACCCTATTTCCAACAGGAAGTACATTACACGATACAGGTAACCCTCGATCCTCCGACGAAGACCTATCAGGGCAGCGAACAATTAATTTACAAAAACAACTCAGCGGACAGTCTGCCTTTCCTTCGGCTGCATCTTTACCCCAATGCTTACAAAAACAACCATACTCCCTTTGCCCGCCAGATGGAAAAGCAAAATCGGAGCAGTTTTTATTTTTCCAAAGCGGAGGAACACGGTTTTCTTAACCTGAACAGAATATCCTGCGAAGATCGTCCTCTGGAGATTCATTCCAAAGAAAACGCACCGGATGAAGTAAAAATCATCCTGCCCCATCCCCTGGCTCCGGGCGATTCCTGCACTCTGCACATGAAATTCAACGGTAGGTTTCCCCGCCTATTCTCTCGTATGGGCTATTTCGGTAAAAACTACTTCGCAGTCACCCAGTGGTACCCCAAAGCCGTAGTCTACGATCGTTACGGCTGGCATCCCGATTCTTACTTAGATCAGGGTGAATTTTACGGTGAATACGGCACCTTTGATGTAAGCATTACCCTGCCGCAGGCTTATGTGATCGATGCCACCGGAATGTTGCAGGATAATTCCCGGGAGAAGGCTTTCATAAAAGGGATCGTAGATACGACCCGTTATTTTTTATCGCTAAAGAGTAAAAAAGAACGCCGCCGTTTTATTAAAGAATGGAAAACCTATAAAAAAAAGCAGTTGGATTTCAAAAAAACCAAAACCGTTCGTTTTATTGCAAAAAATGTACATAATTTTGCCTGGTTTTGCGGTTTAAATTATCTTATTCTTCAGAAATATCATAACCATCATATTTTGACCAATGTACTGGTCACACCGGATAATGCTTACGGATGGCGCCATGTTCCCGAATATGTGGAAAAAACTGTCCGCTTCTATGGAAAACATGTGGGTCCTTATCAGTATCCCAAGGCTTCGGTGGTAGACGGGGCCCTAAAGGCGGGCGGCGGCATGGAATATCCCATGATTACCATCATCTCTATCCCCAATTGGGAGTGGACCAATATGCTGGAGGATGTGGTTATGCATGAAGTAGGACACAACTGGTTTATGGGCATGCTGGGTTCCAATGAGCGGGCTTCCACCTTTCTCGATGAAGGGATGAACAGCTTTCTGGAATACAAGTACATGAATTACTATCACGGTTTTTACAACTTCACCGATTTTAAAAAATTGTTCCATGGCCATGATCTATTCCATGATATCGGAGAGTGGCAAATACTGAATATTATGTATGGCAGCAAAGTAAGCAGTCGCACCGATCAACCCCTGAATTTAACAGCCGGGGCCTATACAAGTAGTAATTACAGCGCCATAAATTACCAAAAGGGGGTAACCATGCTATTGGCTCTGGAATGGTATTTGGGTGAAGATACATTCTGGAAGGGTATGCATACCTACTTCAAACGCTGGAACGGCCATCATCCCTACATTGGTGATTTTTTCCAAACCATGAGCGATGTTTCCGATAAAGATCTATCCTGGTTTGTGAACGACTGGTATAACAGTACGAAATATAATGATTTTGAAATTGAAAAGGTACGTACTAAAAAGGTTCAAGACGGTTTTATCACCCGTGTCTATATTGAAAATGAGGGAACGATGAAGGATATGCCGGCCCCGGTCTACCTTGAGACAAATACAGGGGATACCCTGGTTAAACGCTGGGCGGCCGATCCGGCCAAACCGGTTGTATTCACCCACGAGGCTGCGGCCGAACACATCGAAGTCAACCTGAAGCGCTCTGTTTTTGAAACCAACTATCTTAACGATTCAAATGGTTTTCCGGATATTCGATTTCACCTCCTTCCGCAACTCTCCAGCTTCACTGCCTACGACATCACGTTCTTTCCCTATTACTGGTTCGAACCCTTCAAGGACAAACACCGTATCGGTCTTAACTACTGGTCCGGTAATCCCATCCTTCAACAATGGTTTGCCCGTGGCTCTGCTTATTATTCCTCTGGCAGCCAAACCATCGGTTACAGTCTGGCCCTTACCAATCGCTATCACTTTGCCTTTTGCAACTACAGTGATATGACCGCAGAAATTCATGATAAAAGCGGATTGAAACGCATCTCTTTCAGTACCGTTAACCAATTTTTAAAGAGAGATGATGATCATCGATCCACCAAGCTAACAGTAGGTGGAGACCTAACGAAACTCTACGATTTGGAGTACAGTGACCCGCACATTTTTCAAGAGGGGGAATATGCCTCCCTGTTTTTATCAATCGATCACGCTCATTCCGGTTTTTTAAAGCGCTGGACCACTTCCGCTTCCTTGGAAAAAGGAATCAAGGTTGGAAACTTCGATCAGGGCGATTATTTTAAACTGTCTCTGGAAAGTACATTTTCCCGGGTCTTGTCCGAATTTACCTATGTTAAGCTGCATGGGTTTGCTGCAAGTATCTGGGGCCGGCGGATTCCTTCCCAGGAAGCCTTGTTTGCCGCCGGTTTTGTAGACCCTAAACATAAAAAATTTACTTTAGCCCGTAACGGCCGGTGGGCTTTGTTACATCATTTTTCTTTCGGCCGGGGTATGCATATGTTCGGCTATACGGATTATAAGAATCCCTTTTTCAAAGGACAAAGCGGTGCCTCCGTGAGTCTGGATTTGAAAATTGCAAAATATATGCCTACTCTCTATCTAAGCGCGGCCGGTCTGGCTTCCAGGCCGCAGGATGTCGATCGGATGGGTTATTTTGCCGAAACAGGATTTAAACTCAATCTGGGGTTTTTCAAAGCCGTCTTTCCCGTTTATATTACGGATCCGGCACCCGGAGAAAAGCACCTCTCGTTTCGCTTTGTGATTCAAATGCACAGCTCAATAAGAATTAGTTTCTGATCCTGTCTTATTTATGTCAATTAAATACGGAGTGGTTATGAAAAAGATAATCTTTGCTTTCCTGTTGTTAATTCTTTCCTTCGCCTGGTTAGGAGCCCAGGACACGTCATTCACGGGTATTATGAACAAGGCCCTGCGTATCTATCTGGATTGTCCTTCCTGTGACATGGATTATATCCGTACCGAAATCCCCTTTGTTAACTATGTCCGGGATCGCAAGGAGGCTCAGGTACATATTTTAATTACTTCGCAGCAAACCGGAAGCGGAGGCAAAGAGTATACCGTGGTATTTATCGGCAAAGAAAATTTCAGAGGACAAAACGACACGTTAAGAACAACAACTAATAAAATCACCACCAACGACGAAATACGAAAAAAGATTACGCAGGAAATAAAATTAGGATTGGTGCACTATGTGGCCAAAACCCCTTTAGCGGAGAAGTTGAAAATCAATTTTACACTTCCCAGAAAAGAAGTGGGAAAGGTTAAAGATCCCTGGAACAATTGGGTATTCAGTTTACAACTGAGCAGTTATGCCAGTGGTGAAAAATCGAGTAATCAAATTTATCTAAACGGATCTTTTTCGGCCAGCAAAGTGACGAAGGACTGGAAGTTCCGGATCTCATCCAGTGCCAGCTATTCGGAGAATAATTTTAAGATTGCGGATGTAACGATTTCCAGCTACTCCCGCAGCCACGGGTTTTACAGCCAGATCGTAAAAAGTCTGACCAATCATTGGTCTGCCGCTCTGAACGGCTCCGTTAACTCCTCCAGTTATCTCAACATAGATCGCCTTATCCTATTCGAGCCCGCAGTGGAATACAACATCTTTCCCTATAGCGAATCGACTCATAAACAGCTCACTATCCAGTACAGCCTGGCTGATGTCTATTACGATTATATGGAAAAGACGATCTATAACAAAACCAAAGAAAATCTGTTTCGCCAAAGTTTGAACATCTCGTTAATTCTTTACCAGCCCTGGGGATCCACCTCCACAACTCTCTCCGGGTCACAATTTTTACACGACCTGAGCAAGAATAACATCAATCTCTTCAACCGCCTCTCGCTGAAATTGTTTAAAGGTTTTTCTTTTACAATAACGGGAAGCGTCTCTGCCATTCATGATCAGCTTTCTTTACCCCGATCGGGGGCAACCCAGGAAGAAGTATTGTTACGACGTAAAGAGCTCTCGACCACCTATTCCTATTTTATTTCCATGGGAATCCGTTACACGTTCGGATCCATATACAATAATATTGTGAATCCCCGATTCCGTGGCGGTTCGAGCAATTATACTTTCTATTTTTAAAACGGCAGGAAAGATCAATTGAGTAACGGTAAGAAGCCGGGAACGCTTTCAAAGGTTCTGTTTAATTATACCCTTTTTGCCATAGCCATGGCCTATCTGGAAACCACCGTGGTCATCTATTTACGGCGGCTTTACTATCCCGGGGGATTCCAATTCCCCATGATTGCCATCCCCCCGCATATGGCCCTCATCGAAATCGGACGCGAGGCAGCCACTCTGATTATGCTCTGGTTTGCCGCTCGTCTTTCGGGCCGACCGTTTAAAGAGCGCTTTACTCTCTTCGTGTTTACCTTCGCAGTCTGGGATATCTTTTATTATGTGTGGCTAAAGGTCTTGATTCACTGGCCGGCGAGCTGGCTTGACTGGGATATTTTATTCCTGATTCCCCTGCCCTGGATCGCTCCCTGGTTAGCCCCGGCACTCATTTCCTGCGCTTTTATATTTGCTGCTGTCTTCATATTACGCTTTCCCGAGCGCTTTTCGGATAAAATATTTAATATATATGGTTGGCTTGCGGAATTCGTTGCAGCGGGGCTGATTCTTATCTCTTTCTTTTGGCAGACCGGTTCCGTACTCAGAGGCGGGGTTCCCGGTTACTATCCCTGGTGGTTGCTTCTAATCGGGCTCATCATTGGTTTGGCCAATTTCTTTATTTTTTTCTTCGGCAAGAAAGGATCGGGGTAAAACGTTAATGACCGGCTATTTTTGCAATTCATCCAGTTTTTTTTGATAAGCCTGCCATTGCTGCATCAGTTGCGGTTCGGGCCGCTTTCGTTTTTGTGCCCCTTGTATCAAAATCTGCAGCTTTCGAACGGCTTCTTCAAGAAGCCATAGTCTCCATTCATCGGGCAGGGTCGGATCATAGGCATGTTTGTCCATGGCCTTCAAGCGATAGCGATCCATCCCCCAGTATTGACGAGACAACTGGTCTTCGTGTCCTCCATATTTGATTATTCCAATCCTGTTATCCAAACCGATTTCATACTTGCGGGCAATACGCAGCCACAGATCGTAATCTTCACACACCGGGAATTCTTCGTCAAACAAACCGACCTCATCCAGGAGTGCTTTCTCGATCACCACAGCCGAAGGGGAAACAATGCATAAAGGCAGCGATTCCCTGAAGATCCAGCCTCCCACCTTTCGATGTTTCTTTTTGGGATTTACCCGTTGCCCCTTACGGATCCACATTTCATCCGTCTGAAAGATTCTGTATTCGGGATGAAGAAGGTGAAAATCTTCGGCCATTTTTAACTTGTCCGCAAACCATTGGTCGTCGCTATCCAGAAAAGCCAACCAATTTCCTTCGGCCGCTTTAATACCTGCATTGCGTGCCGCCGAAACTCCCAGATGTGCTTGTCTGATAATTTTAATTTCGGATTTGTAATCATTCAGTATATGGGGCGTCTCATTGTCGGAACCGTCATCTACAACAATAATTTCATCGGCCGGCCGGGTCTGACCGAGTACCGAGTCAAGTGCCCGGCGAATGGTCCGGACACGATTATAAACCGGAATGATGACGGATATTCTCATCGGTCTAAGAATAGTATTCGTTTAGTCGGTTAAGGCGTTTAATGAGATAGGAGGCCAGTTGGGAAGCCAGCTTGCGGTAATTTTTCATAAAATCTTCTCTGGCCATATGATCGGCATGGTCCGAGACAATTTTTATGGAATTAAAGGGAATGCCCCGGGTCCGAGCAGCTGCAGCTAAAGAGAAGGCTTCCATGTCCACCAGGTTTCCTTTATCTTCTTTCAGTAATTCATCCCTTGAGCTGCTGTCGCTTAGAGCCTCGTGAACTGTTAACAACCGCACCCTTTGCAAATCGCGAAATATTTCATGAATCGAAAGTCGGATGATTTTTTCTCTCTCCATATCGCTGATTTGTTCAACGGCATAGATTTCATGTATCGGCCATTGAGCACCCAAACTCCCGGCCAGACCGATATTCAGAATATACCCCGGCCGGTATTTTTGCAGATATTTACCGAACGTCTGTTCAACATTATGCGCCCCCACCCCGGTAAGGAAAAAATGCATCTCATTACTGAAGTAGAGTATCCCCTGGCCAAAAGGCTCCCTGCCAGCGGCACTAAAGTACTTTATCAGGGGAAGGAGTTCACCCTTTAAAGCAGCTACGATTGTAATCATGCTAAAAGTTAGAAGGTTGCTGTTTCAGAATCAAGTTGGTTATTGCGGTTATTTTCAGCCGGGAACAATTTTTTGCAAGGCTTCACTAATTTTTTTGATTTCCATACGCAATACGGCATAATTGACGGATGGATTGGCCAGGACGACCAAAAATTCCGTCCGTTTGGGAATTTGAGTCAGTGCCAATCGCCCGTTTTTGAATTCCATAATTAATTCCCTGGGCTGAGAAAGATGTAAAAGGGCTCCGGTTTTTTGCCCCACATCAACAAAATGAATCAAATCATCGGTGATTTCTCCCATTTTATAGTGACCTTTATATTCATCCTGCATGACCACGGCTACCGGATGCCCATCCAATCCTATGACCGCGCTGAAAATAATCCCTTTCATACGGGACAATTTTTGCAGAGTTTTAATCACATTATGGGCATTGGAAGCCTTCTTTTCCTGAGCGGCTCTTTGTTCGTCCGCCCGGCGTAAACCTTCCATTAACAAACCCTGCCAGCCCTTGATGATGGTCTCCTTAGGGGCTTTCACCGATCGTTCCACACTGAAGGTCCCCCCCTCCCAGGATAACACTTTATAGAGCGCTTCTTCTCCTTCAAGGTCACCGACCCGGCAATGGGTTATATTGCCGTCCTCAAAATAAACCACACCCTGCTCGCGATCCTTACTTACGTGCAGGGCGTTGGTCAGACGTCCCAGGCAATTCATTTGAATCAAATCGCTCAGTTGAAAATCGGAGACCCGGCCTTCGAACCCTTTACGGTCCTCAACCCCATCCAGGATAAGCTTACGCAATTCCTGGATTTCGAACGGTTTCTCAATATATTTAAAACAGCCCCGCTCGTTGGCTTCCGACTGGACTTCGGAAGATCCGTAGGCGGTCATAATAATGACCTTAGTCTGGGGATAATACTCACGGATTTTAAGCAATAAATCCAGACCTGAAATTTCCGGCATGCGTATATCGGAAACTACCAGGTCAACCGGCATCTGAGAAAGAATATCCAAAGCTTCCCGGCCATTATTCACGGTGAGTAAGTCATAGCGATCCTTATCTTTGGACAGATGTTTGGCCATAATCCAGGTTAAGTCTTCTTCATCGTCAACGATCAAGACACGTTTTGATGCCATTACACAATTTTCCCGTTATTCGATGTACCAGAGTCTGATATTTTTAAACAAATGCAATCCGCGGAAATCGACGTTTTTTATATGCCGATTCACAATCCTTAATTCTCTTTTTGTAAATAATACGGTCACGGGCCTATCCTCTATAATCAGTTTCTGTGCTTCCAGGCAAATTTCCCTGCGTAATCCCCGATTGGTGGAAGCATTGACTTCATCCAATAATTTATCTACCTGCGGATTTATATAGTGCATCACATTGTTTCCGTTGGCAATACTTGAAGAGTGAAATAATTCCATAATCGTCGTGGCCTGATTGCTGCCCCAACTCAGAATCGCTCCATCGAACTGCCCTTTCTTCAAACGCTTCAATAGCTTATCCCAGGGCAATACCGTCGTTCTGACTTTAACACCCACCTGTTGATAATAATTACGAATGTTATTCATTATTTGCTGACGTAATGCATTTTCCTTATTGGTCAACAACTCCAGATCCAGCGTCCTATCACCCTTCACCAACCCGTCCTGATCCTCCTTTTCCTTCCATCCATCTTCGGCCAAAAGTTGCTTTGCCTTGAGGGGATCATAAGGTAAAGGTCGCTCATTTAAGTAGGCCCAGTAATCCGGTGGCGCCGGCGTATCGTGTACCAAACCGTAACCCGACAGAAGACCATCCACCAGAGTTTGACGGTCTATGGCATAGGTCAGGGCCAGGCGTACCTTTTTAGATTTCAGAATAGGGTGTTGCAGGTTCCAGGCAATGAATTCAAATCCGGATTCCAATCTGGGTATAATTCGATACCCATTGAATTTGGAGGCCCGATTACTATAGGATACCGGTAAGGAGGGAATTACATCAATTTGACCGGTCTCTCCTTTGGCAATAATCTTATTAAAGCTATCATAATAGCGGATAATCAAACTATCCAAATATACTGTTTCAGGATAGTAGGGATTACGTAGCAGAATGAGCTCTTTTTCATTCCTATCCTTAAGGACATAGGGTCCGCAGCCGATAAAGTCTCGATTAAAACGATCCGAAACCGTTTGCAGAGATAAACCGTCACGCATCAACCGACTGTTTAAAATGGCAAAACGGGTCCATCTTTCCGGCTCGGCTATGTCACGATTAAAAACAAAGCGAAGCGTCAATGAATCGATCACCTGCAAAGAATCCACATAAGTGAGCTTATAGGCGGGTTGCAATGCATCCCGATTGAATTCGAGAAATTGGTATGTTGCCAGCACATCTTTAGCCTTTACCGGCTGGCCGTCATTCCATGTAAACTTCGGATCCAGATAATAGGTAAGACTCTTCTTCCGGGCATCATACTTCCAGGCTCTGGCAATCTGCGGGACAGGATCACCATTATCGGCAAAAGACGTTAAACCGGGATTAAGGATGGTTTGGCTAATTTCCTGACTAAAATATTCTTGGATGGTAAAAGGGAAGAGATTATCCGCCGATCCGAGAAGAGCAATCCGTACCGTACCCCCTTTTTTCACCGGTGAAGTTCCGCTTTCCTGCTTTTTACGGCAATACAAAAGAGATAAGACCAGCAGGATTAAAATACCGGCACCCAAAATTTTTACTTTCATCTTACATCTCAATTCCAGAGTAAAAACATGATTAAAAAGAACGGCGATACAAACATTACACTGTCAAACCGATCTAATATTCCGCCGTGACCCGGTATAATGCGGGAGGAATCCTTTATTCCCGCATCCCGTTTAAACCAGGATTCCACCAGATCGCCTAACTGGCCAAAAATACCGATAATTCCTGCCGAGACAAGGGCAATATGCAAAGATATGGGAATGAATTGCATTCGATACACGATTAAAAAAATCACAGATGCCCCAACCACTCCGGCCACAGCGCCTTCTATACTTTTTTTGGGAGAAACACGGACAAACAGGCGGTGCCTTCCGATCAGGCTGCCTACAAAATAGGCCATGGTATCGCAAGTCCAGATGGCCACAAAAACGGTTAAAATGAACAGAGCCGCTTGATTATCCGAAAAAACATTGGACAGATAAAGGCGCAGATATATCAAGGTTCCCAAGAAACCAACGGGATAAATCAACCCGTAAAACGTTCCGGCAATATTCAGATTGGAAGAGCCGTTATTCCGGTACATTTCCGAAGCAAATATATAGAGGAACACCAGCATTATCAATATCTTGAGCCATTGCTGCTGATAATTCATAACTATGGCGAGAAGAAGAATGGTAAGGAACATTCCCGGAATCATCTGCGGTCGAACCGATTTGGCGTTTAATATTTTATAAATTTCCCATTGACCGAGCAAGGCTACCAATCCGAAAAATATTCCGAAATAGAGTCCCCCTTTAAAAATAATGAAGACCAACAGAGGAATGCCGACCAGGGCCACAGCAATGCGCGCAAACAGTTCTTTCATTTCGTTTCCTTAATTGTAAGCAGGCAGGAAGTTAGTCAGAAATCGGAAAGGATGCAAAAGGGAGTTAAATTTTCAGGGTTTGTTTGGTCAATTGTAACTGTTCCACATAGACTTGTTGAAAATTTTCCTGTGCAGCCAGCTCTTTAAAACGGATTTTAGAAAACATTCGGCCGGCTTTCTGCAGGGTTTTTTTATTAAACAGAGCCATACGCGCCCCTTCGAGAGCTGCATTTCCCAGAGAGCGAACGGCGGGCAAATTCGGAATAATGCCCAGATTGCGTAAGGCATCAGGACGAATGTAATTACCGAATCCCCCCGCAATTTGAACCTCACCAAGATTGTCCGGGGAACAACCCGCAATTTCACAAAGAAGCAACCAGGTGGTAGCAATGGCAGCTCTCGCTAATTGAAACTGGCGGATATCTTTTTGGCTCAGGTAGATTCCACTGTCGTGCCCGGACCGTTTTTCTAAAAGATAAATACGTAAGCTGCCATCCTCCTTGTAAGCGAGGCGCTTCTTCAAGAATTCCCGAACTGCGGTATCCGGAATCGTTTCCGGATCGGCAATTCTGCCGTCGGTAGCGATGATGGCGGATTGTACAAAAGCGTCGATTATATGAATTAAACCACTTCCGCATAAGCCCCTGGCAGGCTGATCGTCTATTGTTTGCAACTGCAGAATGCCATCCGTAAAATCCACATCGGCAATTGCCCCAGCCTCGGCCCGCATGCCACATTCGATGGTCATTCCTTCCAGGGCAGGACCTGCCGGGGCCGATGCCGCCAGAATCCGGCCGCCATACTGCAAAACTACTTCACAATTGGTGCCGATATCCAGTAAAAGCCGCCTGGCCGATTCATCAGAATCCGAATTAGCCACCAACAAATCGGCAATCGTATCTCCTCCTACAAAACCACCGATATTGGGCAAAAGAGAGACCATCGCTTCCGGATTCATTTTGAGCATGAGTGATGAAGCATTGAATTTTTGCATCTTTTTAAAAACGGGAGCAAACGGAATCTGAGCGATGGAAGAGGGATCCACTCCGGCAAAAATATGGTTCATTACGGTATTTCCGGCCAATACAGCCGAATAGACATGCTTAGGGTTAATGTTGTTTTTCTTCAATAAACGATGAACGAGGCGGTTTAGCGCCGCAACCACCTTCCTTCTTAAAACCGATAATTGATTTATATCCTGGGTAATTAATGCGACCCTCGAAATAAGATCATCCCCCATCTGGCTTTGTGGATTGGTGTCCGCCTCGATGCCAAGAGTAGCTCCGTTATGCAGATCAATTAGTGCAATCGCCAGGGTGGTTGTGCCCAGATCAATAGCCAGACCGTACATTTTTTTCTGCTGCCGGTCTGCTTCCACATGAATAATTAAATCATCATATAAGGTAACACATATCCCGTCCTTAGACTTCCGGGATAAGGACATTGTCCCCGCTTGTTTCAGTGCCCCTAATGTAAAGCGGGCCTTCTCATCAAGGGCGGTCAGTATCTGCTCCTCCAAACTTAACGGGTAGGTAAGCGTTGCTTCCGGAGAAGAAACCGATACTTTTCGAATCGCCGGATCCAGTTTCTCCTGTATCCGGATCGAATCGGTCATGGCCACTAAAGAGCGTAAGCGGGATGCTTCCGGGATTTCAATGATTGCCTCGCCGTTGATGCTGCTCTGGCAGGCCAGGCGGATGCCCTGCTCTAGTTCTTCCCGACGGAGAACCAGTCGTTCCTGCCGAGTCGGTTCGGGTGAACCCTTCCTGAACCGTACCCGGCACTTTCCGCATGAACCGAATCCGGCACAGGGATACCAAATATCGATATGTAATTCTTCAAAAATCCGGCGGAGAGGGGTATGTGAGGGAAACGAGTCGCGTTTTTGATCGGGGAGGACGAGCAGAGTATGTTTCATTAGCATTTCGTTTTCAGTTCATTCTTGAATCCAGAATTTGCCTAATTTTACGAGCTAATTCAACTAAATTAAAGGGTTTCTGGATAAAATCCAGACCCGGGGTTAATTCCCCTTTACGCACAATGGTGTCATCCGTATATCCCGACATAAACAATACCTTAATATGGGGACGTATGGGTAATAATTTTTTTATGAAGGCATAACCATCCATACCGGGCATAACGATATCCGTTAGAACCAGATGAATCGGATCCTGGCTAAGCATGGCCAATTGAAGGGCTTCTTCGCCATCTCCGGCCTCAAGGATTGTATATCCATAAATATCCATACTCTCCCGAATAACCTGACGGACATTTTCCGCATCTTCCACAATCAAAATGGTCTCATCGCCCCGGATACTTTTCCTGTCCAGAGATTTTTTCACATCCACATCGAACTCGATCACATCATCGACTCTGGGGAAATAGAGGAAAAAAGTGGTTCCCTTTCCCGGCTTACTCACAACATCGATGTATCCGTTGCTCTGTTTAATGATACCATACACCGTGGCTAAGCCGAGGCCGGTGTTCAAAGCCTTGTCTTTCGTGGTATAAAACGGTTCGAAGATATGTTCCAGTTTTTCTTTTTCGATCCCATTCCCGGTATCCCTGATTTCCAAACGAACGTATTTCCCGGTTTTCGCCCCGGGATGGGCCGCAGTATATTTTTTGGTAAGCACTGTATTCGCGGTTGAAATGGTTAAGATCCCTCCATCGGGCATGGCATCGCGGGCATTGATGACCAGATTAATCAGGATTTGTTCCACTTTTACAGGGTCGACTTTGACCTGGCCCAGTTCAGACGCCAGACGTTTCTTCACTTCTATATGTTCGCCGATTAAACGCTCGATCATTTGAATCATATGTTCGATGATATCATTCATCAATATGACTTTGGGCTGCAGGATTTGTTTACGGCTGAACGCGAGCAGTTGTCCGGTCAGATCGGCCGCTTTCTGTCCGGCCTGGCGTATCGATGAAATATGCTTGTATAAGGGATTGCCGGCCTTAATCTGGCTACCAATCAGATCGCTGTAACCGTTGATGACGGTTAATAAATTATTGAAATCATGAGCAATTCCCCCGGCCAGCATACCGATAGCTTCCATCTTTTGCGATTGCAATAATTGTTTTTCCAGTATTTTTTGTTCGGTGAGATCAAGCTGAATCCCCCACATCCAGCACAGGAACCCTTCCTCGATCTGGCCGAAATAAGAGTTCCGCAAATTAATCAAATTCCCGTTGATATCGGTTTCTTCATTATCCAGAATTTCAATCTTATAATCATTCTGAATCATCTTTAACAAGCGTTCAATGGTTTGCTGTTCATTAATGCTTACCCTGGAAATTTTACGGCCGATTAGTTCCTCTCTGGAATCTGCGCCGTACATTCTGGCAAACGCATTATTGCAGTCGCTGATATACCCCGTATTAAAAATCATTCTGGCAATTTCAATCGGTTCCTGCTCAATCATAATGGGCTGTTCGAATTCCATGCGCCAGATTCCGACCAGGCTGTTGTGGAAAAGACTCTCATATTGAAGATTTTTTTCTTTGAGCTCGCGTTGCGTACGAATTCGTTCACTGACATCCCGAATGATGGCCTGTAGATAATAAGTACCGTTAATCTGGATACGGTTTAAACTCACTTCTGCATCGAAGAGATTGCCATCGAAGCGTTTATGCTCCCATTGAAACAACTGGGGTTTACCCTGAAGTGCTTCACCTATATAAAAAAGAATACGATGATCCGATTTCTCTCCGGAGGGTTGAAATTTGGGCGAGAAAGCTACAAAATCCTTATTGATGATCTCCTCTTTGTCACAGTGGAAAAGATCAAGCGTACGTGAATTGCATTCTGCAATACGATCTTCATCAAGGATTAATATGGCATCATGCGCCATCTGAAAAAGCGCACGAAATTTCTCTTCATTCTCTTTGGCTCTATTCTGTGCTTCTCTGGTCTTTTCGAGGAGTTGCTCGTAGTATTTAATCTTTTGTTCTAAACGGACGATATCTTTTTCCGTCATGTTTTTTGACGGCTGCCGTTTTTTTACCATTATACCTTCCTTGTAAAATGGATTAAAAAATCCTACGTCTGTTTTCCTTGTTAAAAAAATTGTCGGATGAAATAAAACCGATCTCGGCAGATTAAATTTTTTGTAATTGCCTCTTTGCCGTATTAAAACACAATGTTATATTGTCACTGTTTTCATTGATCTGAATCTGGTCTGATAATTAGCACGCAATATTAAAATGCTCGGCAGAATATGAAAAAAAATAAATACTTTTTTTCGAAGCTTTTATAGTAAAACAACGGTGGGATCTTCAAAAACGACCAATTGTTAATCCATATCATCCCAATTCATGTCGTCAAAGTCATCGTAATCATCATAATCATCCATTTCATTCTTTTGGATTTGAAGATCAATCTGCTGGCGCACAATACTCATTATAGAAAAAAGCTTATCGGTGGGTAATCCGCTGAAATCACGGTTGTCCAGTTCTTTACGCAGACGTGTATAAAGTGCACCCAGATATCTGAGTCGCGGTACATAGGCCAAATCGTGCATTTCGTTAATCAGATCGATTTCAGCGATCTTCATCTCTTCAATCTGATCCATCAGGGTAACTACCCACTCTCGCAAGGTTTCCATGGAAACATCAATTTCTTTGGAAATGCGGTCTAAAGATTTACCTTCTTTAACGCGTAATTCTAAAAACTGCCTCTGTTTGTCGTTCAACAACATAGATTCTCCAAAATTTAATTTAACAAAATATAAAGGTTGGCTTTTTAGAGGGCAAATAAAAAATCGGATTCACGACCTGTTCACTTCGATATAATTTCCAGGGCCCAGTTGTAAATAATGGTAACCTGCTCTTCAACCGTCAATCCGGATGTATCCAGTTCCCTGGCATCTTCGGCTTTCAATAAGGGGGATTGTTCTCGTTTGGAATCCAGGCGATCCCTTTGGGCTATCTCTTCCTTTATCTCATCTATGGAAACGGACAGGCCGCGAGACTGCAATTCTTTTAAGCGCCGTTGCGCCCGCTGATCCAAAGAAGCGACCATAAAGACCTTCAGTTCGGCGTCGGGCAGTACTACCGTACCGATATCCCGGCCATCCATAACCACACCCTTGTGTTCAGCTAATTTCCTTTGCTCCCGAACCATCACTTTACGGACGACGGGATATGAAGATACCACACTAATCACACGATTAATTTGAGGATCCCTCAACAATTCGGTCACATCTTCCTCATCCACAAAGGTACGCTGTTCACCTTCTTTAAAAAAAATACGGATGGGGTGTTGCTCCACACATACGCTCACTGCCGGTTCATCGTTGATATCGATTGCATGGCGGAGTAGATATAAAGTTGCCGCCCGATACATGGCTCCGGTATCGATATAGATATAACCTAATCTTTTGGCCAACAGGCGAGCGGTTGTGCTTTTCCCCGATGCAGCCGGACCATCAATGGCAATATTTATTTTACCGGCCATTATTCTTTCATCCGTGAACCTTGTTCTTCGGCCAGAAAAAGCCAGCCGACTATCTTGCCCGGTTCGATTTCATTCGATTCCATCCAATATTCACGATCCCTGTCGTATTGTGAACTGGTATCATCCAGGGGGATAGCCTCAATCTCTTCTTTGATTTTTTTCAGTCGCTGTTGCCAGATTTTAAAATTACTCTGGCGCAGATCGATCCAGCCCTCATTGGCCCATTTATTGATATTTTCTTCTGTGATTTCTATTTCATTCTGGCCGCGATAAGCGGGAATCTTCATTTCCGGGCCACGGATCAGACTCTTTCCGTCACTTAAAAGAATCGGAATGCCGATGGAGATAATCTCGGATCGCAGGGCAGCATCGGTTTTGATCTGTTCCTGAGCACAACTGGCTATGAAAGCAGGACTATGATTAATCACTTCATCCATGGTAAATTTGCAACGCTTTAATAAATAAGCCTCATACAATAATTTACTGAGACGGGGCGGTCCCAATAATTCAAAAGCAATGCTATCGGATTTGTGCTCGGCCTGTAGACGGCGCATTTTTTGCAAGGCGCTGTGCCGCAGGTAGCCCGCCCGGTAGGTAGGTCCCATGGTGGCATTGTCCAGAGCGTTGATAATATCGTGCCCCGTATTCCCGCCGAGAATTTCCCAGACGACATTATTGGCGATCTCTTCCGGAGTGACGAACTCCATCTGGCCGCGGGAAGTAATCGCCGTAAATTCTTCGTAACTGAAAATACCGTTTTCACCCGTATCGATGTAAACCTTTTTCAAAGTATCTTTTAAATCCTTCCAGGGCCCATTTTCCATGGTACGCCGTAACGTGCCTTTTAATTTAAAAGCCTGTTCCGGTTTACAGTCATAGAGTTCAACCGGTTTGCCGCGGCGTTTTAATTCCCCATATTCGATCTTTTTCCAGGCAATGGCTGCCGTGGGTTTTATCTCTTTGGTGATGGGAGCATCCGGAGTCCGGGCCATTAACCACAGAAGCAGGGTATGCGACCCGGCCAGGGCCGATTTGGATAGCAACATGCGGGAAGGCTTTTCTTCACTATGGGTATAGGGAATATTCAATCCCATCCCGCCCGTGCCACTGGTTCCGATTTTGACATAAACTTTTGTTTTGGCCTTTTTCATACCCTGGTAAAGAATCTGTATATGACGAATCAACTGAGGTGTATATTGGGTCAATAACAAACGCTCGATCGAAGAGATAGCTTCCTTACTGACTTTCCCTTCTCTAAAGTGATCCAGATTTTTTCGTACTTCCAGCGAACTGGTAAATATATCCTGATAAGCCAGGGCCGTGGCAGAGTTTACACAATCCACAATCACATCGGGCCGGTGACGGGTAACTACCTGATACAGGAACGAACCGTCCAGGATGGACTGGTTCAGATCGTCCAATACATCATTAATGAGCAGAGAACGATTTTTGGGGTCGTTCACGATTTCCTGCCGACCGAGGTCTTTTAGTGTATCTCTTACGAACATGTTGCCCCATTCGGCAGTCAGTTTGATCCGGGTCTTGGTTCGCAACATCTGTATGGCTTCTTCGGTTTGCCACTTTTCGAGTGAAAGTATAACCAATTCCGACGGTTCTTCCTGAATGAGGCGTTTGCATACAGCCATACCCACCAGGCCCCATCCGCCGAGAACCAAAACTTTACTGCCTTTAATGTTCATATTTCACCTCTTTCTTTAAGCGGCTGATCTCTTCCGCGGTTAAATAGCGCCATTGACCGGGATGAAGATTACGCACGGTCAAGCCGGCAAAAGAAATACGATCCAACTCCAGAACTTCGTATTTGAATAATTCGAACATCCTGCGGATCTGACGATTTCTTCCTTCGTGAATCTCGACCTGTAAATAGCTGCCGTTGTCAATGACCCGCAGTTCATTTACCTTACAGGGCCTGGTAAGGCGACCGTCCAGTTCCACTCCGTTTCGTAATTTATGTAAATCTATGGGACGGATAACCCGATCGAGCAATACCCGGTAGATTTTTTCCACTTCATGGCTGGGATGTAAAAGATGGTTGGTCAGCTCCCCGTCATTGGTAAGTAAGAGGACACCGGTCGTCTGATAATCCAGACGGCCAACCGGATAAATACGTTCCGGAAGGGTGACGATATCCATGACGGTTTTACGACGAAATTCATCACTTGCCGTGGTAACCACACCACGCGGTTTGTTCAGCAACACATAGGTGTATTTTTCTTTTAAAGAAATTAGCTGCCCTTTAAAGGTCACCACATCCTGATGTTCATCAATCACCACGCCGACCTGATCAACCTTCTCACCATTGACTGTTACAAATCCGGCCAGAATCAAATCATCACATTTGCGCCGGGAAGCAATCCCGGCATGAGCCAGAAATTTATTCAGACGCATCATAATGAATCGGACTCCTCAGAAGGTGATTTTCGGGAGGCGGCATCGGTTTTTGGGGAATCGGTCGAAGAGGGCCCGGCATCCGAATCATTCCCTTGTTCGGGAAGCATGCTGCTCAGCCCTAACTCTTCGGGTAACATCTGTTCCAGAGCAACCTGATCCAGATTTTCCAGAAAATGGTCGTCGCTTTTCAGTAATTCATCGATCTCTTTTAATTTGGGTAAATCTTTTAAATGCTTCAGTCCAAAATATTCCAGAAAAAATTTTGTCGTGTTGTAAATCAAGGGATTCCCCGGCGCTTTTTTCCGTCCGCTAACCGTAATCAAATTCCTTTCGATCAGGGTATGAAAGACCGAATCCACGCTCACCCCACGGATTTCTTCCACTTCCTGTTTCGTGATCGGTTGTTTGTAGGCAATGATAGCCAGAGTTTCGAGCGCTTTTTGGGTTAGCCGGCTGGCCTGGCGCGAACGATACAGCTTCTTCAGCCAGGATTCGTATCGGGGATGGGTAACAATCTGATAGCCACCGGCCACTTCCACGATTTGCAGGGCGGAACCGCTCTCCGTATAGCGAGAATTAATTTCTTCAATACTGTGCCGTATTTCCTTTTCGCCAACTTCTTCGATAATAGTTTTTATCTTTTGGGAAGAAAGCGGCATATCGCTGGCAAAAATCAAGGCTTCTATAATGGAGGTTATATTTTTCATATTAAGCTGCTATTTTACTTTTTATGCGGATATCTTCAAAAAGTTGCGACTGACGAACCGTCACATCCCCTTTTCGCACTAATTCCAGTAAAGCAATAAAGGTCACAATTAAAATAATTTTTTCTTTGATATCTTTCATTAAATCCTGAAACAGAATCATCTCGCGCTCTTTGAGAAGAGTCAAGATGTATTCGGTTTGCTGCTCGACCGTTATTTCAATTTTACGCACTTCATGATAGGTTACTTTGGGCATATTATCCAGAGCCCGTCGAAAAGCAACAATCAGATCGAACAAAGTCACCTGATCCAAATATTCTTCATTGCTTATCTCTTCTTCTCTTGGGATAAACTTAAAGTATTTACGGGGAAAAACGCGGCGCCGTTCATCTTCCAGCTCATCCAACTGTAAGGCCGCCTCTTTGAAGCGTTTATATTCAATGAGCCGTTCTACCAATTCCGTACGCGGATCCTCGGGCTCTTCCCCCGGAATCTCAAGACGGGGCAAAAGCATACGAGCTTTAATATGCATCAGAATGGCCACCATCTCGATGAAATCACCGGCCACATTTAAATCCAGCAATTTCATCACTTCGATATAATCCAGGAATTGCTCGGTAATGCGGGCAATGGGGATGTCATAAATATCCACTTCATTGCGCCGAATCAAAAAGAGCAGCAAATCGAAGGGACCTTCGAAGATATCCAGTTTTACTCTGTAGCGCATAGCTCTTCTTTACTTATAATGATTTTATCCCATTTGCATGGCTTCATGCACTTCTTCCATAGTCTTGTGAGCCATGGCATTCGCTTTTTTTATGCCGGCCTGCAAAATATCGTCAACTTCTTTGGGGTGTTGCTCATAATAATTTCGTTTTTCACGCATGGGAGCAAAGTAATCGGCGATTTTTTGAGCGCAATTTTGTTTACAGGCCACACAACCCAAAACACCGCTTTCGCAATCCTTCCTGATTTGGGGAACTTCCTGTGGATTGAATTTCTGATGATAGGTGAACACATTACAAACATCCGGATGACCGGGGTCATTACGACGTACCTTTTTAGGATCGGTAACCGCTGTCCGCACCTTTTTGGCAATTTCTTCTTCCGAATCCGAAAGTAGAATGAAATTATCATTGGACTTACCCATCTTCCGTCCGTCCAGACCGGGTAAACGGGAAAACGTTGTCAATTGCGTTTTGGGTTCGGGAAACACTTCTCCGTATGTTTGATTAAACTTGCGGGCAATTTCTCGGGTGATTTCCACATGAGGCGCCTGATCTTCGCCGACAGGCACGATATTAGCCTTGTAGATCAGAATATCGGCCGCCTGAAGAACAGGATAGCCTAAATGCCCGTATATCATGGTATCCGTGTGCAGATCCCGGACCTGCTCTTTTAAGGTCGGATTTCGTTCCAGCCGTTCTTTGGTAATCAGCATGGAAAAGATCAAGTGCAATTCGGCGTGTTCCTTAACCTGCGATTGAATAAAGATGGGATTTTCCGGATGGATGCCGGCACTCAGCCAATCGATGATCATTTGCGTTGTATTTTCCTTGACATCAAAAGCAGCAGCCGGATTGGTGGTAAGAGCATGCCAGTCCGCTACAAAAAAATAACTTTCATATTCATCCTGTAATTTGACCCAATTCTCAAGGGCTCCTGCATAATTACCGAGATGTAATCTACCGGAGGGACGCATCCCGCTTAAGATTCGTTTATATCCCATACTATTTCCTTATTTCATAAAAGTAAGCATGATCATTTGTAAGCTGCAAAAGGTATCCATCCTTTTCCATTTATCCGAGGAATTAATTTACAAAATCATCTGTTCACGGACAAACAAAGTTTGATGGTGATGAAAAAGATGGATAAAAACAAAGCCTGTTTTTTTAAAAAACAAGTCGCACAAATTGGGCGACAAAGAAGGTTACCAGAAAAGCCAACCCTAAGGGCATTACAGCACCGATAAGGGTCCAGCGCATGCTTCTGGTCTCCTTCCAGATTGTCAATATAGTAGTTGAGCAGGGATTATGCAGCAGGGCAAAAAGCATTAAATTAACCGCCGTCAGCAAAGTCCAGCCGGCATTATCTACTAACAGCGCTTTTAGCTGGGAAAGCTGGGTAATATCCAGCATGGTACTGGCATGGGAATAGATCATGAGGATGGTCGGTACTACAATCTCATTAGCCGGAATGGCCACGATATAGGCCAGCAGAATCGTACCGTCCAACCCGATGACATGACCGAGAGGATTCAGAAATCCCGAAATCAAATGCGCCAGGGTTTGCCCATTAACGGTTACATTGGCTAAAAGCCAGATAACGCCTCCGGCCGGTGCAGCCATGAAGATGGCCCGCCATAAAACAAAAAGAGTGCGGTCAATCAATGAAGTATACAGGATTCGCAGAATACTGGGTTTACGATAAGGAGGCAGTTCAAGGGTAAAGCTGCTTGCTTCACCCTTCAAAATGGTTCGGCTTAATGCCCAGGAAACGATCAGGGTAACAGCCACTCCGATCAGGACGACAAAGACCACCGATCCTGCCGCTGCAAGAGAGGCCAGAGTCGGAGGAAAGGCGGCGGCAACAAAAATCGTCGCCAGCATAATCAGGGTCGGAAACCGACCGTTACAGGGCACAAAATTATTGGTCAATATGGCAATGATGCGCTCTCGAGGAGATTCTATGATACGGGTGGCAATCACTCCCGCGGCATTGCACCCGAAGCCCATACTCATAGTTAAAGCCTGTTTACCATGAGCACCCGCTTTTCGGAACAACCAGTCCATATTAAAAGCGACCCGCGGCAGATATCCAAAATCCTCCAAAATAGTAAAGACCGGAAAAAAAATGGCCATGGGCGGCAGCATTACCGAAACAACCCAGGCCAACCCCTTGTAAACCCCATGGATCAGAAAGCCTGTAAGCCAGGAAGGACTGCCCAGTTGTTGCATGATCAGAGCCATTTGGGCTTCCAGCCAGAACAACCCGCGCGCTATCAATTCGGAGGGATAATTAGCCCCGACAATTGTAATCCAAAACGTCATTCCCAAAAGCAGGAGCATGATCGGCAATCCCCAAACGGGTGAAGTAAGAATCCTGTCCAGCTTCTGATCCAGATTATATTTTCTGTCGGAAAGAACTTTGACCGAATGATTGTAGATTTGTTCTGCGTTTTTATAGATATCTTCCACAACCATATCGCGGAAATTCGTATCCAGTCCGGAGCGGATGTGATGAATTTCCCGAATCAGATCCTTTCCCGATTTGTTCTCCATGTTAATGAACTTTCTCCTTGACTTGCACGTTGTCCAGTGCCGATGCTCCTGCTGTAAAATTCCATTCACCCCGTTCAAGTGCTTTTTGGACACGGATATCACCATCGAGGAGACGCATGGCTATCCAGCGGGCATTGGGCAAATCCGGGAAGATGCGTTTAATCTTCGGAATCAACTCATCGAGCGCTTCCTGTATTTTCCGATTTACCTTTAAGCGGTAAGGATGGGTAATAATTTCCCCGGCTATCACCTGGTCGGTAGTTTCGATAAGCTGCCCGATGCCGATTCCTTCACGGGCAACAGTGGGTATAACAGGAACCCCCAGATCCTTACTTAAACGCCTGTGATCGACGTCTATGCCCTTCCGTCTTGCTTCATCCACAAGATTTAAGGAAACCACCACCTTGTCGGTAATTTCTAAAATCTGCAAAACCAGATTCAGGTTACGTTCCAATACCGTGGCGTCAACTACCACTATCGTTGCATCCGGCTGACCGAAGAGTAAAAAATCACGGGCTACCTCCTCATCCACGGAAGCCGACAATAAAGAATAAGTACCCGGTAAATCGACAACCTTAAAGGTCTTTCCGTTCCAGGTAAAGCCTCCTTCCGCACGGACAACCGTTTTGCCCGGCCAGTTGCCGGTATGCTGTTTTAAACCGGTCAGTTGATTAAAGACCGTACTTTTCCCCGTATTGGGATTACCGGCCAGGGCAATCACATGATCCCATTTTCGCACCTCGATACCCAACTGTTCCAGATTCAGGGCACAATCTTCACAACCCGAACGGTGCTTCGTATAATTTTTCTTCATAGTCGAAAAGATACCTTTTTTCTGTTTCGTTTCATTTAGGAACAATACGTTTTAAGCGGCTACCCCATTGAAACGGTTTTGCCCGTCCCCGGGGACAAACCGTTGACGCATCGCTATAGGACATCAATTAATATAAATATACTTTGCCTGATCCTTGCGCAAAGCAATCTTTGCCCCCCGTACTTCATAAGCCGTGGGGTCCCCCCCGAACGAGCTGACCAGAACCTTTTTGACCGGTACACCGGGCGTAAAGCCTAAATCGAGCAGACGACGTCTGGCCAACCCTTGTAAACGCTCCGAAATGTAGATAATTCTTCCTTGTTCAGCCGGTTTTAAATCGTTCAGGGTGCGCTTGGGTGGTACTTCTTTCCGTTCGATGGGTTGCAACTGAATATTCATAGCGGTCAGGGCGTCCAGATACTGGCTTTTATCATTGTGTTCCACCTGCATACCCTGATCCGTGTTCTTTAAAATTTTCACCCGGTCATTTACACGAAACCCCCTATTAAAGATATCACGTGCCAAAGGCACCGGTTCATCTTCAATATGGGAAATACGTCCTTCCTGACCTTCCTGCCACTCGTTGAGGACTCTTCCCTCCCGAACCGAAACATGTCCATCTTCCGTGGGGATCGGATCGCCATGCGGATCGATTTTCGGAAAACCGAGATGGGCGTCCAGAGCGTTTAATTTTTCTCCGCGCAGTTCATGCTCCTTACGGTCGGCATGATCGTGTATCTTATCCAGAGGAAGATCGGTTTCTCTTTGCAGAAAAGTTTCCCAGATACGATGGGCCCGGACTATTTCGATCACCAGCTTGCGCCCGCTTTCCGTTAATTCCATGCCCTGCTCGCTAATTCGAATCAGACCCCGGGATTGCAAATCATTGATAATGTGGGTGAGATGAGTGCCATTCATGCCCAGGGAGCCCTTCATACCATCAAACAGGGCCGGATGACCGTGATCATTCTGATGGAAAATATATTTGAGCGCATCTTCCTGATAAACACGCTTCAATTTTCTTTCATGCTCCCGCTCTCGTGTCCAGTACCACCAGACGATAAACAGAATAAAAATGAGTAAAATTAGGTAATAGATCATTGCATACCCGATCTTTTTCTTTTTATAACACTACGACCGTTACCTTTTCGGCCACTTGCTTGGACAGGGCCAGATAATATTGTCCGTCCGATAATAAAAAACTTGATTTATCCGGCGCTTGTTCCCGTAATGTCCAGATGGAATTTTCTTTTAAAGCACGTTGCCGGTAATAATCCAGCATCTGAGCCTTGAGGGACAGGGTATTAATACGGAAGGCCTTGCCCACGGAAACCCTTGATAAGGGAATCGGTTTTTCTTCTTCATCCCAGGCCGGAATTTGCGAACCGTGGGGATCCTTCTGAGGGTATCCTAAAAATCGATCGATTAAGGTCATTAACTGGTCCGAGATAACATGTTCAAGACGTTCGGCTTCCTCATGCAGAGCCTGTTCATCCATTTTTAGCACCTGCTGTAAAAAGGTTTCGATCAAGCGATGCTTACGTACCAATTTTCTGGCCAGATGTTCCCCCCGGACAGAGAGTAGGGCTCCCACATCTTTTGAATATTCCAACAATCCCTGTTTTTTCAGTTGCTGAAACATCACCAATACCGTCGGGGGCTTTACCCGGCGCAGCAAAGATACATGCTGAATGGAAGCTTTCTGGCTATTTTGCTGCAAATACCAGATTAATTTTAAATAGTCTTCCTGACTGTGTGTCAATTTCATAAGGGATTATTGAATTAGTTTAACCTTATTATTTATTAGAAATATATAACTAAAATATAGGAATTGTTATTTCCCGGTGCAAATTTTTTAAGAAATAGTATAAAACAGAACGGATGTTGATTCATTTACCCGTAGAATAGAAAAAGCCTGTCGGAATATCCGCCAGGCTTCAGGGGAGGAATTATCGCAAATCAGGCGTTATGTCCGCGGAAATAACGCATAAATTGAACCCGTTCATACATAGCCGGATCTTCGGTTTTACTCTGACTCATTTTCCCGCGGAACTGATCGATGGTTACAAAGTCATGGCGTTCCATCCAGGTGTTCAAATCATGCAGATAATTCTGAATATAGCCTTTTCCGTTCCTGTACAGGGCGGATACAATTTGTACGGCGTTGGCACCGGCCAAAAGCTGTTTAATGAGAGCCGATCCGTCATGCACACCGGTAGATGCCGCAAGATCACAGGAAATTCGTTCGGACATAATGGCAATCCAGCGTAAGCTTAGAGAGAAATCTTCGGAACGGCTTAAAACATTGGAAGATATGATTTTTAAGGTTTCTATATCGATGTCCGGGCTCCAGAAACGGTTAAAGAGCACCAGTCCCCGTATGCCGGTTTCCGATAATTTTACAATAAAGGGGCCGAGATTCGCAGAATAAAAACTGATTTTCAGGGAAATGGGAATGGAAATTTCCTTTTTAACCTTTTCAATAATATCGAAATAAACCTGTTCATTATCCTGACAAGTTCGCTTCATATTAGTGGGTAGCGTGAATATATTCAGTTCCAGGGCATCGGCTCCGGCTTCTTCGAAACGTTTGGCATAGTAAGGCCATTCATGTCCGGAATGACAATTAATACTGGCAATAACCGGAATATGGACCGCCTTTTTGGCACCCTTAATCAGATTCACATATGCGCTTAAATTATTATCCTTAATTTTATAATCGTAGTAATCAAAGGCCTTCTCATCATATCCATCTTCCTGGGCCTGCTGGATAATATGTTCCGTTTCCATCAAGATTTCTTCTTCAAAGATCGATTTCAAAACAACCGCAGCGGCTCCGTTCCTTTCCAGTTCGATGATATCTTCCACCGAATCGGTCAGGCCCGAACTGCCGATGATAATCGGGTTTTTTAACGAAAGACCCAGATATTTTGTGGTTAAGTCTGCCATAATCCCGTTCCTTCTTAAGTATAATTACCTTGTTTATTCATCCATTAAATAATGGGTGATGCCCTCTACGGCTTTAACGCCATCCGCTATGGCACTGATGGCATCCATGGTGCGATTGACATTATCGCCACCGGCAAAGACATCGGGGATAGAAGTCTGTTTAAACTCATTAACAACGACCCTGCCCCGTTCGATTTTCAATTCTTCTTTCAGGTCTTCGGGTAAAAAGGAATAGTCCGCTTCCTGGCCGATTGCCCCGATGATGGTATCCGTTTCCATGATGTGTTCGTTACCTTCTATCAGTTTCGGCCGCGGGCGCCCCCCCCTGGGGTCGGGAACCATTTCCGCCATACCATACTTCACCGCCTTAACCTTACCATCTTCACCGATTATTTCCAACGGAATTCCCTGGGGAATTATTTCCACGCCTTCATCTTCGGCGGCTTCGATTTCTTCCCAGTCGGCCGGCATATCCTGGACCCGCCGTCTATAAAGGATGGTAACCTCTGCGCCTAAACGACGGGCGACACGGGCCGCATCAATAGCCACATTTCCGCCACCGATGACCACGGCCTTTTTGCCGACATAGACATTGCCACCGAGATTGATGGTTCTCAAAAATTCGATGGCCTGAATCGAATTTTGTAAATCCTCTCCACTGATACCCAGTTTATAGGGAACATGAAAACCGATCCCGATAAAGGTCGCATCATTATTTTTACGAATTTCCTGGAATGTTATATCTTTGCCTACCCGGGTATTGTATTTGATTTTTACCCCTATTTTTTCCATATAGCCGATCTGCTTGTCCAGACTATCCATGGGAAAACGATATTTAGGGATACCGGCAAAGGTCATGCCCCCTGCTTTGGGCAGGGCTTCGTAAATTGTAACATCAAAACCACGTAACGCCAGATAGTAACCGGCAGAGAGGCCTGCCGGTCCTGCACCGACAATACCCACTTTTTTACCGTTGGCAGGGGCGATGGTCGGATTGAGTACAGCGGCCGGATCCGGGAATTGCTCGGTGGCATATCGTTTAAGCCAGCGAATGGCGATCGGTTCACCCAGATGCCCGATCGCACAAACGGTTTCGCACTGGCGGGTACAAACCTTACCGCACATTTCCGGCATGGGATTATTGTCATAAATATATTTCAGGGCCAGTTCGTCATCCGCATCGGCAATGGCGCCGATATATTCCGGAATATGCATGTGGTCGGGACAGGCGGTCACACAGATCCCACAGTCAATACAGCGCGTTGCCTCCCGCCGGGCTTCTTCCTGCATATATCCGACCACCACTTCGGCAAAGGATTTCACCCTTTCTTGCGGATCCAGTTCTTTCATCGGTACCCGAGCCAAATCGAGCAAACGGACTTCATCGTCTTTAACAAAGCTTAGATGTTCGGCAAATTCCGGATGATCTACGCCCGGAACAAGCAGGTAAGATTCCGGATCGGAAGAGGTATGCAAATATTGATCCGTAAGAGAAAGGGAACCGGTGGGACACATCTCCACACACAACCCGCACCAGCAGCAACGACCGTTATCCACCCGCGGCCTTAAGCCCGAATCCCCTTTTTTTGCTTCAATGCCCTCAATCTGAATCATATCGATCGCTTCATTCTGGCAAATGGTGGCACAGGTACCACAACCGATACACTCTTCGATATCGTTATAATGAAAGCCGCGGTAACGCTCGGCCGTCTTTTTTTTCTGGTAAGGATAGCGCACAGTGTGCGGTTTTTTCCCAAGAAACTTTAAGGCGGAAAACGGAAGTAAAGTGCCTTTTATACTCATACTGTTCTTCCCTGGTTAAAATTTAGAACTCTTTATTTACTGAGCCGGTGAGCGTGTGACTCTTAGCTCTTAGCCTTTAGCGATTGATATTCGCGTTTGATCCAGACTACTTTTTAACGTTCGATTTCGGGTGGACAGGTTCCCAGACTGTTCATAATAAAACTCACATCGGCCACATTAGCACCTTGTAAAAGATGCTCCAGCAAGGCAATACCATGTACATAGGCCGGGCCGCGTACATGTACCCGCCTGGGCTTCAAACTACCGTCGCTTACTACATAGTAACCGAATTCACCCCGGGCCGACTCGGTACGCACATACGCGTCGCCTGCAGGAACCTTCCATTTCAGCGGATTGGGTCCCGGGTTATGAATCGGGCCGGAGGGCATTTTATCCAGAACCTGGCGAATAATATGAATCGACTGCTCGATCTCTTTACGCCGCACCATGGCGCGTGAATAGACATCGTTTCCCTCATGAGTAATCAGTTCAAAATCCAACTGATCGTACACTTCATACGGTTCATCCTTTCGTACGTCATGGGCAATGCCGCAGCCGCGTAAAGGCGGGCCAACCACTCCCCATTCCAACGCTTTTTCTTTATCAATAATGCCAATACCCTGAGCACGTTTGAGAAAAATGGCGTTCTCAAAAAGCAGCCGGTCATAATCGACCAAACGGCTCTCGATATAATCCATCACCTTGCGTACACGATCCTTGAAACCTACCGGCAGATCCCGACGTACTCCGCCGGCCCAGATATACATATGGTAAACTCGGCCGCCGGTCAATTCTTCGAATAAATCCAATATGTAATCACGATCGCCGATGCTCCATTGGGGCATGGTATACAAACCCATCGAACCGGACTGCCCACCCATCCACATCAGATATGCGGTTATACGGGCCAGTTCCAACATTAAAACACGAATATATTGTGCCCGTTCCGGTACTTCCCGGCCTTCAATTTCTTCGATCGCCCGGGCCAGATTTTCTTCATTGGGATCCGGTTCCGGTACGCAGATACGACATACAATGGGAAAGCACTGCATCCATAAACGTTCTTCCATTAGTTTTTCAAAAGCACGGTGCAAATAACCCACATGAGTCTTCGCCCGCTGAATCGTATCGCCGGTTAATTTTAACTCGACCATCATATTCCCTGTAATACCGGGATGCTGCGGCCCCAGATACAGAGTGGTTTCTTTTTCTTTCGTTAGTAGTGCTGCCATATTAATAACCTGTTCCTATTTATCTTTTTTAAATTCAGGAATCGTTTCACCATAGCGTGCAGATATTGTTTGACGCACATCCTGAGCATCTTCCCGACCCTTACGCCATTCGAATGTTTCTGCCACAAAAGCGCGTGTGTCAAAATCACGGCGCATAGGCGGCAGGTCGGACCAGTCTTCCAAAATCAAATCCGTTAAGCCGGGGTGACCTTCAAAATCCACACCAAACATTTCATGAATTTCCCGTTCATAGGTTTCGGCATGGGGCCATAAGGAGCTTAGGCTTTTTATCTGCGCATTATCCCGGTCCAAACGAATCTTTATCATGGCATGGATATGTTCTTCATACGACCATAAATGATAAACCAATTCAAATTGATTGTCTTCCAGCCAATCTACGCAACTGATCATTACCAGATGCACAAAACCCATATATTCCTTTAAATAACTAATAAAAGCCGGTAAAATTCCAGCCCGAAACCGCACAGAAATTCGTCGCCGACGTACAACGGTTACCTCTGCAGAACGAAATGCATTATTAATATTTCTCTTAATTTCCTGTTCTTTTATTAATTTGCTGTCCATATTTTGCTCTTTCTTCCGATTTTATAAGCATTGCTTTATCCGGAAATTTACCAATTGTAGTCCGGCATTGTCCAGTTTTTAATCACTTTTTTTTGATTAGCCCGGTACCAATCCAAATTTTCCTGATAATGTTGCCAGCCCTTGGCCTGACCCCTGGCGATACGTTCCTGAAGTTTAATAAAGCCATCAATCACGCCCTCGGGACGTGGCATACATCCGTTAATGAAAATATCCACAGGAATATAATCATCCAGCCGTTTGATGGTATTATACGAATCCCAATACATACCGCCGTTAATCGTACACGAACCGAAGCCGATCACATACTTGGGGGCCTGCATTTGTTCATAAGTCCGAATAACCCGTTTTAGTGTTTTGATGGCCAGATAACCGGTGATTAAAAGAACATCCGCCTGGCGGGGTGTGGCCATTCCGGTAATACCGAAACGCTCAGCATCATATCGCGAAGTCATAGTCGGCGGAACCTCGATGGCACCACAGCCGGTTCCATAAGCCAAAACCCACAAGGAATGTTTACGAGCCCAATTGGCAATGATATTGTTATTCTGCCTATCCAAATCATCATTCATAATTTTACATCCTGTAATGTAATTATATTTACATATTGCCAAACATCAAGTGTTCTAAAATTTTTCATCACTCTTTATCCGCATGTTCTTCGAATAGCTAAAAACTTACGGCTATAACAGTACTAAAACCAATCCTACAACCCCGATGGCCGTCGGCCACTTCCAGAAAAAGGTCATAGCCTGTTCCGTACGAAAGCGCGGATTGACGATTCCGATAAACAAGGGAATCAAAAACAGAGCAAATGTTTTTAAAATCAACGTTATAAAATCACCGGCTCCGCCTAAAAACAAATCCGTGTATAGAACCAGTTTCACAAAAGCGAATAAACCGCGATTGGTCTGCATTAAAGCCAGATATTTACCTCCGTATTCCGAAGGAGGGCCGGATGAAATTTCCGCAGGAGCAAAGACTATATCAAACGGTTTATTACCCATCATTCCCAGAAAAGCAGCAATGGCGGCAATAAAAGAAAAGGGCGAGCGAAAGATATTCCAGTGAGCCACCGTATCTTGAGCTTTGATGATATCCAGGACAGAACTGGTATCAAAACGCACCATCAGAATAATCAAGGCAATAACAAAAGGAACTTCATAACCGAACATCTGGGTTAAACCACGACTAACACCTATAGCCGAGTTAGGGTTACCGGATTGACCTGCGCCCAGAGCCATGGCCAGACAGCCGAATACCATTATATACATGAGCAGAATTAGATCACCCTGAAAACTAAAAAGATAGATCGGATAATTTCCGGTTAAAATGGGGACAAACATTAGAGTGGATATGGTTCCCGTTATAGCCAGAACAGGTCCTAAATGGAACATGACACCATGGGTAATAGCCGTCTTTTTTGAATAGAGCTTGATTATATCTATAATATTCTGATAAGGCGGAGGACCGAAGCGATTTTGGACTCTTGCCGTAATATTACGTGAAATACCTATATAAAGAAGACCTATAGCGGCGCCGATAAATGGCATGGCTATCATCCAGATAATATTCATTGGGCTCATAATCTATCCTGCAATTTTATCACAAATTCTCTTTTTGATTTATATTAACCAGCTACTAAATGCCAGAACAAAGGCCAGAAAAACGATCACATACATCACATAGGTCTGGCCGTTTCCCGTGTAAATATAGCGCATCATGTCGAACAGGCCTTCCATATTGCTGGCAAAGTTCATATACAGACGATCCGCGCTACGTTTCAAAACTGCACCGACACCACGGGAAAAGGGCTGGTAAAAATCAATAGCATAATGTAAGTTGATCTCTTCGCCGGGAATTTCACCTGAAGTATGGATATCTTTTAAGCCCACTTTGCGGGAACGTTTGTATAGTAAGCTGAACAGAACAAAAACAATTACAAAAACAACGGCCACAACATTCATGACTGTCATCGTATCCACACTACCGAAACGGCTGAATAGTACGGATTGTCCATAAGCAAACGGGTGTATTCCCAGAACCGTTTTTTCCACTTCGGCAATCAGATTAAGCAAGTGATAAGGATAGAATCCCAGGTAGATGGTAAAAAGGGAGAGAAGCAACATTGGGCCGCGCATCGCCCACGGAACTTCTTTTACATCATCGTATTTTTCATCCCGCTGTCCTAAAAAGATGCCGAAGATCAGGCGATAGCAATACATGAAGGAGGCCGTACTGGCCGCAAAGGTAACCACCGCCAAAAAGACCATTTTCTTTTGAATGATTGCCTCATAGATGAGCCACTTGCTGCCGAAACCGGATAGCGGCGGGATTCCGGCAATAGTAATAATGCCCAGTAAAACCACAAAAAAGGTGTAGGGCATCCGGGAAATCAGACCGCCCAGCTCGCTGAATTTCCGCGTACCTGTGCGATAAAAAACAGCACCCACCGCCAAAAAGAGCATGCCCTTAAAAATCGTATGGTTCACGGCATGGAACAAAGCGCCGCTTACACCAATGGAACTGCCCAGGCCCAATCCTAAAATAATATAGCCCAATTGACCGACAGAAGAATAAGCCAGCAGCTTTTTGGCATCATCCTGTACAATGGCAATCAGCGTCGCAATCAAAGCACTTAAAGCACCGAACCAGGCCAAAATATACCCGGGCAAGGATGTACCATGAATATCAACAAATGAAGCGCTTAGTTTTCCTGCACTGAAAACATAGAAGAGTAATACGAAACCGTATATACCCATCTTGGAAAGCACCCCGGAAAATAAAGAAGTAAACGACGACGGGGATATGGCATATGCCTCGGGGGCCCAGGTATGCAGAGGCATCATGGCCGCTTTCACTCCAAAGGCCATGACGAATAAAATAATAATAGCGATCTGCGTTCCCAGGCTAAAGCCTTGCCATCCGGCGGATAACGCCTGAAAAGAAAAACTGCCGAGCCGGGCATAAATCATCAAAATGGCAATCAACATGGAATAGGCGCCAATGGCACTCATGACAAAATATTTAATACCTGCCGTTTGCGCTTCGTATCGGTAGTAAATAACCAACAGGAAGGACGACCAGGTCATAATTTCCCAAAAGAAAAAGAAAGACAGCAAATCACCACTGACTACAATCCCGAACATACTGGCAATAGTGGTACACAGGGCAAAACAATAAAAATCGACCCGTTCCTTCCCCCTCATATAGACGGTGGAATAAATGGCAACCAGAATACCCAGCCCGAAAATGAGCATACCGAAGAACCAGGACAAACTGTTGATCTGCCAGGTGAGTTCAAAACCGGCCAGATGAAAGATAAACTTTTCGGAAAGGCCGTACAGGGTTAAAAAGAAATAAGAAGAAACCAATAAACCGGCCAGGGCAATGCCGACTTTAAGCACAAAATTAATTTTGCCGACAAAATAGGCTAAGAGTGCACTTCCGAAAAGAAGGAGTAAAATCAAAGGAATTGTATTCATACCGTTAGTCCATGCTAAATTTATTATTAAACTTATCCTGCTATAAGCCCGCTGTTAACACATCCTTAATATAAGCCGATTTATTCAGCAATTCGGCTGCTGCCGGTTTCAAATAGGTCATCAGGAAATCCGGATAAAGTCCGACAAATAAAACAATCAGAGTTAAAAGGGTCATAGCCACAATGGCCGTGGGATGCACATAATGCGTCCTTTCCCCTTCATGCGGTTTCTTAAAGTATAAACGGCCGACCACCCGCAAATAGTAAACCGCTTCGATTACGCTGCCTATCAGGGCCAGAGCGGCCAGAACTACAAACCCGTTGCGTATGGTCTCCGAGATAATAATCAGCTTACTCCAGAATCCGCTAAAAGGCGGCAGGCCCATAATGGCAAATGCACCGAAGGCAAAGAAAAAAGAGGTGAGCGGTTTTAGGCGGCCCATACCGTCCAAATCTTCAATATTCTTACTACCGGAATAAAAGACCAGATACCCAGCCGATAGGAAGAGCAGCGGTTTAATAATGGCATGGTTGAACATCTGGAACAAGCCGCCGACCACACCTTCTTGGGTGGCCAATCCCAGGGCCATCATTACCAGTCCCATTTGTCCAATAGAGCTAAAGGCCAACATGCGTTTGATCTGTTTCTGGCGCAGAGCGGACATTTCCGCAATAAGTAAGGTGATGATGCCCATAATCAGTAAAAAATAAAAGATTCCATGAAAATTAAAAATAGTAAAAATAAGCCGGGCCAGCCCATACATACCGGCTTTAACCACAATGCCGCCGAAAGCCGCACTGACCGGGGTAGGAGCCTGGGAATAAGCATCCGGTGCCCAACCGTTTAAAGGGAACATTTCCGCTTCCACACCAAAACCGGTCACCAGTAAAATCATAGCCGTTACGGCAATCTTCGGATCCACGCTCTGAATTTTCTGGGCTATATCGGCCATATTCAAAGTTCCTGTTGTAGCATAAATCAGAGCCACACCGAGAAGGACAAAGGTCGAAGAAATACTGCCGATTACCAGATATTTAAAAGCTGCCTCGGCCGAATCCCTATGGCGGATAAAAGCGGTAAGCGCATATGATGAAATACTGGTTATTTCCAAAAAGACAAACAGATTAAAAATATCACCGGTCAAAACCATACCCGTGGCGCCGGCTACCAATAGCATAAACAACATGTGGAACTTTTCGTTCGGCTCTTCTTCCACAAATTTAATATTGTAAATGCTTACTATGAAACCGACCAGGGAAATGATCAATGCCAGCATATTTCCCAATGGTCCGATCGTCAGATTAATACCCAGGGGGGGGCGCCAGGCGGCAATAATGACAATCACCGGTTTAATCATGGATACCGGCAGCAACATGACAGCCTCATATAAATTAAAGCCAATGACCAGCACCGGCACATATTTGGCGATATTTTTATTGATCTTGCCGAGAATCGGAATCAAAAACGCCGCGAACAGCGGAACAGCGATCATTAATACAGGATCAAGATACATTTATGCGTCCTTTTTTTTGCAATAGGCAGAATACACTACCACTTTAACTCACGTATTTTACTAATATCCAGCGTCTTATGGTGATCGTATAAACGGATTACGATGGTCAATGCCAGGGCCGTAACGGCCAAACCGATCACAATCGCCGTAAGCACCAGTGCCTGAGGAATCGGGTCGACCATATTCTGTGCTTTAAGGGCCGGTGTGGAAAAAATAGGAGCGGTTTTGCCCTTGATATAGCCCAGGGAGATCAATAATATATTTACCCCGCTATCGATCAGGGAAAGACCCAAAACAATTTTGACCATATTTTTTTTAACCAGAACGGCATACGTGCCGATTAGAATCAAACTAAATGCTGCAACATAATAGATCATTTTAAATCCTACCCATTATTTAACTGTTTTGAGCATGGTATCCAGCAGAGCGGTTAACTCCGATCCGACTTTGAATCCAACGGCAATATAAATCAACGGGATTACACCGGCGCTGAAAAGTGCATTGGGTTGGCCGAAGGGCAGAAAATTCTGCAGGAAACTCCAGCCGTATATCAGGCCCAAAAGACCGATAGTCACGAAGGTTAAACCGGCTAAGGATTCAATCCAGGAAAGCACCTTATGGCTTACATGATAGGAACGGAAGGACATGAACATCAATAAAAAACCCGAGGCGATTATTGAGCCGCCCTGGAAACCGCCGCCCGGTGTCAAATGGCCGTGGATAAATACATAGGCACCCAGAATGATGGTTAACGGAAAGAGAAT
>Ga0256841_1000230_pt1 | contig 61116 bp, 48 predicted proteins | sample 356308metaG_FD_185971 | JGI IMG/M metagenome (GOLD analysis project Ga0256841, IMG submission 185971) | Hydrothermal vent microbial communities from Mid Atlantic Ridge, Atlantic Ocean - 356-308 | ecosystem: Environmental > Aquatic > Marine > Hydrothermal vents | place: Atlantic Ocean: Mid... | reverse complement strand
TCTTGCGTCCGAACTTGTCGCTGAACAGGCCGCCAAAGGGGCGGGCAGCCAGGTTCATGAAAGCAAAACCGGAAGCCAGCAGGCCGGCCTGCACCATGCTCAGGTCAAAGGTGTTCTTGAAGAACATGGGGAGCATGGAAACCACTGCCAGTTCCGAACCGAAGGTTACGAAATAGGCCAGATCCAGGATCGCCACCTGCTTGAACTTGTAGCGATGGATCTCGGGCACTTCTTCCGTGAACACATGCTTGTTGATGCGCCACACCTGGGAGGCCTGATACAGGTGGAGCAGGAACAGGCCGATATAGATGCTGTCGGTGGCGCCGGCGCCGATGATGTTCAGGTTGGCCGGGCCCAGCTTCCAGGCCAGCACTGCCAGCGCCGCATACATGGGAATGTTCATCAGCAGGTAGAAAAAGAAATCGCCTTTGCTGGTCACTTCCATGGCGCCCGTCTTCTTCGGCTTGAAATAGGTAGAACCCTTGGGGGTATTGCGCGCCAGCTTGAAATAGATGAAGGAATACAGCAGGGCGATGGCGCCGGTGGTGGCGATGGCATAGCGCCAGCCGTTTTCACCACCATACATCAGCGCCAGGGTAGGCAGCAGCATGGCGGACGCGGCGGATCCGAAATTGCCCCAGCCGCCATAGATGCCTTCCGCCACGCCCACCTGCTTGGCCGGGAACCATTCGCCGATCATGCGGATGCCGATGACGAAACCGGCGCCCACGAAACCCAGGGCGAAACGGGTGGCCAGGAGCATCTGGTAGGAGTCCGCCATGGCGAAGAAGAAACAGATGATGCTGGAAATGAACAGCAGACCGGAAAAGATCAGCCGGGGCCCGTATTTGTCCACCAGCATGCCGATGACGATGCGCGCCGGAATGGTCAACGCCACGTTGACGATGAGCAGCGCTTTCACTTCCTGTTTGCTGAGGTTGAAGGTTTCCTGAATGGCCGCCATCAGGGGGGCGTGGTTGAACCACACCATGAAGGTGAGGAAGAAGGCGAACCAGGTCAGGTGCAAGGTTCTGATCTTGCCGCTGAATGAAAACAGGTTGAGTTTTGCTTCCGACATTTTTGACTCCTGTTGGGGATTACAACGATCACTGCCGGATATCAAGCATGAAGCGTGCCATGTTTTCCGAATAGGGATTTCCCGTGAAAAATATACTGTTTATATGGATGATCGGGCCAGGAACCATTGCCGTCCGTTTTCATTAGGAAATGCTGATACATTTATGTGCCTGTTGCCTGGCAGATGGCACCAAACTGGTGCGGATTACCGGTAGTGACTTTTGGTTGTTATTGATAAAACAAAAAAATACAAATAAAAACAGTGTGTTGATGTTATATCTTGGGGGTTGGCAAGGTACTTGCATTAGTTCGGGCCAACAGAAGTACAGCTGGAAGGCGCCGGCTTTCCAGGCTAAAAATCTCCAAGAGGAAGCCCCATGAAAGAACGTCTGGTACTGGTAGGAAACGGCATGGCGGGTGTGCGCACCCTGGAAGAGCTGCTCAAGCTTGCGCCGCAAGAGTACGAGATCACCGTTTTCGGTGCCGAGCCCTATCCCAACTACAACCGCATCATGCTCTCTCCGGTTCTGGCCGGGGAGAAAAGCATCGACGAGATCATACTCAATGACCGCCGCTGGTATGAGGACAACGGCATCACCCTGCACACGGGTGATCCCGTGGTGGAAATCGACCGCGTAAACCGCAAGGTGATCGCTCAGTCCGGCCTGGAAGTGCCCTATGACCGCCTGTTGCTGGCCACCGGTTCCAATCCTTTCATCATCCCGGTTCCCGGTTCCGATCTGCCCGGCGTCATTGGTTTTCGTGACATTGCTGATGTGGATGCCATGCTGGAAGCGGCAAAAACCGGGAACAAGGCGGTAGTCATCGGTGGCGGTCTGCTGGGGCTGGAGGCGGCCAATGGCCTGCAACTCAATGGCATGGATGTGACCGTGGTACATCTCATGGACATTCTCATGGAGCGGCAACTGGACAGGCCGGCTGCTGAAATGCTGCGCAAATCCCTGGAAGAAAAGGGACTGAAGTTTCTCATGGAGACCCAGACAGCAGAAGTGCTGGGTGAGGATCATGTCACCGGTCTGCGTTTCGCCGATGGCGAGGAAATCGAGGCCGACCTGGTCGTCATGGCCGTGGGCATCCGTGCCAACATGGATCTCGCGCAAAAGGCCGGGCTTTACTGTGAGCGCGGGGTGGTGGTGAATGACACTATGCAAACCTACGATCCCCGCATCTATGCCGTAGGTGAATGTGTGCAGCATCGCGGCGAGTGCTATGGCCTGGTCGCTCCCTTGTTCGAGCAGGCCAAGGTCGCGGCCAATCATCTGGCGAAGATGGGGATTGCCCGTTACGAAGGCTCGGTGACTTCCACCAAGCTAAAGGTTACCGGTATCGACCTGTTCTCGGCGGGAGAATTCAATGAGGAGGATGGGGATGAAACCCTGGTCCTGCAGGATCCGGCGCAAAATGTCTACAAGAAGCTGGTGGTGCGGGACAACCGTATCCGGGGCGCGGTCATGTTCGGCGACACCATGGATGGTACCTGGTACTTCCAGCTGCTGCGCGAGGGCACGGATATCTCCGGCTTCCGCAGCAGCATACTGTTCGGCCAGCATGATCTGGGGGATGCCGGTCATGGTGATGAAACACGTGTCGCCGCCCTCTCCGACGATGCCGAGATCTGTGGCTGCAACGGGGTCACCAAAGGCGATATCGTCAACGCCATTCAGACCAAGGGGCTTTTTACCCTGGATGATGTGCGCGCACACACCAAGGCCTCGGCTTCCTGCGGTTCCTGCACCGGCCTGGTGGAGGCCATTTTGTCCAGTACCGTGGGTGAAGGTTATGAAGAGAAACCGAGCAAGAAACCCGTGTGCGCCTGTACCGAACATTCCCATGACGAAGTGATTCGGGCCATCGCTGAACATGAGCTCAAGGACATGCGCGCCGTATTCGACTTCCTGGAATGGAAAACTCCGGACGGCTGCGCCACCTGCCGACCTGCTTTGAACTACTATCTGCTGGCGCGCTGGCCCGAGGAATACCACGACGACCCCCAGTCCCGCTTCATCAACGAGCGGGCCCATGGCAACATCCAGAAGGACGGAACCTATTCTGTGGTGCCGCGCATGTTCGGCGGCCTGTGTACGCCGTCGGATCTGCGCGCCATTGCCGAGGTCTGCGAAAAATACAATGTACCTGAAATGAAGGTAACCGGCGGCCAGCGCATCGACCTGTTTGGCGTTAAGAAGGAAGATCTGCCCCTGATGTGGAAAGACCTTTCCGACGCGGGTTTTGTTTCCGGTCATGCCTATGGCAAGGCCATGCGTACGGTCAAGACTTGCGCAGGCAAGAAATGGTGCCGCTTCGGCACCCAGGATTCCACCGGTCTTGGCGTGCAACTGGAAGAACTGACCTGGGGTTCCTGGATGCCGCACAAGTTCAAACTTGCGGTTTCCGGTTGTCCGCGTAACTGTGCCGAGGCCACCATCAAGGATTTTGGCGTGGTTTGCGTGGATTCGGGTTACGAACTGCATATCGGCGGCAATGGCGGCATCAAGGTGCGTGTTACCGATCTGCTGTGCAAGGTGGATACGGAAGAGGAAGTGCTGGAATACTGCGGCGCCTTCACCCAGATGTACCGGGAAGAGGCTCATTACCTGGAGCGTACCGCACCCTGGGTCGAGCGTGTCGGGCTGGCTTATATCAAAGAGCGGATACTGGATGATGAAGAAGAGCGCAAGGCCTTGTACGAGCGCTTCAAGATCGGACAGAAAGTCGCTCAGGTGGATCCCTGGAAAGCCCGCGCCGAAGGCGAAGCCGCCCATGAATTCGTACCCTTGAAGATCAGCGCCTGAGCGGGCTGGTTTGGAAGTTGGTGGGCGGTGTCTCTGACACCACTTCAGCCTTGTAGGAGATCAGCGCCTGAGCGGGCTGGTTCGGATGCTGGTGAGTGGTGTCTCTGACACCACTTCAGCCTTGTAGGAGATCAGCGCCTGAGCGGGCTGGTTCGGATGCTGGTGAGTGGTGTCTCTGACACCACTTCAACCTTGTAGAAGATCAGTGCCTGAGCGTTTGGTTCGGACACAATGAAATTTTTGCCGGAACCGGTTTCGGCAACGGAGTAGCAAAAAATGACTGACTGGAAAAAGATCGCCCCCCTGGAAGATATTCCCCGGCTGGGTTCCCGCGTGGTGGAAATTGAAGATGGCAGCATCGCTGTGTTCCGCGCCAGTGATGATCAGGTATTTGCCGTGCGTGACGCCTGTCCGCACAAGAATGGTCCTCTCTCCCAGGGAATCGTCGCAGGGCATACCGTGACTTGTCCCCTGCACAACTGGAAAATCGATCTGGAATCCGGTGAGGCACTGGGGCCGGATGAAGGTTGCACCAATACCTATGCGGCCAAGGTGGAAGACGGGATAGTGTATGTCCAATTGTAAATTTGTTCAGGCTGTCGTCCACGGAAGACGGCGCCTGAAATCAGGACTGAGGTTTGAGACATGTTGGTAAGAGACGTAATGACAAAGGGCGCGCGTAGTGTGACGGAAGACACCTCCATACAGGAGGTGGCTTCTCTCATGTGCCTGTACCGTTACAGTGGCCTTCCTGTAGTGGATGGCGACAAGCTGATTGGCTTTATCGCGGAGAAGGATGTGCTGGCCCAGTTGTTTCCCAGTGTCGAGGATGCCATGGAGGGTATGGCAACCATCGACCTGAAGGAAAAGGCACGGGAATACAAATCCATCATGAACCGCAAGGTCGGAGACCTCATGACCCGGGGTGCGAAAACCGTTTCTCCGGATATGCCGGTACTCAAGGCGGCCATCATCATGGCCAACAATCGCTTTCGCCGTATTCCGGTAGCCGAGGGTGACAAGCTGGTTGGCATGCTCAGTCTGGGGGATATCCACAAGGCCATTTTTCATCAGAGCCTGACGGAAGGCTGAGTCACCCTCCCTGCCCTTCTTCCTCTCCCTTTGGGGAGAGGGCCGGGGACAGGGGAAAAATCCACAATATTGAGTGAGAACAGATGCTATTCGGACGAAGCAAGAAAAATCCGATCAAGATCGCTGACAAGGGCGTGGTGGAATGGCAGTACGCTACCTGTGGTTACTGTTCCACCGGTTGCTCCATCGAAATTGGCCTGGATGCCCAGGGAAAGCCCGTGGCTTCCCGGGGGGTGGCGGATGCGGACGTGAATCGAGGCAAGCTGTGCCTAAAAGGTATTTTCGAGCACGAGCTGTTTGACTCTGCCGGTCGCGGCAGTGTGCCCAAGATACGTGATCATTGGCACGACGACTGGCAGGAGACTGACTGGGATACCGCTCTGGATCGGGTTCATGATGAAATTCGCCGCATCCAGGCAAAGTACGGGCGCGATTCGGTTGCCATCATTTCCACCGGGCAGATGCTCACCGAGGAGTTCTATACACTGGGGAAACTTACCCGGGGGCTGATCGGCACCAACAATTACGATGGCAACACCACCTTGTGCATGGCGTCCGCCGTCTCCGGTTACAAGCGTTCCTTTGGTTCTGACGGGCCGCCGGGGTGTTACGAAGACTTTGAACATACCGACCTGCTCATTGCCTGGGGTTCCAACCTGCCGGAGCAGCACCCCATCATCTACTGGCGCATGAAGGAAGCCCAGGAGAAAAAAGGCTTTCCCCTGATCGTGGTCGATCCCCGGGTCACCATGCTCGCGCAGAATGCCGACATTCATCTGCCCATCACACCCGGCACGGATGTAGTGCTGCAGAACGCCATGATGCATGTGATCATCAGGGAAGGCCTGCTGGATCAGGAATACATCGACGCCAATACCAATGGTTTCGAGGAACTCAAGGCCGAGGTGGAAAAATACGATCCCACCACTGCGGCGAAGATCTGTGGCATAGACGAAGACCGCATCCGTCATGTGGCGCGGCGCTTCGCCAATGCCGGTGCTGCCATGCAGATCTGGACCATGGGCATCAACCAGTCCACCCATGGTTCCGATGGTGTTGTCGGCATCAACAACCTGGCGCTGCTCACTGGCAATATCGGCAAGCCCGGCGGTACCAGCCTGTCCATCACCGGGCAGTGCAATGCCATGGGCACCCGGGAATGGTCTTCCTGTTCCGGGCTGCCCAACTACCGTTATCTGGAAATCCCGGAACACCGGGAGGAAATCGCCAAATTCTGGAATGTGGATGTGGAATTCTTTCCCAAGAAGCGGGGCATGTTCCAGACGGATATCTACCATGCCATCGAATCCGGAGAGATCAAGGGGCTGTGGCTCATTGCTACCAATCCCATGTCTTCCCTGCCCAATACCGCACGCATCCGCAAGGCCATGGAAAAGCTGGAATTCTGTGCTGTACAGGACAGCTACGAGGATACGGAAAGCGCCCAATATGCCCATGTATATTTGCCCGCGGGCACCTGGGCGGAGAAAGAGGGAGTAATGACCAATACCGAGCGGCGCATCAATCTGGTCAAGCCCATTGCCACCCCGCCGGGCCAGGCCAAGCCGGATCTTTGGATCTTCAATCGCATGGCGGAGCGCTTCAACAAGGAAGGCAAAGTGAATTTTCCGGAAAAAGCGGCCGATATCTTTCTGGAAATGGGAAAACTGTCCAAGGGGCGGCTGGCGGATATTTCCGGCATGAACCATGAGTTGCTGGAAGAGAAGCGGGGTGTGCAATGGCCCTATACCGCCGCACAGGTGGAAAAGGGGGAAGAGCCGCCGCGTGGAGGCAAACGCCTCTATACCGAACCGGCCAGCTTCCAGTACCCTGATGGCAGGGCAAAACTCATTCCTCTGCCTTTCATCGACAACAATGAAGTGCCGGATGACGAATATCCCCTGTGGTTGAACACCGGGCGGCTCATCGAGCATTGGCACGGACGCACCAAGACCGGCAAGATTGGCAACAACAACAAATACAGTCCCATACCCTTTATCGAAATCAATCCGGACCTGTGCGCCGAGCTGGGCATCCGTCGAGGTGAATATGTGCGCCTGGTATCCCGCCGTTCCGATGCCATCGTCATGGCCCAGCCCACGGGCAGGGTGCCAAGGAATATGGTGTTCCTGCCTTTCCATTTCCATGATTGCGCCAATCGCCTGACTTTGGGGCTGCTCGATCCCCATTCGCGCCAGCCGGCCTACAAGCAGTCAGCGGTACGGGTGGAAAGGATTGCCGACCAGAAAGAGGCTGCGCGCCTGAGTATGGAAATGCGGAAATTCTGAGGTATGAGCATGTTTCCAAGAAGAGAGAACGAACCCGAATACGCTTTGCTCAATGATGCACAGAGCCAGCCGCTGAACCGTTATGGCAAACCCATAGAAACCGTGCCGGAGAACGATCCCCGGCGCCGGGAGGATTTCGTCATCAACGACGAGCCTCAGGAGCCTGTCAATCCCAACCGTTACAAGCAGCATGGTTTCTTCTTTACCGCGGACAACTGCATCGCCTGCCATGCCTGTGAAGCGGCCTGCTCGGAAAAGAATGACAACCCGGCGCATCTGGCCTTTCGCTCGGTGGGCTTCGTTGAAGGCGGCAGCTATCCCGACTACCGGCGCATCAACATTTCCATGGCCTGCAATCATTGTGACAATCCGGTGTGCCTCAAGGGTTGCCCGACCCGGGCCTATACCAAGTTTGCCGAATATGGCGCGGTACTGCAGGATCCGGATATCTGCTTCGGCTGCGGTTACTGTACCTGGGTTTGCCCCTACAATGCGCCTCAGCTCGATCCTGTGAAAGGCCAGGTGAGCAAGTGCAACATGTGCGTGGATCGCCTTGAAGTGGGTCTCAAGCCTGCTTGCGTTTCCGCCTGTCTGGGCAAGGCATTGGAGTTTGGTGTGATCGAGAATCTTCCCGAAGGGCGGGAGCAGGCGAAAACCGAGATTCCCGGCTTTCCGCGCACGGACATCACCCACCCCAATATCCGTTTTCAGCAAAAACGCACCTTGCCCCGGGACATGCAGCGGGTGGACAGCATGCCGCTCAAATATCACAAGGATGAGCGTGACGGGAAATTCAAGCCGGTTCTCGATCCGAAAGAGGGCTTTGAACGCAAGTGGAGCCTGAAAAAACTCCTGGGTTCCCATGAAAACGCGCATATCGCCTTTACGCTGAGCGCGCAGGCGGTGATGGGAGCTTTTGTCCTGCTGGTGCTGGGGAACTGGTTTGGCGTGGCGCCATTGCAGAATCTGCAACAGAGTCAGGCGCTGCTGCCCTTGTTGCTGACAATGCTGGGCCTTATGGGCTTTGGCATGTTCAAGCTCAACATGCACCTGGGCAAGCCGCATCGCTTCTATCGTGGTTTCTACAATCTGCGCTTGTCACCTGTCAGCCGCGAGATTGCGGGGGTTACCCTGTTCTTCATCGGTCTGGGCGGTTATACCCTGTTCAACCTTTTTTCCGGAGGATGGGCCAGGCTGGTGACCAATATCATGGCGGCTGTGGGACTGTTTGGTGTGGGATTCGGTGGTTATTTCATGTACAAACTGTACCGTATTCCCGCCCGGCCCTACTGGGATCACTGGCATACGGGCGCCGCGTTTACCGGCACCGGGCTGGTTCTGGGTTCCCTGCTTCTGGCATTTGCCGGATTGCTGTTTGGTCAGCTGAGTATTGTCCAGGGGCGGCTACTGGCCGGGCTGGCAGCAGCCGGGCTGCTGCTCGAAGGTATTGGCCTGTATTTTCATTACCGCAGCCTGGGGCACAGCGAAAGTGAAGCTGCTGCCTCCTTCTATGAACAGGGCACAACTTATGGCCGATCCTACTGGTTGCGCAATCTCCTGCTGCTGACCGGTATTTTGTGGGCGATATTCATGGCGGCCAGCGGTTCTGTTGGTGGATGGGCGTTCGGCTTGCTCCTGGTCATCGCCCTGGCGAGCAGCATTCTCGGTCGGGCCATGTTCTACGTGATGGTGATTCCCACTACCATGCCGGGTGCTTTCTTCTGGAAGAACAAGGGCTTTGTGGAACATGCCCGGGAAGCCGGCCTGGCCGACATGCCTCAGCTGGGCGTGGTGTACGAAAGCCATCATGCGTTCAAGCTGGGCGAGTTGCTGCAGACCATTCGGGAAACCAGCATGAAAGAAAAACTGATTCAGTTCAGGCGAATCTTTACTGGCTGAATACGCAGCGGCTGGTTCCTGAAAAAAGGGGGAGAAATTCTTCTCCCCCTTGCCTGGATAGCGGCAGTCGATTTACGCCGCTGATTTCATATGGTTTTGTTTGGCAGCGCGCGCCTTGCGCGCTTCTTCTTCCGAATAGCCCTTGCCAGACCAAAGCATCTCATAGGCAATTTCTTCATTGCCGTTTTCGCACAGCTCCAGAACCTTTTGAAACAAGGGTTGAAAAGTCTCGCTGCGATGAGACTGCTCATGCTCGTCAAAGGATTTCCAGAAGGTTACGATCAGTGCTTCTTTCCCTTTCAGCGGGCTTTCCACGGCTTGTCCCACGGTACTGCCTTCGTTGGAAATATTGCCGCTGTTCAGGGCCACAAAGCCGCCAACGAACCCTGTATCGGAATGGTAGGTTTTCACGTTTTCACACAAATACGCTACCCGTTCCTGCAGGTCGTCGATGCTGAATTCCGGTTTGAGAATGACTCGGTTTACTGTAACCACGCCGTTATAGGGGAAATTTTCAATCAATGCAGACATGTTCTTACTCCGTTTATTATCAATAATACTGTTGCATCAATTAAGACCACTTTGGAATAAATTAGTTCATTACCGGATTCTGATGGTGTTTTGTCACAGGGAATGCGGGAGCTTGCATGTGGCTTGTGGCAGGTATGCTTGTCGGTGCTGTCAGTCGCCAGGGGGAAGCCAGTCGTCCAGAGGCGCGGGTTCGCCGAGAAGATAACCCTGGGCGTAATCCACGCCGATCATTTTGAGCAGACCCAGGGTTTCTTCATTGGCTACGAATTCCGCGATGGTTTTCTTGCCCATGAGTTGCCCGATCTCGTTGATGGAGCGCACCATGGCCAGGCTGATGGGGTCGCTGTCCATATCCCGCACGAACTGGCCGTCAATCTTGAGGAAATCCACCGGCAGATCTTTCAGGTAACCATAGGAGGACATGCCGCTGCCAAAATCATCCAGGGCAAACAGACAGCCGGCGTCACGCAGTTCGGCAATGAATCGGCGTGCTTTGGACAAGTTGGTAATGGCAACCGTCTCGGTAATCTCCAGGCAAATGCTGTTTGCCGGCAGGTTGGGGGTATGCAATTGTTCCAGAACGAAGTCCAGGAACAGGGGATCGGCGACAGATGCGCCTGACAGGTTTATCGTGGTCATGGAGGGCAGGGATTCCGGGGCCGGATGACTTGCCAGCCAGCGAAAGCTGCTGCGCACAACCCAGCGGTCGATAACGGAAACGAGATTGTAGCGCTCCGCGGGAGGGAGGAACTGATCCGGGGTGACGAGATTTCCCTCGGGATTCAGCATGCGCAACAGGATTTCCATGGCGAGTGGCTTTTCTCCGGGAGATGCGCCGACCCGGACAATGGGCTGCTGGTAGAGCAGAAACCGGTTTTGATCGAAAGCGGACTCGATGCAGTTGATCCAGTCGATCTCGCCGCGGCGCTTCTGCAGGGTTTCACCATCGGTCTGGTTGGTGACCGAGATCCGATTGCGGCCTTCTTCCTTGGCCCGGTAGCAGGCGGCGTCAGCGAGATGCAGCAGTTCGGTAACCTGCTGATTGTTGCTGGCGATGACCACCAGGCCGATACTCAGGCCGATGCTGAATATCTTGTCGTCCCAGTAGAAGCGGAAATTCTGTGTGGCATTCAGCAGGGTATTGCCAATTTCCAGCGCGCACTCAAGGGGACAGTCCGCCAGAATCAGGCCAAACTCGTCTCCCCCGAGACGACCGATGACATCCTGTTTCCGAACATTGTCCTGCAGGAGCAGGGAAAGCTGACGCAGCAGTTCGTCTCCCGCGGTATGTCCGCAACTGTCGTTGATCAGCTTGAAACGATCCAGATCAAGATACATCAGACAGTGTTCACTGGCATCGCTGCTGTTGTTCAGAAGCTTCTGCAGCGCCTGTTCGAAACTGTGCCGGTTGAGCAGGTTGGTGAGGAAATCATGAGTGGCCTGGAACAAGAGCTGTTCGGCCATTTCGCGACTTTCGGCAATATCCCGCAGGTAGGCGGTGAACAGCACTTCTTCTCCCTGATCGACCCGCGTAATCGCCAGTTCCACGGGAAACTCGCTACCGTTCGCACGTAAGGCGGTGGTTTCTATGCGGGTGCCAAGAATGCTGCGGGCGCCGGTCTGAAGATGGTGGCGCAACCCCTTGTAATGTTTTTCCCTTAGAGATTCAGGAACCAGCAGTTCGGCCATGCGTTTGCCCAGGACATCTTCCCGGCGGAAGCCAAAAGTCTTTTCCGCTGCCGGATTAAATTCCAGGATGCGGTCGTATTTGTCTATGGTGATGATGCAGTCCAGGGCGGTTTCGAGGATGGCGCTTTTGCGTTTCTCGTTCTGGGTCAGCTCATTGAGCATCTGCTCGCGCAGCCTGGCATGTCTGCGCAGAATGCGGGCGCCGACAAGCAGGCTGGCCATGCCAATCAGCCACAGGGCAAACAGGATCAGGGATTTTGATCTGATCGCTCTGGCCTGCCGTTCGCGCAGGTCCTGCATGGGAAGTTTGATACCAATGCCTCCACCGGGCTTGCCAACCTGAAATTCCTGGTTCGCATGACACAACAGGCAGCCTTCATTCACCATGAGAGGCTGCATCAGGCGCAGATACTCCTTGTCATCGATATAAGTGATTTCGAGTACTTCCGATTCTCCCTGGTAGAGGCGCTGGAGTGCGTGTCTTTCCCAGGCATCAGGAAGATTTTCCTTAGCCAGAGGGGACAGACTGGTTACTTTTCCAATTACGCCGTATAGCTTTCCGTAATCTTCGTCCAGTTCACGAATGATGCGCGCCGGGTTGATGAGGGTGAGTCTGATGCCCGAAGGTGTGGTGATGTCCCGTTCCGGGATGTGGGACAGGTGGGGGTCAGGCGGATAGTCGGCGGTAAGGGGCACATAGATACGGCCATGTTGGGTTGCCCAGAGGCGAATGGCCTGATCCTTGTTGAAATAGGCGCGGGCTTCGATGGTGGCCAGGGTGAGCGTGCTTTTTATCTCCGAAGAGATGGTCCATGCGGCAATGGCGATAATGGACAATGTCCACAAAATGCCAAGCACCAGTACAAAACGCAATGAACCCGGTTTGTCAATGGAGCTGGCTAGCATCTGAAACCTGAAAAATAAACCAATGCATTGAAATGTTGTTCATAGTGTATGCCAGCGGTAGCTGATTCTGATATGGTTTATTTTTTTTGGCAACACAAGTATGTTCTATAAAACGTGACTGCATCTGATTTTCCGGTACCGGTACTGGGTTTTGCGGCATTTTCCGGCAGCGGGAAAACCAGTCTGCTGGAAAAGCTGATTCCCCTGTTGCGCCGACAGGGACTGAAACTGGCCCTGATCAAACATTCCCATCATGATTTCGAGATGGACAAGCCCGGCAAGGACAGCGACCGGCTGCGTCGCGCCGGAGCAGGACAGGTACTGCTGGCATCCCGATACCGCACCGCATGGATCCGCGAAGGAGACGGGCATACAGAGCCGGAACTCGGTGAACTGCTCGGGCGGCTGGATATCCGTGACCTGAACCTGGTGCTGGTGGAGGGTTTTCGCCATGAAGCCATTCCCAAGATTGAGATTCACCGTCCTTCCCTGGAAAAGCCCCTGTTGTGCCAGGAGGATACGCATATCATCGCCGTTGCGGCCGATGAAGCGCCTGGTCAGCAAGTGAGGGTTCCGGTGCTTGCCCTCAACCAGCCCGAGAGTATCGCTGCCTTTGTTGTTTCCTGGCTGCAAGACGGCTGAAGTTCATGCTCGCAGAAACCGGTTTTTGCCTGATTCACCACGGGCGGGCGGAGAACATCCGGGATCAGGATGGGCAAGAAGCTGCCTTGCGTCACCGTCTGTGGGAAATGGGTCTCAGGCCCGGCATGACTTTGGCCTGTCAGTTCCGTGATCGCGCCCTCTATGCCCGCCTGTTGTTCCTGCTGCCGCGCCTGGGTTGCGTGTTTCTGCCGATGGATCCCGATCTGCCTGCGGTTGTACGCGACCAGTTGTTGCAGGCGGCCGGCGGGCCGGTCTGCCTGGATGACGCGTCCCTGCTCAGGGATGCAGGACAGAATATGGATTCCGGCAGGGAAGCATGGCGCCCCTTGCAGCCTTGGCAGCCGTGCCTGCTTCTGGCCACCAGTGGTACTGGCGGCAGGCCGAGACTGGTGGAGCTGACCGCTGAAGCGCTGATCGCCAGCGCCCGGGCCGCCTGTGATTTTCTGCAACTGCAAGCAGCCGATGGCTGGCTGGCCTGTCTGCCGCTGCATCATATCGGCGGCCTGAGCATTCTGTTGCGTTGTGCTTGCCGTGGCGCCCGGGCCGTGCTCACGGAAAACTTTTCCCCGCCGGATGTCATGTCACTGTTGCGCGAACACCGCCTGACCCATGTATCACTGGTGCCCAGCATGCTTTACCGGCTGCTGGAGGAAGAGACGGTGCCACCTTCTTCGGTGCGGGTAGTATTGCTGGGTGGAGCGCCGGCCAGCCGGTCACTGGTACATCAGGCGCTGGAGCGCGGTTGGCCGGTCTGCCCCAGTTATGGTTTGACGGAAGCGGCTTCCCAGGTGGCAACCTGGTACCCGCCCGACCCGGACTGGCAGGCAGGAGCGGCAGGCCGGGTACTGCCGCATTTGCAGGTGGAAATAGCGGCTCCTGATGGAGCCATCCGGATTCGGGGTGCGTCCGTGGCCCGCTACTGGCGCAATACCCGGGGTGAGCGCCAGGCGCTCACCGACGCCCAGGGCTGGCTGGATACCGGTGATGCCGGTTGGCTGGACGACCAGGGACATTTGCATGTGCGCGGTCGTCGCGATCACATGCTCATCAGCGGTGGTGAAAATCTCTGTCCCGAAATGCTGGAAGCGCTGTTTGATGAATGTCCGGGAATCGGACCGCGGGCGATTACATCATTGGACGACCCCCGTTGGGGGGATGCTCTGGTGTTGCTCTATCAGGGAGATGTGGATGCGCAAGCGGTGAGAGCATGGGCCAGGGATCATCTCAAGGCAGGGTTTGTTCCCAGGCATTTTGTCCGGGTGGAGGGGCTGCCGCGCAATTCTCTGGGAAAGCTGCTGCGCAAACGTCTCAGAGCACTGGCGGCGCGTGCGCTTCAGGAAAGTTTTTGAAGCCGGTTTCTCAAGTCTTCCGGCAGTGGCACGGGCTTGCGGCTTTCTCGCTCAAGGAAGACGTGCCGGGTGATGACGGTAGCGCATGCTTGCCCGTTCTTGCTGAAGTAGTATTGAAAACCCATGGAGCTTTTGCCCGGAGGCAGGGGGTGCAGCTGCACCCGGATTTCATCGTCCAACTCCATGGGCAGCAGAAAGTCCGCCTCGGCATGTACCAGCGGAACCAGATAAATGCCTTCCCTGAGCAGGGTCTTGAGATCCCATCCCAGATCTTGCATGAATGCGCTGTAGGCATTGTGGGCATGACTGAACAGGTGGGCATGAAACATCACTCCAGCGGCATCCACTTCATGGAAAGGGATCCTGAACTGGTAAAGGAATACGCTCATTGAAACCAAGCCCGGGGTTGCTGGAAAGATGCATGCATCCTGCCTCAATCCGCGGGGGGCTGGCAACATCCTTTTGCAGCCATGTGGACGTCGCCAGCCCATGGGCCAGTCCGGGACAGAGGGCGTCCACGGCGGCGGCCAGCTGGGCCGCGGCGTGGATGCCCACCGCTGATTCCACTACGGATGTGACCACGCATTGCTTGCCGGATTGGACGGCCAATTCCGTCATGTGGTAACTGTGGCTCAGTCCGCCTTGTACGGCGGGCTTGAGGATCAAGCGCGGCAGGTTGCTGTCCAGCACTTCATCGAAAGGCAGGCGGGAAAGGGACTCATCCAGAGCCAGGGGAACCGAAGTGTTCTCCTGAAGCTGGCACAGGGCTTCCAGATCCGCATTCGCCAGAGGTTCTTCCACAGATTCCACTGCCAGCCCTTCCAGCTGTTCGAGTACCCGTTTCGCGCTGTCCGCCGGCCAGGCGCCATTGGCGTCCAGACGCAGCAACACCCCGGCGGGGAGCTTTTGACAAATCATCCGCAGGCAATGGACTTCTTCTTGCGCTTCCCTGATGCCAAGTTTCAGTTTGACAACCCGGTAGCCCTGTTCAGTGGAAGATGGAATATCAGCGCAGCAGGCATCTCCAGACATATGATTGACCTGAAATCGGGAGCTGGTCGTTTGTTGCAGCAGAGCTCGCAACGGCTGCCCGGCCTGTCGGGCAAGAATATCCAGGATGGCGGTTTCCAGGGCATGGCAGGCTGCAGGCCTGTGTCGGCGCAGGGGCTCCAGCCTGGATAGCTGTTCAAGCAAATTCTCCGGAGGCCGGGCGCGCCATGTTTCGAGCAGCTGCCTGGCTTGGGCGAAGGATTCGGTGCCGGCGCTCTCCAGGGGCGCGCAGTCCCCGGTTCCAATGTACCCCCCGGCATGAAGTCGAAGAATCCAGCCGCACCGCATGCGCAGTTGCTTCTGAGTCCGACCGGGCCAGGCGCTTTTCAGGGGCAGATTGTAGGGGTGCAGGGTGATCCGTGGATTCATCACAAGGGTAGTAACCGGGGAAATTCTGGTGTTTTTGATTTATGTCAAACCAAGCCTGTGTGAAATGACACACACTACTTCTGTCCGTATAACCGGCACCCTGCCAATCCATGGCGGGTCTTGATTCTGATTGCTACAGGAGGATACGTTTCTTTCCTGTTTTCAATCGTTTATAAGGTAGTTACCAGAAGGAGAATACCATGAAAATACGCAAGCCCATGCTTGCCTCCCTTATCGCCTTGACGGTGGGACTGACAGCTGGAGGCCAGGCCTGGTCTCAGGACACGTTGAAAGACGTGATGAAAAAGCGCGGTCTGACCGAAAAAGACATATTGGCGGCGGCAAAAACCTATACACCTACGGGTGGTCGCGACGAGTACCTGGCGTTCAGCTCTGGCGGCCAGAGTGGTCAGGTGATCGTGTATGGCATTCCGTCCATGCGCATTCTCAAATACATCGGTGTTTTCACTCCGGAACCCTGGCAAGGGTACGGTTTTGACGATGAATCCAAGGAAGTGCTGGCGCAGGGGCGCATCGAAGGCAAGGACATCGTCTATGGTGATACCCACCACCCCGCCATTTCCGAGACCAACGGCGATTACAACGGCAAGTACCTGTTCATCAACGACAAGGCCAACCCGCGTATTGCCGTTATCGACCTGCATGATTTTGAAACCAAGCAGATCGTGGTCAACCCCTTGTTCCGTTCCGAGCATGGTGGCGCCTTTGTAACGCCCAATACCGAGTACGTAATGGAAGCCACCCAGTACGCACACCCATATAAGGGAAGCGGTTTCGTGCCCCTGGAAGAGTTCAACGAGAAATATCGTGGTGGTCTGACCTATTGGAAGTTCAACATGGAAAAGGGCCGTATCGAGCCCGAAAACTCCTTCACCTTCGAAATGCCTCCCTACAGTCAGGATCTGTCGGACGCGGGTAAAGGGCCTACCTATGGCTGGGGCTTTACCAACTCCTTCTGTTCCGAGCGCTATGTAGGCGGTATCGAAAAAGGGCGTCCTCCTTTTGAAGCGGGTTGTTCCTCCAAGGATACTGACTTCCTGCACATCACCAACTGGCAGAAAGCAGAGAAATTGGTCAAGGCCGGAAAGATTGGCAAGAAAGTCAACGGCATGACCCTGATCTCCATGAAGGAAGCGGTGGCCAACAACCTGATGTATCTGGTTCCCGAACCCAAGTCTCCCCATGGTGTTGATGTAGTGCCCACCGGTGACAAGATCATCGTATCCGGCAAGCTGGACAGTCACACCTGGGTCTATGACTGGAAGAAGATCCAGACGGCCATGAAGAACAAGAAGTTCGAAGGCAAGGATCCCTATGGTATTCCCATCATTGCCCTGAAGGACGCACTGGACAAGTCCGTGGCCGTAGGTCTCGGTCCCTTGCATACCCAGTTCGATTCCAAGAAGTGCGTGGCCTACACCTCCATCTATGTGGATTCCATGATTACCAAATGGGACTACTGTGAAGGCAAGGTGTTGGATCAGTTGCCCATTCACTATAACGTGGGTCACCTGATGGCGATGGAAGGCGATACCGTGTCTCCTGACGGCAAGTATCTGGTCGCTCTGAACAAGCTGGCCATCGACCGTTTCAACCCGGTCGGTCCTCTGCATCCGCAGAACCACCAGCTCATCGACATCTCCGGCGACAAGATGCAACTGCTGTATGACATGCCCATTCCCCTGGGTGAGCCGCACTATGTAGTGGCCATCAAGGCAGACAAGCTCAAGCCCGCGATTCGCTACAAGTCCGGCTGGAACAGCCGCAAGGACGAGCGTTCTCCGTGGAAGACCCGTGCTGGTCGTGAGAAGATCGAGCGTACCTGTGATGCAAGCGGCAAGTGCACCGTCAATGTGTATGGCACTGCCATCCGTTCTCACCTGACGCCTGAAATCATTGAAGTGACCGAAGGTGATACGGTCTCAATTCACGTTACCAACCTGGAGCGTGCCGAGGACGAAGTACACGGTTATGCCATGTATGGCCACAATGTCCAGCTCTCTGTAGAGCCAGGCAAGACCGCGAGTACCACCTTTGTTGCCGACAAGGCTGGTGTCTATCCCTACTACTGCACCGAGTTCTGCTCCGCACTCCACCTGGAGATGCAGGGTTATCTCCTGGTTCAGCCCAAGGGATACAAGGCCAAGACCGGTGGCATGGTTGCGGGCACCAACTACAGCGAGGCGGATTACAAGAAGCAGGTCAAGACCAACATCGAGACCCAGGCGGTAATCAACCAGGTAGTTGGTTTCATCACCAGCCACAACTACAAGGATTTCCCGACCGTAGTTGCGCTGGTTGAGGATGCCACTGACCAGCTGGGCTTCGCCAAGGATGCCAAGGCCAAGGCCGAAGCAGCCGCTGCCAAGAAAGACTGGAACAACGCCATGCTTTGGGCGAACCAGTGGTGGCAGTATCAGGTCAAGACCGCTGACCTCGGTCTGCGTGCCAAGACCTACCTGGAAGAGCACGGCGCCAAGAAAGTCAAATAAGGCGCTTACTCCCCGACCCTGCCTTGATCAAAGGCAAGGTGTCGGGGAACTCGTTCAGGCTGTAATATAGGGGGTGACCAGTCACCCCCTCTTTCTTTCAGGAGAATATGTAGTTATGAAAAAACAAATTATTGTCGCTGCGGCTGTATCCGTATTACTGGCTGTTTCCGTTTTTGCTGGCAGCGCATCCGCCGCCAGTGGAAAGCGCCTTTTTATGACCTGTACCGCCTGCCATGGAAAGGATGGCAAGTCGCCCATTATGCCTGCCTATCCCAAAATCGCCGGACAGAACAAGGAATATGTTCTGCAGCAGATCAAGGACATCATGAGCGGCAAGCGCGCCAACGGTCAGTCTGTGGCCATGAAAGGCGTGCTGGTTACACCCACAGGCGAGCCGCGTTTCAGTGACGAGGATCTGGACGTGCTGGCGGATTATGTTTCGAAGCTCGCTCCATGAGTCCGGAAAGCTGATAGATGTCGCGGCCTGGCTCTGCCAGGCCGTATTTTTTGCAGAGAATATTCTTTCAATAATCGCTACATGAATAAAAAGCGTTCAATCTGGAGCGCCCTGGGATTGATTGTTCTGGGCGTCGTGCTGTGGGGCGGATTCAATACCGCCATGGAAGCCACCAATACCCTGAGTTTCTGCATTTCCTGCCATGAAATGCACGACAATGTCTATCAGGAATACAAGACGACCGTGCATTTTTCCAATCCTTCTGGCGTACAGGCCACCTGCCCGGATTGTCATGTGCCAAAAGAGTGGATTCCAAAAATCATTCGCAAGATTCAGGCTTCCAATGAGGTTTATCACTGGCTTGTGGGGACCATAGACACCCGGGAAAAATTTGAAGCACGGCGGCCACGGCTGGCCAGGCATGTCTGGCAGGTGATGAAAGAAACGAATTCGAGAGAATGCCGCAACTGCCACGATTTCACCGTAATGGATCTGAAGGGGCAGGCGCGTTTTGCCGCTCGTATTCACAAGGATGCCATGGAACAGGACAAGACCTGCATCGACTGCCACAAGGGAATCGCCCATCATTTGCCGCAAACCCATGCCACGGCAGCGCTGATTCCCGAATACGATGCGGAAGATGCGGAGGACATCATGGAAATATGTGCTGCCTGTCACGGGGTCTATGGGCAGGGCACTTCGGACGGTGAATATCCGCGTCTTGCGGGACTGAATCCCGCCTATCTGGCAAAGCAACTGAAGGCATTCAAAACCCGCAAGCGAATCAATATACCCATGATTCCTTTTGCCAATGATCGGGAACTCCCGGAGAAGGATGTACAGACCATCACCGCCTATCTGGCCAGTATTGACTTGCCCACCCATCTTGAAGCGGTGGAAGAAGAAGCGACGCTGGAGGAAGGATTCGATGCCCTGGGGCGACTGGAACAGAGCAAGCGTACCCTGAATATTCCTCATTATCCCGGAAACCGGGACGCAGGCGGGCGATTGTACCGTAAGGAATGCGCCACCTGCCATGGCAAGAGGGGTGAGGGGAATCGATTGCTTACGATTCCCATGCTTACCGGTCAGCACAGCAAGTATTTGCTGCGCCAGATCGATAAGTTCCGCAAGGGAAAGCGCACTCATGCCGACCCCAGGGATCAGCAGATATTTCAGCAGTTTGGCGATACAGAGATTGCGGATATTCTGGCCTGGCTTTCTTACCAGGATGATTGACAGGATGTTGAAAAGGAAAATTCCACAAAAATACTGTAACAATTGTTGATTCAATCACTTATGTTGGGCACTTGATATTGCTCAAGTGCGTGCCAAAAGCGGAATGTTACTATTTCGTTGTTTTTTAATATGGTGTGGAAGAGTTGACGCTCGCCTCCACCCGCAGCCTTTTTTCGGAGAAACAGAGATATGAAAAAACGTTTTATGGTGTCAATGCTCGGTTTTGCTGCTGCCATGCTCGTCAGCAGTACCGCCTTTTCCAACCAGTGGATGTCCAAAGGTGGTGAGCGCGACGAAGCTCTGCACCTGAAGCCGGATCATGAAAATGGCATCGAGGTATTCGAAGTCTGCGCGGCCTGCCACCTTACTGAAGGCTGGGGGACAAAAGACGGCACTTTTCCGCAGATTGCGGGGCAGCATCAGACGGTACTGGTCAAGCAGTTGGCTGATATCCGCGAAGGCAATCGTGACAACCCCACCATGTATCCCTTTGCCAAACCGGAATCCATTGGCGGTCCCCAGGCCATGGCGGATGTTACCCATTACATCTCGGGTTTGAAGATGAATCCCGATAATGGCAAGGGCGAATGGGCGGAAGGCACCCCCGAGTATAAAAAGGGCAAGCAGCTGTTCAAGGACAACTGCGTGAAATGTCATGGTGAACGTGGCGAAGGCAATGCGGAAAAATTCTATCCCAGGATCCAGGGGCAGCACTACAAGTACATGGTGCGTCAGTTCGAGTGGATTCGTGATGGCAAGCGACGCAACGCCAATCCGGACATGATCAAGCAGATCAAGGAATTCAGCGATGACGACATGAAGATGGTAATCAATTACGTGTCCCGTATTCCTGTACCCAAGGAAGATCTGGCGCCTTCCAAGGATTACGTCAATCCTGATTACGATTGATTTCCGGTTTCCTGATCTGTCTCGAGGCAGGTTACTAACTGGGCTTCCCGCTGAATGCGGGAGGCCCCAAACAGAAAAAAGCGACTTGTCGCTTTTTTCTGTTTGGGACGGTTAAAACCCCGATATTATTGTGGCCATGATTGCGGGAAATCATGGTCACATGCGGGAAAAAGTCCTAATTTCCTTGTCCAAGATTTTTCAACCCAACAGGTAATCTCATGTCCAAGCGCATCATTCTTTCCAACCTGCTGATACTGGCCAGTATCGCATTGCTGGCGGTCATTTATTTTGCTCCGGCCTGGTGGGTTTCGCTGACCGCGCCCAATTATCCGGAGGAGGCATTTCCGGATGGGGTTCGTATCGAATTTCATATGAACGGTGTGTTCAACGGTTGCAAGAAGGTACAAAAGAAGGAAATCGAGGAAAGCGAAGCTCTGGACTGTGTTCACGAAATGGATACGATCAACCACTATGTAGGCATGTATCCCATTGCTGCTGGTGGTGTTATCGAACGGGCTTTCTCTCCCTTTCTCATGGCTTTTCTGGCGGTGATGCTGTTGGGTTTTGCCTGTACCAAGCCGAAGATCCGGGTGCCTTTGATGTCGGCAGGTTTTGCCGCCATTGCGATCTGGATGTATCTCACCTGGTATGGAAGCGATGGATTGAAGTATCAGAATGCCGGTTATATCGAGGCGCTGGTAACTTCCATGGATCAGGATACGGAGCGTGGCAGCGATCGTAATCAGAATGACGAACTCATCGAACGCATGAAGAAGGCGCTGCCTGAAGACGCTGTCTCCGTGGAAGAACAGAAAGACAGTAAAGACGAGATGGTCAAAAAGCTGGCCGGCCTGGGAGGCGCCCTGGTGAGCGACCAAGGGCTGGGCGTGACTATCGAAAAAGACGTGGAAAAAGCGGCAACGGGTGATGCCAAGATGGATAACATCGCCTTGCTCAAGGGTACTTTCCTCATCGATCAGAAGAAAAAGCCAGTGAATCAGCAGGAAGAGTGGGTAGGCAGCAATGCCCAGATCATGCGCTGGCATTACGAAAAGAGCCTGGGCCGCTATTTCAACAATCAGGAAGAGATTCGCCCCATGGTCAAGAAGATGGCCCTGGCCTCGCAGATCGTCTTCTGGGGAATCATTGCAGCCATGATTCTGCTGGTCTGGGGGGCGCGCAAAAACAGTGGCATTCTGTACTGGTTGCTCATCGTCGTACCCATGGCGCTGCCGGTATTTTTCGTAATCGAATATTCCGCCTGGCTTTGGTGGTACGGCCATAACCTGAACGCCATGGGCGCCTTTACCGTCAAGCCCTTCATGCCTACCGTGTTTGGTCAGGGCAAGGTGGCGCAGTTCACTACCCACTCCTATCCGGATTCGGGTTTTGGCCTGATGATGCTCATGGCAGCCCTGCTGGCGGTTGCGGCGTTGCTGCGGATCAAGGATGCAAGGCAGCAGTAATGTCCGCGCGCCTCTGGGGTCTGTTGCTCCTGATGTTGCCGGCAATGGCTGTTGCCGGCCAGTATCCTCCCTTGCAGGAGTTGGTGGACAAGACTCCGGAGGGTGAAACCCTGATACCCCCGCCCGGCACTTATGCCGGGCCGGTGCTGATTACCAAAACCATGACTATCGATGGCCGTGGCAAGGTAACCATCGATGCTGGTGGCAAGGGTTCCGTAGTGGTCATCAAGACAGATGGCGTAACCCTCAAGAATCTTCATCTGACCAATTCCGGCGAATCCACCAACGATATCGATGCCGGAGTACAGGTGCGTGGCAATTTCAATGTCATCCGGGACAATATCATGGACAACGTCCTGTTCGGTGTGGATCTGCAGCAGTCACGAAACAACATCGTCAAGCGCAATCACATCAGTTCCAAGGATGATTTTCCCCTGGGGCAAAAAGGCGATTCGGTGCGTCTCTGGTACAGTTTCGACAACAAGATTCTGGACAATGTGACCACCAATGTTCGGGACATGGTGGTCTGGTACTCTGCGAACAATGTCATTTCCGGCAATCATACAACCAATGCCCGTTATTCCCTGCATTTCATGTATTCCCGCTATAACCTGGTGGAGAACAATGATTACGTGAACAATGCGGTGGGTATTTTTCTCATGTACAGCGACAGTGTGGTGGTCAGGAACAACCATATTGCCCATGCCGCGGGACCCACGGGAATCGGCATAGGCTTCAAGGAAACTTCCGACCTGACCATAGAAGGGAACAAGATACTGTATTGCGCCAGCGGGCTGTACATCGATGTTTCTCCCTTTCAGCCGGACACAACCAACCGTTTTACCGATAACCTGATTGCCTACAACGGCATAGGCATTCGCTTTCTAAATGACTGGCACAGCAATATCTTCAAGGACAATCGTTTTATGGACAATCTTACCCAGATCATTGTTTCCGGTGGCGGCACCGCCAACCGCAATGAATGGACAGGCAACTACTGGAGTGATTATGAGGGCTTCGATCAGAACAAGGATGGTGTAGGCGACAGCCCCTATGAACTCTATGCCTACGCAGATCGCCTGTGGCAGAACGAACCATACGCCCAGTTTTTCAAGGGCTCCCCTTTGCTGGAAGTGCTGGATTTCCTGGAGCGCCTGGCACCCTTCTCCGAACCGCGTCTGCTGGTACGTGATGACAAACCTTATATTAAGATGCTGGCGTTGAATGAGCGTCCCGCATCTCCAGAGCAGGAAGAAGAGGCGGTGCCGGCTACGGCGCAAGACCCCGCCGATCTGAGCCATGCCCTGGATGCCTTGCGCAAGAGTCTGGAGAACTGATGATGAGCAAGAAACCACAAAAACGTCTGACGCCCAAACAGAAGGAGCGGCGCAAATTTCTGCGTTCCATCGCTCTCACTGTGGGAGTGAGTGGTATGGCCCTGCTGGGCATGGTGCCGGTGCTGGGCAAATGGGTGCAGCGATTACGACCGCCGGGCGCGCTGAAAGAAGAGAAATTCCTTGCTGCCTGCATAAAGTGTGGTCAATGCGTGCAGGTCTGCCCGGTAGAGGCGATCAAGCTGGCGGATATGACGGATGGATTGGGCGTGGGTGTTCCCCATATCGATCCCAGAGAGCAGGCCTGTGATTTTTCCTGTGATGGCTTGCAGTGTGTGTTGGCCTGTCCCACGGGCGCCCTGATCCATGAGATTTCCTTTCCCTCGGAAGTGGACATGGGCATCGCGAAAACGGTCAATCTGAAGCAGTGCCTTGCGGTCAACGGGCAGGGTTTCAAGGGGCTGGCCCGGGGCGCGGATTTCAAGGGCAAGCTGCGTTATGCACAGATCGACCGCTGGAATCCCATCAAACTGGCTGAACACCCCTATGATCTTGAGCTGTGTGATTTGTGCGTACGACAGTGTCCCATTGAGATCAGTATTGCCGAGTGCGCGGCGGAAGATGAAAAGCGCCAGAGTGGCAAGGTGGATCTGGTGGCCGTGCGCCAGAAGAATGAATGCCCGCCCAAGCATGCCATTGAGCTGCAGGAAATCGACGGCAGAATGACGCCGGTGATCCTGGATGGCTGCGTCGGATGTGGTGTATGTGAAATGGTTTGTCCGGTGGAGCCAGCCGTAATCGTAATGGACAGCAGTGACAGTCGCGCCAACAGCCAGGGGATGAGAACACTATGAGCAATTTCATCGAATCCATTCGGGTGCTGCTGGGTGGCGCCCCCAAGCGCATCTCCAAAAAGGACATGCCGGAAGAAGTGCGCGAGTTGCACTCCCACAAGTTTGCTGACAAGGAGCGCATCGAAAAGATCCATATCGAGTTGGCGGAAAAGCATGCCAATCCGCCGCCAGAACGTTTGCGGCGCAGACGATGGGCGGTGCTGATTGCCGTGAACCTGCTGTTCGTGCTTTCCTATCATCTGGATATCCAGTTGCTTGAAGGCGCATTAACGGCTTCACGTTTTGCCGGTTTCCACATGGCGGATCTGAACTCGGCCCTGCAGGTGATGCTGGCCTTCAAACATGTGGTCATCAACCTGGTTATCGGCACCACCACGGTGTTCATTCTCTGGTGGTTATTGGGAGGACGCACCTTCTGTTCCTGGGTCTGTCCCTATCATCTGGTGGCCGAGTGGGCCGAGATGTTGCATTTGAAACTGGTAGACAAGGGCTGGGCCAGGGATATCCAGTTCGACCGCCGCTCCCGAACCTGGCTGTGGCTGGTGTTCGTGATTCTGGCTGTGGTAACCGGATATACGGTGTATGAGAGTATTTCTCCAACCGGCATACTCAGCCGGGCCCTGATCTACGGGCCGGGAGTTGCCCTGATCTGGGTGGCGCTGTTGCTGCTGTTCGAGATTTTCTTTTCCCGCCGGGCCTGGTGCCGTTACGCCTGTCCCATCGGGCTGACCTATGGCATCGTGGGGGCTACTTCTCCGTTTACGGTGCGCTACCAACTGCCCAACTGCTTCCATGAGGGAGAGTGTCGCAAGGTTTGTCTGGTCCCGCATGTGCTGGATACGGTACTCAAGGGCAAGGCAAAAGCCATGGAGGTGGATATTGGCGCGGACTGCACCCGCTGCCTGCGCTGTGTGGATGCCTGCCCGACCGGAGCGCTCACCTTCAAGTACAAGGGCTTGAGTTCATGAAGGCTGGCGGGCGTGGCTATGTTATCCTCCCGCCTCCCATTGAATCCTGAATCGGGCGGGGCATACCCATGACGATGATCGAGTTCCAGAACCTGACCAAGCGCTTTCGCCGTGTGGATGTACTCAAGGGAATAGACCTGAGTATCGACCGCGGTGATCGTGTGGCGCTGGTGGGTTCCAATGGTGCGGGCAAGACCACCATGATCCGCTGCCTGCTGGGCGAATATCAGTGTGGCGGCAAGGTTCGGGTCGATGGTCTGGAACCGCGCCGGCATCGTACCGAGATTCTCAAGCATGTGGGCTTTGTGCCGCAGATTTCTCCTCCCCTGAAAATGCCCGTGAACCAACTGATACGGTTTGCCGCCGGGGTCTGTGACAGTGACCCGCAGAAAATGATCCAGGTTGCGGGAAAACTGGGGCTGGATGTACATAAAATGCGTCATCAGCCTTTCAACAAGCTGTCCGGCGGGCAGAAACAGAAACTGCTCATCAGCATTGCTCTGGGGCGGGATTGTCAACTGCTGGTTCTGGACGAGCCCGCGGCCAACCTTGATCCCGAGGCCCGTCATATTTTCTTCCAGTTGCTGGAAGAGAAGCGCGACCGGGCCGCCATGATCATCTCCAGTCATCGCCTCGATGAGGTGGCTTCCCTGGTGAACCGGGTGGTGGAGATGGATCAGGGCAAGATCGTGCTCAATGACCATGTGGCGGACGATGTGGACATGACCAGCATGCTCAGCTGCCGGCTGGTGCTGACCCGTCCCAGCGAGGCTTTCGCCCGCACTGCGCGGGAGTGGAATTTCTCCGACGTGCGCGAAGGCATCATCTGGGAAGGCCGGGTGGCCGGGCCGGACCGGTTGCGCTTTCTGGGAATGTTGTCCCGCTATGCGGCCATCCTCAAGGCTATTCATCTGGATGAGGCGACCGACTGATGCGTACGGTATTTGTGTCTCTGGCGATACTGCTGTTACTCGCGGCCTGCTCCGGCGAGCCGGATACCGGACCGGGCAAGGTGCGCTGGGATCGGGAGGTCTGCGTTCGCTGCGCCATGGCCATCAGTGATCACAATTATGCCGCCCAGATACGCGGCGGCCCTGCGGGACAGAAGCGCAAATTGTACAAATTCGATGACATCGGCTGTGCCGTGATCTGGCTGGATCAGCAGCACTGGAAGAATGCCCCCGGAACCGAAATCTGGGTTACCGATTATCGCAATGGTGACTGGATCGATGCGCGCAAGGCCTGGTATGTGAAAGGCAAGGTAACGCCCATGGGCTATGGTCTGGGCGCGACGCCGGAAAAGGAGCCAGGGGCGGTGGATTTCGCCCAGGCAAGCCGGCATGTCTACGCAGTGGAAGAACAGACCCACGCCCATCGGGGCGATGAACATTCGCATCCCGCGGCTGGAGAATAAGTCATCATGAAACACCTTTTATTGACTGCAATGGCCGACATCAGCGAGTCTTTGCGTTCGCGCTGGTTCATGGTCTATACCCTGGTTTTTGGCGGTGTGGTAGTGGCGCTGTTCGCCTCCGGCCTGACCGAATCCCGGATCATGGGTTTCACCGGCCTGTCACGCATGCTGGTCACCTATCTGCAGATCACCATGGCGGTGTTGCCGCTGTTCGTGCTGATCACCACGGTGCGTTCGGTCGCAGGAGATCGGGAGGCGGGAATATTCGAATACATGCTCTCCCTGCCGGTCAGCCTGGCAAGCTGGTTCTGGGGCAAGCTGCTGGGACGTTTCTTCGTGGTATTCCTGCCGGTGGTGCTGGCCATGTTCGCCGCAGTCGCCTGGGGCGTGTTCAAGGGCGTGGATATTCCCTGGGTCCAGGTAATGTTCTACACCGGATTTCTCATATCACTGGCCTGGTGTTTCCTCGGTATCGGCATGCTGGTCTCGACCCTGGCGCGTTCTTCTGATGTGGCCACGGGTTCTGCATTTCTCATCTGGCTGTTTTTGCTGCTGTTTCTGGATCTGATTCTGCTCGGTTCCCTGATCAAGGAAGGGTTGCCGCCGGAAACCATCATCGCCATTGCCCTGGCCAATCCCCTGCAGGTGTTCCGCACCGGCGCCATGCTGCTGTTCGATCCGCAACTGGTGCTGCTGGGGCCTTCCGCCTATGTCATTCTGGACAACTTCGGCGAGAAGGGTTATCTGATCTGGGCGCTGGCCTATCCCTTTGTTCTGGGTTCCGTGACTGCCTGGTTGGGCTATCGGCTGTTCCGCAAGGGCGATTTGCCCTAGTATTGCTTCATGGCGGAAAAAAAGTCCTGGATTCTCCCTCTGGTGATACTGGCTGCCGCCGCCGTGCTCGGTGGCGTTGCCTGGTATTTTCGCGATTACTTCGAACCGCCTCCCGCGCAGCTGCTGCCACTGGATGACTGTGACCTGCACAAGGGCGCATGCAGCCGGACGCTTCCGGGAGGCGGCGAGGTGATTTTTGCCATTGAACCCAGAGATATTCCTCTCACCAGGCCTCTTGAACTGATTGTCCAGACCAAAAACCTGGCCGTGGACAAGGCGGAAGTGGATTTCTCCGGAGTGAGCATGAACATGGGCTACAACCGGCCTTTGTTGCAAAAAGTGGCTGAAGGACGCTTCGAGGGAGAAGGCCTGCTGCCGGTCTGCATTCGCCAGCGCATGGACTGGGAAGCCAGGCTCATCCTGCGCACCGACCGGGGTGGTTTCATCATTCCCTGGCGTTTCGAAACCGTCAAATAAGCCCCCATGGCCCGGCAAGCCAGTAAACTGAAAGCGGTTCCCGTCTGGCTGGCGCGGCTGCGCATGGAATTGCGTCAACTGGCCATGCCGGTACTTTCATCCTCACGTCGCGGTTTGCTTTCCGTTTCCTTCGAAGTTCCCCTGGATGCACCGGTTGCACCGCCGGCATCCGCACGGGACTGGCAGTTCTGGCAGCATCCGGAATCAGCTCAGTGCCTCCTTGGGCTGGGTATGGCGCGCAGGGAAACGGCATCCGGGGATCAGCGTTTTGCCGAACTGGATGCGGCGTGGCAGATCATGCAGACTCGCTGGACACGCATCACCCAGGGGCGCGCCCGGCCCCGCGCAAGGGCTTTTTTTGGTTTTGCCTTCGATCCGGAGTTTCAGCCAGGTGAACATTGGCGGGGTTTCGAAAATGCGCTCATTCAGGTGCCGGAATTGCTCGTGGAATGGTGCAAGGGGCGATGTATCATCACCTTCAACTGCGATCTGGATCGGGGGGAGGAGCCGGAAATACGGTTGTTCCGCTGGTTCGATGAACTGGAAAGGCTTTTGGAGCCAGAGACGGGCAGCCGCCAGCCGCGGCCTTCCTGCGTGGTTCTGGAACAGCCTGACAGCACCGACTGGAAAGAAGAGGTTGCCAGGGCAGTGGCCACGGCGGCGCATGGGGTGCTGGACAAGGTGGTTCTCAGCCGCAGTCTGCAATTGCGTTTCCACGACAATGTGGATCATCGCAGTCCGCTGCCGGATCTGGCCCGCCGTTATCCTGGTTGCCGGGTGTTGTCCGTGAGTTTTGGCGGCGATGTGCTGCTTGCTGCTACCCCGGAAAAACTGCTGCACATGGATGGGCGCAGTATCCATTGCGATGCGCTGGCGGGAACCTTCCCAGCATCCACCCGGCAGCGCGATCCCGGCATGGAAGCCCATGAACATGCTCCGGTGGTTTCGGCGATCCGTGATGCCCTGCGGCCCTATTGCCGCAGTCTTGGCGTGGCAAGATCACCGGGGAGGATGAATCTGAACAATCTGGCGCATTTGTACACGGCGATTGGCGGCGAACTGCTTCCCCAGGCCCGCGTCCTTAAAGTGCTGGGAAAACTGCATCCCACACCGGCGGTGGGAGGCATGCCCAGGGAGCAGGCGCTGGCATGGATGGGAGAGAGGCAACGCCGGCAGCGGGGCTGGTACACCGGTGGCTTTGGCTGGCTGGGGGACAACCGGCAGGCGGACATTTCCGTTCTGTTGCGCTGCGCCCGCATTCAGGGGAATGAGGCTACCCTGTATGCCGGCGCGGGCATTACCCGGATATCCCAGCCGGAAAAGGAGCTGCGTGAGACCGAGCTGAAGTTCCAGCCCATGTTGCGTGCGCTTACGGGGCGGTGATGGATCAGGGACGAATCAATCTGGATGCGAGTCTGGCGCTCCTCGATGGTCTGGTGGAGGTCGGACTGAAACGGCTGGTGTTTTCTCCGGGATCCCGCAGTACGCCCCTGACTCTGGCGGCGCTATTGCATGAGGGGGTGGAGGCATTTGCAGCTGTGGATGAACGCAGTGCCGCCTGGCTGGGGCTGGGGATGGCCAGGGCTTCGGGGTGCCCGGTAGCGCTGGTTTGTACGTCTGGAACCGCCGTGGCCAACTGGCACCCTGCGGTGGTGGAAGCCGACCGTCAAGAGGTTCCCCTGATTCTGCTCAGTGCCGATCGCCCCTGGGAACTGCACCACTGCAACGCGAACCAGACCATCGATCAAGTGGCGATCTTTGGCCGTCATGTGCGCAGTTTTCACCAGCTTTCCGCTCCACATGCCTCTTCTGACCTGGCAAGACGCTTGCGTGCCCTGGGACGGCAACTCCTGCGTGAATCCCTGGGGCCTGGGGCCGGCCCTGTTCATCTCAATTTCCCGTTTCGCGAACCTTTGGTGCCCGAGAAGCTGCCGCCAACCATCACCGCGGTTGGCCGCAAACCGCTGAAACCGGGAATACTTTGTCTGGAGCCTGCAGAGCTGAATTCCCTGGCCCGGGAACTGGCCGGGGGCAAAGGCGTGATCGTCTGCGGGCCGGGAGCGCTTCCCGTGGAAATTCTGGAGTTGGGGAAGGCCTGTGGCGCGCCAGTGCTGGCGGATCCCCTTTCGGGTCTGCGTTTTTTGTCCTCTCACAGGAGCAGACCCCTGGCCGCCTATGATCTGTTTCTGCGTAATCCAACAACCTGCCAGCGCCTGCAGCCCGACTGGGTTCTGCATTTTGGCGGCCTGCCGGTTTCGAAAACCTTGCAAAACTGGCTGAGCCGCAATGATCAAAAGGCGTACTGGTGGGTAAACGACGCCGGACGCAGCCTGGATCTGCCTGGGCGCCGCATCGAAACCCTGGCAGCCAACCCGGCAAGGCTGGTTGCGGACTTGTGTGCCGCCTTGCCATCGCCAACATCGGCTTCGTGGCTGGAGGAGTGGCGGAAAAGGGAACAGCAGGCACAGGCAAGACTGGAACGAACTGCATTGCCGCTGGAAGCACAGCTGTTACGCACTCTCCTGGACGAGTTGCCCGATGACAGCTTGCTGTTTCTGTCCAATTCCCTGCCGGTGCGTTTCTTCGATGCCTGTTCCGGCACCCGTGAAAAAACCATTGCCCTGCACGGTAACCGCGGCGCCAGTGGCATCGACGGGAATCTTTCCACCCTGGCTGGTCTGGCATCGGCCTGGCGGGGAAGTGGCTTGGCTGTCGGTGTGTTGGGGGATCTGGCGTTCTTCCATGATCTCAACGCGCTGGCCTTGTGCCGGGAGCAAAATCTGCTGTTGTTGCTGTTCAACAATGGTGGCGGCGGTATTTTCGACTATCTGCCGCAACATGAGCTGGCCTTGCATGAACAGGGCTGGCGTACCCCCGTGCCCATGGACTACCAAAGCCTGGCGGCCGCTTTTGGTATTTCCTGCCGGCAGCTGCGGGGGCAGCCAGACATTGAACCCGTATTGGCCGAAGTGTTGTCCGAAACAGGCTGTCGGCTGGTGGAAATTGTCATTGACGCGGAAGCCAGCCGCCAGCAGTATCTGCGACTGATCAGGCAATTCGTGGAACAGACATGAGCAGCAGCTTCAACTGGAAACCCGTAGAGGGCAAGGATTACTCGGACATCCGCTATGAACATCTCGATGGCGTGGCGAAGATCACCATCGACCGGCCCGAGGTGCGCAACGCCTTCCGTCCGCGTACCGTGGATGAACTGGCAGATGCCTTCCATCATGCCCATCATGACCGGGAGATCGGGGTCATTGTTCTGACCGGGGCGGGAGAGCAGGCTTTCTGTTCCGGCGGTGACCAGAAAATCCGTGGTACCCAAGGCGGCTACAAGGATGAGGACGGGGTACAACATCTGAACGTGCTCGATCTGCAAATGCAGATCCGGCGTCTTCCCAAGCCTGTGGTGGCCATGGTCGCCGGTTATGCCATTGGTGGTGGACATGTGCTGCATCTGGTCTGTGATCTGACCATTGCCGCAGACAATGCCCGCTTTGGCCAGACCGGGCCAAAAGTTGGTTCTTTCGATGCAGGTCTGGGCGCTGGCTTGCTGGCGCGCAGCGTAGGGCTGAAGAAAGCGAAGGAAATCTGGTTTCTGTGCCGTCAGTACGATGCCCGGCAAGCACTGGAAATGGGGTTGGTCAACACGGTAGTGCCTCTGGACAGACTGGAAGCCGAGACCATGGACTGGTGTCAGGAAATGCTGCGTCATTCGCCGACCAGCTTGCGCATGCTCAAGGCGGGCTTCAATGCCGATACGGACGGTCTGGCCGGTATTCAGGAAATGGCAGGCAATGCCACCGCCCTGTTCTACATGTCGGAAGAAGCCAGGGAGGGGAGGGACGCCTTTCTGGAAAAACGTCCTCCGGACTTCAGCAAGTATCCGCGTCGTCCATGAGTTTTTCAACTGTATGGGCCTGATCAGGCATGAGTAATTCATTGCATGCCTGGATGTCCGCTGTCCGTCCCAAAACCCTGGGTCTTTCCGTCAGCCCTGTAGTCCTGGGTACGGCGCTTGCGGTGGCCGCCCAGGGCGAAATGCATTGGCTGCCGGCCCTGGCTGCCTTGCTTGCGGCCATGGCCATCCAGATTGGCACCAACCTGCATAATGATGCCGCGGATCATCTCAAGGGTACGGACGGCGTGGATCGCCTGGGGCCGCCCCGGGCTTCGGCCCTCGGACTGCTGGATGTGCGGCAGGTGAGAAAGGCCGCCTTTGGCGCTTTCACTCTGGCGTTTGTTCTGGGCCTTTATCTGGTGTTCCAGGGCGGTTGGCCAATCGTATTCTTGGGCCTGGCCTCATTGCTGGCAGGTGCGGCCTATTCCGGCGGCCCCTGGCCCATTTCCGATTCGCCGCTGGGGGAGCTGTTCGTCTGGATTTTCTTTGGCCTGGGCGCTGTGGGAGGAAGTTACTATCTTCAAACTGGCGTACTTTCCTGGTCGATTCTGTCTCCGGCCACTGCCCTGGGCGCCTTTGCTGCGGCGGTGCTGGTGGTCAACAATTATCGGGACAGATACACGGATGCGCAGGCGGGAAGAAAGACCCTGGCGGTGTTGCTGCCCGTGGGCTTCAGCCGCGTGGAATATGCGCTGCTTGTCCTTGGCCCTTTCCTGTTGCCGGGTATTCTGTGGCAGAGACAGCAGTTTGCCTGGTGGCTGCTGCCCGGGCTGCTGGTCGCCCTGTATCTGATGTGGCTGATATTCCATTGGCCTCATGGCCGGAAACTGAACGCACTGCTGGCACATACTGCCCGTTTCCAGCTGTTCTTTTCCCTGTTGTACAGCGCGGGGCTGTTTCTGCCAGTCTGATTAGGGGCTTGCAGCGGCTCGTGTTTCGCGTTCCAATTGCATACTGATTGCAGTTTCCCTTTATTTGGCGTGATGACGCCTGTATATATCAAGGATTTTTCATGAAAGGTTTTGTCAAAACAGTATTCGCCACCCTGGTGGGGTTGGTGTTGTTTGTGGTATTGCTGGTGATGTTTGCCGGGCTGGTGATCACCGGACAGGAAATGAGCAAACCACTGGAAGACAATACGCTGCTGGTAATCAACCTGTCGGTTCCGATTACGGACAAGGCGCCACGACAGAAATTTACTGACCTGATAGACGGCGCGGTGCAGAAAAAAGATGTTGGCAAGCAATCCCTGCGTACCCTGGTCACGGCCATACGCAAGGCGACACAGAATGAGCATGTAAGTGGCCTGTATCTGAAAGGAAACGTGGCTCGTGACGGTTATGCCTCCGGCTGGGCTGCACTCAAGGAACTGCGGGAAGCTATTGCTGCGTTCAAGGCATCCGGAAAGCCGGTCATCACCTGGCAGGAAGGGCTGGACGAGGAAACCCTGTATGTGGTGTCGCCTGCTGATGAAATCGTGCTCAATCCTCTGGGACTGCTGGAATTCAATGGTTTTGCGGCCGAGGTGACCTATTTCCGCCAGGCCTTCGAAAAATATGGCATCGATGTGCAGGTGACCCGGGTCGGCAAATACAAATCCGCCGTGGAACCTTTTCTTCTGGATCACATGAGCAAGGAAAACCGGGAACAGTTGGACAGTCTCCTGGGAGACATGTTCGATGAAGTGGTGAATGGCATTGCCGCAAGTCGCAATCTGCCTCCGCAAAGTTTGCATCGGCTGGCCCGGGAAGAGGCGGTGATTGATGCGCCGACGGCGCTGGCCCGGGGTTTGGTGACCAGGGTTGATTACTACGACGTGGTGCTGGAACGATTGCGTGAACTCACGGGTACCGATGCAGGAGAAGATATCGAGCGTCTCACCGGTGCTTCCGATTTTCTTGCCAGCGTGGAGAAGGATGACCAAGACAAGGACAAGCTGGCGATCATCTATGCCGAAGGCGATATCCTCTCCGGTGATGATGAAGACCAGGTGGCGGGAACCTACATCTCGCGCCTGTTGCGCAAGGCCCGGGAAGACGACAAGGTCAAGGCCGTGGTGTTGCGCGTCAACAGTCCCGGGGGCAGTGCCGATGCTTCCGACATCATCCAGCGGGAAACCATCCTGCTGAAGAAGGAAAAGCCCCTCATCGTTTCCATGGGTACGGTGGCGGCCTCCGGAGGCTACTGGATTTCGGCCTATGCCGACGAAATCTATGCCGAACCGAATACCATTACCGGCTCCATCGGCGTGTTTGGCATGTTTCTCAACATCAAGAAACTGGTAAATGAGTTTGGTGTCAAGGTGGAAACAGCGCGTACCGCTCCCGCAGCGGACATCTTCAGCCTGTTCCGTCCCAAGACCGAGGAAGAGCTGGCGGTGATCCAGAAATTCATCGACAGCATCTACGACCAGTTTCTGGACAAGGTTTCCGAAGGGCGGAAGCTGAACCGGACGGCAGTACATGAAATCGCCCAGGGGCGGGTCTGGTCGGGAAAACGGGCAAAGAAGCTGGGGCTGGTGGACAAGTTTGGCGGTCTCGAAGATGCCATTGCCGCAGCAGCGGACAAGGCGGGCCTGGAGGACTACAGCATCGAGGAATACCAGCAGCCAGGCAGTTTCATGGACGACATCATGGAAGAGCTGGGCTTTACCGCGTCAGCAGGTACCGGCCTGCCGATGCTGGATTCCTTGTGGAAGGGCGCCGGATATCTGTTGCAGCATACAGATCCGAAAGGTATTTTCGTGCGTCTTCCCTATGATCTGAACATACACTGACAGACAGGACAGGACAATGGAAGAAACGGCAGGTACGGAAGAAAAGGAGCAGGGCAAAGGCGGATTTCGGGCGAGGCATGTATTGTGGATCGTACTGGGAACCATCCTGATAACCGCTGCGGTAACTTTCTGGGCGGTGCGAACCTATATCTATGCCCATGACTTCAAGCCCGTGGAGCTGAGTCAAAAGGAACAGCAACAGCTCGATGGCAAGCTGCGGCTGCTGGGTTATCAGCCCGGGCCTGCCGCCCCCGGGGCTGATCGCAATGAATCGGACCAGCAATGGCTGCGCCCCGAGCGCTATCAGGAGCAGGGCGGCAAACATGCCCTGTTCTTCAGCGAGCGGGAGTTGAACGGACTGCTGGCCAACAACCGGGATCTGGCGCGCAAGCTCGCGGTAGATCTTTCGGACGACATGGTCAGCGCGCGCATGCTGATCCACGTGGATCCGGATTTTCCCATTCTGGGGGGCAAGACCCTGCGGGTGTCCGCCGGGGTGGAGGCCGGTTTTCATGACGACCGGCCGCTGATCAAACTCAGAGGGGTCAGCGTAATGGGCGTACCCATTCCCAATGCCTGGCTGGGCGGACTGAAGAATGTGGATCTGATCAGCGAGTTTGGTGATGCCAACGGTTTCTGGAAAGCCTTTGCCGATGGCGTGGAAGATATTCAGGTGGAAGACGGGAAACTGAAGATCACTCTCAGGGAATGATTTGTTGGGCCTTGGCGGGCTATTGCCAAATGCTTTTTTTCAACAGCCCTTGTGCGACACAGGGATGCACTGCACAGGCTCTTGGGCTGTCTCCTGTTTGCGCGAATAACCTCAGTGTAGCGTCTTTTCCGGGCTGCTCGATTTTTCTGGACAAATGCTGATTGAGCAACTATCTTTGTTTACAGCGTATCACAGCTGTCTTCTTGGCAACATATTAACTCGGCAACAATCTATGTCGTATTCAGGGCTTCAAGAAAAGGTCAGATCAAGGCGCGGCTCGCAGGCAAGGGTTGTTCCCTTGGCAAGAGCCGGAACGCGGAGCTGGCTTTTTCTTGAAGCCCCTAACCGATTGATCGATAAGGACAGGCCCGCTTGCCCTTGCCCGCGGACAGCGTTATCAGCCCTTGTTGTAGAATCACTACAACGGCAGGCTGATGCCTTGCCGCGAACAAGGGCAAGCGGGCTGAACGCGATATAGATTGCTGCCGAGTTAATAACTATAACAATTCGCCAGATACGCTATTTTCAAACCCCGAATCCGATTTTCCCGGCAGGAAAGGACGCCCCGAAAGCTGCATTTTGGCGGATAAAAAATGGGGAACAAAAATCAAGGGACTCGATATATCGAGTGAGTTCCTGGATGAATAAAATCAATAATGTCAGGAGGCGTCCATGTCACAATCACAAAACAACTGCGTCCGTATGTATCGCGCGATGCCGCAACCAAATATCATCCAGAACGGTATTTTTTATTTTGTTTTTGTTCTGCTACTGTTCAGCAGCCGTGTTGCACAGTCGGACATTCGCGCTGATCTGAGCTTTGACATGGCGCAACGGGTTGCCTGTCAGACGGTTATCGAGGATATCCGCTGGTCACATCGTATCTGGCCCCAGGAAAACCGGACAGCCAAACCGGCGCGTTCCCAAATTCTCAGTGACGCCCGGATTCGCGCCAAGGTGGAAGACAATCTGCGCATGGAAAGCGCCCTGGAAGACCGCTATGGCATAAGGATAACCGATGCCATGTTGCAAGCGGAGCTGAAGCGCATAGCGGGCAATACCCGGGATCCGCAACGTCTGCGTGAACTTTTTGCCGCCTTGGGTAATGATCCTGTAGCTATTGCTGAATGCCTGGTGCGGCCCCAGCTGGTGCAGAAAAAGTTGTATAACGCATACGTATGGGACAAGCGCCAGCATGGGGAGCTGAAAGCCAAAGTGGAAGCGGCGCTGGCAAATGCGGATGATGAAACGTCGGTGACTGCTTCTGGCAGTAAAAGCTACCGGATTGCCTATGTTCGTCAGAATGGGAAGACCGAAGACCCGGCGCGGGTGCCGCTTGGCAACATGCTGCAAAAGGGGCTTCAGGAAGCCATAGAACTGGATGCTGATGCCTTTGCCCGGAAAGTCCGTACTCTTACCGCGTCCGAAACTTCCAATACAGATTCTGCATCCACACTTCATTTGCATGAAATGGAATCGGCCTTTGTTCGGGAAACTTTGCTGAACCAGAGCGATGAGCGTCTGGAAGTGCAAGTTCAGGTTTGGGAAAAAACCGGTTTCAATCAATGGTGGGTGGAGAATGCCAAACAATGGAAGCCCCATGACCCACAGCCGCACACAGCCGCAATGCGGCTTCCCACGATCACAGGTTATGCCCAGGCGGCGGGGATGTCGCCATCTGGTAGCGTTACCGGGGATACCTGGGAATCGATGATGAATCTTACAGCGCGTGAGTACCACACGGCAGTATGGACCGGCAATGAGATGATCGTCTGGGGCGGTCAGGGTGGGCTAAACAACCTTCCCATGAATACAGGTGAGCGCTATGATCCGGTCACAGATAGATGGATGAGTATCAGCGATGTGGGAGCACCTAGCATCCGCCAAAATCATACAGCGGTATGGACCGGTAGCGAGATGCTTGTCTGGGGCGGTTGGGATGGAAGCATCGTCCTGAATACGGGGGGGCGCTATGATCCGGCCACGGATAGTTGGGCGGGCATCAGCACTGCAGGAGCGCCCAGCAGGCGCCGATTTCATACGGCGGTATGGACCGGGAATGAGATGATTGTTTGGGGTGGTCTTTCCGGAAGCAATTTTATCAACACCGGTGGTCGCTATGATCCGAAAAACGACAGTTGGGAGGGCGTCAGCGCCACGAATGCGCCCACTGGGCGCAACCAGCACACCGCGGTATGGACTGGCAGTCAGATGCTCGTCTGGGGCGGGTATGGTGGTGCCCTTGTCAATACCGGTGGCCGTTATGATCCGGTAAACGATAGTTGGGCGTCCATTGCTACGACAGATGCGCCGAGTGGTCGGGAAAAGCACACGGCGGTCTGGACCGGCAGCGAGATGATCGTCTGGGGCGGGTATGTTGGCGGCAGTGTTAATAGCTATGTCAATACCGGTGGCCGTTATGATCCGGCAAACGACACTTGGGTAGCGATTAGTTCTCTGGCTCCTGATGGGCGTATTGGTCACACCGCAGTCTGGACGGGCAGTGAGATGATCGTCTGGGGGGGGGCGAATGATGGAAATGTCTTCGCTACGGGTGGCCGCTATGATCCCATAGCGGATAAATGGTATCAGGTAAATAGTGTGACTGATCCCGGGATGCGCGTGCATCACACAGCGGTATGGACGGGAAGCGAAATGATCGTCTGGGGTGGCAGTGATGGGGTAGGTTATCTTGATACCGGTGGCCGCTATAATCCGGTGAACGATACTTGGGTGGCAACTGACGCCAGTTCCTCGCCCAGCGCGCGTATTTTCCATACGGCAGTATGGACCGGCAGTGAGATGATCGTCTGGGGGGGAGCTGACGATACTATTGGTATATTGTATTCCAGAATAGGTGGTCGCTATGATCCGGCAATGGACAGTTGGCTTCCGACCAACACCTTGGCACCGGTTGCGCGTTGGCATCACACGGCGGTCTGGACGGGCAGCGAGATGATCGTCTGGGGGGGGGATTACGGCAACGTCAATTATTTCAACACAGGTGGCCGCTATGATCCGGCAAACGACAGTTGGGAGGCCGTCAGCACCACGAATGCGCCCAACCCCAGGAATCATCACACGGCGGTCTGGACGGGCAGCGAGATGATCGTCTGGGGGGGGTACAACAGCTACAGTTCTTTCGACACGGGTGGCCGCTATGATCCGGCAAACGACAGTTGGGAGGCCGTCAGCACCACGAATGCGCCCAGCCCCAGGAATCAGCACACGGCCGTATGGACCGGCAGCAAGATGATTGTTTGGGGCGGTTCCCATAATACTGGCGGCCTCTATGACCCGGTGAATGACAGCTGGACAGCGACCTCTACCACGAATGCACCTGATGCGCGTTATTTATCATCGGCGGTCTGGACGGGCAGCAAGATGATCATCTGGGGGGGGATTATTGGCTCCAATTATTTGGATACGGGTGGCCTCTATGACCCGACGAATGACAGCTGGACAGCGACCTCCACCACGGATGTACCTGAAGGGCACGTTTCTCTCTCGACGGTCTGGACCGGCAGCGAGATGATCGTCTGGGGGGGAATTATTACCGGCGGATTTTATGTCAATACAGGTGGCCGCTATGACCCGGCGAATAATAGCTGGACAGCGACTTCCACCACGAATGCACCTGATGGGCGGGTTTTTCACACGGCGGTATGGACTGGCCGTGAGATGATTGTTTGGGGTGGTGATGCTATAGCTACAGATGGTTATGGTAACATAGCTGTTTCCAGGAATACCGGAGGCATATATTATCCCTATAGCAGTTTTACCATCGGTGGTACGGTCAGTGGGCTGGCGGCGGGTGCTACCTTGGTGTTGCAAAACAACGGTGGTGATGATTTGAGCATAACCGCCGACGGCAACTTCACTTTTACCAGTGATTTGCTTGATGGCAGCAGCTATGAGGTAACCGTGCTGAGCCAGCCCACGAGTCCCAACCATACCTGCACGGTAAGTAACGGTAGTGGCATAGTAGCCGGATCCGATGTGACAAATGTGTCAGTGACCTGCGAAGTAGATCCGCTGTTTGCTGATGTGGCCCCCGGCTACTGGGCCTACGACTGGATCCAAACCTTGGGCCTGAGTGGCATCACCGGTGGTTGCGATGCGAACAACTACTGTCCCTCGGATCCGGTGAGCCGTGCACAGATGGCGGTGTTCCTGGGAAGGGGTATTCATGGCAGTGCCTATGCTCCGCCGGTGGCCAGCGGTACAGTGTTCACTGATGTTCCTGCCAGCTATTGGGCGGCGGATTGGATTGAATCGTTGCAGGCGGATGGTGTTACCGGCGGTTGTGATGTGAATAACTACTGTCCCGACGCGATTGTGAGCCGCGCGCAGATGGCGGTCTTCCTGCTGCGTTCGGAACATGGGGCAAACTATGTGCCACCGGCGGCCACGGGGAGTATGTTCGCTGATGTGCCGGCCAGTTACTGGGCAGCTTCCTGGATCGAGCAATTGGCGAATGAAGGGATTACCGGTGGTTGTGATGCGAACAACTACTGTCCGGATGCGGATGTGCAGCGGGATCAGATGGCGGTGTTCCTGGTAAAAACCTTTGGCTTGTAAGGGCGCTGCCACAATCGGGCATCTTGATTTTTCGAGATGCCCTGGCAGGAAAAAGTCCAGGGAAGGACGTTGCCGAATGTTTGTCAGAATCCCCGGTCTTTCTTGATGGCTTCGTATGCCTTGCGGATCTCCCGGGTTTTGCGCGTTGCCACTTTCATCATTTCCTCGGGCAGCCCCTTGGCTACCAGTTTGTCCGGATGATGTTGACTAATGAGACGCCGGTAGGCTTTCTTGATTTCCGCGTTGCTCGCGTTGCTGTCAAGACCGAGCATGGCATAGGCTTCCTTCAGGGGGACGGCATTGCCCGGAGGCTGCTGGCGCCTGCCGCTTGATTGTGCTCCTCCCATCTGCAGGCGAATCATTTGTTCCAGCTGGCGGAACAGGAATTCGGGGATGCCCAGCCTGTGGCAGATGTGCAGCAGTAACTGCTCCTCGGATGTGTCCAGCTTGCCATCGGCCCAGGCCGCCTGGATCTGGATTTCCAGGAACATCTGGATCAGGGTGGTGCGGCGCCGGCATTCGCGGCGGAACTGATCCAGTACGTCGTCCAGGGGGAAGTCACGGCGCTTGCCTTGATTGAACAAATCGATGGCGGCGCGGCGCATGTCCGGCTGCAGATCCATCTCGGCCATGATGGCCTGGGCCTGACTGATTTCTTCCGGAGAAACTCTTCCGTCCGCCTTGGCGATATGCCCCATGACGGAAAAGGTAGCGGCAAAGAAGGCGCTTTGTATGCGTTCCTGTTCGGCCTGGGAGGCGCCCATGCCATCTTTTTCCAAACCGGCCAGGCCTTTGTCGAAATTATGCCCCAGTACGCCGCCCAGCAGCGCGCCCAGGGGACCGCCGAGCATGAAACCGAATACGCCGCCGGCCAGTTTTCCCCACCAACTCATGAATATTTACCGCTGAAGAAATGCAACAAACCAACGTCCTGGAACCAGGGCCGGGTTACGAGAAACGAAAGTGGCATGTCTGCGGAGACGCATTGTCGTCTCCGCAGAGTGGGCAAAGCTTAGTCCTTGGCTTCTACTACGGCTGCATCCGGAGCATTGCGTCCCACGGAATCGATGCCGTTGTTGCGTCCTTTCTCCGTCTTGTACATCTGGCTTTTGCCAATGATCTGGCCATTGGTGGCGTTCAGGGTAAAGAAGAACTTGCCGTTGCTCGCGGTTTTCTTCTCGAAACGTTTGGGATCCTGGCTGTTCTTGCGCACGGATTCGATACCGTTGGCGCAACTCTTGGCCGCCGCGTATCCCTGGCTCTGCAGAATGGTCTCGCCGTTGCCAGCCTTGAGTACGAAGTAGTGTTTGCCGTCCTTACCGATGGAAGTAACGAATTTTCCTGCCATGATGGTCTCCTTGTTTAAGGGTTTTACTCGCTTTGGTTCCAGATGGGATCAGACATCGGTTTCAACATCGTCGACGTCGATCTGTCCGGTGATCCTGCGTCGGATATGCGACCAGGAAATGCCCACGGCCAGCAACAATGACAGCAATGACAATGCCACATAGCCGAGCATGGATTTGTTTTCCAGGGACAGCCAGCCATAGTAGATCATGGCCCAGATCAGGCTGCCGAAAAGGGCGATGACCAGCACCGAGCCGCCAAAACCCAGGGAACGGGCGGTGGCGCGCAGATAAATGGCCCAGCCGATAATCAGCACAACTGCCGAAAGGATGAGCATGGGATCGAGCTTGTTTTCACTTTCCAGAAACCAGTGTATCCAGGAGGTGCCGGAAGGATTGTAGGTGGCGAACACCAGAATGAAGGCAACGACCAGACGGATGAAAAAGTTGCTCCAGTGAAAAGCTGTGACTGCCATGCAGTATGGTTCCCTTGATTTGTGTTGCCCGCAAGTATAGCAGGTCTTTGAAAAATGTCATGTTTTCAGGGGTTGACAGGATTCCTGGAAGTCACAATCCGGGAAGGGGACTGCGGGTGAGGGCGACGGCCACCATGTAAAAAAAGCAGGCATAGGCCAATACCAGGGAAAGGTAACGCCGTCTGGGGGTTTTGCCACGCAGGGCCATGGCGCCAAGGATGATATATGCAATGAGGGCGGCCAGTTTGGCGCTAAGCCAGGGGCTGGTGCCGGGATATTGATGCAAATTCCAGGCCATCCACAATCCGCTGAAAAACAGGGTGCTGTCCACCAGATGCGGAATGGTGCGCACCCAGCGGCGGTACAGCAGGGGGGAATTGATGAGCATGAGGCTGCTGCGCAGGGTGAAGCCGAGCAATGACAGGGCCACACAGCTGACGTGAATCAGCTTGATCAGACTGTGATCGATCATTTCCCGGGAGCGCCGCCGATGTTCATTGTTTTGGCGAAGTCCAGCATGCGCTGTATGGGTAGCACGGCCCGGGCGCGGACGGATTCCTCGATGTGGATTTCATTGTGTTTCCGGATCAGGAGTTGTTCCAGATTCTGCAGGGCGTTCATCGCCATCCAGGGGCAGTGGGCGCAGGATACGCAGGTGGCGCCTTCTCCGGCAGTGGGTGCGGAGAGCAGTTTCTTTTCCGGCGCCAGCTGCTGCATTTTCCAGAAGATGCCGTCGTCCGTGGCAACGATGAATTCCTTGTTGGGCATTTCCTGCACGGCCTTGATCAAGGCGGTCGTGGAGCCTACCACGTCGGCCTGCTGGATGACGCTTTGCGGTGATTCCGGGTGTACCAGCACTGCGGCGTCAGGATGCAGGCGGTGCAGGCGTTCCAGACCAAAGGCCTTGAATTCTTCATGCACCACGCAGGAGCCGGGCCAGAGCAGCATGTCCGCGCCGGTTTCCTTTTGAATGTAATTGCCCAGATGCTTGTCCGGCGCCCAGAGAATCTTTTTTCCCTGTTCCTTCAGGTGTTGAACGATGGGCAGGGCAATGCCGGAGGTGACCATCCAGTCGGCGCGGGCCTTGACCCTGGCGCTGGTATTGGCGTAAACCACCACGGTATGTTCCGGATGCGCATCGCAAAAGGCACTGAATTCCTCTGCCGGGCAGCCTTCATCCAGGGAGCAGGTGGCGTCCAGATCCGGCATTAGCACGCGTTTTTCCGGATTGAGGATTTTTGCGGTTTCCCCCATGAAACGCACCCCGCAGACGATCAGGGTCTGTGCTTCGGATTCAGCCCCGTAGCGCGCCATTTCCAGGGAGTCGGCCACACAGCCGCCGGTTTCCTCGGCCAGTTCCTGCAGATCACCATCCACATAATAATGGGCGACCAGCACCGCATTGTTTTCTTCCAGCAGGGTTTTGATGCGTTTTTTGAGACGGCTTTTTTCTTCTGCGGAAAGTTCCGGCCACTTGGGATGGGCGGGTACGCGGATGTCCTTGACGGTGACAGATTCGATGTTGGCCATTTTCGCGGAAACTGGATTTGGGTGGTTTGCCGATATTATGACCGACGCCGAGCCTTACCGCCACAGCCAGGCGGCGCCACGCACGCCGCTGCTGTCGCCATGCACGGGGGATAGCAGGCGGGTGCTGCATACATCCGAGAATACATATTCTCTCCACAACCGGGGAACTTCGTCGTAGAGGGTTTGGATTTGCGACAGCCCTCCGCCAAGAACGATGACATCCGGATCCAGTACGTTGATGATGCTCGCCAACGCGCGCGCCAGACGGCTTGCGTAGCGGCTCAGGGTGGTGTTCGCATCCTCATCGCCCTGTTTGGCGGCAGCGACGATTTTTGGGCCGGACAGTTGCTGTCCGGTGCGGCGCTGGTGTTCGGCGGCCAGGCCAGGTCCGGAGAGAAAGGTTTCGATGCAGCCGTGCTTGCCGCACCAGCAGACTGGGCCAGGCTGTTCGTCCGGTTTTGGCCAGGGCAGGGGGTTGTGTCCCCATTCGCCGGTTACCGCATTGGGACCGCCGAGCAAGCGGCCTTTCCAGGCGATGCCGCCACCGGTGCCCGTACCGATGATGACGCCGAACACCAGCGTGCTGTCACCGCCAGCGCCATCCACGGCTTCAGAAAGGGTGAAGCAATCCGCATCATTGGCCATGCGCAGGGGGCGCTGCAGAAGATTTTCCAGATCATTCTGCAGATCCTGTCCGTTGAGACAGGTGGAGTTGGCGTTACGCATGCGGCCGGTGGCCGGAGAACGGGAGCCGGGAGTACCCAGCCCCAGGGGTAGCTGTTTCCCTGCGCGGGTTTCCAGTTCCCCATGCAGGGCGGCTATGGTGTGTAGCGTAGCCGGGTAGTCGCCGGCGGGAGTGGGGCGGCGGATACGCAACAGTTCACTGCCATCGTCCGCCAGAAGGATGGCCTCGATCTTGCTGCCGCCCAGATCCATGCCGGCGAGCATGGATGCTTATTCCTTTTCGGCCGCTGGCGAAGCTTCCAGGTTGGTTCTCTCCACGGCATTTTCTTCGTTTGTCGTGGCCTGTTCCGCTTCTGTCAGTCCGGATGGATTGGTAAAGCGGTCATTGAGCTGCTGTACAAACTCGTCTGCCCGGTTGATCAGGGCGGAAAGCTTGCGCCGGGTGGCGCGTCCCAAGCCGGCTGGCGTCTTGCTCATAAGGCTGCGCCATGGGCGGGTGCTCTTGTGGAAAGCGCCGGCCAGATCGATCTTCACCGGCAAGCCCTGTTCCTGTTTGCCCAGCCAGCCAGAGAGGCTGCGCGCCGCCAGCTTGCGCAGGCCCAGGTGCAGGGCGTAGCCGCCGCCCAGCACCACGGCCAGGAAAATACCACTGTGCAGGGTGGTTTCACGTATCCATTGCCACCAGTTGCCCAGCTGTCCCTGGCTGATGCCCAGCCCCAGGATCAGGGCGGCAATCAGGCCAAAGATGATGCCGTCCAGCCACAGAACCCGTTTCTTCCAGCGGCTCAGGGCATCGGTGAGGGTGGGAATGACCCGTTCCTCGATTTCCCGGGCGGTCTTTTCCAGGGCGGCCACGATGCGATAGGCGCGCTCGATTTCCACCTGGGCCATGCGCCCGTGGATTTCCGCCAGATCCTTGTCACGTTTGCTTTCATAGCGCTGCCGCAGCTGATCGTCCTCTATCTGGATGGAAGCCGTGGGGCTGTAGATGGTGTAGAAGCGACCGGCAGTGAGGCCGTGCTCGCCGAGGGCGCGTTGCCAGGCGGCAATGACTTCCTCGGGGTTGTCTTCCTGGGCGGTGGTGTCGATCTGGTTGAGAATGTACAGAAACTTGCCCGAGTCCGGACGGTGAATGGTTTTGGACACCAGATGCTCCAGGGTATCGCGCATGGCCCCGGGTTCCGGGTGGCGTGCGTCGAAGAACACCAGCACCAGATCGGACAGATCCACCATGTGATCGGTGATGCGCAGAGTCGAAGTGCGCTGGGCATCGGCGTCGAACCCTGGGGAATCGATGAGGATTTTTCCCTTGAGCCGCTCGCTGTTACAGCTCTTGAGCTGCAGATAGGCGTCGATGCGGTCGCCTTCTCCTTGCGCCACCAGTTCGATTTCCCGGCTGATCTTGTAGAAGGGGAAGCGCGGGTCGGAATCCAGCGCCACCCCAGGCAGGGCATGCGGCGTGGGATCCTCGCTGTAGCAGATCACGGTGAACTTGTCGTCCACGGCCTGATTTCCGCTGCGCTGCAGCTGGGTTTCCAGATAGTTGTTGATGAAGGTGGACTTGCCCGCAGAAAAGGTGCCGAGAATGGAGATAAGAGGCCACCATGGGATCTGGGTGGCAAAAGACTCGCTGCGGCTCAACAGCCCCATGCGGTAGGCCACCTTGTCCAGCTCACGGAAGCTCTGTACTGCATTGAGCAGCACGGGGTTTTCCTTTTCCAGGTGGGATTCCAGGTGTTTCAGTCGGTTTTCAATAATGTTTTGATCGGCCATTGATCTCTCTGGGCTGCGGATTTGAAGGGTGGATTCCCTCCGGCTGCGAGCGCCGGGACATGGAATCTGCGATTGCCCGAATAGTAACCCGAGTCGGGCTCGCGGGGGTAGTCGGGACTACCCACATGGACTCCTGATTCCAGTATCTGGTTCCGCTCTATTAGGGCGGGAAAGGGCGTTGCCTGTTCCATCAGTGATGGAAAAATCAGCTGGAATATTGGATAATCCGGGGTCATGCGTCGGCACTCCCCCTGGAGTATTGGCAACAGCCCAGTGAATAACGAGAATGATTTGTGGAGGTGTAACATGGCTGACCTGTTTTCTGCGGAATGGATGGCTTCCTTTGCCGAGCACTGGAATGCGGAACAAGACCTGACCGGGCCTTTGGCTGATATCGGCTTTAATAGCGTGATTGGCTATGGTTTTCCCGACGATGACCAGCCAACGGGCGTGCTGACCGTTGAAAACGGCAAGGCGGTATCCGCTGGAGCCTATAATGGTGAAGAGCTGAACTGGGATATCCGTGCATCCGCCGATCAGTGGAACAAGTGGATCGCCAAGCCGCCCGGCATGATGGGGCTTGGCGCTGCCTTTACTACTGGCAAGATGAAATTCAAGGTAGGAGATTATGCCGCCATGCTCAAGGATCCGCGCATGGCAAAGCCGTTCATCAAGAGTTTTTCCGTCATGGCCAAAGTGTAGGCGGCCTGACGGTAGCGGGTTTCTGTCCCGGCAGGGGGAAGCCCGCTCCTTTAATCTGCAACTGTCCGGGTTCCGACCCGGTTTTCAGGAATCTTGGGAATCACATATATGAGCAATTTCAGGACAATGCGGGCGGCTGTAGCGGCTTTCGTCATTTCGCTCGGAAGCCTGGGCGCGGCAATGGCGCAGGATCAGAATGCTTTCGGTGAAATTTTCGTGGTTCAGGCCTCGGATCGTCAGCCCACTGTGTCCATCGGCGGTACCGTAGTGCCTTACAAGCAGGTGACTCTGGCCGCGCAAATCCCGGGAAGGGTCAAGTACATTGCAGGTATCGAGGGGGATGCCTTCAAGGAAGGTACCCTGCTCGTGGCCATCGATGATTCCGAACTGCTGGCCAAGCGTGCCGCGGCCTATGCCCAGTTGTCCTCGGCAGAGGCAGAGTTGCGCAATGCCGGGGTGCAGTACTCCCGGGAACTGTGGTCTCCCAAATCCAAGGCGGCTCCTGGCGGCATGGCCATACCAAATCTGTTCGACCAGATGTTTACCCGGCCCGCGGAAGAATTCATGGGGGAACGTGACCGGGGGGCAGAGCGCAGTGCCGATCTGTATGCCTCCACCACGCGCATCGAGCAGGCCCGATCGGCCATCATGCGCGCTCGCTCCGAAATCCAGGCCATCGAGGCCAAGCTGCGTGATGCCAAAAGCCTTGCGCCTTTCGATGGAGTAATCATGGCCAAGATGGTGGAAGTGGGGGATACTGTGCAGCCCGGCGTGCCCATGCTGCGCTTTGCGGATATCACCTGGCTGCAGGTGGAGCTGGATGTTCCCGCCCGACTGGTTACCGGGCTTCAGGAAATGATGGTTCTGAAAAAAGCGGCCGTTTTCGACGATTATGCGGAACCCGTGGATGTACGCGTGGCGCAGATCTATCCCATGGCGGACGCCCAGCGTCACACCATAAAGGTCAAGTTCGACATACCTCAAGGGATCTCGCAGCCTGGTATGTATGCCAAGATCAGTATTCCGGACACCAGCCATGCGGCGGCAACCGGCAGCCTGCCGGTCATTCCCGCGTCCGCCATTCGTTATCGTGGCAGCCTGCCCGTGGTGTATGTGCAGAACGACCAGGGCAAGGCGGAATTGCGCCTGATCCGCGAAGGCCGCCGGTTGGACAATGGCATGGTCACCGTGCTTTCCGGCCTGGCGCCGGGAGACAAGATCTATGTAAATCCCCGGCCAGGGATGATTTCCGGTTCCTGATCGTGCGCCCGGCAGATTTGCCGGTACACGAATATGACTCTGTCAGGAGTCATGAATTACATAACAACTTACACAGGTTACTGATGGTATGAGTGAGCTCGATACCAAGCCCCACAATCCTCCACTGTCCGGCGTGGTGGAGGAGTCGGAAAATCTCGGCATTGCAGGCCGTACCGCGCGTTTTTTCATCAATTCCCCCCTGTCTCCTCTCCTGTATATCACCATGTTCCTGCTGGGTCTGGCGGGCTTGATAATGACCCCGAGGCAGGAAGATCCGCAGATTTCCGTTCCTCTCATCGATCTGTTTGTCCAGTATCCGGGAGCTCCGGTGGAGGAAGTGGCTTCTCTCGCCATTCAGCCCCTGGAGCGCATGATGTGGGAAATCCAGGGAGTGAAACATGTGTACTCCGCTTCCCGGCGGGGTGGTGGCATGGTTACCGTGCAGTTCGAAGTGGGGGAGGAAATGGAGCCTTCCCTGGTAAAGGTCAATGAACAACTGGCCTCCAACATGGACAAGATTCCCAATGGCGTTTCGCCACCGTTGGTTCAGGCCAAGGGAATCGATGATGTGCCGGTGGTCACCCTGACCTTGTGGTCGGACAAGGATTTCAATGGCGATGGCATACCGGACGTGGATGACAGTCAGCTGCGGCGGTTGGCGTTATCGGTACTGCAATCAATCAAGGAGATCCCGGATACCGGGGAAGGGTTTGTCGTGGGCGGTCGCGCCGAGCAGGTTACCATCGAGGTGCTGCCGGAGCGTTTGGCCGGTTACGGAATCAGCCTGGGGCAGGTGGCTCAGGCCATTCGGCAGGCGAATGTGGAGCAACAGGCGGGGAATGTGGAAGCCGGTGGCACCCACTTCACGGTAGTGACCGGCAAGTTCCTGCAAACGGCTGACGACATCAACCATCTCAAGGTAGGCAGTCATAATGGCGTGCCTGTCTATGTGCGGGATGTGGCTCTGGTACGCCAGGGACCGGAAGATGCCAAGCGCATGGTTGCCTATTATACCGGTGCCGCTGCGGATAACCCGGATCTGGCCATCAGCGTGCCCGCAGTGACCATTGCCATTGCCAAGAAGAAAGGCACCAATGGCGTGTCCGTGGCGAACAAGGTGATGGAAAGGGTGGAGCAGCTGAAGGGGCGGCTGATTCCGAGCAATGTACAGGTGAGCATTACCCGTAACTATGGCAAGACGGCCAATGACAAGGTCAGCGCCCTGATTTTCAAGCTGTTCGTGGCCACCTTCTTTGTATTTGTCCTGGTGTGGTGGGCTTTTCGCGCTCTCAAGCCGGCGATCGTGGTATTGCTGGTTATTCCCGTGGTGCTGCTGTTCACGGTTTTCGGCGCCTGGATGCTGGGCTTTACCATCGACCGGGTGTCCCTGTTTGCCTTGATCTTTTCCATCGGGATTTTGGTGGACGATGCCATCGTGGTGGTGGAAAACATCTACCGTCGCTGGCTGGAGGGCGGCAAGACGGATGCGGAAACCGCCGTGGATGCGGTTCGGGAGGTGGGCAACCCCACGATTCTGGCTACCCTGACCGTCATAGGCGCCCTGCTGCCCATGGGCTTTGTTTCCGGAATGATGGGGCCCTATATGATGCCGATCCCGGCGCTGGGTTCAGTAGCCATGGTGATTTCCCTGTTTGCCGCCTTCGTGTTTACCCCCTGGCTGGCGATTCATCCGGTATTCCGTCCCTCCATGGAATATCTGGCTGTTGCGGAAAAGCGTGAACACAGGGAAGCGGAAAAGCTGGAAAAACTGTATCGCCGCCTGCTCATGCCCATGATTGAAAGTCCACGCAAGGCAAGGCGTTTTCGCCTGATCATGTGGGGCGTGTTCCTGCTCATGTGCTCCATGTTCTATTTCAAGCTGGTAGTGGTGAAGATGCTGCCCCTGGACAACAAGCCGGAATACTCCGTGGTACTGGACATGCCCGAGGGTACGGCGCTGGCGGAGACCGCCAACCGCGCCAATCAGGTAGCCAATCTGGTGCGCAAGCTGCCGGAAGTGAAGGCGGTGCAGGTCTATGTGGGGACGGCCAAGCCCTTTGATTTCAACGGGATGGTTCGTCATTACTATCTGCGCAAGGAACCCTGGCAGGCGGAAATTCAGGTACAGCTGGTGGACAAGCACGAGCGAAAACGCAGCAGTCATGAAATAGCCGTTGAAACGCGGGAGAAGGTCACTGAACTGTTCAAAAATGTCGATGCCAATTTCGCCGTGGTGGAAATGCCTCCTGGCCCTCCGGTGTTGCAATCGGTGGTTGCTACCGTCTATGGGCCGGATGCGCCCACCCGGCGCAAGGTCGCGGCCGATCTGACCGACATCTTCAAGGAGGCGCCCAACCTGGTCGATGTGGACAACTACATGACCAAGCCGCACGATTACTGGCGTTTTTTCGTTGATCGCGAAAAGGCCGACATGCGTGGTATTTCCGTGCAGGCCATCAACCAGAATCTCGCCATGGCTCTTGGTGGCATGGTCTTGGGGGACGTGAAACAGCGGGCTGGTCATGAGCCGGTGAACATCGTTATTCAGGTGCCCCTGGCGGAACGTTCCCAGATCTCGCGTCTGGGGGACTTGCTCATTCAGTCTGTGGACGGAATGGGCGTGCCTTTGCGCGAACTGGGTGAATTCAGAAAGGTTCCTGTGGAGCCGTCCGTGTACAACAAGGATCTGCGCGCTGTGGAGTATGTGGTCGCCGATGTTGGGGGACGTCTGGCTGCGCCAGTATATGGCATGATGCAGGTCGAAGACCTGCTTGAAAACGGGAAGGATGGCGAGCCTTATGTCACCCCCGACAATGTCAAACTGGCGGAACATACCTTCTGGACCGGGCCGCCGTCCACAGACCGGAATTCGGGTTTCGAGTGGACTGGCGAGTGGACAGTGACTTATGAAACCTTTCGTGACATGGGCATGGCTTTTGCTGCGGCTCTGGTGCTGATCTATATCCTGGTGGTATGGGAGTTCGGCAATTTCCGCATTCCCGCCCTGATCATGTCGCCGATTCCCCTGACCTTGCTCGGCATCATTCCCATGCATGCCATATTCTTCGCCCTGGGTCTGGGGGGCGAATTCACCGCGACATCAATGATCGGCTGGATCGCCCTGGCGGGGATCATCGTGCGCAACTCCATTCTGCTGGTGGATTTTGCCCTTCATGAAGTACAGAAGGGCACCAGCGTTCCGGAAGCGGTAATTCGCGCCTGCAAGACCCGAACCCGACCGATACTGATCACCGCTTTTGCCCTGATCTTTGCCTCATCGGTGATCTTTTTCGATCCCATCTTTCAGGGCATGGCCATTTCCCTGGCTTCCGGTGTGCTGGTCTCCACCATTCTCACGCTGGTGGTGATCCCCCTGGGTATGGTGGCCGCATCTGATTCCCTGTGTGAGGCAGCAGGACGTCGCTGCCCGAAGGCGCCCAAGGGCGGGAAAGGATCTCCTGGCGGCAGTGGTGCGGGAGGAAGAACTTTCCTCAAACGTGGATGGAATGTGGTTGCCACTGTGTTGATTGGATTGTTCAACCTGATTGCCACTGTCATTCGCATGTTTGGAAGCAGGGGTGGCTCGAAAAAAGAAGCTGACCGAACCAGGCCGGTACAGCCGACCAAGCCTGCCCAACAGACAGCGCCGCGGCAAACGCCGTCAGCGACGCGGCCGGCCGCGCCGAAAACAAGAACAAAACCGGAATCTGATGAGGAAGAAGGAAAGTCCCTGGATGTAGAGCGCATCGAAAAGGATCTGGAAATCATTGCCCGGCCTTTGCCCAAGACGGCAACCGCGGCAGTTGCTGATGTAAAAACCGGCAAACCGGCATCCTCAGACAGAAAGGCTGGAAAAAAGCGGGTAGCAAAGAAGCTTGCCGGGGCAAAGGGGGTAGCCGAAGCAGAGGAAAAAACCAAAACGGATACTTCGGCAACGGTGAAAAAGAAGGTGGTCTCCAGGAAGCCCGTGACGAAAAAAGCAGTGAAGAAGAAAGCAACTGCGAGCAAGGCGTCCGCTACCAAGGCTGCGGTAAAAAAAGCCGTGGCAAAAAAAGTGACCAGCAAAAAGCCCGTGGTCAGGAAGAAGGCATCTGCCGGCAAGGCGGAAACCAAGCCAGCAGTCGTACCGCGAAAAAAACTTGCCAAGAAAAAAGTAATGCCGGTAGCCGTAGCGAAAAAGAATGGCAGACGGGGGATACGTTTGAAAAGTCTGGACGGCAGTGACGATGGTTTGTCATCCTGACTGCCTGTGGATGGCATAAGAGTATCTCGAAAATTTCCATGGAAGGAATTTTTGGTTTTTCGAGATCCCCATAAGGAAATGCTGCCATTTTCACTGGCAGTATGCTGTTGAAAACAAAGGAACCGGCAAAGCGTGTTTGCCCGGTTCCGCGGCTGAAATATTCCAGGAGGGAGTTTTTCAGCATCCTGTTAGTTGATTTAGGGAGATACCGGCAATGATTACCCTCATTGGCAGCCTCAAGGGCGGCTCCGGAAAAAGCACCATTACCTTCAACCTGGCGGTCTGGTTGTCCCTGGCTGAGCAAAACGTGCTGGCCATAGATGCCGATCCCCAGGCTACCCTGACGGATGTAGTGGAGGTACGCAGGGAAGAAGGGTATGAACCCCCGGTGAAACTGGGTAGCAAGAAACTGCTCGCCGAGCGCAAGGAGCTGGATCGGTATGATGAGGTGCTGGTGGATGTGGGCACGGCTGACCTGCAAAGTTTCAAACAGGCCATCGCCGTTGCCGATCGTATTGTGGTGCCGGTACCTCCGAGCCAGGCCGATATCTGGTCTACCCAACGTTTTCTGCGTCTAATTGACTCGGTGGTTTCTGATCGTCGCCGGCCCGAAGTCATGGGCTTCATCAACCGGGCCGATACCCATCGCGCCATTCGTGAAAGCGATGAGGCGGCGGCTGCCCTGGTTTCATTGCCCGGGATCAAATTCATCAAGGCGCGCCTGGCTCAGCGTACCGCTTTCCGGCGCTCCTTCAGTGAAGGCCTGGCTGTATTCGAAATGGATCCCCGGAGCAAGGGCGCCCTGGAATGGCATGCCCTGGCAGCAGTACTCTATGCTCATGTAGTGGGTTGATTTACCATTGACTGGCAAATTAGTGGCATTTTGTTGTGCATAAGAAAAATTAAAAGTAGAATCAGTACAGATTCCTCTCTGCTTTTCCGGCTGGATGTGGAGGGAAGCGGTTTCAGATCAAGGTGACGGTATTGAATTCCCAGACAGACGACAAGCAACAGGCAACGGACCAGGAAGGTATTGGCCGCCTGTCGGAGGTCTTTGAAACCAGCGCCCGGCGCTGGGAACTGATTATCTATCCTTCCATGTTTGCCTTTGTGGTGCTGGCAGCGTACGGTTTTTTCCTGATCTACCGCCTGGCCGGGGATATGCACTACATGGTTATCAGTGTGGACACGCACATGTCGGTGCTTTCCAGTAACATGCAAAGCATGTCCGAGAACATGGGACAGATGACCACCAATATCCGTACCATGACGGTCAGTCTGGATTCCATGGAGCACAAGATGGGGGCTCTGCAGCCCATACTGGCGAGCATGGAGTCCATGGATGAGTCCATGAAATCCCTGAATGCTTCCACCCGTGCCATGACCTACGCCACTCAGGGGATGCAGTATGACATGTCGCGGCTGAATACCAATGTCGGGCGTCCCATGTCCTTCATGAACAGCTTCATGCCCTGGTAACCGTGGGCGTTATCGAAACACGACCTGCCCTGGTTGTTGCCATTTCCTCTCGAGCCCTGTTTGACCTGGATGAATCCCATCAGGTTTTTCAGCAGCAGGGGGTGGATGCCTATTACGAATATCAGATTCAGCATGAAGACGATGTTCTCGCCCCGGGGGTTGCATTTTCCCTGGTGAGAAAGCTGCTGAATCTGAACGAGTTGTTTCAGGGGAGCATCAAAGTGGAAGTGGTGCTGCTTTCCCGGAACAGCGCGGATACCGGCTTGCGCGTCTTCAACTCCATAGAACATCACGGTCTGGATATCACCCGTGCAGCGTTTACCGGAGGGCGCAGTCCCTTCGAGTATGCCTCTGTACTGGATGCGCATCTGTTCCTGTCAGCCGATTCCGATGATGTGGCCAGAGCCCTGCAGGCCGGGGTGGCAGCCGCCACTATCGCGCCAGCCAGCCTGGAGGACACGCAGATACAGACTAAGGAAGACGAAGCGGATCAGCTGCGTATCGCCTTCGATGGTGATGCGGTACTGTTTTCTGATGAGGCGGAAAGAGTATTCCGGCAACAGGGGCTAAAGGCTTTCGAAGCCAGCGAAAAAGCGGCTGCGCGACGTCCCCTGGAAGCCGGACCGTTTCGTCGTTTTCTGGAGGTGCTGCATCAGTTGCAGACCCTGGCTCCCGAGGGCACTGCTCCCATTCGTACCGCTCTGGTAACCGCCCGGGGGGCGCCTGCGCACGAACGGGTGATCCGAACCCTGCGAACCTGGGGCATACGCATAGATGAGGCGCTGTTTCTCGGGGGAATGGACAAGAGCGCTTTTCTCAAGGCCTTTCAGGCGGATATCTTTTTTGACGACCAGACCCATCACGTAGAATCTGCAGCCCAGTTCGTTCCCGCGGGGCATGTGCCTCACGGGGTGGCGAACAAGGGGTGAATGTGTACTACAACTCGGCGTCGTAGATGATGGTGTCCACGGGTGTCTGAATGAAATTGCCCTGAATGAAATCCACGCCCACATTCCACAGCAGCGTCAGTTGGGCGGCTTCTTCGATATGGGTGACGATGGTTTTCACCTTTTCCTTGTGCAACTGATCATTGTAGTCCTGTAGCAGTTGCTGTTGTTCCTTGTCCTGGGAGAGCCTGCCGGAGATTTCCGGTGTGAAACACACCATGTCGGAGTTCAGGTGGCGCACCACATTCACGGCCTCCTGTTCGAAGGGGAAATGGGTGAGTGTGATACGGCAGTTGATCTTGCGCAGTCCTTCCGCCAGTTGTTCCATCTTTTCCAGATGTGCGATGACATCGTTGTGCGCCACGGCGAAGGCCAGCCAGGCACCCTTGGCCTTGAATTCCCGCAGGCAATCACAAATCCACAACAGCAGGGAATCGTCTTCTATGCCTGCTGCGGACAGGGTGATCATGAAGTTCAGTTTGTGTCCGTCGGCCCGGTGACTGGCTACCTCGCGAATTGCGTTGCGGATGACCCAGCGGTCGATTTCCGCCATGCGCTCGGAGCGGATCGCATCGTCGATGAACTGTTCCGGCAGCAGCGGCTGATCCTGGTCATCCAGCATGCGCACAAAAACGGCATAGTCCTCGCGGCTGTTGCCATGCAGGCTGACCACCGGCTGGAATACCAGATGAAAGCGGTCGTTGGCCAGTGCCTGGTCGATTTGCTGGACTACGTTTTCGTTGCCCCTGTTCTGATCGGTTATCTGCTGCCCGTCCTTGTCGAAGGAGACAATGCCGGTGCCGCTGGCCAGCGCCTGTTTCCAGGCCTTAACCGCGTGGGAGATAAGGTCGGTAGCGCTTTTCGCGGGCGGCGCATCGGAATGGGAGATGCCGAAGACGAACTTCAGCGGGATGTCGGTTTCTCCTTCGGCAAAGTTGTGTTCCCTCAGAGCGTGCTCCAGGCGGCTCGCCAGGGATTCGGCATCCGTGCCTGGTGTACAGAGTATGGCAAATTCATGTTCGCCGAAGCGGGCAACCAGGTCTGTGTCATAGGTTGTTTCATTGAGTATCCGGGTAACATCCTTGAGAACGGTTTCACTGGCTTCCAGGCTGAAGTCTGTCTTGATGTCGGGGAAGTTGCTGACATTGAGGAGTATCATGCTCAGCCGCTGGTCTGAGCCGCTGGCTTCAGCAAAATGTTTTTCCAGGTTCTCGTTGAAGTATTTGCGGTTGTACAGGCCTGTATCCGTATCATAATTGGCCAGTTCAGCGAGGCGGTTCTCGATGTCCATGTCTGAAGTCTGGCTGCGGATGATGACCTGGGTGCAGTCCTCGCCGTCAATGGTCGAAGGCGCAAAGTCCATGGTTACGGACAGATTCTTGCCTTCATTTGTGACGCAGCTGATGTCGAGTTGCTCTGCGGTATGCTCCTCGTCCAGCTTGTGCAATACCGGCTTGAATTTGAGGCGGTCATCACTGGCGATGAGATCCATGAAGGGCAGGCCCTCCAGTTCATCTGCGCTGCTGAAGCCGAACAGGGAAACATAGGCCGGATTGGCATAGACATGCATGCCCTGGTGAATATAGGCAATGGCGTCGCGGGCGGTTTCGGTAAGGGTTTCGTAACGCTGCTTGGTTTCTTTCAGCTCCTGGGTGACGGCCAGCAGCTTTTTCTTGGTGATCATGTTCTGTTGTTCGCGATTCACCACATAGATCAGGTGAGCATGATCGTTGCGCTCGATAATGTCCTGGGCGCGGGTTTCCGCGGCGAAGAACAACTCCTCTTCAGGGTTGTCGGAAAGCAGAATGAAAGATGCCAGAGGGGAAATTTCCCGAATCTGGCGGATGGCTGTGGTGAAATCGATTTCCTCCGCATCCGTGTTTACCAGTACCACGTCCGCATCCAGGGACTGCATCAGGGTATCGAGTTCATCAGGAGTGTAAGCCGTACTCAGGTGAACGGCCATGCCTGAGTTGCGCAGGGTCTGTGAATAGATGTTGGCATCATCGATGGAACATCCCAGCACCAGGAGTTCCACAATGTCACTCAGGGGGGTAACAATCTGAATTATTCTTTCCGCGTTGCTGCTCATACACTTGATCCTGGGTTATTCTGATTTTCAAAGATCATTCCATAGATCCTGGAAGTCGTCTGTCGGGTTGCCGGCTTGTTTCCGGGAGTTTTCTTCTTCCACATAAGTGAAATAATAGTGGATGAAATTGTTGTTTGACTCCACCCATTTGGTCAGTTTGATCTGATGCTCGCCGAATTCTGTGACCATGGTCATGATTGTGTTCAGTTCAAAGGCGCGGGTGTTGGTCAGTATGCCCTGTCGTTCACTGTCTATGCCGCTGCCGGACAGCAACAGACAACGGTACTGGTTCTGCCGGTTCGAGGATGCCTTGGCACCCGGCGTGAGGGTCACGGGCGAGCAACTGGAAGCCAGTACCTGTATGCCCAGATAAAGCTGGTCGTCTTCGATATCCTTCAGCCAGCGCGTAACAGCGACGCTGAATTCTTCCGGGTTGTTCGGGGAGCGAATCCCCAGTATGTCTCCCACTCTCACTTTCATGGGATAGGAATCCTTCCAGCCCAGGCAATATCCCTCGACGCTCTCGTTGTAAGTGAGTACAGAGAAGGCGGCGTTGGGATCGCGCTTCATTGTTTCGAACAGATTGGCGGGTTCATGTTCCATGGGGGTGCCCAGCAGGGCGCTGGCCAGATTGGATGAAGATTCGGCAAATATGGAATCTCCGCTCAGGCTGTTGACCGGTGAAGCGATCGCCAGCGTACTGAATACGCTGTCGTTCCAGGTCAGATGGCTGGAAGGCGCCGCGCCGCCGGTCAAATCCGTCTGCTCGGCCTGGTCGTCCTGCGCGTTGCCCATGTTTTGTTCCAGCAGGTGCAGGAGGTTGCTGAGTCCGACGATGGCATACAGTTCATGACGCAGGTTGTTGCGCGCAAACTTGCGTTCCAGGGATTTGTTCCAGCCCCGAATGAGAGAGGTCAGCAGTGAACGGGACAGATGATTCGGGTTCTGATCCAGGTGTGCTGGTGATTCCCATTCCGCTTCTTCATATTCTTCCCGGGCAAGGGACAACACGCCATTCAGATCGAATGCCCGGTAGCGGCTGTCGTTACGCTGCGCCGGACTGACGGTTTTCTGCGGGGGCTCGTCGGACCAGAGGTTGAGATAGAAGATTCCCGCACTGTGATTGTCCATGTCACTGATCAGGCCGATCTCGGTATGCTTGTCCCATTCCTGCAGTTTGTCGTGCAGCAGACGCAACTGGGTCTGGGTGAGGCGATAGGGGCTGGTGGTGGCAATGAGCACCATGTCCTTGTACACGTCTTCTATGCTCTGCACGCTTTTGCGCCGCCAGAGAAACTTGCTGCTTTCCTTTACGCCGATATGATGTACATGATTCTGTGAGGCCCAGGCATACAGGTAGTGGGCTTCACGCCACAGGCCCTGCTGGTAGTCCTTGTAGATCAGCAGATTGTGGAACATGCGCTGCTTCATGTATTGCAGCGCCCGCTGTGCGGCAACGATCACCAGTTTCTGGTTGAAGTTCTTCTCATCCCCCATGACCTGTTCCAGGAACAGAATCTTGTAAGAGGTGGCGATTTCATTGCACAGTTCCGTTGCCAGCCGGGCGGCTTTTTTCGATTTGGGGGACAGGGGGAAGCCGACGTTCAGGTAATGCTTGGTAATGTTGGTGTTTATGTAGCGAACCGGCTCGCGGAACAGCTCGATGATCTCCGCGCGCACCAGAGTGGGAATCTTGATCCGGTTGAAAGTGGCGAGAGTCTTGTATACCTGGCGTGCGGTTTCACCGATATTGGCCACGGGAAGCTGCTCGGCCCAGCGCTTGACCTCCTTCGGGCTCAACAGAAAGCTGTCTTCAGGTGCTTCTGCCTGATTCGGGATGGACAGCTCCACCCGCGGTTGCTTGCTGTTGTTGTCTCTGCTGTCGGCCATCATGTGTTTTCCTTGTCCCTGAATCGACCCTGGTTCGTGTCTGCCCGCAGATGAGTCGGTGGGGTCACAGTTGAAATGGCGAAACTCCCAGTTCGGTTTGTATGTTGTTGCCCGGAAAGAACCGTTATGTTTCGCGTCCACCGGAAATCCTTTCGTCCTTGCCGCGGAGCATGGAGAAAAGATCCCTTGCTGTTAAATATCGCTTAAAAACGCTTTTATTCCAAGCATTAAAGACAACAAATTATATAGAAAATCAATAGTTGGGCACAGATTATCGTTTTAGCCAAAGACCGGAGCAGGTAGAAGTGGGAGTGGGCGTTTTTAATCGCTCGGCAGTAAGCATTTGATTTGAAGGGAAATATGTATTGTTTGGCGACAGGTTTTGTTCCCTGTCGCCGGATTATCTTGTCAGGGAACCTCGAAAAATTCCTTCCATGGGATTTTTCTTCTTGCAAAAAGAAAATGCGATTTCGTCTTTGCCCCCGTTTTCAATCACTTGTGGTGATCGAAAATGCCGGGACATCCCTGTCCCACTCGGGCATCCCGATTTTTCGAGATGCCCGTCAGTCGAACCGGCCGGTTCCGGTTATTCGTGGTTTTGGGACAAAGGCAAGGTCAGTTTGCTTGGAGCGCCGGGAATCTCCCGCACCAGCCGGGGTAACAGATAACCGGGCAGTCTGGCCTGCATGGCCGCATGCAGTTGCAATGCCCGATGGTCATCCACGGAAAAGTGGGCGGCGCCTTGCACCCGATCCAGTTGATGCAGATAGTAGGGCAGTATGCCAGCCTCGAAAAGTCGTTCATTGAGCGTCACCTGGGTGTCGGCGCTGTCATTGACATCTTTCAGCAGAACCGCCTGGTTGAGCAGGACTATACCCAGCTGACGCAAGGGAAGCAGGGCCCGGCGCAGTTCCGGGCTGATCTCGCGCGGATGATTGATATGCAATACCAGGCTGGTGTTGAGCCGGTTTTTCTTCAGAACCTCCAGGAACGGCGGATCCAGCCGCTGGGGAAGCACCACCGGCAGACGGCTGTGAATACGCAAGCGCCGCAAATGCGCAATGTCCTGCAGTTCTTCGACCAGGGTTGCCAGGCGTGAATTCGACAGGCTCAGGGGGTCGCCGCCACTGAGTATGACTTCACTGATGCTCTGATCTTCCCGTATCTGGCCGAACAGGGCTTGCCAGTGATTCTTGGGAAGCTGATGATCGTTATAGGGAAAATGCCGGCGAAAGCAGTAGCGGCAGTTGATGGCGCAGGCGCCGGTGGTGATGAGCAGCACTCTCCCCTGATATTTGTGCAGCAGGCCATGACCTGCATGAAAACTCCGGTCGGCAAGAGGATCACTGCTGAAGCCGGGGACGAACTCCCGTTCCGCGGCGACGGGCAGAACCTGGCGCAGCAGCGGGTCACTGATATTGCCCTTTTCCATCAGCGAGGCAAAAAAACGGGTGACGCGAAAGCTGAAAGAATCGCCTGCGGCCTGCATGGATGGATGCAGATGCGGAGCAAGTTCCAGATAATCCAGCAGCTCTTCCACCTTTCTGAATGAGGCGGTGAGCTGCTGCTGCCATTTTTCGGTTTTCAAGGTTGAGACAGAAAAGGGTATCATATGCGTTTTTCAGGCGGGGCAGGGGGTCGACCTCAGAGCTCCAGCGGTAGATGACGAGGACAAGATGGCAACCTATAGTACAAACGAATTTCGTGGCGGACTCAAGCTGCTTCTGGACGGCGATCCCTGCGTGATCATCGAAAACGAGTTCGTCAAACCCGGGAAGGGACAGGCCTTCAATCGGGTCAAGCTGCGCAATCTCAAGACCGGGCGGGTACTGGAAAAGACGTTCAAGTCCGGCGAGTCAGTGGAAGCCGCCGATGTAATGGACAGGGATCTGCAATATCTGTACACCGATGGCGAGTACTGGTATTTCATGGACAATGACAGTTTCGAGCAATATCAGGTGGACGCCCATGCCATGGGGGATGCGGTGAAATGGATCAAGGATCAGGATCTGTGCAATGTGACCCTGTGGAACAACCAGCCTATTCTCGTAGAAGCGCCCAATTTCGTGGTGCTGGAAATCACCGATACCGATCCCGGCCTCAAGGGTGACACTTCCGGTGGCGGCGGCAAGCCGGCCACTCTGGAGACGGGCGCCGTGGTGCGTGTGCCGCTGTTTGTCCAGATTGGTGAAAAGATCAAGGTGGATACCCGCAAGGGCGAGTACATCAGTCGCGCCAAGGATTGAGGCCGGTAAAGGAAAAACTGCTCGCCAGGGCGCGCCTGCTGGCCAGAATCCGATGGTTTTTTGACCAGCGAAAGGTGATGGAGGTTTGTACCCCGGTGCTCAGTCAGGCCGCCGGCACCGACCCCTCCATCGCGCCCCTGCGTACTCGTTATACGGGTCCTGGCTATCCTCACGGACGGGATCTGTACCTGCAGACTTCTCCGGAATTCCCCATGAAACGGCTCCTGGCCGCGGGCAGTGGACCCATCTACCAGATCGCCCAGGTCTTTCGTGATGGGGAATAC
>Ga0256841_1000229_pt1 | contig 61120 bp, 50 predicted proteins | sample 356308metaG_FD_185971 | JGI IMG/M metagenome (GOLD analysis project Ga0256841, IMG submission 185971) | Hydrothermal vent microbial communities from Mid Atlantic Ridge, Atlantic Ocean - 356-308 | ecosystem: Environmental > Aquatic > Marine > Hydrothermal vents | place: Atlantic Ocean: Mid... | reverse complement strand
AGATCTTCAAAGGGACTCTTCACTCTCCATCTGGGCAATCCGTAGATCCTTCCGTATAACATCGCTGGCACCTCCCTTAAGTCTGAAAAAGTTTGTTTTTCCCGATACTGCCGGCATGGGTTGCGCTGGCGACCGCATCCTTTGTTTTATGACGAAAAGATAAAAACAAATGAGATTATGTCAAGAAGAAATACAAAATATTTGTTGCATTATTATAATTAAATATATATATTAGTAATGAGGATGCGTCGCCACGTGAACCGTCACTTTAAGTAAAATCGGCAGTTGTAAGTTTACACAAATTCAGATGGATATGACATAGAGGATCCTATGCCGAAAAAAGTAACACAAGAAAAGGGTGCCAGCTTGGCCCAGCGCGTGGATGCCGACTTGCGGGGTAAACAATCCGTGCGGGCGACTTTTAAATTGACCGCCGGATGCATCGACGCCATTACCGTCGTGGCGACGCAACTGGGCATCAAGCAGAAATCACTGTTCGACCACCTGTCGGAAGACATCGATGCACTGGCAGCCATTGCCCGGCAGGCACAACGGATCGAGTTGAAGCGGCTCAAGCGCATCCAGAAGACCTTCGTCATCAGCCGGAAATCGCTGCTTTCACTGGAACAAGTGGCCAGGGATTACGATGCCCCGCGCGATGCACTGATCGAGTATTCCGTGCAACGCCTGCTGCCGATTATTTTAAGAGAGCGCCAGCGTCATGAAAACCGCAAACAGCTCCTGTCGAAGATCCGGCATTACTTCGAAAAAGGGAAAGCCATCCGGGATGAACTGAACGCGCGACTGGGTGCGGACGATCCAGTCTGTCGACGCTTTGAGGCCGCCCTGGCGGCCCATGCGAACGCCTACGACCACATCGTGTCCGTTGTCGAGAAGGGCAAGGCCATCGAAGCATTCGATCCGGAAGAGCTGCAGCAGGCATTGTCTACGGACTGAGCGGTCGGTTTCCCCGGGGATATATCGCACGCTAAAACTGCAGAATCAGAAATCTCACGGCAGACGGAACATTGCCGGGCAACGCTCATCTATAAGTGCCGCCCCTGCGGAGGGGACGGGATGTTTTTTTTTTGCGCAAGCTGCGGCCGGGGGCCTGTCAGATATGCCCTGTCGAGACTGCGGATGACCACCGGTCGGGATGCCGGCGGTGGTGGTTCGAAACCGAGCACGGCCTTGAGAAATGCCATGGTGATGCGGTAGGTGGCACCCCACAGCAGCTCGCTGCCGTCTCCCGTCTGCAGACGAAAGCAGGGAAAATCTTCGGTGCGGCGCGCGCGTTTTTCCGCCGGCAGGTGGGCATAGCGCACCCGGTAGCGCAGATAATGCTGCGGATTCAATAAGCGCGCCAGGGGGACGCAGATAATTTTTTCCACTTCACTGTTGGGAAAGAAGCGACGCTGGTGCGAAATCCAGACGGCAACCGGGAAAATGCTGCGTCGGAACATGATCAGCTTTTCCAGCGGCAGGGCGGCGATGACCCTGACACCGAACGGATTCAGGCGCATCTCCTCAAAACTCTCCCGCAACCCGGTGGCAACACCAATGGCGATGCGCCGGGCCGCAGCCGGGTCTTTCCGGCGCAGCCGGGACCAAACGTGCCAACGTGCCAGGGGCAAGAGGGGCAGCGCCAGCACCTTTGCCAAAAGCCGGTCTGTGGGGCAGGAGACGCTGCCGCCCGGGAAACAGAGATCCCCTGCCTGGCGGATGTGCACCGAACGCTTGTTGAAGAGCAGGCAGGGGCCTTTGCCGGCCCCGTTGACTGTTGACGACTCGGCGATTGGCAGCAGTACGGCGGAAAGTCCGGCTTCAGCCGGGGGGGCACCCAGAATTTGCTGCTGCAGGCCCTGGCGCGTATTCAGCATTTTGGCGGCATGACGGACGAAGGCGGGAGTATGGCGTAAAAGCGAGGTGCTGTACATGGGGAAATCAGCCGTTATCCGGAGCGGGTTGTGTTGCGTCGCCGAACATGGCCAGTGACGATGCGGCGATTCGCGCATCGTCGTAGTTCATGAAGGCTCCGCTCCAGTCATGGGGGGCTTTCAACACCAGCCAGGCGACGGATCGTCCCGGAACCTGCGGCGGTTCCAGCCTTCCGGAAGCTTTGAGGTCGAGGTAAAAATCCGCCTGTTCGCGCGGCATGACACGCGGACCCCTTCTGCGAATGAATTCCTGCATGCGGGTATCCACCACACCGGGGCGCACGGCCACTGCCGTGATGTCCTGCTCCTCGGCGGCCAGCACGCGTGTGAATTGGTTCAACGCCGCCTTGGCGGCGCAGTAAGCGCTGGCGCCGGCGATCACGTGCGTCGCAGCTCCGCTGCTGACGTTGACGATCCGGCCGGCAGAACGCCGCAGCGCCGGCAGGCAGTATCTCGTCAGGTAGAAAGGGCCCAGCAGGTTGACGGCCAGGGAGTGCTTCCATGCGTCAACCGGTGCGGCGGCTACCGTTGCAAGCGGCTCGAAGGTGCCGGCATTGTTGACCAGGCCGTCGATGCGGTTGAAAGTTGCAAGCGCCGCCTCGGCCGTTCTGCGGCAGTGCTGCGGGTCGGCGATGTCGCCGCTTTGAATGTGCGTTTGGGCACCGGCGGCAGCCGCTGCCTGCTGTGTTTTTTCCAGTTCGTCATGCGAACGTGCGGTCAGGACCAAGCGCACACCGGCCGCCGCCAGCCACAGAGATACGGCCTTTCCCAGTCCGCGGGAGGCGCCGGTTACGATGACCACCGGTTGCTTCGACATGTCGGTTCTCTCCTTTTAAAGTTCGGCGCACGCGGCGTTGCCGGCCGGCAAGGCATGCACGGCGAGGGCACGTTTCGGCGGACTCTGCAGCTAACATAGGAATTGGTGGGGTGAAGTCAACCCCGCAGGTGGGTTTGGTTTTGACAGGTCCGGTTGCGCCTGGGTGCCGCGGGCCACAGCAGGGCCGCGCATGTCAGCCTTTGTCGCGGGCGCGGATCAACAGCAGCGGCCGGTCGATGCGCTGCAGCACGGCGGCTGCCACGCTGCCGTAAAATACCCGCGACAGCCCGCTGCGGCCATGACTGGCCATGGCGATCATGTCCACATCCATATTCTGGGCGGTACTGATGATGGATTCGGCCACCGGTCCCTGGGCAACCAGGAACTCGGCGTCGATGGATGCCGCGGCGAAATCGTTGCGCAGCGTTTCAAGGTAGCTCTCCGCTTCCCGGATAATACGTTCCAGCTCCTCACGGCTGCGTTCCTGCATAAAGGCATGCGGATCAATCACCGGCACGAACGGATTGATGACCTGGAGCAAAACGACCTTGGCAGCGTTTGCCTGCGCAATGGCTTTGACATGCGGCAGAATCCGCTCTGCGCGCTTGGATCCGTCCAGCGGTACGAGAATACGTTTGTACATCAGCCCATCAACCCTTTTGCCACCCGAAAAACCGGTGAAAGATCCGTGACAGCCGGAATACCGCTAGTGGGTGAGCGGCACCCGGCTGGTGAAATTGCGGATAAAGGTGTGCAGCGCAGATTTTTGGTCGGCGTCCAGATCGATGAACCGGACCCCTGTGCGCCGTGTTTTAAAGGACCCCAGGCGTATGTCTTCGGGGACGGCAACATCGGAGATAACCTTAACCTGCAGGTCCTTTAAGTAAAAGTCGTTTTCCGCCACCAGAATATCCAGGTGGGTAAAATCATCCGGCCGCTCAGGCCTTTCAATGTACTGAAAAGCCATGCCCTGCATGTTGATGTCGGTGATTTCACCGATGCTGACCGGGTTGGATTTAAATACGGCGCAGGCGATTTCCGCCAGGCTCATTTTGCAGATATTGCGGAATTTTTCGGCGTCGGATCCAACCAGGGCAACGGCTGTGCAGTTTAGCGCATAGCGGGGCATGCTGCGGCGTTCCATGCGCGCAGCTGCCGGCGCAGGCGTTTCCACCCTGCCGCGCAACGGAGACCGGCGGCCGCGAAGCCGCACCACATCCTGCGGGATGTCATAGGGAAAGGAAACGGCCGGCCATTCATTCGGGGAATAAAGTCGCGTATCCATTTCACCTCCTTATGCATACACTGGGTTCTCGCAAGGCGTACTTATGCACTTCTACAATAAGACAGCCTGCCGCGGTTGTCCATAGGGTGAAGGGCTTATTTTGATAGGGAAAAAGCCTGGCGGCCGGGGGTGAACCCCAGGGCGCTTCGGCTTTTCCCTCCGGTGGGCGCAGGGCCTTAAGAGCGTTGAAATTTCTTGCGGTAGGCGGGTATTTCGATCATGGGAGGGCGCTCGTGGCCCCCGATCTGATGGATCTCCGGGCAATATTCGTTGTCTTTCAGGCTGTACTGGATCATTTCGTTGAAGAGTTCATCCTGCAGGGTGATCTGGCCACGCGTCACCAGACGCTTCAAAAAGGTCTGCATGATGACAAAGGCCATCTTTCCCAGCGCCTTGGTGCTCTGGTTGCGGTGGATGCGCCGGTCCAGATCCACCTGGGCAATGGCGTCTAGACCCCATTTGGCACTGATGTCCAGAATCATGCTGGTTTCGATGCCGTAGCCGATGGGAAAGGGGATTTTCTCGAATACGCTTCTGAAGCCGGCATACTCTCCCGAAAGGGGCTGGATGATCTGCGTGAGCTCCGGGAAGAACAGTGAGAAAAGCGGTCGGATGACCAGTTCGGTTACACGTCCGCCGCCGGTGGGCCGCAGCCTCTGGTCCCCGACTGAAATGGGCCGGTCGTAAAAGGCCTTGCTGTACCGGATATGGTCGTAGAGCAACAGGGGGGCCACCAGGGCATAAACGAAGCGGTGGTGCACATTCTTGATGTCGGCATCCAGGTAGACGATGATATCGCCGCGGGTTACGTAAAGCGCCTTCCAGAGGTTTTCACCCTTGCCTTTGAAGTCTTTCAGATCGGGTAGAATATCGGAGGCCGTGTAGACGTCGGCGCCGTACTCGGCGGCGATTTCCAGGGTGCGGTCGGTGGAGCCGGAGTCCACCACGATGATCTCGTCCAGCAGCGGGAAGCGCGTCATCAGCTCCGACTTCATGATGATGATTTCTTTGGCGATGGTTTTTTCTTCGTTGAGCGTGGGCAGGCAAAGGGAAATGGATAGTCCCTTACGGCGCTTCTCAAGCACCAGATGTTCCAGGTTGCTGAACTGGGAATGGTAAAAGGTGTTTTTCTGCAGCCAGCTGTTATCCATCGCAGACTCCCCTGTCTATGGCCGCCATGACACCCAGGATCTGGGCGATGCCTTTAAACATGGGTTGGATCTTAACACGCGCATTTTCCTCGTACTTGTTTTCGCCGTGAGTGATTCCCAGGGTCACGGAGGGAATACCGCGCGCCAGCAGGATCGAAAGCTCGGATTCGCTGGCTTCGCTGACCGGTTTCAATTTGAGCTGCTGCATCACCTCCACCGCACTTTTCACCAGGGGATGGTTGAATTTCAGGCGCGCGGCGTGCAGGTTGCTGATAATCTTCAGCTTCAGGTTGACGTCGTACTCCTGGTTGAAACCGTCGACGATATCCTTAATTTTCTGGTAAAGCGACTTGACCACCCTCATGGCATCGCTGTGAATCTCCATCCCCAGGCTGGCGTGGTGCGCCATGCGGCCGTGGGTTATGCCGCCGGATATCTTGCCGATGATGATCTGCGAGCGCGGCCGCTGGGGAACCCCCAGTTCCATGATCTGGTTGATCATCTCATTGAGCACCAGGATGGCGTTGGGCTGATGCTTTTCGGTAAACCCGGTTGCCGGGTTGACACTGCACTGGATTTCACAGCGGATCATGCCGTCTGAAAAGTAGTTGAGACGTCCGAGTTCGACGCCTTCGATGCTGATGGCGCCGCGGATGGGCGTCACCCATGTTTTCAGCAGGTGCCGGATGCCGCGCAGGTTTCCGTGTCCTAGAGACTGGATAACGCCGGCCAGTACGATGTCGGATTCGAAGCGCAAATCCAGGAATCGCAGGATCTGGGGCATGGAGGCCAGCACACCGACACCCACGGAGTTGTCCAGCAGGCCGGGCCCTTCGATATAGGTCTTGCCCACCGTAAAGTTGTAGATGATCTCCTTGTCGAAAAAGGTATCCAGGTGGGCGACCAGAAAGATCGGCGGTTTGGAGGGGGCGCTGCCGCGGATGATGCCGATGGGGTTGTTGTAGCCGTCAGTGGTACACTCGTCGATCTGGGATTCGTTCAGTCGTTCGCAGAATGCAGCCGCCTTCCGCGATTCGTGAAAGGTCGGCGCCGGCACCTGCCCCAGGAGCACGATATTGGCGATGATGACCTCACGAATATCCGCAATGCGCCTGGCAATGTCCGGCAGGTCCGGCGGCTTCAAATCCATGTTGGCTCCAATCGTTGTCTGTCCCCGGGGTGGCGCTGACCGCCGGCAATTTCGAACGCAACGGTCGGGCACCGCTGAGGCGCCGGGGGAATCTGTCGGGGCTTATGATACGGGATACACGGGCCCGCGGTCAAACAAAAAAATGCGGTCGGCGGCGCCAGGTGCCGGCCATCCGGGATTTCAGGGCAGGTGGGCGATCAGCTGGCCGAGATCCGTGATCACCAGGTCCGGCGAAAGTCCATGGCACAGTGGGTTTTCGTGTCGCAGGCGCAACGAGCGCCGGTCACCGGCGAACAGGGCGGTCATGAAACCGGTCTGTGCGGCCGGATACACATCGTTTAGCATGTCGTTGCCGACGTAAAGTGTGTTGCAGGCCGCGATGCCCTGCTGCTGCAGCCGTTGGGCCGCCAGCGCAAACAGCGTTAGCGAGGGTTTGGCCACGCCCCGGCGGTGGGAGAAAAAAGTCAGGTGCGGATCGAACCCCAGGTCGGCCAGGCGCGCGCCCAGATGCCGGTGAAACAGGCAAGGCGTGTAGAACTGCGCGTTGGAGATCAGGCCCATGGGTACTTTTGCCGTCCGGCAGGCGGCCAGCAGGCGGGACAGGTGCGGCATGGGATAGGTGGGGTTGACAATACATTCGAACTGGAATGCGAAACGCTTGGCCGCCATCAGGTCCCGAAGTTTCAGCAGTTCCATCCAGATGTGTTCGATGCGCACTTCCGGAAAATCCACGCCCCGGCGCCGGAGCCGGCGGTGCTCCTGCCGGATGGCTTCTTCGAGCCGCTGTCGTAAACCAGACGGGCTTTCCGGGATGCCGAACTTTTCCAGCAGCTTCGCCAGCGCCGCATGCTGTTTGCCGGATGGCCCCGCAGCCGTTCCGATTTCGCCGGATGCACTGATAAAGAGGGTGCCGTAGATGTCGAACAAAATACTTCTGACCTGCTGCGGCGGTTGGCCGCCGGCCTGGAGATCCGTTGGCAGGGGCACCATAGGATGGGTGTGGTTTGCGATGCATGCGCTAGGCTTCATCGCGGCCCCACTTCAGCAGGCTGAGCTGCCGCAGGTCGAAGAAAAAGTCCAGCAGCTTCGCCTTGTCGATGCGCTGGCGCACCGCCCGGCTGCAGACCTGGCGGTAGATGGCCAGCAGCCTGTGGCCGTAAACCTGCAGATTGTAGTTTTTGCGGATGATATGCGCATTGTGGGCGATGACTTCAGGGCTGCAGGGCAGGCGCTCGGTATGCTGCAGAAACGGGTTCAGCCGCCTCAGGACATCCAGGTGCCGACTTTGCTGCAGGAGCTTGCGCACGACCCGGCGTTGCAGGGTTTCATCCAGCATGCCGAAATCAACACGATTGCGGGCCGTGAGGGCCGCAAAAGCCTCTTTCAGGGCATCTTCCGTCAGACGCCGGCCGAAGGCCTGCGCGGCTTCTGTCGCGGCTTTGCGCCAGCGGTCGAAAAATTCATCCGGGGGGATCCAGCCGGCGGGTACCCACAGGTTCGTGTAAAGGTGATCCAGGCGGACGCCTTTCCCGGTAAAATCCCGGCAGATGTCCGGCAGCATGCGCCCCCACAGCGGCTTTTCGTAGAGCCAGGGTTCCATGAAGCAGAAACCAAAGCCTTCGGTGATGCTGGTGGTCAAAACCAGCCCGGCGCTGCGCATCAGGCCGGCGAAATTTCGGGAAAGGCCGGCTTCGAAGTGCACATCGAGCCCCTCTTGCGCGGCCAGTGCTTTCCATCTTTCGTAGGCGGGCATATCCGCCGGGCTGTTGGGTGGCAGTGTGATGCGCAGCGGCTGCGGTGGGGCGAAAAAAAGGCTCAGCAAAATGGCTTCGCCGATGTTTTTGCGGCGGATGGCGCGTACCGGATACAGCAGGCCGTGCGGCCGCACGGGGGCGCCGGGCATGCCTGCGGCCGGCGGTGTTACGGCATTGGGCAGCAGGTGCAGCCCGTCGGTACGCAGTCCGCAGTCCCGCAATAACCGGTAATCGCGGGCGTTGATCACCCCGTAGTGGCAGTCTGCAGGGTACTCCCGGCGGAAGTAAACCCGCGGCCGGCCATCTTCGGCAAAATCGTGGATCTGCAGAAACAGGCGCAGGCCTTCTCGCTGCAGATGCTGCAAAATATCCAGTAAATGGCTGTTCTTGGCCAGCAGGGGGTTGTGTACGTGCAGCACGTCACAGCCGCCAGGCCAGCGGGATAAGATGGCGTCCCTCACGGCGTGCGCCGTTTTCTTCGGCTGCGCAAGACGGTGCCGGCGGTCGTAGCCCAGGCCCGGCACCACGCACACATCGGCCGGCATGGCCGACGCCGGGGCTTGGCCGGTGAGCACCAGGCACCGGCAGCTGTTGCTGACGGCCTGCAGCTGCTGGTGCAGCACCGTGGCCACGCCGCCCGGCTTCAGGTGGTAGTGCATAAAGGCGATTTTCATGTCGAAAGCGGAAGGCCGGGATGCATCGGGTTCAATCCCCTGGTGGCGGCTGGTAGTTTTCGAATTCGTCCAGAATCTCAAAGAAGCAGCGCTTTTCTTGGGTATCGAAACGCTCGTGCAGGCCGTAAGGATACACAGTCACCGAAGATGCCGCGATATCCAGGCAGGCCGCCAGCAGGCTCTCTTTGACATTTTCCCTCAGGCGTTCGTCCGCGGCAGCCAGTCGTACCGGCGCCACCAGTTCGCGCAGGGCGTGCAAAAGGGCGGCATCCGGACGCCGCTTGAGGAAGCTTGCGGCAAAACGCTGCGCCTGCGCCATGTCAAGCAGCGGATACCCGGCCATGGCGTTGATGCGGGCCACGTGTTTTTGCAGGAAGTCTTTTAGCACGGCAATTTCACCCTCCTGGACTTTGCCGTCCGCCCAGATCATTTCGATGAGCGGAATGATGTCGATCAGGTACACATCGCGTCCTTCGATGCCGTAGCGCTTGAGCGTTGCCACGGCCTGGCGGCGGGTGAGCGGAGGTTTTGCGGTCATGTTCCGGATCCTTTTCGTGTTGGAATGGTCAACAACCTGGCCAGCACCTTCAGGTCGGACGTCGGCAGCCGGCAGACGTGGTTGCGGCACACGTAGGCGGTGGGCCGGCCGCCGATCATGTGCAGGGCGGCCACGAAGGGCAGGTTCGCGGCCAGCTGCCGCTGGGCGGCACCGCCGTCTGCCAGAAGCAGGGTCCTGTCGGGCACGAAGCGCGCGTAGATGAATCGCAGCATGCGGTGCGTGCGGGGGTCATCGGGTCTGCCCGCCACGACGATCTGCCGCGGCCGGCTGCGGTAAACGTCGAGTGCCACCAGCATCTGCGGCATGGCCGCCGGATACTGCTGCAGGTGCGGGCCGAATACGGACAGGATTTTGGCTGCCCGGTCGCGCCATTTCCCACGGCCGATCATCTGGGCCAGGCGCAGCAGGTTCAGGGCCGCCACGGAGTTGCCGCTGGGTTCCGGGCCGTCGTAGTCGGCTTTCATGCGCATGAGCAGTGCAGTGTCGGTGCCGGCGGTTTCGAAAAACCCGCCGCCAGGGTCCCAGAAGTGCGCGATCAGGTGCTCGGTCAGCTTGCCGGCACGCTTGAGCCAGGCAGTATCGAAGGTGCTTTCATACAGGTCCAGCAGGCCCTGCACCAAAAAGGCGTAGTCCTCCAGATGTCCATCGATGCCGCCCTTTCCCCGGCGGTAGCGGCGCAGCAGGCGACCGCTGGAGCGGTCGTACAGGTTGTCCAGGATAAAGCTGGCGGCGCGTGTGGCGGCATGCAGGTAGCGGGGTTCGTCCAGGACCTGAAAGCCACGGGCCAGCGCTGAAATCATCAGACCGTTTTCGCCCGCAAGGGCCTTGTCGTCCAGCCGTGGCGGCGGCCTTTTGGCGCGCAGTGCAGAGAGCTTTTGCCGGCCGTGTTTGATGATCCTGCGAACCGTTTGCGGCGCAATACCGAAACGGTCGGCGGTCCGGGTGATCGAGCGGGCCTGGTAGAGGATGTTTTGGCCCTTGAATGCACCTTCGGGATCCGCCGGCGCGTTGCCTTTGCGGCGAATACCGAAACGGAAACCGAAGATGGCGGCATCGTGTTTCCCCAGGGCTTTTTCGATTTCCCCATAGGTCCACAGGTAGTAGGCGCCTTCGCCTTCCCGGCGGGGATCATCGGGCAGGGGGCTGTCGGCGTCCTGGGCCGAGTAGAATTCGCCGCCGGGGCCGGTCAGGTCACGCAGCACGTATGCGAAGATACCCCTTGCAATGCGGGCGAAAAATGCATCGGAACTGATCTGGTAGGCTTCCAGGTAAGAGACAGCCAGTTGGGCCTGGTCGTAGAGCATCTTTTCGAAGTGCGGTACGCGCCACCTGCGGTCCACGGCATAGCGGTGGAAACCGCCGCCGATGACGTCGTGAAGGCCGCCGGCGGCCATGCGCCGCAGTGTGGCCAGGGTCATGTCCAACGCATCCTTCTGCCCGTCGCGGGCGTACCAGCGCAGGAGGAAGTTGAAGACCACCGGCCGGGGAAACTTGGCCGAGTGCCCGAAGCCGGCATACTGCCGGTCGTAGTGTGCCGCGAACTGGCGGTAGGCCTTGGCCAGCAATGTTTGCGCCGGCACGGCGCTGCGGGCGGCAAACTGGTTCTCACGTTTCAGCAGGGCCGTGATTTTTTTGGCTGAAGCCGTAATTCTGCCGCGGTTGTCCATCCAGCTGCCGTGTACGGCCCGCAGCACGTCGGCCAGTCCGGGCAGGTTGTCGCGCGCCCGCGGCGGAAAATAGGTGCCGGCATAAAAGGGCCGGCGCTCGGGTGTCAGGAAAACCGTCATGGGCCAGCCGCCGCTGCCGGTCAGCGCCTGGGTGGCGGCCATGTAGATACGGTCGATATCCGGGCGCTCTTCACGGTCGACCTTGATGCTGACGAAGCAGCGGTTCAGCAGCGCGGCGATCTGCGGGTCACTGAAGGATTCGCGTGCCATGACGTGACACCAGTGGCAGGTCATGTAGCCGATGGACAAAAAAATGGGCTTGTCCTCGCGGCGGGCCTTTTCAAAGGCGGCGTCCCCCCAAGGGTACCAGTTGACCGGGTTGAAGGCGTGCAGCAGCAGGTAGGGGCTGCTCTCATGGATCAAATGATTGGGCGTTTTGCCCAGGGCCCGCTGTGCGGCGACAAAGGCGGCGATGGTGGCATCGCCGGCCGGGCCGCCGGCTGCCGTCGGCAGTGGTCCGTAGAAAACGGCCGCGAAAAGCACAACCGCCGTGATGACCGGACAGGAACGCATTAACAGTTTTCTCCCATGGGAAGGGGGCGTGAATTGGACGCAGCGTTGGACGCGTCTTTTTGATTCCGGTGCAGCGCTTTTCCGATGAGCAGCGCACATGCGGCCGCTTTCGGCGGTACGCCACCCATGGTGCAAGTATGCTAAATTTGGCTGAGGATGTCAAATGCCACATGTCGCGGGATTGGCCCCGGCCGCACCGGTTGCCGGGAAACGAGCCGCACAAAGGTTCAGGGGCCGGCGGGAGCACAAATCCGGGTGAAAATCCAGACAGTGCTTGCCAAGGGTGGCCGGCGGCTTTATATTGTGGTCCCCGCGTGCCGGCGCGCCGTTGATTTTCCGCCGGCGGCAGTCTGCAAAGCGATACGCGTTGCGGCAGACGAAAACCGGCAGCAGCCGGTGCATCTCCCGCTTTTCGCCGCACCAACAGGAGGTTTAAAGAATTATGGCTCCGCTGAAAATCTTCAGGAAGGCAACCTTGACGGGCCTCTCCAAAACCTGCGGCTGAGCGGCCAAGGTCAGCCCGGTCGGGCTGGGAGCGCTTCTGAAAAATCTGCCCAGGGAGAAGGATCCCAATCTGCTGGTCGGTTTCGACACCAGCGATGACGCCGGCATCTACCGCCTGACGCCGGAGATCGCCATGGTGAGCACCGCGGACTTCATCACTCCGCCGGTGGATGACGGATACGTGTTCGGCCAGATCGCGGCGGCCAATTCCCTGAGCGATATCTACGCCATGGGCGCCAAACCCGTGATGTGCCTGAACCTGATCTGTTTCCCGCCGGACAAGCTCGACCCGCAGGTGCTGCAGCAGATCGTGGCCGGTGCCCTGGAAAGGATCGGCGCGGCCGGTGCGGTGCTGGCCGGCGGACATACCGTGGAGGACGACGAGCCCAAGTTCGGCCTGGCGGTCACCGGTGTGGTCCATCCGCGGAAGATCTGGCGCAACGCCGGTGCGCGGGTGGACGACGCGCTGGTTTTGACCAAACCGCTGGGCAGCGGGGTGCTTTTCAACGCCAATCTCAAAAAGTGGGTATCGCCGGCGGCCATGGCCGCCTGCATCGAAACCCTGACGGCACTCAACCGGAAGGCTGCCGAGATCATGGCCGGCTACGAGATCCATGCCGCCACCGATGTCACCGGTTTCGGCCTGGCCGGGCACGGCTACGAGATGGCTTCGGCCTCCGGTGTCTGCCTGGAAATACGAATCGACCGGCTGCCCGTGATGGCCGAGGCCCTGGAAATGTACGAAAAGGGCATGAACACCGGGGTCAACGCCTATAACCGCGAACTGACAGCGGCGGCGACGCGGTTTGACACCAGCGTGCCCGACTGGCACCGCCAGATCGTGTTCGACCCCCAGACCAGCGGCGGCCTGCTGGTATCCCTGCCGCCGGAGCAGGCGGATTCCTTGGCAGCGGCTTTGCAGCAGGCCGGCGTGTCGGCGGCGTGCCGTATCGGCCGCGTGGTCCCCGGCGAGGGTTCACTGCGCCTGGTTTTCGTATGAAAACCGGCTGAGCGGTCACCTTCTCCCCGAACGCGCCATGCCGCCCGCAAAAAACTCCCGGAGCACACACCATGAAGGGCCCCTCCGGTCTTGTGGCAAAAGCTGCCGGTCTTCTTCTGCCGGGCGTCAGGGATTTTCCAGCAGGGCGTCAATTTTTGCCGTGATCTGGTCGTCGGTGCTGTGCTTCAGGGTGATGGCGCCGGCCGGGCACTCGGCAGTGCAGATGCCGCAGCCCATACAGGCGGACGGCGGGATGCAGGAGACCCCTTCGTCGCCGATGTACGGTGCGCCGAAGGGGCAGACCCGCACGCACACCAGGCAGGCCGTGCATTTTTGCACATCAACTTCGGCCACGGCCGCCGATGTGGTCATCTGCCCGCGGCACAGGATCTTGGCGGCCTGCTGGGCGGCGCTCTGGCCATGGTGAGCGTTTCCTCGATGAATCTCGGGCTGTGGGCCAGACCGGCGATGAAGATGCCGGCCGTGGCCATTTCCACCGGCCGCAGCTTGACGTGCGCTTCCAGGAAAAACCCCTCTTCGGTGGTCGGCAGTTTGAGCAGGTCGGCAATTTGCGCGGTACCCGCGTTGGGACGGATGCCGGCGCTCAAAACCAGCAGGTCGGGCTGAATACCAAAATCCTGATGCGAACTGCGGTCGGTGAAGTCGACGACCAGCGTGCCGTTTTCGCGGTGGACCTCCGGCGGCGCTTGGGGAATGTAGCGGAAGAAGAGCACGCCCCGGCGCCGGGCCTTCAAATAGTAGAGCTCCTTGAAGGCGAAGGTGCGTACGTCGCGGTACAGCACCACGAGATTTATCCCGGGATCGAGCTCCTTTAAAAGCAGAGCATTTTTCACCGCCGCCGAACAGCAGACCCGGCTGCAGAAGGGAAACGCTTCGTTGCGCGAGCCCACGCACTGGATCATGACCACCTGGCGCAGCCCGCGGGCCCAGCCGGGATCGGTCTGCAGGCGCCGGGAGAGTTCCACCTGGGTGACGACACGTTCGTCCCGGCCGTAGAGGTATTCGGTCGGGGTGTAGGCGCTGCCGCCGGTGGCGACCACCACGGCGCCGTACTGGATGGCCTCTTCTCCGGAAGTCGTCCGGATGGCGCCTTCGAATGCGCCCATGTGGCCCCGGTGGGCGACCAGTTGGCTTCCGAGGTGCAGGTAAACGTTGCGGTGGGTCTTGATCCGTTCGGCGAGCGCATGCACCAGAGCGGCCGGCGAGTTGCCTTCCAGGGTGCCGGTCAGGTTGTTGGCGAAACCTCCCAGGGAACCTTCTTTTTCCACCAGGTGCACCGCAAATCCCTGGTCCGCCAGTGCCAGGGCGGCGGTCATGCCGGCGATGCCGGCGCCGATGACCAGACCTGTTTTGGTAACGCTGTAAGTATGGTCGCTGAGCGCTTCCAGGCGCGCGGCGCGCGCCGTGCTGGCACGGATCAGGTCCATGGATTTGGCTGTGGCCTTGGCCGGATCGTCGCTGTGGACCCAGGAACACTGGTCCCGGATGCTGGCCAGTTCGAAAAGGTAGGGATTTACGCCTGCTTTCTGCAGCACGCTTTGAAACAGCGGTTCGTGGGTGCGCGGTGAACAGGCGGCCACAACGATGCGGTTCAAGCGCTTATCGCGGATCAGAGCTTCCATTTTCTGCAGCGTATCGTTGGAGCAGGAAAAGAGGAAATGGTCGGCGTAGGCCACGTGGGGCAGCGTTTTGGCGTAAGCCACGGTTTTTTCGATGTCGACGACGCCTGCGATGTTGCTGCCGCAATGGCAGACGAACACCCCGATGCGCGGTTCGGCGTCCAGCGCCCGCTCCGGCGGGGTCGTTTCGCTGGTGACATCCCGGTGCCGTGCAGGATGCACCAGGGCGGCGGCTTCGGCCGCGGCCGCTCCCGCCTGGATGACGGTCTCGGGAATGTCCTTGGGGGTTTCGGTGGCGCCGCATACGAAGACCCCTGGCCGGGAGGTGTGTACTGGGTGTTGGAAGTCGGTGAGCGCAAACCCATAGGGGTTTGTGTCGATTTCCAGACGCTTCGCCAGGTCGCCGAAGGCCTCTGAAGGCTTGAACCCCGATGAAAGCACCACCAGGTCGTAGGTTTCCTCCACCTTGCGGTTCAGGTGGTGGTCGAAGGTTTCGATGATCAGGTCTTCCGAATCCGGTTCGAGGTAAACCTGGGAGATCATGGAACGCTTGTAGTGCACGCCGTAGTGTGCGCGTGCGCGTTCGATGTAGTCGTCAAAGCCCTTGCCATGGGCGCGCACATCCATGAAGTATATCGTGGCCTGGCTGTCGGGATCGTGCTGGCGGGTTAAAACGGCCTGCTTGGCCGCGTGCATGCAGCAGACGGCCGAGCAAAACGGGCGGTTGCGCGACGGGTCGCGGGACAGGACGCACTGGATCCAGGCCACCCTGCGCGGCGTGCGGCCGTCCGATGGCCGGCGCACGTGGCCGCCGTAAGGCCCGGTGGCCGACAGCATGCGCTCGTACTGCAGCGAGCTGACGACATTGCGGTAGCGGTCATAGCCGTACTCGCCGTTTTGCCGTGTGAGGGCCAGTTCAAATCCCGTGCACAGCACCACAGCGCCCACGGTCAGCTCCAGCGTCTCCGGCTGCTGGTCGTAGGCGATGGCGCGGGTGGGGCATATCTTGCGGCACAGACCGCATTTCCCGCGGGTCAAATAGAGACAGTTCTGGGCATCGATGGCGTACTTGAGGGGTACCGCCTGGGGGAAGGTCAGGTAGGCCGCCTTGCGCATGGAAAGTCCGCCGTTGAAGGGGTCGGGCACTTTCTGGGGGCATTTTTGGGCGCAGGCGCCGCAGGCGATGCACTTTTCATGGTCGACGTAGCGGGGCTGCTTTTCGATTTGTGCACGGAAATTGCCGGGCTTGCCGCTTAGCGCGGCCAGCCGGCTCAGGGTCAGGATCTCGATGTTCCGATGGCGCGCCACCTGGACCAGCTTGGGCGAAATCATGCAGGTGGAGCAGTCGTTGGTCGGGAAGGTCTTGTCCAGCCTCGCCATGGTGCCGCCCACGCTGGCGGATTTTTCCAAAAGGTAGACGTAAAACCCGGTGTCGGCCAGGTCCAGCGCGCACTGGATGCCGCCGATACCGCCGCCCACGACCAGGGCCTTGCCCGAGATGTGCGGATGCGCTGTATTCTTCATCTTAGCTGTGTGCCGCTTTAAGCCGCCACGAGCCCCTTGGTGTTCAGCAGCGGCAGCGGGTTGGTAAGATGCGCGCGAAACCAGCCGGCCTCGGCCGCCGGCCGGAAGGCCAGGCGCATCAGTTCGGTAAAGTAGAAAACCGGCAGGCGGCCGGCTCCGGGCCGGCGCGGGACGGTGTCCAGGTTGGCCTGGCACAGCGGGCAGGACACGACGATGGCCTCGGCGCCGGTATGTGCGGCCTTGTCCAGGATGCGGTTGGTCAGGGTGTCCCGGATTTCGCGGCGGCCGATACCGATGCTGGCTCCGCAGCAGGTCGACTTGTAGGACCAGTCTTTGACCTGGGCTCCGACGGCGTCCATGATGGCATCCAGTGTCTGGGGGTTTTCGAAGTCCGTGTAGCCCGTGATGCTCGGCGGCCTGACCATCTGGCAGCCGTAGTAACAGACCGTTTTAAGATTCGCCAGCGGCCGCACCACGCGCTTTCGGATCTGCGCCAGCATGTCCGGTGCGGCCAGAAAGCGGGTCATATCATGCACCGCAAAGTCCGTATCCACCTGCCAGGGGATGTCGAAGGACCTGCGTTTCAGCATCAGCTGGGCGTATCGCAGGCGGTTGAAGCACATGGCGCAGGGTGAGACGATATCCAGGCCCATCTCTCCGGCGGCGGCCAGATTGCGTGCCGGCAGTGCCACGGACATGGTTTCGTCAAGGCTGTGGGCCGCCGTGGAGCCGCAACAGGACCAGTCGTCGATTTCGACCAGGTCGATGCCCAGATCTTCGAACACAGCGGTGATGGAACGTGCGTAATCGTTGGCCATGCCTTCCAGCGAACATCCCGGATAAAACGAAAGGGCCATCAGTCGGATTCTCCGCGCCTGTGACGGTACAGCTTCCGGATTTCGCCGATGCCTCTGGAGCGGTGCGGCAGCAGTTTGAGACGGCCTCGGCGCCAGAGGTTAAAACCCAGCGATAGATCTTCCTTGAGCGATCCGTCTTTCAGCTTTTTTTTCAGGATGGCCGGCCGGCGATTGAACGTCGCCATCAGCCAGAGTTCGTTGACGCGGCCGAAACGCCGCAGCTCTTCCAGAAAGATTTGATGAAACTGGGCCAACTCTTTTTCCGCGGGGCGTATGGGCAGGCGCGCGGCCGTGTTGCGCAGGTGGTTGATGAGCCCGGCGACATCGACGGCGTTGGGGCAGTACGTGGTGCACATTTCGCAGGACAGGCACACCCAGATGGTGGTGGAATGCATCAGCGCTTCACGCCAGCCCAGCTGGGTGTAGCGGATCACCTGGTGGGGCTTGATGTCCATGTACCGGGCCACCGGACAGGCATTGGTGCAGCGTTCGCACTGGTAGCAGGCACCGATATCGATCCCGGTTGCGTTTTGGGTGTGCTCCAGAAAGCGGCTGTGGCCCCTTTCGATCAGGCGCCGTCCGGCAAACTGGTCTGCAACAGCCGGATTCGGGCCGCTAGGCTGCGTGTCTGCCACGGCAAATCTCCTCTCGCACCGGCCGTCGGGATGGCCCGGCGGATCGCGGTTTTGCCGGAACCTTTGTGCCGCGGGCGGTTACACGGACCGGCTGCGGTGATGGCATTTTCCACCGATAACGCATAGGCTCAGGAATTTTTTTTCGGCGATTTTGAGGTCTTCTTCGGAGTAGTACGCCAGGTTTTCAGGTACGCGAAAAGTCCGGCGCCCTCTTTTCAGCAGTGCTGTGATGCCGTTTTTGGGTTGCGGCTGTTTTCCCATGGTTACCTCCCGGAAAGCGGGATTCGGTAAAGACCACCTGCGGCCTTGCGCCGATGCTTCAGGCAGCATTCGGCGCTTGCTTAATACAGGTAACACATATACCACTTGGTGTCAACAATCGGGAGAATAGCGGAAGAGGTGCTTTTTCTTGCTAAATGGCGATGGCGACAGAAGCGTAAAAAGCCGGTTTCGGGCGGGTTTCAAGACTTTTCGGTAAGAAGCGCTGTATGCGGAAAATCCGGACTTTTTACGAAATCATCGCCGGGGGATTCTCTGTATGCTGCAGCCCGCTGCATGGCAGGAAAAAAAACATGCCGGCCGGCACGCTTTTCCGGCCTCGGGCCGGTCTTTGGCAGCCACCTGGAAACCTGGATCCGTATTTCTGCCGGCGTTTCTTTTTCCCGGATCAGGCCTTGAAGAAAGCCCACCAGATAAACAGGCACAGCCCCTGAACCCAGATCAGGGTGGAAGCATAGGCGAACCAGTCCACCGGTTTTTTGGCAAAACCGAGTTTGTCGATCTCGCCGAGACGCTTTTTGCACGTTGGGCAACGCCGGGCGGCAGCCGGCATGCTGGTCATACAGTCGGGGCATTTTTTAGTCATGAAGGCGGTTTGTCGCTGGACATGCTGCATATGAACAACTCCTGTCAAAGAATTTTTTTGTAAATCAGCCAAGTGACGGGCATCTGAATCAACATTCCTGGTGTCCGTCGACTGCCAGAGTTTGCATCGTACAGGCCGCCGCCTTGTGGCCACCCATAGTCATAGCAATTGGCGTGCCGGTTTTTTTCTTTCAGAAATTGGATGGAAATCAGGTGGGTTATAAGAACTTTACGGTGTGCGGTTTTTTGAGGTGCACAAAAAATGTCAGCAAGCGTGCCAAATTACGGAAAAGGCGGATCCAGGATCGTGCGGATTTTTTGAGACAAGGTGGCCAGGTTGAACGGCTTTTGAATGAACCCGTTGCAGCCACGTTCCATTATACGGGCGGCCTGCCCGTCAATGCTGTAGCCGGAAGAGAGCAGGACTTTGACAGTCGGATCGATACGCTTCAGGGCGTCGAAAGCTTCGCTGCCGCTCATCTCAGGCATGATCATATCGAGAATCACCATGTCGACGATGTCTTGCTGCCGGCGGAAGAGAGACACGCCTTCCCGGCCGCCCCCCGCGGAAAGCACGGTGTAGCCCAGGCTCTGCAGCATCTTGGAGGCCACGTTCAGGACCACTTCCTCGTCATCGATGAGCAAAATGGTTTCGGATCCCTTGATCAGTTTGCCCGAGGGTGTTTTTTCTTCCTGAAGCGGTTTCGAACTGGCCGGCAGGTAGATGATAAAAGTGGCCCCCCGGCCCTTTTCCGAGATGACTTCGATTTGTCCGTCGTGGCCCTTGACGATGCCGTACACCGAGGCCAGTCCAAGCCCGGTGCCACGGCCCATGCTCTTGGTGGTAAAGAAAGGGTCGAAAATTCGCTGGCGCGTTTTGCGGTCCATCCCCATACCGGTATCCCGGACTTCAAGCAGCACATAACGCCCCGGCCGGGAAGCGGGCACGCGGTCGCGGATGTCATCGGCGGTGACGTTGCGGGTGGCGATAAACAGGTCGCCGCCGGTCGGCATGGCGTCGGCGGCATTGACAAACAGGTTGAGCAGCACCTGCTCGATTTGGCCCGGATCGGCCTCGATGGCCAGCAGGTCTTCGGCCAGGTCGTGGTGCACCTGGATCTCTTTGCGGGCCCGGGCAAAAGTCTGCGATGTCTCCCGAATCACCCGGTTGATGTCGATGAGCTTGATCTGGTAGCGGCCTTTGCGCGCGTAGCCGAGAAGCTGCGATGTCAGCTTGGCGCCGCTGTGCACGTTTTTTTCGATTTGCCGCAGGCGTTCCTCAAAAGCGTGGCCGGCCGGCAGGTCATGCAGCATCAACGAGATGTTCCCTTCGATGCCCATCAACAGGTTATTGAAATCGTGCGCGATACCACCGGCCAGCGTGCCGACCGCCTCCATCTTGGTAGCCTGCTGAAGCTGCATTTCCAGGTTCTTCTGGCCGGTGACGTCGATAAGGTATCCCTTGATCTCCGTCAAGTTGCCCTGCTTATCAAAAACCCCCACCGCGTTTTCCACGATGTGGATGGGATCGCCATTGGCGCCCACCATGGTGGATTCGTAGCGCTCGAGCTTTTTCTCGGCCTTCAGCCGGGCAATGAAGCGCTGCCGGTCGGCGGCATGCGGATAAAGCGTTGCCAGGTTGATGCGCATGGCTGCCTGCGTTGACGAAAAGCCGAAGATCGTCGCAAAAGCCGGGTTGCAGGCCACCAGCGTGCCGTCGGCCCTGGAAATGTAGGCGCCGGAGAGGTCTTCTTCGAAAAAGGCACGGTAGCGGGCTTCGCTTTGGCGCAGCGCACTTTCCACCTGTTTGCGCTGGGAGATTTCGGCACCTAGTTTGGCATTGATCTGCTGCAGACTGTTCTCGCGGGCCTGGATCTTGCGCGCCATTTCGCCAAAGCGTCCGGCGATACCGGCCAATTCACGATAGCTGACAGGATCGACCGGCTGGCTGAAATCACCCCTGGCGATACGGTCCATGCGTTTTTGCAAGATGGCCAGCGGCTTGCGCATGAAAACACGCAGCAGGATACCGGTGGTAATCAGGATGACTGCAAAAGAACCGGCCAGAATGAGCGCCAGCACGTTTCGCAGCCAGATCAAATCCTTTGCATAATCCGCCAGTGAAACCTCCAGCGTGGCCCGGCCGACGATCTGGTCTTTGTGCCGGATGATGACGCTGCGGCGGATCATCTTGCCGTGGGGCCGCTGTTTATGAGCGGCAAACAGGGTCTTCCCGCTGGCGTCATCGATGCGGATGCTTTCCACCAGCGCGTATTTAGCGAACCCGGATCCGATCCTGGCGATCTGTTCATCGTCGAAGTCCCAGATGGGTACGGCCAGCACCTGTCCCAGGTTGGTGATGTAGTCGTCCGCCCGCACCTGGACCTGGCGCAGCATGGCCAGCGACTGGCTATGGTAGACCACCAGCAGCAGCGCACCTTCGACCAGGATGAGGATCGAAAGCAGGCTCAGCGTCAGGTTGCGCGAAATCGAACGCCACGGCGGGCGTTCGCGGCGTCCGGTTTTCATCGGCATGGATTGTCTTTCTTTGTCGCCAGATCCCATTTGGCGGCGATCCGGGCGCAGGTGCCGTCGGCCTTGACCTGGTCCAGCGCCTGCTGCCAGGCGGATACCAGGTCATCGGGCGTCTGGAGGGAGAAAGCGATGTAGTTTTCGACCTTGCGAAAGTCATAGACCGGCTCTATCTGCTGCGGATCCACACCGGCCTGGCGCGCAATGAAAGAGGCATTGAAATCCGAACTGGCCCACAGATCGATCCGGCCGTCCATCAGGTGCCTTACATTGCTGATGTTTTTGTTGGCCCGCACCAGGTTGCCGAATCCAAGGCCCTGCAGGAACTGTTCTTTGGCATCGTTGCGGTAGGTGCCGATGCGTTTGACCTTCTTGGCGGCTTCGATGGAGTCGACAACCGGCGCATGGCCGCGCCGGCCGTAAAATTTCCATTGCTGCCGGTAGAGCGGCCCGACCCATTTGAAATGTTTTTCGCGCTGGGGCAGGCGCGTGGTCGAGAAAAGGGCCGTGTTGGGCCGGGTCAGGGCCAGGTGGTATCCCCGTGCCCAGGGAACGACGAAGATGACACCCGAGTGGTTCAGGCGGCGCTGGATTTCCCGCACGATGTCCACGGCAAATCCTTTTAGTACGCCATTTTCGAGAAAGTTTCCGGGCGGAGAATTCTCGGTGTAAATGGCCAGCGGCGGAGCAGGCGGGTGGACATCGGGGGGGATGCTGTCCGCCGGCAGCCAGTGGGCGGCGATTCGGGTGAAAGTGCCGTCGGCTTTGATCCGGTCCAGCGTCCGCTGCCAGGCCGCCACCACGGACGGCGGCATGGCTTTGGAAAAGGCGATGTAAAGGTCGGCGCTGGTGACGGCAAAAACGAGCTTCAGGTCTCCGGGATCGACACCCACCTGGCGTGCGATCTGGGGCATGCCCATGTTGCGGTCCAGCCACAGGTCCACCCGTCCGGACATAAGCTTTTTCAGGTTGCTGAAAGGTGAATTGGAGCTGTCCAGGTTGGTGAAGCCGTGGGCTTTGAGAAACTGCTCCTTGGCGTCATCGCGGTAGGTTGCAATGGCACGCACGCGTTTGGCATCTTCAAGCGATCGGATGCGCAGGGCGGAATCCCTGCGCGCGTAAAACCCCCAGTGCTCGATGCACAGGGGGCCCGCCCATTTAAACAGGTGCTCCCGCTCCTTGCTGCGGATGGTGGAAAAGAGCACCACATCCGGTTTTTGCTGCAGCATCTGGTAGCCGCGTGCCCAGGGCAGCACCTGGATGGGATCGCTGCGGCCCAGACGCTTTAAAATTTCCCGCACGATTTGGGTCGAAAACCCGGTGAGTTTGCCGTTTTGCGTGAAATTGACGGGCGGATTTTCCTCGGTGATCAGGGTCAATCCGGCGGCGCTGACTGCCGGCAGCAGGGTCATGAGCAGTGCCGCGTACAAGGCGATGATCCAATTGCGTATCATGGTGTAGCCCCGTTGCTGAAGGTTCGATTGCAAATTCCGCCCCTGCAGCGGCTTTATCGCAACACCGCTTCCCGGAAGGGCAGCTGCAGCCGGCGGGCCAGGGTTTTCAGGGCGTCTTCCACGGTAGTGGCGCCGCTTTTTGCAGATACGGGCGTCTGTCTGTCGGTTACGATAAAAACTTGCACTCGGTGCGGGTCGAGCAGCTTGTGAGCCAGTTTTTGCAAGTCCGGCACGGTGGCGTGCAGAAAAGCATCCTGGATCCGCTCCAGGGTGTCCAGCGGCTCCTTGCGCAGAAAATAGCGGCCGTAGGTTTCCGTCAGGTCCAGCGGCGTGTCGACGTTGAAGACGAAACTGTTCAGCGCATCCAGGCGCTTTTGGGCAAACAGCGTTCGGGGTACATGGCGGCGCAGATCCCGCATGATGGCCAGCGTCTGAGCGATGGCCTCAGCCGTTTGGTCCGCGCGGCAGCCGATATACCCGATCAGCAGGCCGGCTTGCCAGCGGTAGGTCTGGGTGAACCAGGTGGAATACACCAGGCCCAGGTCGTCGCGCAGGCGTTTGTACAACAGGGAGTCGCTGCCGCCGAAGATGTCCATGAGCAACCTGTTCTGCCAGTATCCGGGCTGGGTGCGCCGGATGCCGGGAAGGGCCAGAAAGACCTGGGACTGTACCTGGCCGGGCTTGTCGATGAGGGTCATGACCGGCGGTGTTGCCGGCGGCAGCGGCAGGTTGCGCACCGGCGCCGGCCCGTTGGGAAGCTGTGCGAAAAAGGCCTCCAGTCCCCGGCGCACCGCCTGCTGGTTGATATCCCCGGCAACGGCTGCCACCATGTTGGCAGCCACAAAATAGGTGTGCACGAAGTGCATCAGATCCGTGCGTGTCAGGTCTGGCAGCGTCTTTAATGCGGCCAGCGGGTCGCGGCCGTAAAGATGTCCCTTGAAATGCCAGATCATCAGTTCGCGGTGGGCGACGGTCTGCGCGTTGCCTCCCTGGCGCTGCAGCGCCGTGATTTCCTGCCGGCGTGCAACCGCCAGCACGTCGGGATCGAAGGCCGGCTGGCGGATCAGTTCCGCGAGCAGCGCAAGCCCCTTGCGCCAGTCGTCTTTCAAGACGGATAGTTTCAGCTCCGTTTCTTCCCGGCGCACATCCAGCGACAACCGGATGGCGTTTTGGTCCAGCAACAGGGCGAATTCCTTTGGTCCGTGGCTACGCGTACCGCCGCGGATCAGGCACCGGTTGAGCAGGGCGGCCAGACCGGCCTTGGCTGCCGGCACATCGACGCGGCCGGCCCTGATCAGCAGTGTCAGGTCGACCAGCGGCAGTTCGCGGTCCGGCAGGTAGAATACCCTGGCGCCGGCGTTCTGCCAGGTGCGTGCCGCCGGGTAGACAACCTTCTTCGGCCGGCGCACGAATGACAGGGGATGTCGCCATCCTTCGGGCGTTGGATAGATGGAATGGTTGGCAAAGGATGCCGGCGGCTTTAAGCGCGCGGCAGCCGCTGAACCAAGGTTGCGGACCTCGGCATAGGGATGCGGTGCTGACGCACGGGTGCCACCGGGGATGACGTAAACACGGGTCTGGTTCTCTGGCGTCAGGTATTTGATGGCGGCCTGGCGCACCTGCTGCGCGGTGACTTTCCGGATACGTTCGAGGTAGCCTTCCAGGTAGCGCCAGCCGATCTGTACTTCCAGCGTGGCCAGGGTGGAGGCCAGCGATTCGTTGCTGCGCAGCCGGTCCAGGAAGTCGCGCCGGTTGAGCTTCTTGATGCGCGCGAGTTCCGCCGCCGACACGGTTTCGGTCCGCAGCCGGTTGATTTCCGCCGTCAGCATATCAGCCAGCTTGCGGCAGGCTTCGAGTGAGGAGGCCGTCTTTTGCCTTTTCGAACCGCCGGCAGCGGACTTCTGGGCGGCATGCCCGATGGGCGTGCCGCCCAGGATGAACAGTCCGCTGTAGCGGTTGTCGGGATTGGCCGCCCAGGCCCGCGCAGCCAGGCCCTTTTCAACGATATGCTGGGCAAGACGGGCACTGCGGCCGCTGTCCAGCAGCATGGTCAGCACGTCGAGGGCATAGAAGTCATCGCTGCCCATGGGCGCACCGTGGTAGGCGATACGCACCAGGGGTGTGCGGGCACCTTTCAAGTAGTGGATCTGCCGGCGCGGCCCCTGTTGCCGCGGTTCGGCCGTAACACGTTCCGGTGCCCGCCGGCCGGCGGGGTAGCGGGCGAAATAGATCCGTGCCAGCTTGCGGACTTCCTGAAAGCGGATGTCGCCCACCAGCACGCACACGGCGTTGGACGGGTTGTAGTGGGTATGGTGAAAGCCGCGCGCATCGGTGGCGCTGAAGTGCGCCATGTCCGCCGGCCAGCCGATGGTCGGGTTGTGGTAGGGATGGGCGCTGTAGGCCGTGGCGTTCAAATCCAGCCAGGCGGCGCCGGCAGGGTTGTTCACGTAGCGAAAAGCCCACTCGCGCTGAACCACCTCGCGCTCGACGTAAAACTCGCGCCAGGAGGGTTCGAAAATCTGTTCGCTGATGATCGAAAACCACTGTTCGAGCATGTCTGAGGGCACCGAGGCCACGTACTGGGTCTGGTCCTTGGTGGTGAAGGCGTTGATGCCCACGGCACCGTTTTTGCCCAGCTGCGATGAAAAGGCCTGCGGCACGTAAATCGTCTGCACCTGGCGGCGCAGGTCGGCCATTTCAGCGCGCTTGGCTTTGATCAGGCGTCGGTCCGGGCGGCGTTTGTTCTCTTCGTCCAGGATCACCTGGTAGGCCGCCTCGATCTTTTGCTGCAACACCTGGTCCCGGCGATAATCGAGGGTGCCGAAATTCTTGGTACCCTTGAACATCATGTGCTCCAGCATGTGGGCAATGCCGGTGCTGCCAGCGCTTTCCAGGGCCGATCCGGCACGGATGGCCAGCCGGCAGGCGACCTGCGGGCTGGCATGCCGTTCCACCACCAGAAACTGCATGCCGTTTTGCAGGCTGAAAGTCTCGACCTGCACATGGATGGCCGGCACATCGGTGGCGGCCTGCAAGCTGCCGGTGGAGATTGTACCGAGCAAAAGAGCGACTATTACACGGATTGCCATGCGCATGTGCTGCTTTCCTTTTGGGTCCGGTAGGGAGCCGTTTGCAACAGGTGGATAGTGCACAGAGTGATTATTGTGGAAAAATGTCCAGCATCCAATAGTAAGTTCTGGTACATTTCCGAGAGACAGATGTAGGGGAGGCGCGTGAGCCCGCAGGGTATCGCTCGCGGTGCCTGCCCAACTCTGTATCTCGGGCCGATATTGAACATTTTAACATCAAGCAGTTTTCCATTAACAATATTTGTTGAAGGTGAAGCTCCCCCTTTTTGAAGCCATCCTGTATTATCAAAAAATTCCGGTAAAGCCGCGCCAAGCGCGTTTCGGCTTCGCTCGCGGGTCCATCCTTCGGCGTCATCCGGTCGTCCGTCTGAATTTCAAGAACGTTGTCGCTGCGCTCCTCAAACAGCTTGAAATTCTTAACGCCGACCGACCCGCTGGCTTTTCTCCCCGGATGCACCATGTCGCTTCACCGAAATCCGCTTGACGCGCTTTGGCAACCCGCTGCCGGAGGTTTTTGAGATGATACGTCCAATACGGACAAGACGTCGGCAACAGGGTGTTTTCAAGCCAGCCCGAGGGATTGAGCCTGTTCCCACAACCGGCGGGCCAGGCGCACGGTGGCGTTGTCGATCATGCGGCCGTCGATGGCCGCCGCTCCCAGTCCGGCTTTTTCCGCGCTTTCATAGGCATCCAGGATGCGGCGTGCGCGGGCGATCTCCTCCGGCGACGGTGAAAACACGGCGTTGATGGTATCGGTTTGGTCGGGGTGGATGGCCCATTTGCCGTCACATCCCAGCGCGCAGGCGATGGCGGCCGCATGTCTGAGGCCTTCCGGATCCTTGAAGTTTCCGTAAGGAGCGTCGATGGCTGCTAGGCCCCGGGCTTTGGCCGTCATCACCAGGCGGCTCAGCGCAAAATTCCAGCGATGGCCGGGATAGATTGCGGTTTCATTTTCTCCATGGCCGGAGAGGGACACCAGACGTGCGCCGATGGATGCCGAGTAGTCGGCAATGCCGAACACCAGGCTTTCGACACGCCTGCTGGCGTCGGCGATCTCTGCGATGGCCTGCATTCCCGCCGCTGATTCGATGGAGGCCTCGATGCCGATGGGTGCATGCAGGCGACGTTCCATTTCGATTCCGTCCAGCAGGCGACTGGCAAAGTGGATATCCCCCGGATGATCCACTTTGGGCAGCACGACGGCGTGCAGTGCCTGGCCGGCCTGCAGCACCACATCCAGCAGGTCCCGGAAACCGAAAGCCGTGTCAACGCCGTTTATCCGCACGGTGCATATCTTGCCCCGCCATTCCAGGTTCCTCAACGATTCGATGACGGCCCGGCGGGCGTCTGCCTTGGATGCCAGGGGAACACTGTCTTCCAGGTCCAGCATGACCACATCGGCCGTGCTGCGGCTGGCCTTTTGGTGCATCCTGCTGCGGTGTCCGGGAACGGACAGGATCGAGCGTCGGGGTCGAGTCATTGCCGTTTCCTCAGGTATGGGTCGCAAGGCCCGGAAATAAAGTTTGCGAAGCGCTGCAGCCCGGCCAACAAGCCCGCAGGGTTCGGCGGCTTCTTTTCCCATAGCCTTTCTGCGGCGCTGCGAAAATCTTCACCAAGATGTCATTCGTAAATGACGGGACCGGGGTTGTCAAGAAATTTGCCCGTCCTGCAGATGGCCCTTGATTCCTGCTGGGATGCAGTTGTAAAAGACAGGCGGCAAATAGAGGCTTTAAACTGTCGGGCGGAAACTAGGGAGGATTTTTATGAAAGTGCAGCTGACCATTTTGTGCGAGAACTCGGTGGGCATACCTTTCGATGTTATCGGAGAGCATGGGTTTGCCTGTTTTGTGGAAACCGATTCCGGCCGGTACCTGTTTGATACCGGTCAGGGATTTGCCGTTGTGCCCAATGCACTGGCCCTGAAAAAGGACCTGCGCGCCATCCAGGCCATCATGATCAGCCACGGGCATTACGATCATACCGGTGGCCTGCCGGCTGTACTGAAGCTCAGGGGACCCGTTGATGTTTACGGGCACCCGGAAATGTTTGGCGAGCGGGTCTGGACCAAAGACGGGGTGACGCGGTCCATCGGCATTCCCTATAACCGCAGCTACCTGGAGTCTCTGGGCGCCAGGTTCCAGCTGGGGACGGATCTGGTTGAGGTCGGCCGCGGCGTTTACCTGACGGGCGAGATTCCGCGCAAATCGACTTTTGAAAAGGGTGATGGCAACATGACGCGCATCCAGGCGGACGGATGCGAGATCCACCCGGATCCGCTGAACGACGACTTGTCCATGATCATTGACTCGGACAAGGGGCTGATCGTGGTGCTGGGTTGTGCCCATGCCGGCATGATCAATATCCTCAATTACGCCATCGAAAAGCTGGGTCGGGACCGTATTTTCGCGGTCATCGGCGGGACCCACCTGGGTTTTTCCAGCGAGGCGCAGTTCGATGAAACCCTGAAAGTCATCGACCGCTATGCCATTGAACGCATCGGCGTATCCCACTGTACCGGGCTGGTCAAGGCGTCACGGTTACACGCCAGCCTCGGCGAAAGGTTTTTTTTCGGCAGTGTGGGGGCTGTTCTGGAGGCATAGCGGACCGGCGGGGAAGAAAGATCGGGCGGGCCAGATCCGGTTTCAGGCGAGGGGGGCGTGAAACGCCCCCCTCATGATCGTACCTTGAAATCGGAGCAGCACCTGGGGTCATTCGGACCCGGCGTCAGATGGCGCCGGCGGCGGGCCGGCCGGCGAGGCGACCGGTGCGCCGGCAATTTTTTCTTCATAGACCGAAAGCAGCAGGATCATGGCGAAGGGCTGGGTGAACAGCCAGCCGATGAACACCGAGCTGCCGACGGCCGAGACGGCCATCAACAGAATCACCAGTACGATGTGGTCTTTCAGATCGTCTTTCCGGCGTACAATTTCAAAGCTTGTCCTGACGGCTTCGATTACGCCGTAGCGCTTGTCGACCATCAGCGGCAGCATGTACAGGCATGCCCAGGCGATGGCGAGACCGAAGATGAAACCCGGCAGCACCAGCAGCGCAAAACCGATGGCCAGGACAATGGCCACGGCAAGGCTGAAGCCCAGAAGCGGCAAAAAAAGGCGCATTTCCGAAAAGACATCTTTCGGCTGGGGTTCCCTTCCGGTGCGGATCATCAGCAGGACTGACCGCGTGTAGCCCGCCAGTGCCACCATGCTGAGAATGCCCAGGGTTACGATGCTGACAGCCACCATGACCAGGGTCGTGAGAATCAGCGGCACGATGTTGTCCAGCGTCAGGTGCCAGGCCCTTTCCAGGTGATGCTTGAAATCCATAAGCCCTCCTTTTGGCATTGCGCTGCTTTTAAAGCACATGCGCATGGCGTATCTAGTTTGAATCAAATAACAAGCTTGTCATATCCCCCTGAATCACTTTAATCCGCTCGCTGCCGTTGCCAAATCCGTCATATCCGTTGCCGCCGCCCTTGTTATGCGGCAAGTGACCGCGGATGATTGTACCCGGCTCAGCCCAGCACGCGCACGGCGGCCTCGGCCAGTGCGATCAGGGGCGCGGGGAAGATGCCGGCCGCCACCGTGAAGGTCACCAGCACGCCGGCCAGCAGGCGGTCGCGCAGGGCGAGGTTCAGCGCGGGAAGTGCTCGTGGCGGCTTTCGCAGGTAGGCGGCGTGGATAACCCGCAGATAGTAGTACAGCGAGATGACCACATTGAACATGGCAATCAGCACCAGCACGAAATAGCCCCGCTGCACGGCGGCCGTAAAGAGCAGCAGCTTGCCGGTGAATCCGATGGTCGGCGGGATGCCCGCCAGGGCAAAAAGCGCCATCATCAGGAGCAGCGCCAGAATGGGGCTGCTGCTATGCAGCCCGGCCAGATCGTCGATGGCCACGTTGCGGCCGCCTGCGGCGACTTTGACCAGCACGAAGAAACAGCTGAATTTGAGCAAAAGGACGACCAGGGCGTAAAAGGTCGTGCTGGCATAGCCGGCCGGCGTCATGCTCAGGATGCCGATGAGCACGTAGCCGCCCTGGGCGATACTCGAGTAGGCCAGCATGCGTTTCAAATCTTGCTGCACGATGGCCGTCAAATTGCCCGCGGTCATGGTGATGACGGCAATCACCGCCAGCGCCCGGGCCAGGAGAACGTTCTGGCCGCCCAGCGCCACGAGGCGGATCAGAACGGCGATGGCCGCCACCTTGGATGCCGTGGCAATATAGGCGGCGACGGGATTGGCGGCACCTTCGTAAACGTCCGGTGCCCAGAAATGAAACGGGAAAAGCGCCAGCTTGAAAAAGATGCCGCCCAGCGTCAGGGTCAGGCCGGTGATCACCTCCGGCCGGCCCATGGCCGCCGGCAGCAGCGTCATCAGGGTTGCCGCATCGAGGGTGCCACAGGATCCATAGAGCAGGGCCAGCCCGAAGAGCATCACTGCCGACGCCGAAGCGCCGATCAGGAAATAACGCACGGCGGTCCGTACGCCCCCTGTCCGCGGCTGACGGAATGAGACCAGCACGTACAGTGAGTAGCTGGAAAGCTCCAGCGCCACGTAAAGCGTCAGCAGATTGACCGCCGAAACCATCATCATCATCGCCAGCGTGCAGACGGTCAGCAGCAGGTAAGTTTCCGCATGCCGCCTGGGGGCGATACCGCGCAAATGTTCACACAGATAGATCGCCAGCAAAAGGCCCAGTGCGAGCATAATCTTGAAGATCTGGGAGAACAGGTCCACATGGTAAGTGTCTGCGAAAAGATCGCCCGTCAGGTGCAAGCCGGCGATGCTGATGCCCAGACCCACGGCCGCCAGCGCCATGGCGGTCACGTAGTCCCGCCGCGGATTGGCCGGCAGCAGACTGAACACCAGAAAAACACCACCCAGCACGAAGCAGGTGTAAAGCTCGGGGCCGAAAGCCGTCCAGCCTACCATGGCAGCCCTCCCATCAGCGGCAGGGACGCCGTTTGAATCATGGTGTACATCAGGGAGGGAAAAAATCCGAAAGTAATGATCACGGTCGCCAGGATGATGCGCGGAATTCCCAGCTTAAAGGACACATCCGGCAGCTGGGCATAGCGGGACCGCGGCGGACCGTAGCAGGTGCGCTGCACCACCCGCAGCATGAACAGGGCGCTGACCACCAGTGCGCAGACGGCCAGCGTACCGTAAAGCGGATAGACTTTAAATGCCGCGATAAAAACCATGAGCTCGGCCCAGAAGCTGGCCAGGCAGGGCACGCCGATGCCTGCCAGCGCGGCCAGGATCATGAAGCTTGCCGCACGGGGCATGCTGTGGCTCAGGCCCCCCAGCTCGGCGATGGCTTTGGTGTGGGTGCGGTCGTAAATGTAGCCCACCGAGGAAAAGAAGAGCGCGGTCATGACGCCATGGGCGAACATCTGGAAAACCGCTCCGTTGAGGCCGTCTATGGTGAGCGTGGAGAGCCCCAGGCCGACGATGCCCATGTGCGATACGCTGGAGTAGCCGATGACGTACTTCAGATCGGTCTGTGCGAGCCCCACGAAGACGCCGTAGACGATGCCCACCGTGGCCAGCAGGGCCATCAGCGGCGCCCAGTACTGCCAGCCCAGCGGGCAGAGGTAGATGCCCACGCGCAGGATACCGAAAGCGCCGATTTTCATCAGCACGCCGGCATGGATCATGCTCACGGCGGTGGGCGCGGCCACGTGGCCCACCGGCGACCAGGTGTGCAGGGGCCAGACACCGGCCAGGATGCCGAAACCGATGAAGAAAAGCAAAAAGGCCAGCTTCTGCTGAAAGGGCGTGAAGGTGCCCGGCTGCATGAGGGCCAGCATGTCGAAGGTGGAAAGGCCCGATTTGACCACCAGATAGATGATGCCCGGCAAAATCAGGGCACTGCCGGCCAGCAGGTAGAGGGTCAGCTTCATGGCCGCGTATTCCTTGCGTGTGCTGCCCCAGACGGCGATCAGCAGGTACATGGGAAACAGCGAAACGTCGAACCAGACGAACAGGAAAAAGAGATCCTGGGCCATGAAAAGCCCGAACACGCCGGCTACCAGCAGAAAGACCAGTGCGAAAAATTCCTTGACGCGCGTTTCCAGTTCCCACATGGTCAAAACGGCGGTGAAAAAGACAATGCCCGTCAGCAGCAGCATGGGCAGACTGAACCCGTCGGCGGCGTTGAAATAGCTGATGCCCAGCGACGGCACCCAGGCGATGCGCTCGGCAAACTGCAGCCCACCGGCGCTTTTATCGTAAGCCAGAAAAAGATAAATGCTGATGACCAGCGTAATTCCCGAGCACACCGCGCTGACCATCTTGATCCGGCGGTGCTGTGCGGCGGGCATAAAGAGGATGGTGACAAGGCCGATCACGCAGCTCAGCAAAATGGCCGAAAGGAAAGGAAAACCGGCATAGGCAATGGGCATAAAAGACAAACCTCTACGCGAACAGGAAGTACAGTGAAAGCAGCGCCATCACAACGAATATGAGCATCATTCTGGCCTGCAGGGCGGCATCGTGCAGCAGCGACAGGCGTCGGCTGGCGGCCACCGTGCTGCGGCCCAGCGCATCCAGGCCGCCGTCGATCACCCGGCGGTCGTTGCGTGTGCACAGCGCCGAGATGCCGCCGTAAATGATGCGTTCCAGGAATCTGCGGTAAAAATGGTCCAGGTACCAGCGCTCGGCAAAGAGCCTGTGTACGCGGGGCATGCGCTCCACAAAACCGATCTGTGCCGCCCGCCGCCGGCCGAATTCCACCCAGGCCAGCAGGATTCCGGCAAGCGCCAGGCCCAGGGCCGTGTAAGGCAGCCAAGCGGCGGGGTGCGCTTCGGCGGTGTGCACGACGCTTGCCGCCGTGCGCATCAGAAAAGCCTCCAGGCCCGCCTGCCCCCAGCCGAGCACCAGCGTAACCGTGGCCAGCACGATCAAAGGGACGGCCATCTGCCGGTAGGCGCGCCGGTGGCCGTCGTTGCCTGCGTGGGCAGCGTGGGCGTTTTGCGGCGGCCGGTCGGTATCGTCGCGGCGCGGGAACAGGATGACAAAGATCAGGCGAAAGGCATAGTAGGCCGTCAGAAAGGCGCCCAGCAGGCCGGCGGCCAGCCACAGCGGGTTGGCCATTTGCGCCAGCTGACCCATGATGGCCTCTTTGCTGAAGAACCCGGAAAAGGGCGGGAGGCCGGCCAGGGCGGCGGCGGCGATGGCCATGCAAGCCATGGGGACTTTCAGCCTGCGGCCACCGGCACGTCCGATGGCAAACATGTCGTTGGTTTCGAAAATATGGATAAAAACACCCGAGCAAAGGAAAAGCAGGGCCTTGAACCCGGCATGCGTGGTCAAATGAAAGATGCCGGCGGCGTATCCGCCGGCGGAAAGCCCCATGATCATGAAACCCAGCTGGCTGATGGTCGAATAGGCCCAGACCTGTTTGATGTCCCGGCTGACCATGGCCATGGTGGCCGCCAGCAGCATGCTGGTCGTGCCGGTGAACAGGAAAAAGGTCATGGCACCCGACGATTGGCTGAAAAAGGGAAAGAGGCGCCCGAACAGGAAAACACCGGCCGCGACCATGGTGGCCGAGTGCAGCAAGGCGCTGACCGGCGTGGGGCCTTCCATGGCGTCCGGCAGCCAGGTGAGCAGCGGAAACTGGGCGCTCTTGCCGATGATTCCGCCGAAAATCAGCACGGCCGCAAGGGTGATCGTGGCCGGTGGTATGTTCAGCGGCATCCGGCCGGCGTTCATCTCCAGGATGTCCAGGTTGCCCAGGTTGAACAGCACCAGCAAAAGCCCCAGAAAAAAGGCCACGTCGCCCAGACGGGTCATGACGAAAGCCTTTTTGCCGGCGGTGCTGGCGGAAAATTTTTGGTACCAGAAACCGATCAGCAAGTAGGAGGAGAGCCCCACCAGCTCCCAGAAAATATACAGCTGCAGCAGGTTGGGCGAAATGACCAGGCACAGCATGGCCCAGGCGAACAGCGACATGAAACCGTAATAACGGGAAAAGCCGGGATCGTGGGCCATGTAGCCCAGCGAGTAGACCTGCACTAAAAAGCTGATAGCCGCCACGATGGTCAGCATCAGCAGGCTGATGGGGTCCAGCAGGAAACCGACGCTGACAGTGATCCGTCCGGAAACCATCCATGTCGCCGTATGCCGGATGGGTGTATTCAGATGCCAGTGGTCGATGAGCAGGAACAGGGCGCACAGCAGCGAGACGCTGACGGCGCCGATGGAGATTCGGGCGCACAGGCGCCGGCGGTGCCGGAAAACCAGCATGATCATCCCGAAGGACAGCAGGGGCAGCAGCACGGCCAGCAGGGCGGCGGTCAGCGTCAGTGTATCCGGAGGCACGGGTATGGTCATAGCGGCTCCGCGGTATCGAGGTCTTGCAGCCGTTCCGGGTCCAGGGATTCCGTGCGGCGGTAGGCCCAGACGATCAGCGCCAGGCCGATGGAGACTTCGGCCGCGGCTATTGCCAGTACGAAGATCACCACGGTCTGGCCCTCGATCTGTTGCCAGCGCAGGGCCGCGCCCACGAAGGCGATGGCACCGGCGTTGAGCATGACCTCCAGGCCCAGCAGGATCATGATCAGGTTGCGCCGGCCGACGGCGCACAGCATGCCGACCACAAACAACAGCGCCGAAAGCAGCAGTACGTGGCTGTATGGCACAATCATTTCTCCTCCTCGATCCCGGCGGCGGTTCGACGGGCGGCGGTATGGCCCAGGTGCAGCACGCCGATCAGTGCGATGAGCAGCAGCAAGGATGCGATTTCGATGCCCAGCCAGTGCCCCTGAAAGAGGTAGCGGCCGAAAGCCGCCGGCGAAGCCACGGCCGGCGTAAGCGGCGTTTGGCCGCGGGGCCCCGTTGCAAAGACCAGCAGGATCACGGCCAGCAGGTAAATCAGACCCAAGGTGGCGGTCCACAGCTTCCGCCCGCGTGCGGCCGGCCGGTTTGACGCGGGTTTTTCTTTGAGCATCATGATGACGAACAGAAACAGCACCATGATGGCGCCCACGTACACGATGATCTCCAGCATGGCCAGCAGCGGCGCACCCAGCAGGTAAAAGAGCAGGGCGCTGGCAAAGAAGGAGGCCACCAGGAAAATGGCGGCGTGCACCAGGTTCCGGCGCGTTACGGCAATGGCCGTCGACACCAGGATCACGGCGGCAAGCAGGTAAAATAAAAGCGCGTAAATCGTCATCGTTGTCTGCCGACGGAACACCGGCGGGCGGCATCCGTTGGTATCCTTTCGGACAGGCGTTGTTTGCCCCTGTCAGGGCAGATTGGTGGTCGGATCCACCGGTTGGTCCTCATCGAAATGCGCCCCCTTGCCGGCGCCGTCGGTGGCGATGCCGGCGTGGCGGTAAAAATTGTATTCGCGGTCCTTGCCGCCGTGGTCCACCAGCAGGTCCTGCTTTTCAAACACCAGGGTCAGGATGTCCCGGCGGCAGTTTTCAAAATCCGGCGTCAGTTGGATGGCCGACGTCGGGCAGGCCTCTTCACACAGGCCGCAGTATATGCAGCGGCCGAAGTTGATGCGGAACCAGACGGCGTAGCGGCGGCCGTCTTCACGCTGGGCCGACTGCATGGAGATGCAGCTGACCGGGCATACCGCCGAGCACAGGTAGCAGGCCACGCAGCGCTCATCGCCTTCCGGGTCACGTGTCAACACGATGCGCGCCCGCGAGCGCGGCGGCAGTTGGCGTTTCTCCTCCGGGTACTGTTCGGTAATCGGTTTTCGCAAAAGGTGTTTGGCCGTGGTGGCAAAGCCGCAGCCAAAGGCCTTCAGGGTTTCGGCCAGCGAAACCTCGGAGCTTTGCGCGGGTTTCGTCCGGTTTTTTCGGTTTTCAGATGGCATTTTCCCCCCTGGCGCCGCCGTCAGATCAGGATGACGAATCCCGTAATAACGATGTTGACCAGTGCCGCCGGCACCAGCACTTTCCAGCACATGGCCATCAACTGGTCGTAGCGCAGCCGCGGCAGCGTGCCGCGCACCCAGATCATGATCAGGGCCACGATGGTGATCTTGACAAACAGCCACGCAGGGCCCGGCAGCCAGGGGCCGCGCCAGCCGCCCAGAAAAAAGACGGACACCAGTGCGCCCAGCACCTGTACGTGGACGTACTCGCCCAGGAAAAACAGCCCGAAGCGCATGCCGCTGTACTCGGTGTGAAAACCGGCGCCCAGCTCGTTTTCGGCTTCGGGCAGGTCGAACGGAATGCGCTTGCTCTCGGCCATGGCGCTGATGACGAAGATGGCGAAGGCCAGCGGCTGCACCAGAATAAAAGGGTATGCGGCCTGGGCATTGACGATGTCCACCAGAGAAAACGAATGCGCCAGCATGACCACCGGCACCAGTGAGAGCCCCAGGGGCAGCTCGTAGCTGACCATCTGGGCCGCACCGCGGATGCCGCCGATCAGGGCGAACTTGGAGTTGGAAGCCCAGCCGCCCAGGGCCACGCCGTAGACGCCCAGCGAAGAGAGCGCAAACACCATCAAGAGCGCCACGTTGATGTCCGAGATGACCATCGGAATGGACCGCCCGAACAGCACCAGATCGCGCCCCACGGGTACGACGGCGAACATCAAAAGGGCGGTGAGCGCCACCACGGCCGGTGCCAGCAGAAAGATCGGACGGTCGGCGGCGGCCGGGACGATGTCCTCCTTGGTGAGCAGCTTGATGGCATCCGCGATGGGCTGCAGCAGCCCGAATTTTCCCGCCCGGTTGGGTCCCAGGCGCACCTGCAGCCGGGCCAGCAGCTTGCGCTCCACCCAGACCAGGTAAGAGGCCAGCAGCAGCAGGATGCCCAGCACCAACCCCGACTTGATGAGCAGCACGATGAATCCGGCGATCCAGTTTATCATCAGCGCTCCCGCTCTTTTTCAATCTTGTGGATCTGTTTGGCCTCGATGCGCACCCAACCGGCACCGGCCGCCGGCCAGTTGAGTTCGCGGTGCCTGTCGACGATGACGACACCGGCCGCCACGGTGTTGCGCACGTCCGCGGTCCCTTCGATCACGCCGCCGGCGCAGGTCAGCGCCACCCGGTCGCCGGCAGCGATGCCCAGGCGGGCGGCGTCATCGCTGTGTACCAGAATTCGGGGCGCCTTTTCAAGGGGCCGCAGGCAGTCGGCGCGCTGGGAGAGCGCTTCGCTGCCGAAGGTGCGTTCGCGGACGACCAGTTCGAAGGTTTTTCCGGCCGCCGGCGGTTCCTCTGGCGGCCAATCTGCAGATGGTGCGGCTTCTGACGAAAGGTCGAGCAGTTGCCCTTCGTCAGGCCATTTCCGGCTGGCGAAAGGCGCCAGCACGGGGTGCAGATCGGCCAGGGCCGCCGGCGGGTCCGCTGTTTCAGTTCCCGCCAGCCGGTCAAGCGCCTGTACAGCGGAAAGGGCTTCGGCCCCCGGAATGCTGCGCTCGAAAGTGCGCGGGGGGTGGTCGCCGCCGCCGGTTTGCGCAACGGGTGTGCCACCGACGTGCACCGGAGCCGCCCGCTGGGCGCAGCCGGTCTGGTTGATGAAAATGCCGCCTTCTTCGAACACGCTGCGGGTAGGGACCAGAATGTCTGCAGCGCGTGCGGCAGCCGTGTTCAGGTAATCGCAGACCACCAGCAGGTCCAGGGACTTCAGCGCAGGGGCCAAACCTTCGCCGGCTGCCGGCAAATCGCTTTCGACGGCCAGCACGGCTTTGACATGGCCGTCGGCGATGCCGGCCTGCAGCGTGTTGAAAGCGCCATTTTCGTCGGAAAGCAGGGCCGCAGCGAAAGCGTTGGCGCCGGGCAGCACAAAAAACAGCCCGGCGGGCTTGTCCGCGCTTTTGAGCATGCGGGCCGTGTCCGCCGCCCGGGCGACCGTGCGGGAATTGACGATCTGTGTGCCGCACACGATCACCGGCCGGCGGCAGGTGCGCGCTGTTGCTCCCATTGCCGCCAGGCGCGCTTGGACGGCCGGTGGCATGTTCGGGTCCGGGGGGTGGGCGTCGCCGCCCGACGCCCGCACCCCGGCCTGCGGCGGTCCGGCTGCGGCGCGGGCAAAGATTCGTATGGCGTCGGCAAGGAACGGCGGTGCCAGCGCCAGGTGCTCGAATGCAAACGGGAGAGCGACCGGCCGGGGGTCACAGACGGCGATGGTCGCGCCTTGACGCTGTGCCTGGCGCAGTGCCAGCGCCAGCATGGGCGCTTCGTTGACGGGGTCGGCGCCCACGACCAGGATGAAATCAGCGTCTTCCAGTTCTTTCATCGAGAGGCGCAGTTCCGGCGCCAGGCACGCGGCGGCGGTCTGTACGGCCCGGGCGGTCTGTGCATCCGGCCAGAGAAAAGGGCCCCGCCAGCTGCGGCGTTCGCACAGGCGCTTTAAAGCGCCCAGGGTTTCGAGGCTGCTGCGCGCCGATCCGATGCACGCCACGGCATCGGGACCGTGTGTCCGGCTGACCGTTGTCAGGCGCTCGAGGGCGGCGTCGAGGGCCGTTGACACCGGTTGGGTTTCACCGTCGATGCGGCCCTGCCGCGGCCGCTCGGGGGCGTTGGCATAGGCGAACCCGTAGCGGCCGCGGTCGCAGATGAAATGCCCGTTGACCGTCGGGCTGAAGCGCGCCTCGATGCGCACGATCTCGCGGTAGCGCGCCGAAACGGTCGTGTGGCATCCCAGCGAGCAGTGAATGCAGATCGAAGGGCTGCGCTGAAAATCCCAGCGGCGGCCCTTATACCGCGACGGCTTGTCCGTAAAGACGCCCGTGGGACAGATGTCGATGAGGTTGCCGGCAAAGGGGCTCTCCAGCGTGCCCTCGCGAAAGCGGCCGAAATAGACCCGCGCGGCAATTCCCGTCACGCCCAGATCGGGATAGCCGGCGAATTCGCGGTAAAAGCGCACGCAGCGGTAGCACTGGATGCAGCGGTTCATCTCATGCTGGATCAGCGGTCCCAGCTGCTGGTCACGGTGGGTGCGCTTTTTGCCGGGGAAACGGCGCCGGCCGTGGCCGCCGGAGACCGTCAGATCCTGCAGCAGGCAGTGGCCGCCTTCGTCGCAGACCGGGCAGTCATGGGGATGGTTGGCCATCAGCCACTCGATCACCTGGCGGCGGAAGGCAACGGCCGCTGGATCGCCGGTGGCCACGACCATGCCGTCTTCGACGTCGAGCATGCAGCTCATCTGGATGCCGGTGCGCGGCCCCTTCAGCACGCTGACGGCGCACACCCGGCAGGCGCCCACCGATCCTAAAGCCGGGTGATAGCAAAAGCGCGGGATCATGATCCCCAGCTTCTCGGCCGCCGCAATGACCTTGGTGCCGGCGGGCACTGCAACGGGCTGATTGTCGATGGTCAGTTTAAGCACGGGTTTTGGGTCTTCTCTTCTGTCTGCAAAACCGTATTTCAGGATCTCAGCGTTTTGTCGGCCGCAGGCCTCGTGTGTTTAACCAAAAGATGAGCATGTTTATGTTAACGCACTGAACGGACACGCTTTGCGTTTGATATGATCTTGTATCTCGTCTTCAAACTCATCCAGCAGGCTTGCCAAAGGCGCCGCCGCACCCGGGGCGAAGGCGCAGTATGCGTGCCACAGGTGCCGGCTCATTTCCTGCAACATGGGAACGTATTCGGGTTTTCCGCGGCCCGATTCGATCTCGTACAGCAGCTCCCGGATAAAAGGCAACCCTTCACGGCAGGGGGTGCACCAGCCGCAGGATTCGCGCGCGAAAAATTCCATCAGGTTCAGCGTCACACCCACCAGGCAGGTCTTGTGGTCGAAAACCATGATGGCCCCGGTCCCCAGGCGGTTGCCGGCTTTTTTCAGTGCTTCGAAATCCATGGGGATGTGGTAATGCCGGGCGGGCAGAAACCCGGTGGAAGCCCCGCCGGGCAGGCAGGCCTTGAACTCGGATCCCGGTATCATGCCGCCGGCGTGATCCTCGATGATTTCGCTCAAGGGCACGCCCATGGGCAGTTCGTAGCAGCCCGGCTGCTGGACACGGCCGCTTATTCCAAAAATCTTGGTGCCGGCACCGCTGGGGGTCAGAGACAGGTTTTTAAACCAGTCGGCGCCCTTGGCGACGATGTGCGGCATGCAGCACAGGGTCTCGACGTTCTGCAGCACGGTGGGCTTTTGCCAGAGTCCCTTTTCGGTGGGGTATGGCGGCGGCTGCAGGGGATTGGGGCGTTTGCCCTGCAGGGCGTTGATCTGGGCGGTTACCTCGCCGCAGATATAACGGCCGCCGCTGCGGTGCACCACGATGCGATAGTCAAACCCGCTGCCCAGGATGTCTTTCCCCAGATAGCCGGCTTTTTCGGCGACCCTTACCTCCCTTTCCAGAATGGCGGCGGCGCCCTCGTATTCCGGACGGATGAAGATGATGCCCGTTTCGGCGTGCACCGCGAAGCCGGCCAGGATGAGCCCCTCGATGAGCTGGTGCGGATCGGCGAAGATCAGCACGCGGTCCTTGAAGGTGCCCGGCTCCATTTCGTCGGCGTTGCAGACCACGTATCGCGGGTAAGGCGCGTCTTCCGCCACCGTGGAGAGCTTGACGCCGGCAGGAAAGGCTGCTCCGCCGCGGCCCAGCAGCGCTGCGTCCAGAAGCACCTGGCGCACCCTGGCGGCGGCATTTTGCTGCAGCACGTCGGCAAGCGCACGGTAGCCGCCGCCGGCACGGTAGGTTTTGATCGTGGCAGTGCGGTCAGGTTGGCGGTTTTGAAAAAGCACCTGTGGATACAACGCTCAGCCCTCCTGTCTCAGTCCGGTAAGAATCCGGTCGATTTTATTTTCGGTAAGAGGGCCGTAGGCTTTCCTGTTGATCAGCATGGCCGGTGCGCGGTCGCAGTAGCCGATGCAGCACACCGGCAGCAGCGTGAACAGGCCGTCGGCGGTGGTTTCGCCGGGCGCGATGCCCAGTTTTTCGCAAAGCACCTCCAGCAGCGGCCGTTCGCTTTCCATCCAGCAGATCACGCTGTCGCAGACGTGGATGACGTATTTCCCCACCGGCCGGCGGTAGATGAAGGTGTAAAAAGTCGCCACCTCTTCGATTTCCATGGGCGTCATGCCCAGCAGGTCGGCGGCCTCGAAAACGGCTTCATCCGTCACGTGGCCGTAGTGTGCCTGCAGGGCCATTAGCACGTCCACCACCAGTTCACGCGCATGTTCGGCGGCGGCGATTTCCTTTTGCAGTGCTTTTTTCCGGGTTTTTGGCAGCATGGGATTCAGCGATCGATGTCCGGTAAAATATAGTCCACGGAACCGATGATGGCGATCAGGTCCGAGATCGACCAGCCTGTGGCCATCATGGGCAGCACCTGCACGTTGGCAAAACCCGGCGACCGGATGCGCATGCGGTAGGCGCAGCCCAGGCCGTCGCTGACCACGTAGTAGCCCTGCTCGCCGCGCGGGATTTCACAGGCCGCATGGGCCTCGCCGGCGGGGATCTTGGGCCCCCGGGTCACGTTTACAAAGTGGTGGATCAGGCTCTCGATATCGCGCAGCATGTCCCCGCGGCTGGGTATGCTGTAACGGTAGTCGTCCGTCTTGTAGCGTCCGGACGGCATATTGGCCGCGGCCTGGGCGATGATTCTGAGGCTCTGGCGCATCTCTTCCACGCGGATCCGGTAGCGTGCGTAGCAGTCGCCGCCTTCGGCCGTGGGGATTTCGAAATCGAAGTTCTCGTATCCGGAGTAGGGAAAGGCTTTGCGCAAATCCCAGGCCAGCCCGCAGGCGCGCAGGTTGGGTCCGCTGACGCCCCAGTCCATGGCGTCGTCTAGGCTGATTTTTCCGATGCCGCGGGTGCGGGCCTCGAAAATCGCATTGCGCGTGATCAGAGACTCATAGTCTTTCAGGCACTTTTCAAAAATTTTTACGAAATCCTGGACGGCCGGCAGCCAGCCTTCGGGCAGGTCGGCGGCCACACCGCCGATGCGAAACCAGGAAGGGTGCAGCCGCCCACCGGTAATCAGCTCCACGATGTCCAGGATCATTTCCCGTTCGCGGAAGGTATAAAAGGTCGGCGCCATGGCGCCCACGTCGTGGGCAAACGTGCCGAAGTAGACCAGGTGGTTGCTCAAACGGAAGAGTTCGCTGAGCATCACGCGGATCACCTGGGCGCGCGGCGGGACCTGGACACCGGCCAGCTTTTCGACGGCCAGGACGTAGGGCAGGTTGTTGGCCGCCCCGGCCAGGTAGTCCACGCGGTCCGTGTAGGGGATAAACTGATGCCAGCTCTGGCGTTCGCCGATTTTTTCGGCCCCCCGGTGGTGGTAGCCGATTTCCATCTCCATGCGCGAGATCTCTTCCCCCTTGAGTGCCAGGACAAAACGGATCAGGCCGTGGGTGCTGACGTGATGGGGACCGACGTTGAGCAGCAGCTCGGCATCGGTGTCGCCCTTGATGAGCCGGCCGGCGTCCAGCGGCTGCTTTTGACGGGCGTCGTCCGTGGTATAAGGCGGCATGTCGGTGGCCCGGCCGGGGTAGTCCTTGCGCAGCGGATGGCCCTGCCAGTCGCCGGGCATGAGGATGCGGCGCAGGTCGGGGTGTCCGTCGAAGGAGACCCCGAACATATCGAAGACCTCGCGTTCATACCAGTTGGCCGCCGGCCAGATATCGCAGATGCTGTCCGTGGCCGGATTTCTGCCTTCAAGGGGCACCTTGAGGCGCAGCCGGCAGGGCGGGTCGAACGACAAAAGGCTGTAAACCAGGGTGTAGTCGGTTGCGTTACGGCGTTTGCGGCGTGCTGACTCATCGATGGCCGTCAGGTCGTCCAGCCGCCGGAAAAGGGGAGCCGATTCGGTTTTCAAGTGGCGCAGGATCTGCTTGATGTGACGCCGGGAAGTTTCGAACGTGAGCATGTCCGCACTGTCCGGAATCTGCCGCAGCGCGTCACCGAAGCGTCTGTGCAGGCGGCCGGCCAGGTCTTTTTCCAGCGCACTTGGTTCGGCGACGGCCGCCGGCGGCGTCCACATGAGGTCCGCGCGGTTGTCGGCAAAATGCGGCGGGCATACCGAGGTGCCGCGGATGGCCGCAGCCTGCATGCCGGGACCGCGCGGATCGCGGGACTTGCTCCGGCCGTCCACCAGGACTGGTTTCTCGGTCCCCTGGCTGCCGTGCCCCAGGTGGAAAATGCGGCCGCTGGGCCGTTCGCTGCCGATTTTATTCTGCAGGATGGTGAGCCCCTGCAGCACGGCCTCGGGCCGTGGCGGGCACCCGGGAATGTAAACGTCCACCGGCAGGATCTGGTTGACTCCCTGTACCACGCTGTACACATCGTACATGCCGCCGGTGTTCGAACAGGAGCCCATGGAAATGACCCATCTGGGTTCCGCCATCTGTTCGTAAAGGCGCAGCACCACCGGGGCGATTTTTTTGAACACCGTTCCGGAGATGATCAGCAGGTCGGCCTGACGTGGCGATGGCCGCAGCACTTCGGCACCGAAGCGCGCGATATCGTAGCGCGGCGTAAAAGCCGTCGCCTCTTCCACAAAGCAGCACGACAGGCCGAAAAACATGGGCCACAGGCTGTACGCGCGGGCCCAGTTGATCAAAGGATCGAGCGCTTTGCTGAAAGGTGCTATTTTCTTTTCAGCATCGGCCCCCACGCAAGTCCTCCTTTTTTCCAGATGAAAACCAGTCCGTAGAGCAGGACGATGATAAAAAAGGTGATTTGCAGCCAGCCGGCCCAGCCCAGATCCCGGCACGCCACCGCCCAGGAAAAGATATAGGCCCCCTCCACGTCGAAGAGCAGAAAGAAGATGGCCACCATGTAAAAGGGCACCGGATATCGCAAGCGCGCCTCCCCGGTGGGGATAATGCCGCTTTCATATGCCCTGAGCTTTTCGCTGCCGGCATGTTTTTCACCCAGCCAGGCGCACAGAAAAATCAGTGCGGCCACGAGCAGCAGCACGATTACGGAATAGACGATGAGGCTGAATACCCCCGGTTCCCAGGGGGAAAGCAGCAGCGTATGCACGTCAGTGGGTTGCATCGGCTTTTTTCTTGGTCAGGGCGCCGGTTTCTCAAGGCCGGCTGTACCTGTGCCCGGCACTGCCGGCGGCATGGCTGCATGCATCATGATCCGCGGGCCCGGCAAAACTCCAACAAACTCTCTTAATTATGCATGACACGGTTTTTCTGAAAACTTTTTGCGTCACATTCATACTTTGGGAGCGATGCCGATGTCAAGGCCGGGATTGCAGACCGTGCATCATTTCACGGCAGGAAGTGATTGGCGGACAGGTGCTGTTTTATCCCTGCCAGCCCGGCGGCGCACTGCAGGCTCCATGGTCCGCGCCGGAGGGGTTTTCTTGAAGCGCGCGGTAAATGGCGCGCGCCAGTTCGCTGATGGTCGGCGGTTTCATGATAAAGTCGCGGATGCCCATCAGCTGAGCCTTTTCCCGGCTAATGGAACGGCTGTAGCCGGTGCACAGCAGGATGGGGAGATTCGGCCGCATGGCCAGCAGCTTGCGGGCCAGTACATCGCCGGTCATATGGGGCATGGTCATGTCCGTGATGACCAGGTCATAACGGTCGGGGTGGCTGCGGAAATCCTTCAGCGCGGCACCACTGTCGGTAAGTGCCGTGACGCGGTAACCCAGGTAGTCCAGCATCTGGGAGATTACCTCGACGATTTTGGCTTCGTCGTCTATGAGCAGAATGTTGCCGCTGCCTTTGGGGATGCTGTCCACAACCGAGGCCGACGCCTGCTTTGCATGGGCATGGATACGCGGCAGGAAAATTGTAAACGTGGTGCCCTTGCCGGGTTCACTGTAGACTTTGATTTCGCCGTTGTGGTTCTTGACGATGCCGTGGACCACGGAAAGACCCATGCCGGTCCCTTCGCCTTCCTTTTTGGTGGTAAAATAAGGCTCGAAAATTCTTTCCTGAACGTCCGGGGGCATGCCGTGACCGGTGTCGCTGACCGTCAGTTTGACATAGGAGCCAGGCTGCATGTTCGGGTAAGGCGTGGGCTCGCCGGGTTTGATCAGGATTTCGTTCAGGCAGACTTCCAGTACGCCGCCGGTCCGGCGCATGGCGTGCTTGGCGTTGGTGCACAGGTTCAGGATGATCTGGTGAATCTGCGTGGCATTGGCCAGAACGGCGCCGCATTTTGAGATGTTCTGGCGGATCTCGATGGTCGTCGGCAGAGAGGCCCGCAGCAGGCGCAGCCCTTCTTTCAGGATGGCATGGACCTGCAGCGGCTTTTTCTCCTGGCTGTCCTGGCGGCTGAAGGAGAGTACCTGCTGGATGAGGCCTCTGGCGCGTTCGGCAGCCTGGATGATGCCCTCCATGTTCTTGCGGGTTTCGTGATTCGGCGGAAGTTTGAGCAGCGCAATTTCAGCATGTCCGCGGATCGGCGTAAGGATGTTGTTGAAATCGTGGGCGATGCCGCCGGCCAGGGCGCCGATGGCCTCCATTTTCTGGGACTGGCGCAGCTGGGCCTGTAGCTTGGCCTTTTCCTTTTCCGCCCGGATGCGTTCGGAAAGGTCACGGGCGATGGTCAGTATGGCCGGTTCGTATTCGTATTCGATGACCCGGCAGTTGAGCTCCACCGGCAGCGTTTCGCCGTTGCGCTTGAGGTAAATGGTTTCGTAGAGGACGTATCCCTCTTTGCGCAGCGTCTCCAGGCGCTTTTTGCCGGATTCGGTGGGGTCGGACCGCTCGATGTCGCTGCGCTTCTTTTTGCCCAATGTTTTGCGGCTGTAACCCAGGCGCCGGCAGGCGATGCGGTTGAAATCCAGGATGCGGCCCTGCCAGTCGAAGACCAGAATCGGATCGCCGGCACTTTCGAACAGCGTGCGGTAGCGGTTCATGGACTTGCGCAGGGCATGGGTCGTGGAAAAATCGAAGGCCAGGCTGTTGAAGGCCTGCGGCGGTAATTTTTTTTTCGGTGCGCTGTTCATGAAATGGCCACGGTTTTCCTCAGGTTTCCAACGGCCGCATTGCGGCGCAGTCGGAAAAGCGCTCGCCGGCGCCCATTTGCTGGAAATAAAGGCACCGGCATGCGGCACGGATTGACGGTATGGCTCCGCTCAAGTCTTTGAGCAATAATCATGCCATGTATGTGAAAGTTATAACCTGCTGTAATATCGTAGTATGACGTTAAACAGTACTTTTCCGTCAGACATTTCCGTGACGTGGATTGGCAGGATTTTACAAAAAGTGTCAACCCGACGGGTGCCGCCCCTGTCAAAAGCGCAGGGAAAGACAGCTCAGTCCGCCGTCGAGTTTCTGAAATTCCGATACATCGACTTCTATGGTTTCGTAGCCGGCGTCTTGGATGCGCTTTTTCGAACGTGGGCATCCGGCAGGAACCAGTACACGGCCGTTGACCCAGAGGCAGTTGGCCGCATCGCGTTCATCGTCGTCGACGGCCAGGATGTCAAAGGCGGCAAACTCGGGTTGCTGCAAAAATTCACCGGCCGCCACCAGGTGGTTGTCTTCCAGGTAGGCCAGACCGCTTTTCAGATGCAGTACCTGCTTGAGCGGAACAAAAGATGCCGTCAGGCCGTATTTTTGCAAAATGGCCGCCACCTGGCCGGCGCCCTCACGGTTGGTGCGCTCCGACAGGCCGATGTAAAAATGGGTGCCTGCCATCATGATGTCGCCGGCGTCCACGCAGCCGGGGGCCGTAACCTCCTCGACGTGGGGATAGAACTTTCCCAGGGCGGTTTTGACGGCCGCGGTCTCACCGCGGCGGCTGGGCGCTCCCGGGCGTGTGATGATGGCGCAGGCGGGTGTCACCAGCGCGGTGTCCTCCACGAAAGTCGAGTCCGGATAGTTGTCGTCGCCGGGCAGTTGGATGACGGAAAGACCGCATTGCGCGAGTGCCTGCACATAAGCGGCATGCTGTGCCAGGGCACGGCGGTAATCCGGCTTTCCGAGGTTCGCGGTCGTCAGGCCATCCGCGATGCGGCGGCAGGGGGGGATCACGATGGCGGTAGAGAACATCAGCGTCTTCTTTCAGGGCCGGATTTCCGCGCGGCCGCGCAAATATTTTTTGACCTCGGTAAGCGGTATTTCACGGCGGTGGAAGATTCCCGCCGCCAGGGCGGCTTCCGCCGCGGTGCGCGTGAAAACCTCGTAAAAGTGTTCCACGCTGCCGGCGCCGGAAGAGGCGATCAGCGGAATGGAGACGGCGCTTTTGACGGCGTTGATCAGTTCGATGTCGAATCCGGCGCCGGTGCCGTCGCGGTCGATGCAGTTTAACAGGATTTCTCCGGCGCCCAGTTTCTCACAGGTACGCGCCAAAGTGACCGCATCGAGGTCGCGGCCCTCGCGGCCACCCTTGACGGTGCACTGGTACCAGCAGTAGCTCTCGCCGGAAGGGCCCGGGCGGTCTGTTTTGAGGACCACGTGGCGGACATCTGCCGGAGATTTGACATACACCCGGCGGGGGTCGATGGAGATGACCACAGCCTGGCTGCCGTAAACCCGCGAGATGCTCTCGATGGCGCTGTCACCGGTGGCGCGGCCGGTGCGCAGAACGTCTTCGGCAATGCGCACCGCGTCGCTGCCGATGGAGATCTTGTCCGCGCCTGAGCGGAAATACTCGGCGGCCACCTCCAGGGCCGTGTAGCGCCGGCCCCGCTTGTCGGTGTAGTCCCGGATGCCGCCGCCGATGGTCAGCGGCACGAAGACGTTTTTGGATGTTTCCCGCAGTACCGCCAGCATGGGCATGTCGGCCAGGGGAAAGTCCCTGAAGCCGGTGATATTCAGGAAGGTGATTTCATCGGCGCCCTCGGCGTAATAGCGCCGGGCCAGTTCCACCGGTTTGCCCAGGTTGCGCACCGTTCCCTTCTCCCTGACGTCGTACTGGTCACCCTTGGTGACCACCAGGTCACCGCGGTCGTTGGCACGTACGTCCAGGCAGGCGATGATGCGTTTGGCCAGGTGCGTGCGTGCAGGGCGCTGCGGCGGCAGGCATGCCGGCGTGTCGGACTGCAAAAAATTCTGTAAAATGCGCTGGCCGGCGGCGCCACTTTTCTCCGGGTGGAACTGGGTGGCGATGATGTTTCCCTTTTGAATGCCGCTGACGAACCGGCCGCCGTAATCGGTCGTCGTCAAAATGACGTCCGGGTCATCGGGGACGACGTGGTAGGCGTGCACGAAGTAGAATTTTTCATTGCCGTCCAGACCGGCAAAGATGGGTGAGGGTTGGTTGCAGTTGATGCCGTTCCAGCCTATGTGAGGGACGGCCGCGGCGATACGAAAGCGTTGCACCCGTCCGGTGATGAAACCCAGCCCCGCGGTTTCCGGCGCCTCTTCACTGCCTTCAAAAAGCGCCTGCAGCCCCAGACAAATTCCCAGAAAAGGGCGGTTTGCGCCCAGGTAGGCTTTCAGCGCGGCGGCATAGTTTTTTGCATTCAGTACCTGCATCATATGGCCGAAAGCACCCACACCCGGAAAGACCAGCTTTTCGGCCGCCAGGATGTCAGCGGCGCTGGCCGCCACCCTGACGGACGCGCCCAGGCCCTGCAGTGCGTTGATTACACTGCGCACATTTCCGGCACCGTAATCGAGCAGCGTGATCATCGGCTACCTCCCTGCAGCCATGCCTGCCGGTGCGGCAACCACCAGGATGACACAGTCCTTGTCGCCGCTGTTGTGGAGGCTGTGACGGGCACCCGTGGGGATCCAGACGGCGTCACCGGGCCCGACGTCGCGGGAGTCGTCATCCACGCGCATTTGTCCGTGGCCGCTGACCACGAAGTAGATTTCCTCCATGGAGTCCACATGGGCCTCGATGGTCCGCCCGGAAGACAAGGTGGCCATGGCCAGAAATCCGATCTCTTCCAGGATGCGCCTGTCTAAGATCATCTGGGCCACGGCGCCGCCGTGGGCGATATAGGTGGTTTCCAGGACGCTGCGGTCATTGATGTTTCTCACGATCATGCTTTTCATCTCCATTCCATCACATATACCGGTTGCCGTCCGGTGGTTACCGGCCTGCAGATGGCGCACGACGGCCCGCCATCTGCCGTTGGGCGTCTGTATTTTTGTTTTGACATGCCAGTAGGGATCTTTATATCATCAGCTGATATGCCATGAAATTCTTTGCTTGGCAACCTAGATGTGCTAACGCCGTTCTTAAAAACAGAGTGTACCATGCCCGGTCGCAAGAGCATCCTGATTATCGAAGACCACCCCCTGTTCCGGGAGGGGCTGAAGACCATTATTTCGCGCAACCCCAGGTTCAAGGTGGTTGCCGAAGCCGGCAGTGCGCGCGAGGGGTTGCGCCTGGCCAGGAAATTTGCACCCGACCTGGTGATCGTGGATATTTCGCTGCCCGATCAGAGCGGTATCCAATTGACGCGGACCCTACGGCGCAAACTGCCCGCCAGTCGGATCCTGATCGTCAGCATGCACTCCAAGATCGACTACATTGCCGAAGCTTTTCAGGCCGGTGCGGCGGGTTACGTAGTGAAAGAGTCGGCTGCCGACCGGCTCATCCAGGGCCTTGAAACCCTCTCGGCGGGTGAATATTTTTTGGACAGCTCGCTTTCACAGGCCGTGGTCAAGCGCCTGATGCAGATGCCCGCCAAAGCGACCCGCATCATCGACGGCGGTTATGGTTCGCTGACGCCGCGCGAGCAGGAGATCATGCGGCTTCTGGCAGAGGGCCTGAGTGTCCGGGAAATCGCGGAAAAATGCGGCATCAGCCCCAAGACGGTGGAAAACCATCGTGCCAGCATCATGTCCAAGCTTGATATCCACAGCACCATCGAGCTGATCCGTTATGCGGCCAGACTGGGGTTGATCGACCTGGACCTGTGGAAATAGAGAGCGTTTTAACAACGGCCATATGCGCCGCAGCCCGTTTGGACGGCGGCGCGGTTTAAGGAACCATACGCATGTTCAACTACGATCTGACGGAATTTTTCAAGCTCTCGTCGGTGCTCAACTACAATCTCAGCGCAGCTTCACTCAACCGCCATAACGTGCTTACCATGATCACCGCCGGCAAACCCCTGGCACCGGACGAGAAACAGGACCGGGCACGCAAGCTGGCGTTGATGGACGCACTTAACTATCTGTTCATGGCCTACCAGCAGAAACGCCGGCGGCTGGGTCCCATGGCGGTGCTGCACCCGCTGCGGGCGACGATTCTGTTTGCGCGTTCGACGGATCATCCGGATTATCTTAACCTGCTGACGGTCCTGTTCCATGACATCCTGGAGGATGTGCATACCGCTGATTTTTCCGCGGCCGTCTGGCGGGAGATGGAAACGGGTTTCGATGCGCTTTTCGAGCGTCTGCCCCCGGCGGACGAGGAGGAACTGCTGCAGCGCATGTCGGCGCTCACGCGTATCGACGGCCAGTCGTATTTCCAGTACATCGAAAGGCTGTTGGTGAACGCCGCCGTGTCGCCCGACCTGGTGCTGATCAAACTGGCCGACCGCCTGGACAATACCCTGGACATGCGTGTGGACATCCAGGATCCCATGGAAGGCGTGGATTTCTTCCGGAACATCTTCCAGATCCTGTTTGTCAAGAACTATGCCGGGTATGCACCGGCACTGAGCCATCCTCCGGTATCCTCCATGAATGGCGCCCGGCGGCTCTATCAACTGTTCAAGAACGTTGTGCTGCTCTCCATGATCCGGCAGCACAGCACACAGGAGCAGGATGAACGCCTGACGACGCTGTTTAACGCCGTCGCCGACGCCAGCCTGAACGAAGCCCAGCGCACGCTGCTGCATATCGCCGGGTACCATTTTCGGGATGTGCATGCCCAGCGCCGCCTGATCTTCGAAGCCATGCAGTACTGTTACAGCGGGAAAAGCTCGGTGGCCACCAAGCCGGGCAGCGGCCAGGAGCTGGACGGCCTTTTTGCAGATTATTTCGGTGCGCTGCAAAGTGGGGTGCGCAACCAGCGCCTGGACGCCCTGTATCAGAACAAACCCTTGATGATTCAGGCCTGCGTGGCATTTATCACGGTTTTCTTAAGCTTCCTGAACGAGCCTGATTTCTGGGTTGAAGGCATCGGCGCCGCAGGAGTGCTGCCGCGATAGCCCACCGGCGGCATGCTTTTTTTTATGAAGGACAAGCCCGCATACCGGAAACTGGAAAAGCGCCTGGCCCACCTGAGACAGGAGCTGCACCGCCTGCGGCGCAGCCGCTTGTCGGACGAGGCCAATTTCCGCCTGGCCGTCGAGTACGCCAACGAGGCCATTGTGGCCACCCGTGAGGGAAGATTTGTATACGTAAACCCCAAAGCGGTGCAGATATCGGGATACTCCAGAAGGACTCTGATCCGGCGACCGTTCATACAGTTCATCCACCCCGACGACCGCCGCAAGGTCATGGATCGGCAGGTGCAGAGGTCTGCCCCCGGGGCACCTGCGGAACCCTATCTGCTGCGCCTGATCGACCGCCACGGCCGTATCAAGTGGCTGGAGAACCACAGCGTGCTGGTGGATTGGGACGCACGCCCGGCGGTGTTGAGCTTTTTGACCGACGTCACCATGCGCCAGCAGATCCAGGATCGCATTCACACATTGTCCCAACAGCTGATCCGGGCCCAGGAAAACGAACGCCAGAAAATTTCGCGTTATCTGCACGACAACGTTGCCCAGGACCTCTCGTCGCTGCTGATCGCCGGCAAGACGCTTTTCGACGATGCGCCCGGCATACCGGACGCCGTGCGCCAAAAAATGGCCAGGCTTTCCGCCGTGCTGCACCGCTGTATCAACGCCGTGCGGGATCTGGCCTACGATTTGCGTCCGCCGGTCATGGAACAGCTGGGGCTGGTGCCGGCTCTCTACCAGTATTGCGAGGAATTTGCCCGCCAGAGCGGCATCCGCGCCGATTTTTCGCCGGCCGGGATGGACAACCTGAACCTGGAAACCGAGATCGAGATCAACCTCTACCGTTTGGTCCAGGAGGCGCTCAATAACATCCGCACGCACGCCGGCGCCTCGCATGTCTCCGTGAAGTTGATCGCGTCTTCCCCCAACCTTATCCTGCGTATCGAGGATAACGGCAGGGGCTTTGACGTGGAGGAACAGCTGCAAAAGAGTGCTGAAACCAGACGCATGGGGTTGGGCGGCATGGTGGAGCGTGTCAGCCTGCTCAAGGGAAAACTGACCATCGAGTCCCGCCAAAACCGCGGCACCAAAATCTTTGCCGAGGTGCCGGTCAGAAAACGCAAAACGACAGGATAAACCGCAGCCGCCGTTTTTTGCGCCACGGACCCGGTTGCCGGAGAAGCCATACATGAAATCGACCGAACCGCCCGTTCGAGCGCCTGCGCAGGTTTTGCTGCGTGTGGGAATCTGTGCCGCCGTCCTGCTGGCGGGAATCGCCGGCATGCTGGTGCTGGCAAGCTTTAAAAAACCGCCGGCCAAAGCCGCACACGTCGAACGCGCGCTGCAGGTGCGGGTGCTTGCCGTGCATGCGGAAGATGCACGGGTTTCGATCAGCGGTTACGGCAATGTCCGGGCCGTCGATGTGGTTCCCATCTCCGCGGAAGTGTCCGGCCGTATCGTTGAGATCTACCCCGGCCTGGACGAAGGTGAAATCATTTCCAAGGGGCGCGTGATTTTCAGGATCGATCCCCGCAACTACGAGGCGGCCTACCGCCAGGCGGCGGCCAGCGTGCAGCAGGCCCAGGCCAGGATCAAGCGCCTGGAAAAGCAGCTCGAAATTGATCGCCGGCGCCTGAAAACGCTCACCCGCAGCCGCGACCTGGCGGCGGCCGAGTTCAAGCGGCTCAGGCGTCTCTTTGAAAAGGACAAGGTGGGGTCGCGTTCCGGCGTGGATGCGGCCGAGCGTGCCTTTAACAATGCCCGCGACCGGGCCGACCAGATGGCCGAGGCCGTGGCGCTTTACCCCCTGCAGATCCGGGAGGCCGAAAGCAGCCTGAAGGCGGCCCGGGCCGCGCAATCCCTGGCGGCGGACAATCTGGCGCGCTGTACGGTCAGAGCGCCCTTTAACGGGCGGGTCGAAACCCAGTCTGTGGAGCGGGGCCAGTACGTGACCGCCGGGCAGCACCTGTTGACGCTGGCCGACGATTCGGTGCTGGAGATCCGGGTCCCCATCGACAGCCGTGACGCCCGGCGTTACCTGCGTTTCGATGAAAACACCTTTACGAAACCGTCAGGCTGGTTTGCGCGCCTTGTGCCGGTGATGTGCCGGATCCGCTGGACCCAGGACCCGTCCGAGCATGTCTGGCGGGGGCGTTTGGACCGCGTCGTGGAATTCGACCGCCAAACGCGTACATTGACGGTGGCCGTGCGAATCCAGGCCGATGCCGTGCGATACCGGGAAAAAGGCGCGCTGCCGCTGGTGGCCGGCATGTTCTGCCGGGTCGAAATTCCTGGAAAGACCCTCGTCCGTGTCTACCGCATACCGCGCTGGGCCGTGAGTTTTCAGAAAACCGTTTTCCTGGACGTTTCCGGGCGCCTGAAAACGACAGCGGTCGAGGTGGCCCGCATTCAGGGGCCCGATGCCCTGATATCCAGAGGCCTGCGGGACGGCGACAGGGTCATTGTCACGCGCCTGGTCAATCCGTTGGAAAACAGCCTGCTGCAGGTCGTCCATCCCCAAATACCGGCGCAAGGTTCATGAAATCCGTTTTATCCGCCTTTACCCGCAATCGGGTGTTTTCGAATATCATCTTGGCGCTGATCTTCCTCGGCGGGCTGATGGCTGCCCGCCACATGATCCGGGAGACTTTTCCGGAGTTTTCACTGGACATGATCTCCATCAGCGTGCCCTATCCCGGCGCCGATCCCGAAGAAGTGGAGGAGAGCATCAGCCGCAAGATCGAGGATGTCCTGGAGGGAATGGAGGGCGTCAAGCAGTACACCACGCGATCAAAGGAAAATGCCGGCACGGCGGTCATCGAAGTCAAGAAGGGTTACAACGTCGATGATGTGCTCGAGCGGGTGCGAAGCAAGGTCAACGCTATTTCGACTTTTCCGGTGGATGCCGAAAATCCGGTTATTTCAAAGGTGATCCTGCGGGACACGGTGATGGTGATTTCACTTTCGGGTGATATGGCGGAGCGGCGCCTGAAGGAATGGGCCGAACAGGTGAAGGACAAAATCGAAGCGCTGCCTGCCATCTCGCGGGTTTCGGTTTTCGGCGCGCGAAATTATGAAATTTCCATTGAACTTTCCGATAAACGTTTGCGGGAATACGGCCTCACGCTGGCCCAGGTGGCCGCTGCCGTGCGGCGCAGCAACCTGAATCTCGCCGGCGGAACGCTGCGCACCGAAGGCGAGGAGATCCGTGTGCGCACCATCGGCCGCAAATACACCGGCAAGGAGTTCGCCTCCATTGTGGTACTGGCCGGCCCCCAGGGCGAGGTGATCACCCTTGACCGGCTGGCCACCATCCGGGACGGGTTTACCGAGGATCCGGTGCAGGCCACGGTCAACGGAAAGCCCGCGCTGCTGCTGATCGTCTCCAAGACCCACGAAGAGGACTCGCTGGCCATTTCCAGGGCGGTCAGCCGCTTCGTTGCCCGCACACAGGCGGCGCTGCCCGGCGGCGTGGCCATCAAGGTGCTCTACGACAGCACCCACATGCTGCGGGCGCGCATCAACCTGCTGCTGAAAAACGGCGCCATCGGCATTTTTCTGGTGTTTGCCCTGCTGTGGGTCTTCCTGGACCTGCGGCTGAGCTTCTGGGTGGGCCTGGGTGTGCCCGTCTCCATCGCCGGGGCGTTGGCCATCGTGTGGGGGCAGGGGGCCACCATCAACATGGTGTCGCTGTTCGGCCTGATTATGGTGCTGGGCATCCTGGTGGATGATGCCATCGTGGTGGGGGAAAGTATCTACGTGCACCGCAAACGCGGCCAGCCGCCTTTCATGGCCGCGGTCGAAGGCACCAGTGAAGTGGCCATGCCGGTGGTTGCCGCGGTGACCACCACGGTGGTGGCTTTTATTCCGCTGTACTTCATCGGCGGCATCATGGGAAAATTCATTGCCATCCTGCCGGCCGTGGTGATCGCCTGCCTGATGATTTCGCTGGTGGAATCCCTGATTCTGTTGCCGGCGCACCTGAGCCATCTGCCTGATTTAAACAGCCGCGGGAAAAGGAGACGTCCGAACTGGCGTCGCGCCGGCGAGCGTTTTCATGAAATGACCGCCAACGGCCTGGAGTGGGTGGTCAACCGTCTTTACGCGCCTTTCCTGCGCCGGGCGCTGTACTGGCGCTACATCTCCTTTTTTTCAGCCATTGCCACTTTGCTGCTGACCGTCGGGCTGGTGCGCGGCGGGTTTCTCAAGTTCGAAGTTTTCCCCAAGGTGGACGGGTTCGTCATCACCGCCACCATCGAATTTCCCAACGGCACACCGCCGGAAGCCACACGCCGGGCCGTCCGACAGGTGGAGGGGGCACTCATGCGCCTGGCCGGACGCACGCACACACGATCGGGCGATCCGCTGGTGGTCAACCGGTTGACCCTGGTGGGCCAGACCCTGGAGCAGATGCCCCGCAGCGGACCCAACCTGGGCGCCGTGCAGGTCTTTCTGCTGGATTCAGAGAGAAGGGGGATTCATGCCAACGACATCATGGCGGCCTGGGAGAGGGAAGTCGGCCCCATTGCCGGCATCAAATCGTTGACTTTCGAAGGCCTCAAGGCCGGACCGCCGGGTGCGCCCATCGAGGTCTGGCTGCAGGGGCACGACATGCACCAGATTCTGGCCGCCTCCGATGATTTGAAAACGGCACTGCAGCAGTTCGAAGGGGTCTACCAGATCCGTTCCGATTTTTCGCCCGGGAAAAACGAGCTGCGCCTGAAACTGAAACCCGAAGCCCGCACACTGGGTTTGACCGTGCAGGACCTGGCGCGCAAGATGCACGCCGGCTACTTTGGCGATGAAGCCCTGCGCCTGCAGCGCGGGCGCGATGACATCCGCGTCAAAGTGCGCTATACCGACAAAGAACGCCGCCGGCTCGCGGATCTCGAACAACTCTGGATCCGGACACCCGGCGGTGGTGAAGTCCCCCTGATGTCAGTGGCTGATGTTACTTTCGGTCCGGGCTTTGCCACAATTACGCGCACGGACGGCATGCGGCGGGTGGCCGTCAGCGCCGATGTCAACAGCGCCCTCGCCAACGCCAATGAGATTTTTGCCAAGCTGAACGCCGACTTTTTCCCGCAGCTGCGCCGGCGCTATCCGGACCTGACGATTTCCCTGCAGGGGGAAAAGAAGAAAATGCGTGAGTCTTTCAACAGCCTCTACATCGGCTATCCATTGGCCCTGTTGGGAATTTTTATCATTATCGCCACCATGTTCCGTTCTTACGTGCAGCCTTTGGTGATCATGTTTACGATCCCCTTCGGCGTCATCGGCGCCATCATCGGACACCTGCTGCTGGGGTTCGATCTGTCTTTGATGAGCGTGTTCGGGATCGTGGCCATGGGCGGCGTGGTGGTCAACGATGCCATTGTGCTCATCGAACGCGTCAATGAGAACCTGGCCGAGGGCCTGCCTTTTTTCGACGCCATCCGGCAGGGCGGGGCGCGGCGCTTCCGGGCCATCGTGCTGACCACCATCACCACCGTGGGCGGACTGGCACCGCTGATCATGGAAAGGGACCTGCAGGCCCAATTTCTGATTCCCATGGCCATATCCATTGCCGCCGGCGTGGCCTTTGCCACCCTGCTGACCCTGGTGCTGATTCCGAGCCTGCTGGTCATCTTAAACGACCTGCGCTGCCTGGCATACCGCCTGAAAAAAGGCTTCTGGCCGCCGACGCGCGAAGGCGTTGAGCCAGCCAGTCGGCGATATAACCACCGGCCGGCAGCCGGGACAGGACCCGGTGTGACAGGCGATGCATGATGGTGGTGAAATGACTCCGGGATGCATACATAAAAAATTGACAGATCCGTAAAAAGTCGATTGCGAGCGAATGGCAGGACTTTTCGGTGAAAGGCCTGCCGCAGCGGGAAGTCCGGACTTTTTTTACAAAATCATTAATTCTCTGGAGAAACGGCAGCGATGGCACGGCATGTTTTCGCACTCTGGCTGGGGTTGGCAGTTTTAGGGATAACGGCAAACCGCGTTTGGACGCAGGAGCAGCCGCCGCCCGGGGGGGCGTCTCCCGTACAATCGCCAGTGACTGCGGCGGAGCTGGGAAAACATATCCGGGTCCTGAAGCTGGCAACGGCCCAGCGCATTGCACTGGCCGGCAGCCCGACGCTGGCAGCAGCCCAGAGCCGCGTCGCCCAGGCCCGGGCGCGGGTGCGCCGGGCGCAGGCCGCCTACTGGCCGCGGCTGGATATCACCGGATCGGGCGCGCGTACCGACCTTGCGGCCAATATTTTTGATCAGGCCCAGATTGCCGGTGGCCGCAATGGTTTTTTTCTGACGAGCTTTGAGGATCCCCAGAGCAATTACAGCGCCAGCCTGGCCGCCAGCTGGACGGTTTTCGACGGCTTTGCACGGCGTTTTTCCAATGCCGCCGCGCGTTTCGCCGAACAGCAGAGCCGCCAGGCGCTCAACGAAGCCCGGCGTCTGCTGCTGTCGGCCGTGGCCGACAGTTACTTCAGCGCCCAGCTGGCGCGCGAAAATGTCGCCATCGCCAGGGCCGACGAGGCCTTCAACCAGCGGCAGGTCGAAGACGCCCAGGCGCGCTATACAGCCGGAACCGGTTCAATGAGCGACATCCTGAACTTCAAGATCCAGGTCAACGCCTCCAAATCGCTGCGTTACGGGCAGCAACGGGCCTACGAAACGGCCTTGCACGGCCTGGCGGCGCTCATGGGGATTTCCGGTGCCGGGCTGCCCGCCGGGGTCCGGCTGGCGGCGCTGGAGAAGGAAACGCCGCAGGAGATGCTGCTGCCAGCCGCAGAAACCATTTTGCAGTACGCGTACCGGCACCGGCCTGATATCCTGCAGGCTGAATACGGCGTCCAGGCGGCGCAGTCCAATGAAAAAGTGGCCGGTTCTGAATACTATCCGCGTTTGGACCTGCTGGGGTCTCTGGACGGCCAACGCACCAACAGCGCGCGCTTCGAGGCCGATGATTTCGGCAATACCGTGGCCCTGAACCTGTCGTACAACCTCTTTGCCGGCGGGTCGACACGTGCCAAGGTTTGGGAAGCCAAAAGCCGGACCATGGAAATCCAGAAAAAGCTGCAGGAACTGAAGCTCGCAGCGGCGGATGACGTGCAAAAGGCCCTGGCGGATTTGAAGCGCGCCCAGGCCGAACTGCGGCTGCAGCGCACCAATACGGCCCTGGTCAACCAGAATCGGGATCTTATCGAAAAGGAGTACAAGGCCGGGCAGGCGTCGCTGGTGCGGCTCAACGAGGCCCAGCGCAACCTGATCACCGCGCAGGCAAGGCTGGCCTTGGCGCTGGTTTCGCTCAGGCAGGCCTGGCATAACCTGGAAGTCGCCAGCGCCAGAATTCTGGCGGGTTTCAGCCGGCCGTAAACACGGTGGTTGGCCTCTGCAAACGGTGGGCCTGCCTTTTGCACCGTTTCCCGGGCACTGCCGCGGTTACTTGATTACCCGGATTTTGTGGGTGTCGCGCAGCTGCAGCCACAGCCGGCGGATGATGAAGTCGGCGGCTTCTTCCGGGCTCAGACGGGTGTTTTTGGAGAGAAAGCGGCAGGAGGTCATCAGGCGCGGATTACCGTACCAAAGGCCGAAGCTGTTGCTGACGAACTCCCCGATGGGCACCCGCAGAGAGGAAAGTTCCCGTTCAGACAGGTTGGCGATCTTGATTTGGTCTTGGAAAGAGAGCCTGTCAACCAGGATCTGCACGGCCTGCTGGACGTTTTCCGGCATATCGCCGGAAGGTGCGGGCGGTGCGTCCAAACCTTTTGTGTCGGTCAGGTTGAGCAGGTAGACGCTTTCTATGATTTGGCGGGTGTCTTCGTAAATGCGGTTGTCCTGGCTGGCGCGCGGGCCGGCGACGTTGAGTATCTGAATACGATGTTCGGTCAGCCAGCGGCTGATGTTCAGCGCCGCCTGGAATTTGGATATGGATGACAGATCGACGTGCAGGCAGGGTTGGGCGTGTTTGTGGGCCAGGCGCCAGGTCAGGGCCGACCCGCCTTTGAGCTGGCCGTGGGACAGGATCAGGGTGCCGTCCGACGCCATGACGTTCCGTTCCGTACGTGCGGCGTAGTTGGCCGTGCGCATCTCCTGCATGTCGTAACTTTCCGGCAGTTTGCCGGCTTCGGTTTTGCGCCCCTTGGGAATCCAGCCGCCGTGGGAAATCCCCAGCTTGATGGCGGCATCCAGGGCGCCCTGGTCGGCACCGGTCTGGCCGCCGGAGATGATCTTGCGAATCATTGCGCAAAGACCTCCATTACCGAATCCAGGAGAGCACCGCCGTTCCCAGCACCAGCGCAATGATGCCGATGAGACGGTGGGCCTGGTCCGAGAGCGCCTCCACATACCAGGTCGTCAGTTTCCGGGCGGCATCACCCGGATTGAGCAAAAAAAGCACCCCTTCGGCCATGGCGACAATTCCCAGAGCAGCCACCGCCCAGGGGATGCGGCTGGCGGATGCGGCCAAAAGGAGCAGGAATCCACCGCCGGTTTCCACGCCGCCCCACACCCGGTAGCGCGTCTTTTCGAATAAAACCTTCATCAGATTCCGCCATTGCGCGGTGTAGAGAATAGCACCGGCCCCGCTGGCAATCCACAGCAGACTGATGGCGTACAGAATCCATTTCATCATTGTCCCTCCTGTTGGCTGCCTGCACGGCTGTGCGCAGACAGGCGGCAATACGGGCGTCAGGTTACACCGGCAGAATGCCACGTCGGGGCCTAAAGATCAAGACCCAAGGGCTGCCTGAACAAAAGGTGTGCGCGTGCGGCCACACCTTGACAGGTCCGCACACCGGGTGCATGTTTATGCAAGCGCCAAGGCAATGCTTTGGAGCAGATAAACTGCCGTGAAAGGGAGGTTAAAGCCATGATCATCGCCCACGAAAAGGACACCGAGGGGCATCACCTGGAAAGCCCGGAGGTGAAAAATGTTACCATGAAGGTATTGGTTTCGCCCGAGCAGGGCTGGCAGGACCATGTCATGCGGCTGATCGAACTGGGACGCGGCGGGTACACGCCCAGTCACGCCCACGACTGGCCGCATATCAACTATATCGTTGCCGGAAGGGGGGTGCTGCACATGGACGGCCAGGACACCCCCGTTTCCGCCGGCACCTATGCTTTTGTGCCGTCCGGCTGCCGGCACCAGTTTCGAAACGCCGGCGCTGATACCTTCCGTTTCATCTGCATCGTGCCCAAGGAAGGCCACCAGATATAGTTACAGTACGTCGAAGTATGTAAAGCTTGTGTTCGTTGATGTGCCTTGCACACGAACAGAAATCCGGCGTTCACTTTGTGGATGCTGTCCATTCCGTGGCCCTTACAGGGATTTTTCGATTTGGGCGTTTTGCTTCAGTTTTTCGACGTACTTCTGTATGCCGGCGTTTGTCTCCTGCTGCTTTAAAAAGCTGGTGATTTTCGCCTTGACGTCTCTGTAAGGCACGCTGCCGGCGGCTTTCTTTCCCGTGACTTTAATCAGGTGATAACCGAAGCGCGTTTTGACAACATTGCTCACCTGCCCCGGCTTGAGGGCAAAAGCCGCGTCCTCGAAGGGCTTGACCATCTGGCCGCGGCTGAAAAACCCCAGGTCTCCCCCGCGTGCGCCGCTGGGCCCCTCGGAATACTTCTTGGCCAGCGCTCCGAAATCACCGCCTTGCTTGATCTGCTGCTGGATGTCTTCGATTTTCTTTTTTGCCGCCGCCTGTTGTTGCTTGTCGGCCTTGGCGTCCACCTTGATCAGGATATGGCTGGCTTTGACCTGCTCGGGTTGCTTGAAATATTCAGGGTGGGATGTATAAAACTTATGCGCCTGATCGTCGGAAACCACGATTTTGTCGGCAACCTCGGTCTTGATCAGTTTCTGAATGGCGAGTCCCTGGCGTGTTTTGGCTTTAAGGTCCGCTTCGCTGATCTGCATGTCTTTCAAGGCTTTGTCGAAAGCATCGGTGGATGGAAAGCGCGCTTTGAGTTTTGCCAGGTGCTCGGCCACCGCACTGTCCGGGATACGGATATTTTCCTTCTGGCTTTGCTGAAAGAGCAGCTCCTGCTCGATGAGACGCTCCAGGATATTTTGCCGCATGGTTTTCGCCTGGGCGTCGGTCAGCACCTTGCCCTGCTGCGTGCTGCGCCGTTTGGCCTGGGCGAATTCGCTGTTCAGCGCCTGCCGGGTGATAGCGGTCCCGTTGACGGTGGCGGCGATGGTTTTGGGTGTTTCAGCGGCCGACAGGGGGGCAATGCCCGTGCCCAGCACGACGGCGGCAAAAATAGAAATGACGGTACGAGAAATGATGGTGCAACAAGTTCGCGTGGATACATTTGGCATGAATAAAGTCCTTTTTTTCATGTTCGTGATATAGGGGTTAAAATCCGGGATGGCTTTCGTTCATTAGGCCACCACGCCCGGTTTTCCATGGCCGTGGGCGTAGGGAGGCAGGTTTCCTGAAAGGGAGTAACTATATGCTTGCTGGAATGCTGTGCGAAAAGCCAGGGG
>Ga0256841_1000228_pt1 | contig 61147 bp, 56 predicted proteins | sample 356308metaG_FD_185971 | JGI IMG/M metagenome (GOLD analysis project Ga0256841, IMG submission 185971) | Hydrothermal vent microbial communities from Mid Atlantic Ridge, Atlantic Ocean - 356-308 | ecosystem: Environmental > Aquatic > Marine > Hydrothermal vents | place: Atlantic Ocean: Mid... | reverse complement strand
TGAAGCCGCTCCCACTACATAAACGTACAGGCCATTCTGCTTTCCACTATGAAACAAGACGGTCATGGCGAAATGCGTGACCCCCAAGGGGACACATTTCCCGTAACCGTTCAGCCCCCCCTTTATGAAAGGAGGGGCTGAACGGTTACCATTTCCCCATGGCCGTCACCCTCATCCCCCGAGGGCGGCCAGGATCCCCTTCATCACTTCTTCTTTATGCTCGAGTCGTTCGCGAAACTCGCGGTTTTCCGTATCGGCGATCTCCATCCGCAGATCGGAGAGGTCATCGGTCAATACGGCGGCGAGCACTTCCCTTTCTTCGTCGTTCAATTCGAGTGTGGTCATGGAACGTTCTCCTCAATGACTTCGGGTGACAATGAACCAGTGCCTCATATGAGATAGGGCACCAGTAGCAGAGCGATCAGGCTCAATACCTTACGCATGGGGTTGATGGCGGGGCCGGCGGTGTCCTTGAACGGGTCGCCCACGGTGTCCCCGGTGATGGCGGCCTGGTGGGCGGGGGAGCCCTTGCCGCCTTCGTGGCCATCCTCTATGTATTTCTTGGCATTGTCCCAGGCCGCACCGCCGGTGGCCATGAACAATGCCAACACCAGGCCGGAGCCCACGGCGCCGATGAGGGTACCGCCCATCAGCTCCGCGGCCGAACCCTCAGGGCCGAAGGGCCGCCAGACGAAGGCGTAGATCAGTGGCACCAGCACCGGGATGGCACCGGGGATCAGCATACCCCGCAGGGAGGCGCGGGTGAGCATCCCCACCGCGCGGGCGTAATCGGGCCTCTGGGTACCAGCGAGGATGCCTGGGAATTCGTGGAATTGATGGCGCACCTCCTGGACGATGTCGGAGGCCGCCTTGCCCACCGCCTGCATGGCATAACCGCTGAACACGAAGGGCAGCAGCGAGCCGATGAAGATCCCCGCCAGAGTATAGGGGTCGTCGAGGGCGAAGTGGAGGCCCTTGAGGGCGTCCCCGAAGGCCAGTTCGAAGGCGACGAAGAGGGCCAGGGAGGCGAGTCCGGCGGAGCCGATGGCGAAGACCTTGGTGAGGGCCTTGGTGGTGTTGCCAGCCGCATCCAGGGCGTCTGTCGCCCCGCGCGCGCCTTCGGCGAGACCGGCCATCTCGACGATCCCGCCGGCGTTGTCGGTGACCGGGCCGAAGGCATCCACCGAGACCACGATGGGGGTGAGGGCCAGGAGCCCGCAGGTGGCGATGGCGATGCCATAGACCCCGGCCAGGAGGTAGGCCGCGATCAGGCCGGCGGCGATCACCACCGTGGGCACCACCGTGGATTTCATTCCCAGGGCCAGGCCGGTGATGATGTTGGTGGCATGGCCGGAGCGGGAGGCATGGGCGATCTGGCGGACCGGGGCGTAGTCGGCCGAGGTGTAGTAGTCGGTGGTGACCAACATGCCGACGCCCACCACCAACCCGACCGCCGCGGCAGTGAACAGATTCAGGGGCGCAAAGGCGCTGCCGCCGCCGGCGAACAGCCGGTCCGCGGCGAAGTAGAAGCCGATCGCAGCGAGGCCGATGCAGATCAGCATCCCGCGGCTCAGGGCCCACAGCAGATTGTCCTGTCCGGTCATGCGGATGCTGTTGATCCCCAATACCCCGGCCAGCATCGCCGCGGCGCCCAGGGCCAGGGGGAAGAGCTGGGCGGCGGTATCCCCGGGGGAGCCCCAGGCCGCCACCAACAGTGCGGCCACCATGGTGACCGCGTAGCTCTCGAAGATGTCCGCCGCCATGCCGGCGCAATCCCCTACGTTGTCGCCCACGTTGTCGGCGATCACCGCCGGATTGCGGGGGTCGTCCTCGGGGATCCCTCGCTCCAGTTTGCCGGCCAGATCGGCGCCCACGTCCGCGGCCTTGGTGAAGATACCGCCACCGAGGCGGGCGAAGACGCTCACCAGGGAGGCGCCGAAACCGAGGCCGGCCAAAGGGCGCAGATCCGGCGCGTTGCCATGGGCCAACCAGACCAGCAGGCCGTAGAACAGGGTGATGCTGGCGAGGGCCAGGGCCCCCACGAGGAAGCCGGTCACCGAACCGGCGCGCTGGGCGGTGACCAGGGCGATACCCACGCCCTCACGGGCCGCGGCCGCGGTGCGCACGTTGGCACGCACGGCAACGAGCATGCCGATGACCCCGGAGCCGGCGGAAAAGAGCGCCCCGATGATGAAGCCAATGGCCGTCAACAGGCCGAAGTGGGGAGTCAGCCAGAGGATCAGGAAGATCACCGTTCCGGCGGCCAGGATGCCGCCGTACTGCACGCGCATGAAGGCGCCGGCACCCTCGCGGATGGCGTGATAGGGTGCCTGTAGGGCCGCCTCGCCCTCGCCGCGGGCGAGTACCCAGCGGGCCGCCCAAAAGGCATAGGCGATGCCCAGAGCCGCGGCGCCCAGGGCGCTGTACAAGGTGATCTGCGTGATGCTCATTGCTCGGCTCCCAGGCGTCGGTAGTGTTGGATTGTCCCCAGGGCAACGACTTCCATTCGAATCGGGGGGGCGATGACGTCGGTCGAAGGATACCGTTCGGCTGGCGAAAACTCGAAGGCATGGGATGTCCGTTAGTCTGGACGAACGCGGCCGGGACGGAATTGATACCCGTCAACTGCTTCTCTCCGCTTCTCTCCGCGCCGCCTATCGAGATGCCTTCCGGGACGCGGTACCATGAAACCGCTATGCGGCCACAGCCGGGCCAATCCCGGGTGTCACCTCGGTGATGGGTGTTGCCCTGTGGCCGTGGCACCAGATCTCTGCGTTTTTCGATGTCGCCCCGCGTGCCGCGGAAACGACGCCAGCCCGCGCCGACGCTTCACGATGGGGGACGCCTGGGATGCTGTCCGTGAAGGGACCGACCAGCGGTGTGGATATGAATGAATCGTTTCCCAGTCATGCCGGGGTTGGACTACTCGGCCCCGCCGGACAGGCCCCTCGCGTGGGTACAGGAAGCCGCCCTGGGCGAGGTGGCCGTGCCAAGCGGCGAGACGTATCCCTTGTTTCCGGATCGTTCCTCACGCTGGGGGCAGGGCGCGGGTGCGTGATCCCAGCTGACGGGGCGGCCCCACGAAGGGGCCTGTCTTGACCCCGTCTGCCAGGCCAGCGGGCCCTGCCCCCGCGGCGCAACGGCGTCGTTTCGGTGCCTTCGGCGGGGTCTTTCTGCCCAGTCTGTTGTCCATCCTGGGGATCATCCTCTATCTCCGCCTGGGTTGGGTGGTGGGTGAGGCGGGCCTCGGCGGTGCCTTGTTGATCCTGTTCGTCGCCCACTTGATCTCCGGTCTCACCGGCCTGTCCATCGCCAGCCTGGCGACCGCTCGGACAGTGGGGGTGGGCGGGGCCTATTTCCTGATCAGTCGTGCCCTGGGTGCCCCGGCGGGGATCGCGGTGGGCCTCCCGCTATACCTTGCCCAGGCCCTGAGCGTAGGCTTCTATCTGGTGGGATTTGCTCAGGTGTTGGCATTTCTCCTGCCCCACTGGGATCCCCGTTTGAGCGGCAGCTTGGCCCTGGCGGGGCTGGCGGTACTGACCCTGCTGGGCACCAACCTGAGTGTCCGCTTTCAGTATCCGGTGGCCTTGGCCATCCTGCTGTCGTTGGCCGCGCTCTATGGGGCCCCGGCCGCGGTCGGCATCGTCCGTCCGGAGTGGTGGGGCAGGGCCGGACTGACGGCGGTATTCGGCGTGTTCTTTCCCGCCGTCACCGGGATCATGGCCGGAGTGGGTATGTCTGGCGATCTCAGGCGGCCGCGGCGCGATCTGCCCTTAGGGGTGTTGGGGGCGATTGGGGTGGGGTTGTCGATCTATGCCTCGCTGATGGTGTTGTTCGCCATGCGGGCGGATCCTCAGGCCTTGATCGGTGATCTGTTCGTCGCATGGCGGGTCACCAGGATCCCTGCGCTCATCACCACCGGGGTGCTGGCGGCGGCCCTTTCCAGCGCCCTTGGTGCCCTGTTGGCCGCGCCTCGCACCCTGCAGGCCATTGCCGCCGATGGGTTTGCGCCGGCCCCCTTGGCCAAGGCCTCAGGGCGGACCGGCGAGCCCCGCCGGGCCCTGGCGGTCACCTTGGTGGTGGCCGAGGGGGCGGTGCTGGCGGGGGACCTGAATCAGGTGGCGACCCTGCTCACCCTGTTCTTCCTGGTGTCCTACGCGGCGGTCAATCTGGTCTGTGGATTGGAGGCCTGGGCCGCCAATCCCGGCTTCCGGCCGGGTTTCAAGCTGCCCTGGTCGCTGAGCATGACGGCGGCATTGTTGTGCGTGTCCACCATGGGCCTGTTGGATCTGCCCTTTACCCTATTGGCGCTGGTGGTGGTGGCGGCGCTCTATATCTGGGCTGGACGGCGCCATTCCCGGGCACGCTTCGGCGACGATCGTTCCGGCCTCATGGCGGCCGTGGTGCGTACCGTGCTCTATCGCCTGCAACGGGTGCCGGCCAGCGCCGGCGGTTGGCGTCCCAATCTGCTGGTGTTCAGCGGCGCTACCCCTCGCCGCTCGTTCATGCTCAAGATTGCCGTGGCCATGGTGCGCGAAAGCGGCATGGTCAGCCTGTTTCACCTGGAGGTCGGCGATCCCCTCGGCCAAGGGGCGGAGGCCCGGCAGCGCGAGGCCCGTATTGAGCAATCCCTGAACCAGGCCTTTCCCGCAGTGGCCTGTCGGGTGGCCTTGGTCGGGAATGTGTTCGATGCCATTCCGGTCGCCGTCCAGGCCTATGGGGTGGGGCGATTCGCCGCCAATACGGTCATGCTCGGCTGGCCCGCCCGGCGACGCCACTGGCGCGGGTTCTTCAGGACCTGGCTGCGCCTGTCGGGCCTGGGCAAATCGGTCATTCTGGTCCATCACGAACCGACCCGACACGCCGAGCATCCGCGGCGTATGGACCTGTGGTGGCGTGGTGGGGTCGGCACTGGGGCGATGCTGGTATTGCTGGGCTATCTGCTGGCCCGGCATGAAGGGGAGCAGGTCTGCCATGTGCGCTTGCTTGCCGCGGCGCGTACCGCGGAAGGGCGCCGGCGCGCCCAGGGGGCCCTCGACAAACTGGTACAGCAGGCCCACATCCCGCTCGAGACCCAGGTGTTCGCCCTCCCGGCGGGGGGGCTCTATGCCTGTATCGCTGAACAGAGTGCCGCTGTGGACCTGGTGATGATCGGCGTACGTCTGCCTCGTGACCCGGCGCGGGCCACAGACTTCATGGCCGCCCAGGCAGATCTGATCGGGGCCTTGCCGACGACATTGCTGCTCTCCAGCGCCCGGGGATTCGAGGGGCGTGATGCCTTGTTCGAGGAAGAAGGCTGAGTTGTGTCCTGTGGGTCCGGGCCCCGGAAAACGGTGGCCACTGGTGGCGCCTTGGGTCGTCGACTTGAATAGTCGCGCGGTGCGCGCTCAGACTCCCGTCGCCGTCTGGGAGGGCGTATAGAACATACGGCGAGCGGCTTCAGCCGTGGTCGGGAGTGGCCACTCCGTGCGGGAGTCGTCGCGGCTGAAGCCGCTCCCACGGCACTCCCGGAGATGGAACAGAAGCCCCCCGCCCGTCTGGGGAGAGGGGAGGTCAGGGTACAGACAATGCGTTTGTCATGGCGACGGCGGGATGCGCTGTCGCTTTCCCGCCCTACGGGCTCTCAGACCCAAAGGTGCCCTCTGGTGGGGCGGCTCCGGCGGCGATGCGCCTCGCACCGAGCCGGATCGGTACGAACGGTGTCGCGGCTGAGGCCGCTCCCACGCCCACCCGTCTCAATCGGCGTCCTGGTCCTCCAGATCGTCGAGATAACGCTCGGCATCCAGGGCCGCCATGCAACCGCTGCCAGCGGAGGTGACGGCCTGGCGGTAGACGTTGTCCATCACGTCGCCGGCGGCGAACACGCCGGGGATGCTGGTCATGGTGGCATCGCCGTGATAACCGCCCTTCACCTTGATCCAGCCCTTGTCCAATTCCAACTGGCCCTCGAACAGGGCGGTGTTGGGCTTGTGCCCGATGGCGATGAACACGCCTTGGACATCCAGGTCTTCGCTGGAACCGTCCTCCACGTTCGTGATTCGGAGGCCGGTGACACCGTTGGCGTCGCCCAGGATCTCGTCCACGGTATGCTTCCAGGCAATGCGGATGTTGCCGGTCTCGGCCTTGTGCATGAGGTGGTGCTGAAGGATCTTCTCGGCGCGCAGGCTGTCGCGGCGGTGCACCAGGGTCACCTCGGAGGCGATGTGGGAGAGATAGAGGGCCTCCTCCACGGCGGTGTTGCCGCCCCCTACCACCGCCACCTTCTGCCCCTTGTAGAAAAACCCGTCGCAGGTGGCGCAGGCCGAGACCCCGCGGCCCTTGAACTTCTCCTCGGAGGGCAGCCCCAGATACTGGGCCGAGGCACCGGTGGCGACGATCAGGGCATCGCAGGTGTAGGTGCCGCCGTCGCCCACCAGACGGAACGGACGCTGGCGGAGTTCCGCCGTATGGATGTGGTCGAAGACGATCTCTGTGCCGAAACGTTCGGCGTGTTTCCGCATCCGCTCCATGAGTTCGGGGCCCTGGACGCCTTCGTGATCACCCGGCCAGTTGTCCACGTCCGTGGTGGTCATGAGCTGGCCACCCTGCTCCATACCCGTGACGAGGACCGGCTCCAGATTGGCGCGGGCAGCGTAGACCGCGGCGGTGTAGCCGGCGGGCCCCGAGCCGAGGATCAACAGTCGGCAGTGTTTGGCATCGTTCATGTAGAATGGCTCCTGTTTCTTGATTCGGTGTGGTGCATTATACGCTTCACATCTCACATCAAGGCGCTGACTGCGAGGGGCTTTAATGAATATCGGCATTCCCTGCGAAACGAAACCCTGGGAGGGTCGGGTGGCCCTGGTTCCGGAGGCCTGTGCCGATCTGGTGGCCGCCGGTCACCGGGTGAGGGTGGAACAAGGGGCGGGCGTGGCGAGCGGATTTTCCGATGCGGCCTACGTTCAGGCGGGTGCTGAGATCGTCTCCGAGGCGCAGACCCTCTACGCCCGGAGCGATCTGGTGGTGAAGGTGAAGGAACCGATCGGTGCGGAGCCGGATTGGCTGCGAGCGGGCCAGATCCTATTCTGTTTTCTGCATCTGGCGGCCATGCCGGAGCTTGCTGAACGCCTGGCCGCGAGTGGCGTGACCGCCATCGCCTTCGAGACGGTCCGCGAGGCGGATGGGCGCCTGCCCATTCTCCAGCCCATGAGCTGGATCGCCGGCCGCCTGGCGGTGATCCAGGGCCTGCGCTACCTGCAACGTCAAGAGGGTGGACGGGGGTTGTTGCTGGGCGGCGTACCCGGGGTGGAACGCGGCCGGGTCACGGTGGTGGGGGGTGGCAACGTGGGCGGCCAGGCGGCGCGCCTGGCCGCGGCCCTGGGGGCCACGGTCACGGTCTTGGACAAGGATGCGCGCAAACTGGAGGCCCTGGAGCGCGCGGCACCGAATCTGAGCGCCCTCTACCCCTACGGGCGCACCTTGGAGCGGGCCGTGGCCGAGGCCGATCTTCTGGTCGGGGCGGTGCTGGTTCCCGGGGCGCGCGCCCCGCGGGTGGTGAGCCGCGCCCAGGTGGCGGCCATGGCCGCGGGGAGCGTCGCCGTGGACGTGGCGGTGGACCAGGGGGGGTGCCTGGAGACCACCCGTCCCACCAGCTATGACGACCCGGTCTACGTGGCCGAAGGGGTGACCCATTTCGCCGTCACCAACATGCCGGGGGCGGTGCCACGCAGTGCCTCCCTGGCCCTGTGTGCCGCCCTGCTGCCCTGGGTGCGGCGGCTGGCGGAGACGGACTGGCGTTCCCAGCCGGTGCTCTCCGAGGCGGTCAACGTGGATCGGGGCGAAGTCCTGCCCGGCCCCTGGCGGAAGGCCTGAAACTGGACGAAGAAGGGGCGGTAAGCCTATAGTGGTAAAGGATATATTTTCTCCGGGCGCAGGGCTTATATAGTGACTCAAGCAACTCGGGAGGACACTCTGGTGGAGGGCCTTCAGGCCCATCTCGGCCGCGTCCTGCGCGAGGCGGCCTTCTGGCTGATCGTCGGCGCGGCCCTCTATCTGGTGGTCTCCCTGGCCGGCTACGATCCGCGCGATCCGGGCTGGTCCTACCTGGGACCCGCCTCGGGTGTGCACAATCCCGGTGGCAGGGCGGGGGCCTGGATCGGTGATGTGCTCCTGTTCCTGCTCGGCTGGTTCGCCTACCTGGTGCCCGTGATGCTCGTCTGGACCGCGGTGTTGGTGTTCCGCCGTCCGCACAGGCTGTTCAACGACAACCTGTATCTTCTCGCCCTGCGTTGGAGCGGGTTCTTCATCACCCTGGCAGCCGGTACAGGCCTGTTTGAGGTGCGCTCGGTCCCTTCCGGTATGCTCCCCGCGGGCGCCGGCGGTGCCTTGGGGGCCTTCCTGGGGGATGGGTTGGCGGCCTCTTTCAATCGCCCCGGGGCCACCCTGCTGCTCCTGGCCGTGCTCCTGAGCGGCCTCACCCTGTTCACCGGCCTGTCCTGGCTCAGGGTGCTGGAGGCCGTGGGGGCGGCCACCCTCTGGCTCGGGCGCCGGGCGGGTGCCTTGTTGCGGGAGCGGTTGCGCGCATGGCGTCCCCGGTCGGGACCGGATGTGGTGAGGCGGGAGCCTTTGCTGGTGGAGGGGGCCGAGGTGGTGGAGCCTCTGTCCGAACCGCTGGTGGTGGAGGCACCCCCTTCGGTTCCGGCCCCCGCGGTGAAGACCCGTGCTGAGAAGGAGGCACCTGCGAGCGGGCGTACCCAGGGAGAGGCGCCGGAGACGAAGGACGCCGCCGGGAAGAAGGTGCCGGTGACCCGGCGTCCCCGGGAAGAGGCCCCGTTGCCCCTGCTCGAACCCGATCCCGACAGCGCCCTGCCGTCCCTCGCCCTGCTGGACGAGCCCAGACACAGCAGCAAGGGCTATTCGGAGGAGGACCTGCAGGAGATGTCGCGCCTGGTGGAGGCGCGTCTGGCGGACTTCAGGGTGCAGGTGGAGGTGGTGGCGGTCCATCCCGGACCGGTGGTGACCCTGTTCGAGCTGAGCCTGGCCCCGGGCACCAAGGTGGCCAAGATCACCGGCCTGGCCAAGGATCTGGCGCGGGCCTTGTCGAGCATCAGCGTGCGGGTGGTGGAGGTGATCCCGGGCAAGCCGGTCATCGGCCTGGAGGTGCCCAACCGCGAGCGGGAGATGGTGTTTCTGAGCGAGATCCTGCGTTCGCGCGCCTACGAGCGCAGCAAGTCACCCCTGACCCTGGCCCTGGGCAAGGACATCGGGGGCAATCCGGTGGTGGCCGATCTCGGCAAGATGCCCCACGTCCTGATCGCCGGCACCACGGGCTCCGGCAAGTCGGTGGCCATCAACGCCATGATCCTGAGCCTCCTCTACAAGGCCCTGCCGAGCGAGGTGCGGCTCATCATGATCGACCCCAAGATGCTGGAGCTGTCGGTCTACGAGGGGATCCCCCATCTCCTCACACCGGTGGTCACCGACATGAAGGAGGCCGCCAATGCCCTGCGCTGGTGCGTGGGGGAGATGGAACGCCGTTACAGGCTCATGTCCGCCCTCGGAGTGCGCAACATCGCCGGCTACAACCGGGTGGTGGCCCAGGCCGAGGCCAAGGGCGAGCCGATCCCCGATCCCCTGTTCGACCCGGAACAGGACTTCGCCGGAACGGGGCCCGAGCCGCTCGCCAGGTTGCCCTACATCGTCATCGTCATCGACGAACTGGCCGACATGATGATGGTGGTGGGCAAGAAGGTGGAGGAACTCATCGCCCGCCTGGCACAGAAGGCGCGGGCCTCGGGGATCCATCTGTTGCTGGCCACCCAGCGCCCGTCGGTGGACGTGCTCACCGGGTTGATCAAGGCCAACATCCCCACGCGCATCGCCTTCCAGGTGTCCTCGCGTATCGACTCGCGCACGGTGCTCGATCAGATGGGCGCCGAGCACCTGTTGGGCCATGGCGACATGCTGTACCTGCCCCCCGGCTCCAGCCTGACCCAGCGCCTCCATGGCGCCTTCGTGGACGACGCCGAGGTCCACCGGGTGGTGGAGAGCCTCAAACAACACGGCGGCCCGGACTATATCGAGGACGTGCTCCAGGAGAGCAGCGAGCCGATCCCCGGCATCGACGCCGTCCCCGGCGGGGGCGACGTGGAGGATCAGGATCCGCTGTTCGACGAGGCGGTGAAGATCGTCGTGGAGACCCGCCGCGCCTCCATCTCCGGGGTGCAGCGGCGCCTCAAGGTGGGCTACAACCGCGCCGCGCGCATGATCGAGGAGATGGAGCGCATCGGCCTGGTGGGCCCCCTGGAGGCCAATGGGAACCGCGAGGTGCTGGTGGGAAAAACGGAAGACGCCTGAGTACGGACCGATGGAACTGGCGGGACCGGTGGTGGTCCACGAGCCCGAGGGGCCGTTCGCAAACGCGGGCCCGGTTCCTGGAAAACGGTTCCTGTGTTTTGGCAACGTTCCCAAGCCATCCTGACAACGCCGGGGGGATCCGCATGCAGCGATTCGCATTATCGCTCTGTCTGCTCTGGCTGGGGGCCGTCCAGGCCGCCGGCATCGACCACCTGCATCGCTTCCTCGATGGCCTCGACACCCTGGAGGCGGAGTTCGACCAGCGCGTGACCAACAGCGATCACAGCCAGGACGTGCGCTCCCACGGCACCCTGTATCTCGCCCGCCCGGGGCGTTTCCGCTGGGCCTACGACCAACCCGACGCGCAGCTGATCGTGGCCGACGGCGACCGGGTGTGGCTGTACGACCCCGAGCTGGAGCAGGTCTCCCATCAGGCCCAGGCCGATGCCCTGAAGGGCACGCCCGCCCTCCTGCTGAGCGACCGCCGTCCGGTCGAGACGCACTTCCGGGTGTTCGACGCCGGTCATCGCCAGGGCCTCGACTGGGTGCGCCTGCGCCCCAGGGACAAGGACGCCGTGGTCCACGACCTGCTCCTGGGCTTCGCCGGCGACCGCCTGGTGCGCCTGGAGATGCGCGACGAATTCGGTCAGCGCACCACCTTCGTGTTCCGAGACATCAAGCGCAACCCGCGCCTCGATGCCGCCCTCTTTCGTTTCGATCCACCCCCGGAAGTGGATATCCTGGAGCGTTGAATGGTGGATACCCGGCCCCTGGCGGACCGCATCCGCCCCTGTCTTCTGGACCAGGTGGTGGGGCAGGGACACATCCTCGCCCCGGGCAAGCCCCTGTACGAGGCCATCGTCCATGATCGCCTCCACTCCATGATCCTTTGGGGGCCGCCGGGGTCCGGTAAGACCACCCTGGCGCAACTGGTGGCACAGAGTTCCGGGGCGTGTTTCATCAAACTCTCGGCGGTACTCGCCGGGGTCAAGGACGTGCGCGCGGCGGTGGCCGAGGCCCGCCAGGCGCGAACCGACGAGGGCCGGGCCACGGTCCTGTTCATCGACGAGGTGCACCGCTTCAACAAGGCCCAGCAGGACGCCTTCCTGCCTCACGTGGAGGACGGCACCCTGGTGTTCATCGGCGCCACCACCGAGAACCCCTCCTTCGAACTCAACGCCGCCCTCCTGTCGCGGGCCCGGGTCTACGTGCTCAAGGCCCTGGGGGCCGAGGCCCTGGAACAGGTGTTGGCGCGGGCCCTGGCCGATCCCGAGCGGGGCCTGGGGCGGGCCGCCCCCGAACTCACCCCGGAGCAGCGCCGCCGTCTGGCGGAGGCCGCCGATGGCGACGCCCGGCGGGCCCTCAATCTGCTCGAACTGGTGGCCGAACTCAATGGCCCCGGGCCGGTGGCCGATGCGCTACTGGGCGAGGTGGTGAAGGGCGTGCGCCGCCGTTTTGACAAGGGCGGCGATGTCTTCTACGACCAGATCTCGGCCCTCCACAAGTCGGTGCGCGGCTCCGCCCCGGACGCCGCCCTGTACTGGCTGGCGCGGATGATCGATGGGGGCTGCGATCCCCTCTACATCGCCCGCCGCGTGGTGCGCATGGCCTCGGAGGATATCGGCAATGCCGATCCACGCGCCTTGCGCCTGGCCCTGGACGCCTGGGAGGCCCAGGAACGTCTGGGCAGCCCCGAGGGTGAGCTGGCCATCGCCCAGGCGGTGATCTACCTCGCCTGCGCGCCCAAGAGCAACGCCGTCTACACGGCCTGGAAGGCGGCCCTGGCCGAGGCCCGCGCCAGCGGCAGCCTGGAGGTCCCGATCCACCTGCGCAACGCCCCCACCCGCCTGATGAAGGAGCTGGGTTACGGCAAGGCCTATCGCTATGCCCACGACGAACCGGACGCCTATGCCGCCGGTGAATGCTACTTCCCCGACGGCATGGCGCCCAGGCACTACTACCGTCCGGTGCCGCGCGGCATGGAGATCCGGATCGGCGAGAAGCTGGCGCGCCTGGCCGCCCTGGACGCCGCGGCCGCCAAACCCGACCCGGGTTAGGCGGGCCGATCCTGTGACGGGGACGTGGGAGCGGCTCGATCCCCGATGACGCCTGCTCGGAGTGGCCATGCCGGATCGCGGCTGAAGTCGCTCCCACGCAGCGCTTGTCCGCAGGGATGCGCATTGCTGGCGGCACACACAACCCTTCTGATAGAAGGTGCTCTTCTATATCCGTCGCACATGGATTATTGTCGTCCTGCAAATTACGGTTGAGTGTTGCCCGCAAATGTGTTTGAGAATATCAAGTTGACGGTCGCATTACGCGGTTGACTTTCTCCGTGCCTCGCCTATCCTTCGGTTTTCATTACACGGTTGAGGATGGCGAATGGACCAGCGGAACCTGGCTTCGGAGATATGGGCGGTTGCGGATCTGCTTCGCGGGGATTTCAAGCAATCCGAATTCGGCAGGATCATCCTGCCTTTCACCGTGCTGCGCCGCTTGGAATGCGCGCTGGAGCCTACGCGCGAGGCGGTGCTGGAACAGTACGAGGCCATCAAGGATGACGATCTCGATCCCGACCTGATCCTGCCCGGCGTAGCCGGGGCGCCTTTCTACAATACCTCGAGGTTCACCCTGGCCACCCTGGGTTCCACCAGCACCCGGCACAATCTCGAAGAGTACATCAGCCACTTTTCAGCCAACGCCCGCCAGGTTTTCGGCGAGTTCGCCTTCAGCAATTGGGTCGAACGCCTGGATCAGCACGATCTGCTCTACCTCGTGGTCAAGGAGTTTCGTGGCATCGACCTGCACCCGGACAAGGTGTCCAACCACGAGATGGGGCTGATCTTCGAGCACCTGATCCGCACCTTCGCCGAGTCGGCCAACGACACTGCCGGCGAGTTCTACACGCCGCGGGATGTAGTACGCCTCACCACCACGCTGGTCTTCTCCAGGGACCACGAAGCCCTGAGCGGCGAAGGCGTGGTGCGCACGGTATACGACTGCGCGGCCGGTACCGGCGGCTTTCTCTCCTCGGCCATCGAGCTGGTGAACGAGTGGAACCCCAATGCTCGCCTGATCCCCTATGCACAGGAGCTGAATCCCGAGACCCACGCCATCTGCGTGGCCGACAAGCTGATCCAGGGCTATGACACCCGCAACATCAAGCAGGGTAATACCCTTTCCAACGATCTGTTGCCCGGAGAGCGTTTCGACTACTGCCTCGCCAATCCGCCCTTTGGCGTGGACTGGAAGAAGGTGCAAAAGGCCGTCAAGGACGAACACCGGGTGCTGGGGTATTCCGGCCGCTTCGGGCCGGGTCTGCCCCGGGTCAGCGATGGCTCCATGCTGTTTCTCATGCACCTGCTCTCAAAGCGTCGGCCCGAAGGCACGCGCATCGGCATCATCCTGTCCGGCTCACCGCTCTTCAACGGCTCCGCCGGTTCCGGCGAATCGGAAATCCGCCGCTGGATCCTGGAGAACGACTGGCTGGAGGCCATCATCGCCCTGCCCACCGACCTCTTCTACAACACCGGCATCGGGACCTACGTGTGGGTGCTGGATACCGACAAGGAAGCGCGCCGCAAAGGGTTGGTGCAGCTCATCGACGCCACGGACATGCACACCCCCATGCGCAAGAGCCTGGGCAGCAAGCGTCGCTGGCTCACCGATGAGCAGATCGCCCAGATCGCCCGCCTCCATGAGGCCTTCGAGGAAGGCCCGATGAGCAAGATCTTCGAGACGGCGGATTTCGGCTACCGGCGCATCACCGTGGAGCGGCCGCTGAAACTCCGCTTCCAGGTCACCCGGGAGCGCATCGCCGCCTATTTCGAGAGCAAACCCTTCCAGGCGCTCAAGGAAAAACAGCAACCCGTCAGGAAGGCCCTGGAATCCCTGGTCGACGACACCCTATGGCGGAATCGGGACGATTTTCTCGCCGAGCTGAAATCCGCCCTCAAGGCCCAGGGCGTCAGCCTCACCGCGGCCCAACTCAAGCCCATCTGGACAGCCTGTGGCGAGCGCGACGAAAACGCCGCCATCTGCCGCGACGCCAAGAGCAATCCCGAGTCCGATCCCGATCTGCGCGACCATGAGAACGTGCCCCTCTCCGAAGAGATCCAGGACTACTTCGAGCGGGAAGTCCTGCCCCACGTGCCAGACGCCTGGATCGACAAGGCCAGGAAGGACAAGAAGGACGGCCAGGTGGGCATCGTCGGCTACGAGATCAACTTCAATCGCTACTTCTACCAGTACCAGCCCCCCAGGCCGCTGGAGGCCATCGACGCGGATCTGAAGCAGGTGGAGGCGGAAATCGCCGAACTGCTCGAGGCGGTGGCGTCATGAGGAGGTGGCGTCTTGGCTGGGCAGGGCCGCGGTGCTATCCTGGCGCCAACAACACCCGCCAAGGCTATGCTCTTCGGAGCACCCTCAAACCGGCGGGTTACTTTTTCTGCATGGAGGTTGAATCGGCTTCCGGTAAGCGCTATGTTGATGACAACACACCCGCCAAGCCTATGCCGACGGACGTTGGTACGCTCAAATCGCGCGGGTTTTTTATTGCCTGGAGACAGGCATGAGGCCCTTCGAAAAACCGCCGCTGGCTGTCGAAGAGCAGCTTCAGTTGCTCAAGGATCGCGGCCTCGCCATTCGAGACGACGAAAGAGCCGTTGCGCTGCTGGAAGTCGTCAGCCTGTTCCGCCTAAGCCCCTACATGCGCCCCTTTCAGCACGCCGGAAACCCGGATCACAGGTTTTTGGAAGGTGCCACGCTGGCGGACATCGTCACCCTCTATCGGTTCGACCGGGAATTGCGCAACCTGGTCATGGATGCCTTGGAACGGGTGGAGGTGGCGGTTCGCGCATGTATCGGAAATACCATGGCAATCCGGTACGGCGACGCACACTGGTATTTGCAGCGAACCCATTTCAAACGTCGTTTCGACCACGCACGTCTTCTGGATGAGCTGAAACAGAAGCTGGAGCGCGAGCGGGAGCATTTTGCCAAAGAGGTAGACCGCATCGAGAGCAGCCGAGCCCATGAATCCCTCAAAAGGCAACGCATCGAGCGGCGCATGCGGGACAACTATTTCCGCTACTACGGCCAGACTTACGATCCCCCGGAGCTTCCTCCATCTTGGGCTGTGCTGGAGGAATTGAGCTTGGGACTGATCTCCCGCCTCTACCAGGGCATTGCCCGTGACGCCGATCGCAAGCAGATCGCCAGGCGTTTCAACCTGCCGCAGGAAGTACTCGGCTCTTGGCTCCATACCATCACATTCGTCCGAAACTGTTGTGCCCACCACGCCCGCCTGTGGAACCGGGAACTGGCAATCCCGCCTCGATTGCCTAAAAGCCCGGATTGGCATTGGCCGCGGACCTCACCCCACCAGCCTCATCCAGAACGGCGATTGTTCGTCGTACTGCTCATGCTCGCCCATCTCATGCAGCACATCAGCCCGGACAGTGGATGGAAGGAGCGCCTGGAACAGCTATTGGAGAAATATCCCTCGGTTCCGCTTGCGGGCATGGGCTTCATCGGAGACTGGAAGAAACACCCGGTTTGGATAGGACAATGAGATGACTGGAAACATGATAGCAACTGACGCCATTACCTTTAATGATCGTGATGAATTCCATCGCAAGCCCATTGCGGAAAAGCTGATCCGACTCCTGACCTCGGGGATTCAGATTTCTCCCATGGTCATCGATGGCCAGTGGGGCACGGGCAAGACAGAGTTCTGCCACAAGCTGAAGAACCTGTTGAAAGAAACACACCCCGAAATAAAGATCGCCTATATCGATGCATTCAAGGCGGACCATGCCAATGAGCCGCTGATTACGCTCATAGCTGCAATTTCCAATTTGATCGAGGACGAAGAAAAAGCAAGCAATTTCAAAAATAAGGCAATCCCTGCAATTCGCTATGGCCTGAAAACCCTGGGCAAGGCGGGTATCGCCTGGATCCTCAAGAAAAATGCAGATGACATCCCGGACGAACTCGAAGATGTCCTGCAAGAGGTCGCAGAAGACAGCATCAATTCAGCAATAGAGCAAAGCCTTGAAGACCACAGAGATATTGAAGCGACCTTGGCCACACTCAAGGGAGCCTTGAAACAAATAGTGGAAGATACTTCACTGATTCTATTCATCGACGAACTGGACCGCTGCAAGCCGGATTTTGCCATTTCAATGCTGGAAAACATCAAGCACATATTTGATGTGCCTAATATTCAGTTTGTATTGGTGTCCAATCTACGACAGCTCAAAGAATCCATAAACCATTGTTATGGTACAGGGGTTGATGCTCAGAAATACTTGGACAAGTTTATAAAGTATTCGCTTCAACTACCAGTCGACTTTTCATTTGATCGGCTTAATTACACATTGGCATCTGTCGAGCATGCGAACCAACTTATTAAACAAAGTAGATTGCTTGGTAATAGCAATCTATTGAAAGATGGGTTGCTGTTCTTCATCAACACATTCACAGAAGAAAATAATTTATCTCTCCGAGAGGTGGAAGCCTTCGTTCGCCATTTGGAAATTTCTCAAGTTCTAGGAGAATCAACATATTTCAGTTCTGGCATATTCGGGCTGGAATTACTTAGGCTGATTGGAATTTATCTTCATTGCTTTGAAAAAGATATTTCAGATAACGTAGTATTAGGAAAAATAGATACATTAGCCATTACTGGAATTTTTGGAATTAGGTCATTTGCAGAGACAGAGAATTTTGATCATCGCCCCAACAACCAACAGGTCATGGCCAGGATTCTCATGCTTGAGAATCCTGGCGGTGTGGAAGGTTTCTCGGATCGAGACACCGAACGTGATAGTTTTTGGCAGAAAGAGATCGCAGAATACTTTCGTGGAAATCTGCGATATAGAATGGATGGATATTATACGAAATTCATAGCTGATACCATTCGCATGTTGCGACTGGGAGTGTAATTGAACATGAAATATAGATTCTATCCGGAATACAAGGATTCGGGGGTGGCGTGGCTGGGCGAGGTGCCGGCGCATTGGGAGGTCAGGCGACTGAAGTTCGTTGCCCGTTACCAAAACAGCAATGTGGACAAGAAATCGTATGAGGGGCAGAAAAATGTCCGACTCTGCAATTACACGGATGTCTATTACAACGAGAAGATAACCAACAATATGGATTTCATGGTGGCTACGGCCACAGATGCGGAAATCAAATCTATGAGCTTGAAGGAAGGGGATGTGGTGATCACCAAGGATTCGGAAGATCCCACGGATATTGGCGTCCCCGCCCTCGTTTCAGAACCGTTGGATAATGTTGTTTGTGGCTATCATCTAACTGTTTTGCGAGCAAAGAATCAGGATGCTGCTCGGTATCTGCATCGCGCGATTCAATCTCATCCGACTAGAGCCAATTTTTTTGTCGAATCCCCCGGGACAACCCGTTTTGGTCTCAATCAGGACGCGATTGGTGGTCTTGTCATACCGGTTCCGCCAATCGTTGAAAGAAAAAAAATTGCCGCCTTCCTCGACGAAAAAACCACCCAAAACGACCAACTCATCGAGAAGAAAACCCGCTTCATCGAACTGCTCAAGGAGAAGCGCGCGGCGCTGATCACCGAAGCGGTGGCCGGAAAATTTGATGTGCGCACGGGCAAACCTTATGCGGAATACAAGGATTCGGGGGTAGAGTGGCTGGGCGAGGTGCCGGCGCATTGGGAGGTAAAGCGATTAAAGAACCTAGCGAGACTAAATCCACCAAAGTCGGAAATATCAAACACACTTCCCGATATGGAAGTGCAGTTTCTTCCGATGGAGATGGTGTCTGAAGATGGTAAGGTTTCTTTGAAGGAAACCAGGTCATTATCTGATGTGTATCACGGATTTACCTATTTCCGTGACGGTGATGTCATCATGGCGAAGATTACACCATGTTTTGAAAATGGAAAAGGAGCCATTGTAGATAATCTTGAGAATGGGATTGGATTTGGCAGTACAGAATTTCATGTGTTGAGGCCCGCCTCAGGGTTTTCCTCCTATATTTGGTATATAACGAAAAGCATTCCATTTCGAAAGATCGGAATCATGGAAATGAAGGGTGTAGCGGGACAGCAGCGTGTCCCCGAGTCCTTCGTTTCGGAGTTTCTTGTTGCAACCCCTCCGCATGGAGAACAAACCACAATCGCCGCCTTCCTCGACGAAAAAACCACCCAAATCGACCAACTCATCGAGAAAACCCAACAAAGCATCGACCTGCTCAAGGAAAAACGCGCCGCCCTGATCACCGCCGCCGTCACCGGCAAGATCGATGTCAGAGATTACAATGAACGCAGCGCTGCTTGACCCATTCCCGGCAAGGACTGATCTGCACATTGCCGATATCCGGAAGGAAATATGAATGGAAGGAGATGCCATCTATCTGGAGCGGGTGAAAAAGCTCGAACAAGTGATAGAGAAATTGCATAAAGGCCAGTTCGTGCAAATAACGGCCCTGATGCCTGTGCGGCGCATGCTCAATAACGAGCAAACCCCCTTGTACCTGCGATATCTCATCGAAAGATCGTTGTTTCATATTCGCAACGGCAACAGCCTTTCAGTGGTGGATGTTCCAGAAAAGCAAGAGAAGGAAGAATGGTATGGCCGGCTTTTGTCCACCTTGAGGGCGAGAAACCAGCTTGGTGATGCCAAGTTCAGGGACGAAATCGAAAAAGTCATTGCTTATTGTGAGACCCATTTCAATGGTGGTTGGGCACGGATATGGGTGCATGCGACCCGGCCAATGCTGGATGATGTGGATATCTGCCTCTTGTGGTGGATTTCCCGCCTGTTTCTGGATGACGGGTTCCATACTTCTTCGGCATATGATGCCAGCCGTTTTTATTGCACCAGTTATCAGAATTATCGATTCATTCTGACCGAGCAGTCCTGCCCACGGATCATGGATATTGTGAACTATCTGACACAAGAACGATCACGCAGAAACGAACTCGGGGAGACACGAGAGGAACCCAATGACTGAAGTCCACCACGAGATCCGCTTCGAGGAATACAGCGTCGATCAACTCAAGCACCAGGGATGGCTGGAAGGCGATCATCAAGCCTATGACCGTGCCCGCGCGCTCTATCCCGAGGATGTGATCGGCTGGATTCGGGATACCCAGCCGCAGGCCTGGGAGAAGCTGCGCCGGGTGCATGGCGCGGATGCGGAAACCACGGTGCTGGACCGGTTGGTCATGACGCTGGCCTCCAGGACCGGCGGCACCCTGGAGGTGCTTCGCCGGGGCTTTTCGGTGGCGGGCGCGGGCACCCTGGCCATGAGTCAGGCCAAACCGGAAGACAGCCGCAACGAGACGGTGACTGCCCGCTACGCTGCCAACCGCCTGCGCGTGGTGCGGCAGCTGCGCTACTCCCTGGACAACGAGAACGCCATCGATCTGGTGTTCTTCATCAACGGCCTGCCTGTGGCCACGGTGGAGATCAAGACCGACTTCACCCAATCGGTGGAGGCCGCCAAGCAGCAGTATCGGGTGGACCGCATGCCCAAGAGCGCGGCCACGGGCCGCATGGAGCCACTGCTGAGCTTCCGGCGGGGCGCGGTGGTGCACTTTGCCCTGTCCGATTCCGAAATCTACATGACCACCAAGCTGGCCGGGGAGTCCACCTTCTTCTTGCCTTTCAACCGGGGCAATGACGGGGCTGCCGGCAATCCGCCTGCCGCAGAGGGCGATTATCCCGTCAGCTATTTCTGGAACTGGATCCTGCAAAGGGACAACTGGCTGCGCATCTTCCATCGCTTCGTGCTGCTGGAGCGCAAGGAGGTGGAAGACGCCGAAGGCCGGGTTCACTACAAGGAGAGCCTGATCTTCCCCCGCTTCCATCAGTTCGAGGCGGTCACCCGGATGATGGAGGCGGTGCGCGAGGAAGGGCCGGGCCATCAGTACCTGATTCAGCACAGCGCCGGTTCCGGCAAGACCTACACCATCGCCTGGACCGCCCATGAGCTGATTCGCATGCGCAAGCCCGAGGGCGAGCCGTACTTCGATTCGGTCATCGTGGTGACCGACCGCACGGTGCTGGACACCCAGTTGCAGGAGGCCATTCGGCAGATCGAGCATCAGCAGGGGGTGGTCAGCGCCATCGACCGCGAATCCTCGTCCCTGCCCAAGAGCCAACAACTGGCCAAGGCGCTGCTCGATGGCACGCCCATCATCGTGGTGACCCTGCAAACCTTTCCTTATGCCCTGGAGGCGATACTCACCGAGAAATCGCTCAGGAACAAAAACTTTGGCGTCATCATGGACGAGGCGCACAACTCCCAGACCGGCAGCACCGCCGGCAAGCTGCGCCAGGCGTTGGCACTGGACTCCAGCGAGGAACTGGCCAGCTTGACGCCGGACGAACTGCTGGAAAAGCTGCAAAGCGTGCGCGGCCTGCCGCAGAACGTCAGCCACTTTGCCTTCACCGCGACGCCCAAGCACGCGACCTTGATGCTGTTCGGCCGGCCCCTCGACCCATCGAGCCCGGCTTCCAAGGAGAATCCGCCGGTCCCTTTCCACCTGTACACCATGCAGCAGGCCATCGAGGAAGGCTTCATCCTGGATGTGCTGCAGAACTACGCCTCCTACAAGATGGCGCTGCGCATCGGCGAGACCTTCGTCGAGCAGAACCACCGGGTCGATGCCAAGTACGCCAAGCGCGCCCTGGCGCGGTGGCTGTCTCTGCATCCCACCAACATCGCGCAGAAGGTGGAGCTGATCATCGAGCACTTCCGCAAGAATGTGGCGCACCTGCTGGGTCATCAGGCCAAGGCCATGGTGGTCACGTCCTCACGGGCGGCGGCGGTCAAGTACAAACTGGCTTTCGACCGCTACGTGGAGAAGAAGGGCTACCAGAACATCCGTTCCCTGGTGGCCTTTTCCGGGCAGATTCTCGGCAAGGAGATCAACGACGAACTGAATCACTACCCGGATGATGAAAGCTTCACCGAAGAGAACATGAATCCGGGTGCCCGTGGCCGGGATCTGCGCAAGCTGTTCAACACGCCGGAATACCAGGTCATGTTGGTGGCCAACAAGTTCCAGACCGGCTTCGACCAGCCCAGACTGGTGGCCATGTACCTGGACAAGAAGGTATCCGGCGTGGAGGCGGTGCAGACACTTTCCCGCCTCAACCGCACCTTTCCCGGCAAGGACAAGACGTTCGTGATCGATTTCGTGAACGATCCCGAGCAGATCGTCGCCGCCTTTCACACCTACTACAAGAACGCCCGTATCGCCGACATACAGGACCCCAACGTCGTCTATGACATGAAGGCGCGTTTGGACGACATGGGCATCTACGACGCGGAAGAGGTGCGGCAGTTCGGCATCGCCATCACCGATCCCCATGTCACCCACCAGCCACTCTATCAGCTCACCCAGGCGGCCACCGACCGCTTCAACGGCCGCATGAAGATGCTCAACGACGCCATCGAAGTGTGCGAGAGGGAATACCTGATGGCCCGTGAGCAAGGGGACGAGGTCGGTGCGGAAAAGGCCGAGGCGCGACGCTCGGAGCATACCCGTGCCCGGGACGAGCTGCTGGTGTTCAGCCAGGGGCTGGGGAAGTTCGTGCGCACCTATGAGTACGTGGCCCAACTGGTGGAGTTTGGCGATCCCCAAATCGAGGCCTTCGCCGCCTTTTCCAGGTTGCTACGAAAGCGGCTCAAGGGCATGACGCCCGAACAGGTCGATCTTTCCGGGCTGGTGCTTTCCCATTACCGCCTGACCCCTCAGCAGACGAAATGGGAAGTCCGGGAAGAAGGCGGCCCCCTGGAGCCCATCGGCGGCGATCTGCGTGAAGGCAGGGACCGGGAACGCACCTACCTGCGGGACCTTATCGAGCGCCTCAACGACGCCTTTGGCAAGGAGATCACCGACAAGGACAAGGTGGCTTTTGCCGTACACATCAGCGAGAAACTTCGGGACAACGAGACGGTGATGGCCCAGGTGCGCAACAACCCCAGGGAGCAGGCCATGCGCGCCGACTTGCCGGGGGCGGCGACCAAGGCCATCGTCGAGGCCATGTCCTCTCACTCCGTTTTGTCGAAAAGGCTGCTGTCGGATGAAACCACCCGGGACATTTTCCTTTCGGTCATCTACGAGATGCTGAAGAAGGATGTCGCGGGGGATCTGTTGTCCGAGGTCCGAGGTGATCGGTAATGCACGACCTTCTGCAACTGGAGCAGATACTTCCTGTCGGCATGCGGGAGGAAGGGAAGTGGATTCTGATTCTGGCCGAGAATACGGCGCCGCCCCCGGAACGCTGCAAAAAGTGCGGCCATGCGCCTTTGTACAAGCATGGGAAGCGGCGATACACCTATGCGGACACCCCGATCCATGGCAAGCCGGTCAAGGTGGAAATCGAAACCCGGCGTTACCGTTGCAAGGCCTGCGGCACCGTCGTGACGCTGAGCAGTCCGTCATTGGACGATAAGCGCGTGGCCACCCGGCGCCTGGTTCAGTATGTCCAGGACCGCTGCTTTGAAACGACCTTCACATGGATCTCGAAGGAAGTCGGCCTGGCCCTGAACACGGTCAAAGGCATCACCCAGGATTACGCGGCACATCTGGAAGAAGGAGTGGAACTGGAAACACCGAGACTGCTGGGTATGGATGAGCTGCATATTCTGGATAAGCCAAGATACGTCTTGGTCAACCTGGAAATGCGATCCCTGTTCGAGATGCTGGCGTTTCGCACCGGGGCGCACTTGACCGATTATTTCCGGAAACTCAAGGACAGGGATCGTATCGAATGGGTCGTCACCGACCTATGGAAGCCATACGAGGTGGTTATCGGCCAGCAACTCCCCGATGCCCGCATAGTCATTGACCGTTTTCATGTGCTGAAAGCGGTCTCTTCGAGGCTCGACGAACTGCGCAAATACCTGCGGGTCGGGTTGTCAGCGGAAGATCGTGTAAGACTGAAAAAGTATTTGCGGTGGCCGTTGTTGCGGGGCGAATACAACAGGACAGAGAAAGACATTGAGAATATCGAATACATCAGAAAGCACCACATCGAATTGTATTTGGCGCTGACCCTCAATGAAGCGTTCTTCAGCATCTACGATGCACCCAATCGGGCAGCGGGAGAGAAAGCCTTTCAGGATTGGAAGGATTCCATCCCCAAGGATTTCAGGAAATATTACCGGCCAGTGACCGATATGGTGGATCGGCATCACAGGGACATATTCAATTTTTTCGAATGCCCCATCACCAACGGTTACACCGAGGCCATGAATGGCGTCATTCGAGCAATGAATCGGCTGGCCCGTGGTTCATCCTTCGAAATCCTCCGGGCCAGGTCGCTGTATTACCGGATCATGAGGGAAAGTGGTACAGTGGTGACCCACACTGGGGATACCAAGGACATCTCGCAGCCGGTTTCAACCATGGGGGGGCGAATCGAGAAAAGCTATGGAACGCCTATCTCAGTCTTGGAGGCCATGGCTGAACGCGAGGAGACGAGGCGGAAAGGCCCGAATTTACACCGTAGAATGCAAATTCTAGGGCCTCGGAGGGATGGCGAAGCCGGGACGGCAAGAAGCGCTTGACAAAGCGGTAGCCGTGTGGCTGCTGCGCCTTCAGAAGATAACTGTCCCATACCGAAAGAGCTATCCTCTGTCCCGGGCCAGGGAGGGGCCGCCGTTACCCATGGTCGCGAGCCATCGAAAACGGCGGAACCAGGGAAGGACCCTTTCATCACTTGCCAAGAAGGCTCACGTCATGCGTTGGACCGCCACCGTCTTCGTCTCGCTTTTCGTCCTGACCCGCGCCTTCGCCGCCCCGCGGTTCGGTGACTATGAAGCCAAGGGCTTCCTCAGCGACTATGGCCGTCTGCAACCCATCGGCGACGGCAGCGGCGCGTTCCGCCACCTCGCCCCGGAGGCTGAGTTGGCCGCCTACGACGGATTGATCATCGAACGCATCCGCGTCTCTTCAGGGAACAAGCGGCCTGCGAGGGCATAGATCCCACGGAACTGGCGGCCTTGGCTGCCTGTTTCCACCAGGCCGTCGTCAAGGCCGTCGCAGACACCTAGCCCAAGATGTGGTGCCTCGCTGCGGGCTGTGCAATGGGTGTTTGGGGGCAGTCCCGTTACGGCGCTCTTCCGCCTTCCTACAGAAGGCTCGATAATGCACTATAATCCACTGCTTCGTCCGCGCCAAAGCACTCCCCCATGTCCTGGACCTTCAACCCCCAACCCGGCCGCCGGGAACGCCACCTGGCGCGCATCCATCGCAACCCCCTGTTCGGGCATCCGCCGCCGGAGGTGGATCTGGCCCGGCTGGAGCAGGCCTGGTCCGGTGACCGGGAGGACCTGATGGACTTCGAGGGGCGTTTCCGTGCCCTGGTGGAGGAGGCCGCGGCACTGGGCGCGCACGCCGACACCGAGGTCGTTCTGGCGCTCAAGGAGCGCCTCGAACAGGCCTACGAGGAGGCCGTGGGCCTGGCGGGCGACCAGGGCCGCATCAAAGAGGCCCTGCAACGCCTGGTGGATGTGACCATGCGTGCAGTGCGCGCCGCCGCGGGCAACGACCCCCTGGCGCTCGACGAGCTGGCCCAGGAGGAGGCCGCGCGCAGGCTCCACTTCGCCCTGCTCGAAGAGCCGTTGGTGGCCGACCTGCTGGCCCCCGACGGCCCCATCCCGGCGGAGGATCTGGTGCCGACCCTGCTGAGCAGCCCCGAGGCGGCCCTGGGGAAGGTGCTCGACCTGTTCGACCGGGAGCAGATCGTGGCCCTGTGCGCGCAGGGCCGGGCCTTGCTGGAGGAACGCCGGGAACAGGGCTATCCCTTGCCCGAGGCCTGGCTGCGTCTGGGTCAGATGGAGGCGCACCGGGATCGCCAGGAGGACTGAAATGCCCCCAGTACCGCAGATCGAGGTGGTCTCCAGCCCGGGTCCGGGGACCCCGCCCGCCCCTCCGGACCGTGGTCGTCTGTCACGCCGCCTCTGGGTCTTTCTGGGCGTGTTTCTGGGCTGTCTGGCGCTGGGCGAGGCCGTCAACTTCCTGCGCCCGGCGGTCTATCGCGCGAGCGCCTCCCTGCTCACCGTGGCCCCGCCACCGGTGGATGCCGGGGATATCAAACCCATGGCGCCCAATGTCCAGCACGTCGCCGTTCAACGCGAACTCATGCTCGGCCAGCCAGTCCTCGAGGCGACCCTGAAACGCCTGCGTGAGGACGGCGATGCCGGGCGCTTCAAAATCACTGCCGTGGCCGACTTCCAGCCCCTGTTGGAGGTGGTGGACGTGGTCGGCACCAACCTGGTGAAACTCCAGGCCACCGGTGATGCCCCGGAACTCCTGGCGCGCCTGGTGAATGCCTGGATCGAGGCCTATACCGCCTTCCGCGAGGCCGCGGTCAAGGAGGACCTGGGCGACACCCTGGAGCGCCTGCGGGGACGCCAGGAGGAGTTGCGTCACACCCTGGAGGCGAAACGCGCCGAGTTGGCCGCGTTCCGCGAGAAATACGGGATCGTCAGCGAAGGCCGCAGTGAGAACCGCATCCTCAACCGTCTCAAGGGGGTCAACGCCGATCTCAACAAGGCCAAGGCCGAACAGGTAGCCGCCCGGGCCGCCCTCGAGACCCTCAGCGAGGCGGTGGCCCGGGGCGAGCGGGTCATTCCCAAGGACGAGAAACCGGCGTTGCTCGCCCTGGAGGCGCGGGCCGAGAAGCTGCGCGAGAAACTCGCCGCCTTCGAAAAGAAATATACCGCCCAGTACCGTTTCGTGAATCCCGAGTTCCAGGCCCTCCCGGGGCGCCTGGACGAGGTGCAGAAGGCCATCGACCGCAAGCTCAAGGAGGGGCGGCGGCTGATGTTGGAGCAGGCGCGGCGCAGACTCCGGGCGGCGAACGAGAGGGTCGCCAGACTGGAGACCGAACTCGATCTGCAACAGCAGGACGCGGCGGCCTTCAGCGCCCGCTTCAAGCAGTACCAGACCCTGAACGAAGACCTCAAGGAGCTGGAAAAGCTGCAACGCGAGGTAGAGGCGCGTCTGGCCGCCCTTAAGGCCAAGCGGATCGAGAGATATCCCCAGCTCAAGGTGGTGGACTGGGCCGCCGTGCCCACCGAGCCCCTGTATCCTGACTACCGGCGGGACGCGCTGATCGTCCTGCTGGGCAGTTTCGTGCTCGGTCTGTTGGCGGTGTGGTTGGCGGAATTCCTGCAACGCCCGCCGGACCTGGGCGGGCGCCCCGCCGGCAACGTCACCGGGGTGCGGGTGTATGCGGCGGGAGCGGCCCTCGGCCAGGTGCCTCCGCCTCCGCCTCTGGAGGGTACCGCCCGGCCCACCCTCGACAGCGCCCCGTCCACCGCGCTGCCCGCCGTGGGGGACGTGGCGGCCGGCGAACCGGAACGGCGCCGGCTCCGGCCCGCCCAGGTGGCGGCCCTGTGGCGGCTGGCGGACGATCCGCTGCGCGAATGGCTGGGGCTGTTGTTGGCCGGGGCGACGGCCGAGGAGGCCCTGGCCCTGGATGCGGATGCCTTCGATCTGGAGGCCGGAGAGGTGCACCTGCCCGATGGGCGCCGGCTGTGGCCGCCGGAGGCCGCCTGGGTCCTCTACCGTGAACAGCGGCCCCTGCCCCTATGGGCAGGTGAGCCGCAGCACCCCGAAGACTGGGAGGCGCGCCTGCACGTGGCCGGGGTGGACGCCGGACTCGGCGCCGTGGAGGCCGCTGAACTCCGGGCGGCCTATATCCACTATCTGGTGGGGCAGGGGGTGCGCCTGGGCGAACTCCCACGCATCCTGGGGCCCATCGCGCCGCGTACCCTGGCGGCCTATGCCGCCTTCAGCCCGGAGGGGCCGGGGCGGCCGCTGGAGGAAGTGGATCTGCGCTATCCGTTGAATGTGGCCTGATCCAGGGGGCCAAGCATCCCAGTTGACTGGGAGAACGCGCATATGATCTCACGGGTCTTGAAACCAGCGGCGTTGCGGGAGTGGTGGATGTCCCCAGCGTGTCTTTTTGGCCGGCCAAGGAGCGTCATGGCAAGGGGATCACTGGGTGGCCAGTTCGGCCCATGGCTCAATCTTCGTTCCAACCCTGCGTGTGCTGCTTGACCAGGTCGGCCAGGGCATGGATGTGGTCCGGCCGGTCGTTGAGGCAAGGGATATATTCGTAGTCCTCACCGCCCGCCTGAAGAAAGACCTCCCTGTTCTCCAGGGCAATCTCGTCCAGGGTCTCCAGGCAATCGGCGGCGAATCCAGGACAGATCACCTGGACCCGTTTCACCCCCTGTCCGGGCAAGGCGGCCAGGCTGCGGTCGGTATAGGGGCGCAGCCATTGCTGGCGCCCCATCCGGGATTGAAAGGTCAGGCGCCAGGCCCTGTCTGCCAGTCCCAGGACATGGGCGAGGCGTCCTGCCGTGGCCGCGCACTCATCGGGATAGGGGTCCCCGGCGGCGGCGTAGGCTTGCGGGATGCCGTGGAACGACATCACCAGACAGTCGCCCTGTCCGTGGCGCTCCCAGTGTTCCCGCACTGAGTTGGCCAGGGCCTCGACGTAGGCGCGCTGGAGGTGATAGCGGTTGACGAAGCGCAGTTCTGGGAGGTGCCGCCAATGCCGCAGTTCCGCGCTCACGGCATCGAAGATGGAGGCCGTGGTGGTGGCCGAGTACTGCGGATAGAGCGGTAACACCAGGATGCGGTGCACAGCGGCCCGGCGTAGCTCCGCCAGGGCCTCGGCGATGGACGGTCGGCCATAGCGCATCCCCAGGGCGACTGGGACGGATCGGGAGAGGGCGGCCTGCAAGGCCGCGCGTTGGCGCGTGGAGATGACTGCGAGGGGGGAGCCCTGCCCGGTCCAGATGCGGGCATAGGCCTTGGCCGAACGCCGTGGCCGGATGTTTAGGATGATCAGGTTCAGCACCAACCACCAGAAGGGGCGTGGGACTTCCACGACCCGCGGGTCCCAGAGAAATTCCTTCAGATACCGGCGCACATCCTTGGGATGGGGGGAATCCGGGGTCCCGAGGTTGACCAAGAGGATCCCCATGCGTGGATGGGGTGGTGAGGCGTCGCTGGCTGTCATTCCGTATATAACCGTCGCAGGTGGTGTCTTCGTTTTTCGAGGTCGTTCGCCGTGGCGCCAGGTGCCGGAACGAGTCATGGCGGGGACTATGGCGAGTTTTCGCAATGACGTCCAGGGGCGGGGGATGGCCACAGTAGCAAGGAGTGACACAGAGAGGTGGCATCATCTGCGGACCGGAGGGCGGAAATATCCACGTGGGACGGGTATACAGTCGGTGAGCCGCAACCCCCGGGCGGTGTTGATGATCTGCGGGCGCCCAGGATACCGTAGGGGTCCAGGGTGTCGATGGAAGGTCTCCCCAGGGTTCCCCATGCCTCTCACACGCTCGACGGGGTGGCGCGAAATGGCAGCGGCCGCTACCATACCTCCACCGGTGGTGCAGAGGTGGGACTAACAATGGCGGCAATCTGTGAGACAGGTATGTGGAGGATATACCCGTGGCGCCTGGGGTTTCGCTTGTCCGAGGGCGTTCCGCGCGGCCCTGGGCAACGCGCTCCGGCCGATAGGATGATCGCGGGTCACAGGGGGGACTGTGGCGGGCAACGGCAGCACCGCCCGAGGACGCAGGCGGTGGCCGTGGGTGTCGGCAACCCATGTGAGACGGGTATGTCGATAACTCCGGGAATTGTGCCAGCGGCGCGATTTCACACGTGCCGATGAACCCCGACGTCCCTTCGATCCAGGTCCAGCCCGCCGGGCGGGGGGTCACCTGGGTGACATCCGCCTTTTCCATCTTTCGTGCCTATCCACTCAACTGGCTGGTCAGCGCATTGTTGTTCGTGGCCTTCCAGGTGGTGCTTCAATTCGTGCCCCTGATCGGCGGCTTCATAGTCACCCTGCTGTCACCGGTGTTGGTGGGTGGCATTCTCCTCGGCTGTCAACGGCAGGCGGAAGGCCAGGACTTCGAAATCAACGCCCTGGTCGCTGGATTCTCCTGCAATACCTCTGAACTCCTGATGCTGGGCTTGCTCACGGCCCTGTTCGAGGCCCTGATCCTGGTCCTGATGCTCGTCGTGGCTCTGGTGACCCTCGGCGGGCTGGACGGTGTATTGAAGGATCTGGGTGCTATGGAGCAGCACATGGTGACTGGAGCCTCGCCTCTGGGGTTGTTGGTCCCCGTCCTGGTGGGGCTGGTCCTGGCCCTGCCCCTGGCGGCCGCCCTGTGGTTGTCGCCTGCCCTGGTGGCCCTGAATGGGATGCGGGCCTGGCCGGCGATGCACGCCAGCCTGGTCGCCTGTTTCGCCAATTGGGCGCCGTTCACCCTCTATGGCCTGGTCATATTGCCGCTGGCGATCCTCGCCAGCATTCCCATGCTGCTGGGCTGGTTGGTGCTCCTGCCCATGCTCTTCGCCGGGATATGGTTGGCCTGGCGTGACATTTTCGATGCTGAGAGTGCGGTACCGCGAGAATCGTGATCCACATGTCGTTGCAAAACGAGGTCTTTCTATGGATTGCGTGGGGTACATGGATGTGCCGCCCCTTTCAACGGCAGTAGGCCGTTGAAGATGAAGGAACCGGAAAGTCGCATTCCTCGGTTCCGCGCCTGAAAAAGCCCGAGACAGGGCCTTTCCAGCATCCGGCGAGATAGGGCCGCTGCACTCACTTGGGTTTTCTGTCCCTCGGCCTGTCGCCGGTACCTCCCTGTGCCGCTGCTCGATCCTTCGCCCGTGCTCTTGCAGTTCTCCATGAGCGGAGGCCCTCATTCCCGGGGCCCGGTGTCTGGGGATGCCGGCCGATGCGCATCCGTTGCCTAGTGACATGGGGCCCCAGGCGGGGGCGTGGAAACCTTGGGCGGGGGCGATCAGTTACCGCCGTGTCTGGGGTCGCGATCCGGTGTTGCCGGCGGCGTGTCTTTCGGGGCCATCCTCCCCTCAGCGCACCCAGTCGATCAGGTGCAGCTCCAGGTCATCGGCCTCCGCATCGGTCACCACCCGCCCGAGGACGCTGTGTCCTGCTCGTGTCACCGAGCCGGGGTCGCCGCTGACCAGGGGGTGCCATTCCGGAAGGGGCCGCCCCTCGGCCAGACGGCGGTAAGCACAGGTCTCCGGCAGCCAGTATGGATCGTCGAGCGTCTTCGGGGTCAGGGTGATGCAGTTGGGCACCCGCCGCGACCGGTTCGCGTAATCGCTGCAACGCCCGCTGTACGGATCCAGGTAGCGGCAGATCACGTTGGTGTAATGGATCTCCCGGGTATCCGTATCCTCCAGCTTGTGCAGGCAGCACTTGGCGCAGCCGTCGCATAGGGATTCCCACTGTTCGCGGGTCATGCGTTCCAGGGGAATGCGGATCCAAAAGGGGGGCATGCGGGCCTCCAACGGTTGGGGGCGTGATTCAGGTCTCGTGAGCCATCCTTGCGCGAAGGCTTTATGCACAATCCGACCGCGCTTGGCAAGTGCCGATCGCAGTTTCGGGCGAGGAGGCGTCGGCCGCGCGGAAACAATCCCTTGTATGTTGATTTTTCAACAGTTTGTATCACTGTACAAAAAATGGTCGGAGTTGTGTGAGGCCATGCACCCCAAGGCCTGAGAGGCATTCCTCCCCGGTTGTGCACAGAGTTTTCCACAGGACCTGTGGAAACTCCGGTGGCCAGCGCAGGCCGGGGTGGCCTGGTGAATTCGGGCTATAATTCCGGTCCATGTCAATCCCCTCCAACCGTCTGTTGCGTCTGCTCGCCGTCCTCGGGGCCGGGGTGCTGTTCGTGTGGCTCCTCGGCTCCGTTCTGTTCCTTGCCCGTCAGGCCCTGGAGGTATGGGAGCGCCTCGCTCAGGGGCCGACCTGGCTGCTGGTCCTGGTCGTAGCAGTGATGCTGTCCATTTCCCTGGCCATGGGGGCCTTCACTTGGTGGCTGTTGAGGCCGCGTCGGCCGCGCGTGGCCAAGCCGCAGGAGGCCGAGGCAGAGCCTGCGCCACCCCCATCTCGCGAAGAGATCGTCGAGCGGGTCGAAAGCGCGGCGGAGGCGGGTGTGGACGTGGCCGAGGTGCAACGGGAACTCCGCGCCCTGGAGGAGCGTAAGGCCACGGGTATCCTCTATGTGAGCCTGTTCGGGGAGATCTCGGCGGGCAAGAGCAGCCTGATCCGCGCCCTTCTGCCCGAGGCGCAGCCTGAGGTGAGCCCGCGTGGTGGGACCACCCGGGAGATCGAGGAATACCGCTGGCGGACCCCGGCCGGGGACGAGCTGGTGCTCACCGATGTCCCCGGCACCAACGCGGTGGACGAGGCACTCGATGCCCTCTCCCGCGCCGAGGCCCAGCGTGCTCATATCGTCATCTACGTCTGCGATGGCGATCTGACCCGTACTCAGTATTGTGAACTCCTGGCCCTGCTGGCCTTGGGCAAGCCCTGTATACTGGCCATCAACAAGGCCGACCGCTTTCGTCCCGAGGAACTGGAGCTACTGCGTGAACGCATCCGTGAGCGTCTCGCCGGGTGGCCGCACCTGGAGATCGTCAGTGTCCAGGCGGGTGGTGAACTGGAGGCCGTGCGGGTGTTGCCCGATGGCCGTCAGGAGCGCGTGCGCCGCCCCATTCCGCCGCGGGTGGAGGCCTTGGAGGCCGCCCTGCAACGCCTGCTCGACCAGGATCAGGCCCTGCTCGAATCGCTTCGGGACGGGGCCGTGTTTCGGATCGCCGCTCACCATCTGGCCGAGGCCGAAACGCAACATCGCCGTGAGGCCGCGCGCCGGATCACCGCCGATCATGCCCGCAAGGCGGTGGTGGGGGCGGTCGCGGCGGTGGCCCCGGGCAGCGATCTGGTGATCCAGGGCTATCTCGGGGTCAGTCTGGTGAAGTCCTTGAGTGAGCTGTACAAGGTCCCGATACGCAAGGCCGACCGGGAGCGTTTCTTGGCCCTGGTGAAGGAATACGCCGGTACCCGCCGGACCCTGGTGCTGGCGGTGGCCGGCAATGCCCTCAAGGCCTTTCCCGGGGCAGGCACGCTGGCGGGTGGGGCCCTGCATGCGGTGGCCTACGGTCTGGTCTTCCAGGCCCTGGGCCGGGCCCTGGCGCAGTCGTTGGAATCCCGTGGTGAGCTGCGGCCGCTGCCCGCGGCCCTGTCATTCAAGGAGACCCTGGGTGAAGATCTCGAAGACTCTGCACGGCGTCTGGCACAACTCGCGCTCGAGTATGCCCGAGACAAGGGAGCGGCCGACGGACAACGGGCGGCCGGTGGCGGATGAAACACAGATGAAAATCACCACAGAAGACCTACGCAGGCGTATCGGGGAACTGGCCGGAAAGTCCCGGGAAAAGGTCACAGAGACCCTGCAGGAGGTGTCCCGCAATCTGCCCTGGAGCATGCCCGAGGCCCAGGAGTCCCCTGCGGCGGAAGCACCGCAGGACGCGGGCGAGACTCATCTGGAACTCGCCCGCGACAGCCTCCGCGAACTCATAGAGGATCCCCGGGTCCCCGCACAGGTGCGCGAGGCCCTGCACGACGACTATGCCCAAGTCCAGGCCATGCTCGAGAAGCTCGAACACGGCCATATCCACATCGCCGCCTTCGGCCGGGTGAGCGTGGGCAAGTCGGCCACCCTCAACGCCCTCCTGGGTGAGGAACGCTTCAGCACCAGTCCCTTGCACGGTGAGACCAAGCATGCCCAGATGGGTGCCTGGGACCAATACCAGAGCGGCGGTGTGTTCCTCATCGACACTCCGGGTCTCAACGAGGTGGATGGCGAGGCGCGCGAACGTCTCGCCCACGAGGTGGTCGGGCGCGCCGACCTGGTCCTGTTCATCGTCGATGGTGACCTCACCGAGACCGAGATCCGGGCCTTGCGTACCCTGGTGGACGCCCGTCGTCCGGTGATTCTGGCCCTGAACAAGGCCGACCGTTACACCGCCGCCGAGCGTGCCATCGTGGTGGAGGCCCTGAAACAGCACAGCGAAGGCCTCATCGCCCGCGAGAATATCGTCAGCATCAAGGCCAAACCCGCCGAACGCCTCGTCATTCGCGTGGGGGAGGACGGCAGCGAGACCGAAGAATGGCAACAGCCTCCCCCGGACGTGGAGCCCTTGAGGCGGCGTCTGTGGGAACTTCTGGAGAGTGAGGGGCAGACCCTGGTGGCCCTCAATGCCTCACTGTTCGCCGGCCGCCTGAGCGACGAGGTGGGCAGGCGCATCCTGGAGGTGCGGCGCGATCTGGGGGAGGAACTCATCCGCACCTATGCCGTCTCCGGAGGGGTGACCGTGGCCTTCAACCCGATCCCCCTCGTCGATCTGGGGGCGGCCGCGGCGGTGGATCTGAGCATGGTGGTACACCTTTCACGGGTCTATGGCTTGCCCCTGTCACGTAGCGAGGCCAGCGGTCTGGTCAAGACCGTATTCACCCAGATGACGGCCCTGATGGGCGTGGTGTGGGCGACCCATCTGCTCTCCACCGCCCTCAAGCTGGGCACCGCCGGGCTCTCGGCCGTGGTGACCGGTGGTGCCCAAGGGGTCGTGGCGTACTACAGCACCTTCCTGGTGGGCCAGGCCACCGAACGCTACCTGGCCCAGGGCAAGTCCTGGGGTGAAGGTGGTCCCAAGCAGGTGGTGCGTGAGATCCTCGACGGACTCGACCGCCGGTCCATCCTCGCCCAAGCCCGGGCCGATCTGCGGGCGCGGTTGAATTCCGCCTAGCCGCGCGAAACAACGCCGTTTTCCCGGTGGGGCGTGCGGGTCCAGCCCCTTCGGTCGCGTCATTCTTCTCGACACACCGAGGGCAAAGGACACATGGCGGCCCCTTCTTCATCGCTTTCACACCCTATTGCCCACGTCCGCCGGTCCGAAGACGGCGAGTGGGAGACCCACTCCCTGCCGGGGCATCTCCGGGGTACCGCCGAGAGGGCGGCCGGCTTCGCCGGCCGGTTCGCGGCCCCGGCCTGGGCGTGTCAGGCCGGCCTCTGGCACGACTTGGGCAAATACAGCCGCGAATTCCAGCATTACATCCATACGGCCAGCGGCTACGATCCCGAGGCCCATATCGAGCGCGAGAACACGCCGGGCCGGGTGGATCACTCCACCGCCGGGGCGATTCACGCCATCGATCGATGGGGCCTCCATGGCCGGGTGCTGGCCTATCTGATCGCTGGGCATCACGCGGGCCTGCCGGACTGGGAAAAACGGGAGAGTGGCACCGGCGGTTCGTTGCGTGAACGTCTGGAGAAGACCAACTTACTGGACGGGGCATTGGCGGCGGGTATCCCGGCGGGACTGCTCGATGCGCCACGACCTGAATTCCGGGTCCCCGGCGGCGCCAAAGGGTTCGCCCTCTGGGTGCGGATGCTGTTCTCCTGCCTGGTGGACGCCGACTTCCTCGACACCGAGGCCTTCATGGATGGCGGCAAGGCCGGGTTGCGTGGCGGCCATCCTGGGCTGAGGGAGTTACGCCGACGCTTCGACGCGCACATGGCCGCGTTGACCCGCAATGCACCCGACACGCCGGTCAACCGATTACGCGCCGACATTCTTCGCGCCTGCCGGGAAGCGGCCCAAAAGCCCGCCGGCCTGTTCTCCCTCACCGTGCCCACCGGCGGCGGCAAGACCCTCTCGGGCATGGCCTTCGCGCTGGAGCATGCCATTGCCCACGACAAGCGGCGGGTAGTGCATGTCATTCCCTACACCAGCATCATCGAGCAGACCGCCGACGTGTTTCGCGGCATCTTCGGTGAAGCGGTGATCGAGCACCATAGCAGCCTCGACCCCGACCGGGAAACCGCCCGCTCGCGGTTGGCGGCGGAGAACTGGGACGCGCCCATCATCGTTACCACCACAGTGCAGTTCTTCGAATCCCTGTTCGCCGCGCGCACCAGCCGTTGCCGCAAGCTGCACAACCTGGTGGACAGCGTCGTGGTGCTGGACGAGGCGCAACTGCTGCCGCCCGAGTTCCTGCAACCGATTCTCGACGTGCTCAACCTGCTGGTGGCCCATTATGGCGTCACCGTGGTGCTCTCCACAGCCACCCAGCCGGCATTGGAGAGCCGCAGGGACAGCTTCGGCAAGACCATTCTGCGCGGGCTGGATCATGTCACCGAGATCATCCCCGATCCCGATGCGCTCTATGCTGGATTGGAGCGGGTCACGGTAGAACTGCCGGATGATCTCAACCAACCGCGTGACTGGGACGACATTGCCGACGAAATCGGCCGGCACGAATCGGTACTCGCCATCGTCAACACCCGCCGCGATGCCCGCGAGCTGTTCGAGCGCATGCCCAGGGGGACGATTCACCTGTCCGCGCTGATGTGTGGCCGCCATCGCTCGGCGGTGCTCGCCCAAATCAAGCGGAGACTGGCGCACGGCGAACCAGTGCGGGTGGTCAGCACCCAGTTGGTCGAAGCCGGGGTCGACCTCGATTTCCCGGTGGTCTATCGCGCGCTGTCCGGGTTGGATTCCATCGCCCAGGCTGCGGGCCGCTGTAACCGGGAGGGGCGGCTCGAAAAGGGCAAGGTGGTGGTCTTCGTGCCACCCGAGCCAGCCCCGCTGGGCGTGATGCGCCGTGCTGCAGCCAAGATGGTCTCAGTAATGGCAGGCAACCATGGCGCACCGCTCAGCCGAAACAACTTCACCCGCTTTTTCGAACTGTTCTACAACGACCGTGATCGTACGATCGAAGAAAAACTCCAAGATGACCTGACGGCCAAAGGAAACGGAAATGATGCGCTCCGCGTCCAATTCCGCACCGCAGCAAAACGCTTCCAGCTCATCGACAACAGGGGAGAACAGGTGCTGGTGCGTTATCACTCCATCAGGAAAGGGACCAGGGATGAAATTGACGACAACGTCGACACACTGCTCAACCTCCTGCACAAGGAAGGCCCGGAACGCTGGCTGATGCGCAAGCTTCAAGGCTACAGCGTCAACGTCTCCGAGTGGCATTTCAGGCAATTGCAGGGCGACCACCAGATCGAAGAGATCTGGCCCGGCCTCTGGGCGCAGATGGAAGGTACGACCATCTACGACCCGGTACTCGGCCTGACGCTGGATGCCGCCGCCCCGTCAGCGGGAGATCTGGTGATATGAGTTATATTGGTCACATCTAAATGACCATTTTTAGAGAGCAAGATGAAAGTCAGCGCGACCGAATTCAAGGCCAAGTGCCTGAAACTGATCGGCGAGGTGGCCCAGAGCCATGAGCCGCTGGTGGTCACCAAACGCGGCAAGCCCGTCGCCAAGGTAGTACCGATCGAGCCGGAAGCCGATCAGGAGCCTCGATATTTTGGCTGCATGGCCGGCACCATCGAGATCGTTGGCGACATCATCGAACCCATCGAACAGGAGTGGGCGGCGATGACCGGCGAAGAGGATGAGTTCTATCAGGATCTGGGCGTAGCGGAGGAGCACCCGGAGACCGACAAGTGAACCAGGACTTTCTTCTCGATACCCATGTATGGCTCTGGTATGCCCGGGGAGACCGGCATCGTTTGAATGCCCGGGTGGCCGATCGCCTGACGGCGCTGGACAAAGCGGGGCGGCTCCATCTTTCAGTCATGTCGGTCTGGGAACTGGGGTTGCTGACAGCCAAGAACCGCCTCCGTTTGGGCCAGTCCTGCGGCGAATGGGTGCAGACCTTTTTCTCCCGCATCCGGGTTCGCTTGATCGAAGCCGATATCCCCACCGCGTTGGGTGCCAACCAGGTTCTCGGCAGCTTTCATGCCCACCCCGCCGACCGCCTGCTGGTGGCCATGGCTCGCCACCACGGCCTGCGGCTGATCACCGAAGACCAGAAGATTCTCGACTACGCCCGGCAGGGTTACGTGCGTGCCCATGCCATCGAAGACAAGGATTTATTGAAACCATGAAAACCCATTGCCTCGAGGTCTCCGGCGATTTCGCCTGCTTCACGCGGCCGGAGATGAAAGTGGAGCGCGTCTCCTACGATGTCATCACCCCCTCGGCGGCGCGCGCCATTTTCGATGCCATTCTCTGGAAGCCGGCCATTCGCTGGTGGGTGACACGCATCGAGGTGCTCAACCCCATCCGCTGGATCAATCTGCGGCGCAACGAAGTGGGCAGCGTGATATCCGAGCGCAATGTCAGAACCGCCATGAAGCGGGGTAGGGGAAACTTGGCGCTCTATATGGAAGACCACCGCCAGCAACGCGCCGGTCTGTTTCTGCGTGACGTGCGTTACCGGGTCCATGCCCATTTCGAGTTGCTCGACAAAACGGAAAATCCGGCCAAGTATTCAGAGATGTTCGAACGCCGCGCCCGCAAGGGGCAGTGCTTCAATCAACCCTATCTCGGCTGCCGGGAGTTCTCCTGCGATTTTCGTCTGGCCGACGAACAAACGCCGCCGCCTATCGCCGAGAGTCGCGAACTGGGCTGGATGCTTTACGACCTGGATTACCGCAACGCCGCCTCACCCGAGCCGCGGTTTTTTCAGGCGCAGATGGAAAACGGCGTCATCGACGTGCCGGCCTGGGACAACGAGGAGGTGCGGGGATGATTTTGCAGGCGCTTTATGACTACTACCAACGCAAAGCAACCGACTCTGAAGCAAGTTTGCCTCATACTGGTTTTGAGCGAAAAGAAATTTCTTTTGTAGTCGTACTGGATAAAGAGGGGCGCTTCGTTACGCTAGAAGACAGGAGAGAGATATCGGGCAAGAGAAAGCGTGCCAAAACGCTAGATGTTCCGAAAGCCGAGAATCGTCAGGGCAGCAAGGCATACGAGAAACCTAACTTCCTTTGGGATCACTATGGCTTCGTATTAGGAGTGCCGAAACTAGATATAGCAGGAGAAAGGCCTAGCGACAAAGCCATTGAAGATGCGAACAAGCAACACCGCTGTTTCGTTGCGAAGGTAAACGATATAGAAAAGGAGTTGACATATGACGAGGGTGTACAAGCGCTCGCCAAATTTCTGAACTCCGGCAACTTCGAATCAGTGTTCACTCACCCGCTATGGAACGAGTGTAGAAAAATCAAAAGCTGCAACTTGTCTTTCCGATTAGATGATCGTTCGGAACTGGTTTGTCAATCCCCAGCAGTCATTGATTATATCCAACGTCATAGTGGTACTGATAATCTTGAAGAAAAAGGACAGTGCCTAGTAACGGGACATATACAGGCCATCAAAAGAAAGCATTCCCAGATCAAGGGAGTAGGAAAGAAACCTGCTCCACTGGCATCCATAAACCGAGATGCTTTTTCATCGTACGGCAAGAGTCAGGGGTTCAATTTCCCAGTTAGCGATGAAGCCGATTTCAAGTATACTTCTGCTCTCAATCACCTGTTGCGTGAAGGATCACCTCAGCGTATTAGAGTAGGTGATTCTACAATAGTATTTTGGTCTGAAAAGGAATCAGATCTAGAAACAATTGTACCAAGCCTATTTGATGATACTCACGTCGACGATCCAGATAACAATACAGAAAAGGTAGCTGCGTTACTCAATTCGATCCGGTCGGGAAGATGGGTAAAAGATGAGGCAAGAATACGTTTTTTTGTGCTGTCACTTTTTGCTCCAAACCCCGGCCGGTTAGCTGTCAGGAATTGGCACGTCACCACCGTGGGCGAATTGGCCAAGCACATTGTGCAACATTTTGAAGATATCCGGATCGTCACAAATACCCCCGGTGATTCCAATTTCTTACCATTACCCGACTTACTAAGGGCGACGGCTCGAAGAGGGAAAACAAAGTCTGATACTGACTCCAATATTCAGACCAGGCTCGCAGGCGAAACCCTGCGCGCCATTCTCGAAGGCCTGCCTTATCCGCACACCCTGCTGGCGGCGGTGGTGCAGCGCAGTCGCGCCGAGCGTGAAATCACCTATCCTCGTGCCGCTTTGATCAAGGGCTGCATCAATCGTTCAACCCGTTATTCGAACCCTGACCTGATGGAGGAACTCAAAGTGTCATTGGACCCCGACAATCTCAACCCCGGCTACCGGCTCGGGCGGCTGTTCGCCGTGCTGGAAAAAATCCAGGAAGAGGCCAACCCCGGTATCAACGCCACTATCCGCGACCGCTATTACGGCTCGGCATCGAGTACCCCGGTGGCGGTCTTTCCGACCCTGATCAAACTGTCCAAGCACCATCTGAGCAAGCTGGAGAATCGGGGTAGGGAGGTGAACTTCGAACGCCTTCTGGGCGAGATCGTCGCCGGCCTCGACGATTTTCCGCCGCATCTCTCACTGGAGGATCAGGGTCGCTTCGCCATTGGCTACTACCACCAGCGTCAGGACTTTTTCAGGAAACGCGAAACTGAATCCGAAACCGCAACCCAAGGAGCTGAACAATGAGTCTGGAAAGCCGCTACGATTTCGTCCTGCTGTTCGATGTGAAAGACGGCAACCCCAATGGCGATCCCGATGCCGGCAACCTGCCGCGCGTCGATGCCGAAACCGGCCAGGGCCTGGTCACGGATGTCAGCCTCAAGCGCAAGGTGCGCAACTATGTGGGGCTGGTGAAGGAGGAACAGCCGCCCTATGAGATCTATGTGAAGGAAAAGGCCATCCTCAACCAGCAACACGAGCGGGCTTACGAGGCCATCGGCGCCGGAGATCTCTTGCAAGGCAGGGGCAGGAAACGTATTGGCGGAGACAAGGTGGACGAAGCCCGCCAGTGGATGTGCCGGAACTTCTTCGATGTGCGCACCTTCGGCGCGGTCATGTCCACCGGCGTCAACTGTGGGCAGGTGCGCGGCCCGGTGCAGCTCACGTTCGCCCGTTCCATCGATCCCATCTTCACCCAGGAGCATTCTATCACTCGCATGGCCGTGGCCACCGAAGCCGAAGCGGAAAAACAGGAGGGCGACAACCGTACCATGGGCCGAAAGCACACCGTCCCCTACGGCCTTTACCGTGCCCACGGCTTCATCTCCGCGCCACTGAGCGGCCAGACCGGCTTTTCCGACGAGGATCTGCAACTGTTCTGGGAGGCGCTGGCCAATATGTTCGAGCACGACCGCTCCGCGGCGCGTGGTGAGATGGCGACCCGGGGGCTGTATGTGTTCAAGCACGCTGGCACGCTGGGCAATGCCCATGCCCACGACCTGTTCGAAAGGATCCGCGTCGAACGCAAGGAGGGCGTAGCGGTGCCACGCGGCTTCGGGGACTATGAAATCACTGTCGATGACGCTGATCTTCCCCAAGGCGTCACACTGGAGCGCAGGTTGGGTTGACTGGATGCAACCGGAACCCCTCATGCTCTCGGCGCTGCAACACTACAGCTATTGCCCACGCCAGTGCGCCCTGATCCACCAGGAACAGAGCTTCGACGACAACGCGTTCACGCTGCGCGGGCAGCGCGCGCACCGGCGCGTGGACAGTGGCGAGATCACGGTGGAGGAGGGCGCGCGGGTGCTGCGCGCCCTGCCTCTCTACAGTGAGCGGCTCGGCCTGGTCGGCAAGGCCGATGTGGTGGAATTCCTTTCCGACGGGACGCCCTATCCGGTGGAATATAAGCAGGGGAGGCGCCACAAACGCGAGCACGACGACCTTCAGCTTGCCGCCCAGGCCCTCTGCCTGGAAGAGATGACCGGACGCGAAGTGCCGGAAGGGGCCATCTACCACCACAAGAGCCGTCGCCGCCGGGCGGTCGGGATCACGCCCGCACTGCGCCAACGGGTTGAGGAAGTGGCCGGTGCCATCCGCCGGATGCTCGATCAGGGCGGGTTGCCGCCGCCGGTGGATGATCCAGGGCTCTGCCGTGCCTGCTCATTGCACGAGATATGCCAGCCCGAGCTGGTGCGTGCCGGCCAACGGATACAGACACTGCGCCGGACCCTGTTCGACACGGACAAGCCGATGTGAAGCAGTTGCTCAACACCCTCTACGTCACCACCGACGGCGCTTGGCTGCGACTGGAGGGTGAAACCCTGGTGGTCATGATCGACAAGGAAAAGCGCCTGCAAGTGCCGTTGCACCATCTGGGCGGGATCGTCTGTATCGGCCGCGTCAACCTCAGCAGCACCCTCATGGAGCGGTGCATGGAAGACGGCCGCGGCATTGTCTGGTTGACCGAGAGCGGCCGGTTCCAGGCGCGGGTGGAGGGGCCGGTGAGTGGCAACATCCTGCTGCGGCAGGCGCAATACCGGGCGGCGGACGACCCTACAAAGACACTGGAACTGGCTCGTGTCTTCATTGCTGGCAAGTTACGCAACAGCCGCCAGGTATTGTTGCGCAGCGCTCGTGACAACAAGGTGACCGGGGAGGTGGAGGCCTTGAAAGGGGCGGCCAAGGCCATCGCCATCGATCTGCGCAACCTCGAACATGCCGGTGACCTCGATACGGTACGTGGCCTGGAAGGAAACAGCGCCCGAGTCTATTTCGAGCAAGTCGACTTGATGATCCGCAGTGCCGTGCGTAATGACTTCCATTTCGGGCAGCGCAATCGCCGCCCACCCCGTGATCCGGTCAACGCCCTGTTCTCCTTCCTGTATGCGCTCTTGCTCACCGATTGCCGTAGCGCCCTGGAGGCCGTGGGGCTGGACCCCCAACTGGGGTTTCTGCATGCCCTGCGTCCCGGCCGGCCGGCGCTGGCCTTGGACCTGCTCGAAGAATTCCGCGCCCTGTTCGGTGACCGCCTGGCCTTCACCCTGATCAACCGGGGTCAGATCACCCGCAAGGACTTCGATTTCAACCCCGGAGGGGCCGTCCTCCTGAACGACCGGGGGCGCAAGACCGTGTTGGTGGCCTATCAGGAACGGAAGAAGGAACGGCTCACCCATCCGGTGTTGGAACAGAAGATCGAAATCGGGCTGCTTCCCCTGCTCCAGGCCCGGTTTCTTGCGCGGCACTTGCGTGGTGACATCCAAACCTATATCCCGTATCTACAGAAATAGAATGCGCCTCATGTTGATCCTCGTCACCTACGATGTTTCCACGGAAACGGCGGCTGGACGCCGCCGCCTGAGACGTGTCGCCAAGGTATGTCAGAACTATGGCCAACGGGTACAGAAATCCGTCTTCGAGTGTCGGGTCGATGTAGCGACCTATGAAATCCTCGAAGAGAATCTGCTCGCGGAAATCGACGAGGAAGAGGACAATCTACGCCTGTACCGGCTGACCGAGCCGCTGGAACGCAACATCAAAGAGTTTGGCCGCTTCCAGGCCACCGACTTCGATGCCCCGCTCATCGTATGAGCGCGAACCTCAAGCGATAGTCGCGTTGCTCACCTGTTCGCGATCAAGGCAACAAATTGATGCATAAGTGTTTTTTGAAAAATGTGGCACGTTCTCTCCGACATGTGTGGGATATCGGGACAGGGTTCGCGCTTTTCTTCGTGGCTCGTCAATACTATCATCGAGTTGCGCTTGGACTGTTCCCCCGCCTCAATGAGGCGGGGGCGGATTGAAACACCGTTAGGGCAGTAGACTAATGGCCGCATCAGCGTTCCCCCGCCTCAATGAGGCGGGGGCGGATTGAAACAATCTGACGGCGGGTATTTCTAACCATGGCTGACGGTTCCCCCGCCTCAATGAGGCGGGGGCGGATTGAAACCACCCGGTCGGCTCCGAGGTGCCGTCCGTTGGCGGTTCCCCCGCCTCAATGAGGCGGGGGCGGATTGAAACGAGAGTTACGAAATCGTAGTTCCCGCCGTATTTCGGTTCCCCCGCCTCAATGAGGCGGGGGCGGATTGAAACCCCACATCCATGTCGGATCTTGGTGACAAGCGGGTGTTCCCCCGCCTCAATGAGGCGGGGGCGGATTGAAACTCAAATACCACGCTCCAGGTGGAGGTTTATCTATATGTTCCCCCGCCTCAATGAGGCGGGGGCGGATTGAAACTAGTGCCCGCGTGGTCGATTCCACGCTCCCACGGTTCCCCCGCCTCAATGAGGCGGGGGCGGATTGAAACATACCTAAACTTCGTGTATGCATTTCTATCCACTGTTCCCCCGCCTCAATGAGGCGGGGGCGGATTGAAACTCACGTCCAGAGCGGTCGCCACTAAGGACAGGGGGTTCCCCCGCCTCAATGAGGCGGGGGCGGATTGAAACTCCATGCAGGCCACCCAAACCACTTAACCGCCTGGTTCCCCCGCCTCAATGAGGCGGGGGCGGATTGAAACATTGCTTCTAGGAACAGTTGATCGGATGCCTCTTGTTCCCCCGCCTCAATGAGGCGGGGGCGGATTGAAACTCGCGGAGGAAGCACTTAGGAAAGTGCATCTGTGTTCCCCCGCCTCAATGAGGCGGGGGCGGATTGAAACCAGTCCCAAAATTGGTACCGGTGCCAAAACTGGTACCGGTTCCCCCGCCTCAATGAGGCGGGGGCGGATTGAAACGAGCATCAACGATCATGTCGATGTCAATGTGCCTTGTTCCCCCGCCTCAATGAGGCGGGGGCGGATTGAAACAGCGAGCAGATCCAGCGCCTGATCTGGAGACAGCGTGTTCCCCCGCCTCAATGAGGCGGGGGCGGATTGAAACCACTCTTCGCCCATATCGCGGACAGATTTGAGCACGTTCCCCCGCCTCAATGAGGCGGGGGCGGATTGAAACTGTGCTGATGCACAGCAACGGGCGGGCTATCCGCGTTCCCCCGCCTCAATGAGGCGGGGGCGGATTGAAACGAGCATCAACGATCATGTCGATGTCAATGTGCCTTGTTCCCCCGCCTCAATGAGGCGGGGGCGGATTGAAACACCCTGCTTCGCAAATGCCTGATACGTCGTCGCAGAGGTTCCCCCGCCTCAATGAGGCGGGGGCGGATTGAAACGTTCTTTCCGCGGCGAAAGGATGGATGTCCTTTCGTTCCCTTTTCTTTCGTTCCCATCGGCGAGGATGTAGGCATCGCCCGGGTCGCTTTTTCCGCCTGCCGCCCGGTAGCGGGGCCGACAGGCCTTGAGGGCATTGGGATGGATGGGCACGACCGGGTGGCCGGCCTCGACGAGGATATCGACCACCAGGCCGTTGGGGCGCTCGATGGCGACGGGCAGTTCTTGGGGCAGGGCGATGCGGGCGAGTTGCGTCACCAGCCGCTGCAGTCCCTCGGCGGTGTGTTGCACGTCGAGCTGAGCGACAACGGCGCCTTGTTCGTCGATGACGCAGACCGCGTGCCCGGTGCTGCCCCAGTCCAGTCCGGCAAAGTGTTTCATGGTCAACCTCCTGTGGAATCGAGTATCTTCTCTCATACCGGGAGGTCCTGCCGGTCGCTCACTGAACGGCGCTCCGGGGGCTGCGTCTCGAACGCCTTTGGCCCCGTGGCGCTACACCCTGTAGCCGGTTGGGGCCTCCCGGTCCCTGCGATGGGGCGGGTCTCATGCTGGCTGTCAGGCAGCAAGCGAACCTGGCCCTCCTCGCAGAGGCACGGGAGAAGTGGCGTTATCTCTCGCATAAGTCGATCAGCAACGCCACCGACGATAGGGGTACACCAGTGAGCCTGGATGCATTCGTACGTCGCCTATGGGTTCCCATGAATTTGTTCTCACTTAACAAGGCCAACCCGAAACAAACCTTCGATTGGCGCTCGGTCAAAGACTGGCAGACCGGTCGTATCCGCTCCAACGCCAAAGGCATCATCTGGATCGCCCTGCTGTTCGGAATCGTTTTCATCGGTCTTAGCCTGCCGGCGGTACTGGCTATCCCCGACGAATTGCAGAAGGGAAACAAAGCCATTCTGCTGGTGCTGATGTTTCCGGTGGTTGGAGTGGTCGCTATGGTCACCTTTCTGAGGGCATTGCTCGCCTGGCGCACTTTTGGTGTTACCGAGCTGATCCTCGACCCTCTGCCCGGTTCACTGGGCGGTGACTTCGGTGGCCGTATCGAAACCAACATACCATACCGCCCCGAAAACGAGTTCAAGGCCACCCTGAACTGCCAGCGAAAGTACACGACTGGCAGTGGAAAGGAACGATCAACCTCGACGCGAACGATCTGGCAACGGGAAGGTCTTGCCCATACGCGACGGGGGTTGAACAATAAAACCGAACTCCAGATCCGGTTCTCCGTTCCCGGTCATCTGCCAGCCACCGAGCGACCCAGCAGCGACTTTCACCTGTGGACCTTGCAAGTCGAATGTAAACTGCCTGGTATCGACTTCAACCGTAGCTTCATGGTGCCGGTGGTAGACACCGGTCGGCCACTGCGTAGCAGTCTCGATATCCCCTATGTCAAGGATGCTGTTCCACTCCTGGAGGTGCCTTCAAACACCGTGCAGATATCCTCATACCAGGATGGGCTGCGCTTTTACTACCCTTGGCACCGTTACCTTCTCATGTCTGTGTTGCTCATCGTCTTCGGTACGGCATTCGCGGCTTTTGGCTGGCTTGCAGGACAACATGGCGCCGCTTCCATTATCCCAGTCTCGTTCGGCATCATGGGGGGTATGAGCACACTGGTCGGATTGTTGGTTATTGGCAACACCCTGACCACGACCGTCACTTCGGACGGGATCGAGACCGTGCGCAAGATGTACGGGATTCCCTTCCGAAAACGTTTGCGCATCCATGAAATCAGCAAACTTGAACGCATCAGTGGTGGGGAGATGCAAACCGGCGCAAAGACAACGGTCTATCATGCCATTCGTGTGCTTGGCACAAACGGCAGGCAGATCATCATTGCCGATGCGCTTAAGGGATCCAGACAGGCAGATTTCATTGAAAACAACATCAGGGCAATTCTGTGGCCCGACAGGCAAGACGATGACAAGCGATAAATAATCTTCCCAACGGTTAATGAACCGCCCTCCCTGGCCTGGTATCAGCACGACTGGTCATTGTGAAATCTGGCTCATCCTGTCCCTCTTGGGTTATGGAATGGTGCTGGCGTCGGACATGCATGGGGACCTGGCAGGAGTGGGTAGAGGTTCAGTGCGAACCCGATCCGCACAAACGTTCGAGTTGTGAACGTTTCACAGGTGAAACCTCTTCTTGGCTGAACTGTCGCCGTATTTTCGGCCATAGTGGCCTGCCGTTTGGGTGAGATATGCGTTGTTTTTCGGGCATGAGTGACACGAAGTGGATTTGGCAACGGGCGGGATGGCCAAAGTTTCAGTACGAGGCAACCGCGTTTGCCGAGGCCTGCGCTGATCTCAGTGCGGCCGCCTCGCGCCTGGCAAGGCGTGTCGAGGCCTTGGCAGAAATCCTGGGCCAGGAAATCACCGTCGATCTGATGGTGACCGAGGCGATCAAGACGATGGAGATCGAGGGCGAGCGACTGGATCGGGAATTGGTCGTCAGCTCGATCGCGACGATGATGGGTTTCGTCCACGGCAAGGGGATGGCCGGGAATGAGACGGTCAAAGGTGAGGCATGTTTGATGGCCGAGGTCCGCCAGCACTGGGATAAGCCCCTGACCCACAATCTGCTATTTGCCTGGCAGGAGACTGTGGTGCCTCTATCCGGCCTCTTTGACATTGCGCGAGGCGCGTACCGTGACGACGAGATGGAGATTGTGTCCGGGGCAACCGGGCATTTGAAAGTGCACTACAGGGCGCCGCCCCCCGGTCGGGTCGAGACGGAGATGGATCGATTCATCGACTGGTACAACGAGTCGCGAAACGAGCTGCCAGGACCGATCCGTGCGGGGGTCGCACGTTTCTGGTTCGAGACGATCCATCCCTTCGATGACGGAAACGGCCGGGTAGGGCGCGCGATCGCCGACCCGGCCTTGTCCCAAGGTCTGGGTTTCCCGACGCTGGGCTGCCTGGCAACGGCCATAGAACAGAATAAGAAGGCCTACTACCGTGAGCTGGGCATCGCTCAGAAAGGCGATGGCCACATCCAGGACTGGCTCGGCTTTTTCACCAAGATAGCTCTCGATGCCCAGCAGATCGCGCTCACTGGCCGGCAAGCAACGCATGTTGACCCAGAAGATGACCAAGGAGTTGTTGCTGGTGGCCAACGGCATCGATCCCGGGCGCAACCGCGCCGCCCTGGAGAAGACCGTCGCCTTGTTCGACCGCACCTTGAAGGGCCTGATGTCGGGCGATGCACAACTGGGCCTGCCCGGCACCCGGGATGCGAAGATCCGGGCGCAACTCGACGTGGTGGCGGGTATCTGGCGGCAATACAAACCGGTCCTCGATGCCGTCGATACCTCCGACGCCGGGCTGAACAAGGCCGCCCGGCTCAACCTGCCGCTGCTCAGGGAGATGAACAAGGCGGTGAAGATGTTCGAGCGTTCAGTAAAGGGTTGAGTCCGGTCGCAGTGACGGAAACCCCATCCGGACGTCGATTATCCGACGCCCGGGCCGGGGCGTCTCCTGGAGATCCCATTAACACCTTGATTGTTCGTGTATAGAGAGTGATCCCCGGTCCCGGTCTGTTTGGGCATGGAGATTGCTAGACGGGTGACAGTCCAGTCACCGGATCACCGTCATGCCCAGCGAAGTCCAGGCTCGCGCCCAGGCGTTGGAAAACGCCTTCCAGCTCTTCAACGAGGTCTCCGCCCAACTGGCCGGATCCTACCAGGCCCTGCAACGGCGGGTGGAGGAACTCTCGCAGGAACTCGCCGAGTCGCGCAGCGAGCGCATGCGCCAGCTGGCCGAGAAGGAGCGCCTCGCCGAGCGCCTGAGCAAGCTGTTGGAGGCCCTCCCCGCCGGGGTGGTGCTGCTCGACGCCGAGGGCTGCATCCGCGAGTGCAATCCGGTGGCCGCCGATCTCCTGGGCGATCCCTCTCCGGGCACGCCGTGGGCCCGGGTGTGGGAGGTGCACTTCGCCGGCATCGCCGCTCCCGGGGGTGAGTACCGCTTGCGGGACGGGCGCCTCTGTATCCTCACCGAGCGGGCCTTGGAACAGACGCCGGGGCGTATCCTGGTGTTGCAGGACGTGAGCGAGGCCCGCGCCCTCCAGGCCCGCCTGGAACGCCAGGACCGCCTCAGCGCCATGGGCGAGATGGCCGCCAAGCTGGCCCATCAGGTGCGCACCCCCCTGAGTTCGGCCTTGCTCTACGTGGGGCATCTCGGCCGTGAGGATCTCACCCCCGGCCAGCGCCGGCGTTTCGCCGGGCGGCTGCGCGAACGCCTCCAGCACATGGAGCGTCAGGTCAATGACATCCTCGCCTTCAGCCGTGGCCACGCCGCCCAGGTGGAACCCCTGGACCTGGAGCCGGTGCTGGGGGCGGTGGTCGCCGCCGCCGAGCCCCTGGCGGAGACCCGCGGGAGCCGGCTGCATCTCCATGTCCGTTCCACCCTGGTGTTGGGCAATGCCGACGCCCTCCAGGGGGCCTTCTCCAACCTGGTGATGAACGCCATTCAGCACGGGGGTGAGGGGGTCCGGGTCGAGGTGGGCCTGGAGGAGCGGGACGGCCGCGCCCGGGTGTGGATCTGCGACGACGGTCCGGGCATACCGGCAGATATCCGGGAGCAGATATTCGACCCCTTCTTTACCACCCGCAGCGACGGCACCGGCCTGGGGCTGGCGGTGGTCCAGTCGGTGATCCTCGCCCATCAGGGCCGGATCTGGTTGGACCCCGGCCCCGGCGGGGCCTGTTTCTGGGTGGAATTGCCATTGCATGGGAGCCAATCATGAGTGAAGCCACCGTACTCGTCGTGGAGGACGACCACAGTCTGCGCGAGGCCCTGGAAGATACCCTGGAGTTGGCCGGATACGGCGTGCGCAGCGCCTCTGACGGCCAGGCCGCCCTGGGGATGCTGGCCAGGGAACCGGTGGGCATGGTGGTGAGCGATGTGCAGATGCGCCCCATGGACGGCCGCCGCCTCCTGCGCGAGATCCGCAGCCGCCATCCCCGCATCCCGGTGTTGTTGATGACCGCCTACGGCAGTATCGAGAAGGCGGTGAGCGCCATGCGCGAGGGCGCCGTGGACTACCTCACCAAGCCCTTCGAGGCCGAGGTCCTGCTGAACAAGGTGGGGCGTTATCTGGAGACGGGCGACGAGGACGGCGACGACCAGGCCCCGGTGGCGGAGGACCTGCGCACCCGCGAGGTCCTGGCGCTGGCGCGACGGGTGGCCCAGAGCGAGGCCACGGTGCTCCTCCATGGCGAGAGCGGTACCGGCAAGGAGGTCTTCGCCCGCGTCATCCATCGCGCCTCCGGACGGCGCAACGGGCCGTTCGTGGCCATCAACTGCGCCGCCATCCCCGACAACATGCTGGAGGCCGTGCTCTTCGGCTATGAAAAGGGCGCCTTCACCGGCGCCTATCAGGCCGCCCCCGGGAAGTTCGAGCAGGCCCAGGGCGGCAGCCTGCTCCTGGACGAGATCTCGGAGATGAGTCTCGACCTCCAGGCCAAGCTCTTGCGCGTACTCCAGGAGCGGGAGGTGGAACGCCTCGGGGGACGCCGCCTCATCGAGCTGGACGTGCGGGTGATCGCCACCACCAACCGCCGCCTGCGCGAGGAGGTGGCCGCCGGCCGCTTCCGCGAGGACCTCTACTACCGGCTCAACGTCTTTCCCATCCAACTGCCGCCCCTGCGCGAGCGGCCCGCCGACATCCTGCCCCTGGCCCGGCGCCTGTTGCGCAGTCATCAGGAGGCAGGCAAGCCCTTGCCGGAAATTTCCGCCGCGGCGGCGGAACGGCTCCGCGCCTATTCCTGGCCGGGCAATGTGCGGGAGTTGGACAACGTCGTTCAGCGCGCCCTGATCCTCTGTCAGGGGGAGGCCGTGGAGCCGGAGCACCTCTGCTTCGAGACGGACGCGCCGCGCTCCGCGACGGTGTCCGCGCCCGCCGAAGACCTGCGCGACGACCTGCGCAGCCTGGAGGAACGGCGCATCCTTGCGGCCCTGGCCGAAGGCCACACCCGCAAGGAGGTGGCCGAGCGCCTCGGCATCAGTGAGCGCACCCTGAGATACAAGCTGGCGCGGATGCGTGAGGCGGGGGTGGCGGTTTGAGGGCAGGGACGACCGGACGGATGCCGGTGGACAACGAACCTTGGCTCGCTAATTGCTTCTTCTTGAGCACAGCACGGAAAACCGACGCGAGGCAAACCTCAGATGACTGACATGAGCGTTGACCAGGTCCTGGCCCAGATGCGTGCCCTGGCGGCCCAGAGCCGCGGTGAGACCGCCCCGCCCGAGACCGGAGCACCCGGCTTCGGCGCCATGCTGGAGCGGTCCATCGACGCGGTCAATGCCAGCCAGCAGGCCGCCGGCCAGCTCAAGACCGCCTTCGAGCAGGGGACCACCGAGGCCGGCCTGGCCGAGGTCATGGTGGCGGCGCAGAAGGCCGACCTCTCCTTTCAGACCATGGTGCAGGTGCGCAACAAGTTGGTGGAGGCCTACAAGGACGTGATGAATATGCCCATTTAGCCCGTTGAAAGTGAAGGAACCTGGACATCGCAGCTTTCGCTTCCGTGGTTGCAAGAGTCCAGGGAAGGACCCCGCCAACATCCTGTTGGTCCGGATGACATCTGTTTTGATAACCCAGGCCCGGGGGGCACAGCGTCCCGAGTATTCGATTCGTAACCGCCATGAGCCAAGCCACCGCCACCGCTTCCAAGGCATCGCTTCCCAACCTGCTGGGCAATCCGGTGGTGCGCCAGTTGGGGGTCATGCTGGGCATCGCCCTGAGCGTGGCCATCGGCGTGGCGGTGGTGCTCTGGTCCCAGGGCGAGAGCTATGCCCCCTTGTTCGCCAACCTCGACCCCAAGGACGCCACCGAGGTGACCCAGGCCCTGCAACAGGCGGCGGTGGCCTATCGCGTCGACCAGAGCACCGGGGCGATCCTGGTGCCGGCCGCGGACCTGCACCGTATCCGCATGCAGCTTGCCGCCCAGGGCCTCCCACGCGATGGGGGCCTCGGTTTCGAGATCCTGCAGAAGGATCCGGGCCTGGGGGTGAGCCGTGCCCTGGAGGCGGCCCGTTTCCAACGTGCCATGGAGGGTGAATTGGCGCGTTCCATCGAGGCCCTGGGTCCGGTGGGACATGCCCGCGTACACCTGGCCATTCCCAAACAGTCGGTGTTCGTGCGCCGGCGCAAGGCCCCCAGCGCCTCGGTGGTGATCGAGCTGCGTCCCGGACGGGTGCTCGATCCCGGGCAGGTGGACGCCATCACCCATCTGGTGGCCTCCAGCGTCCCTGAGCTGGCCCCGTCCAAGGTCACCCTGGTGGATCAGAAGGGCCGTCTGCTCAGCGGCCGGGATCGCACCCGGGGTATCGGTCTGTCGGGGGCACAGTTCGACTATACCCGCCGTTTGGAGGATCACTACAGGCAGCGGGTGATCGACATCCTGACCCCTCTGTTGGGAGAGGATGCGGTCCGCGCCGAGGTCACCGCCGATCTCGACTTCACGCAGGTGGAGACCACCCAGGAACAGTACAATCCCGACCAACCAGCCCTGCGTTCCGAACAGACCGACGAGGAGGAGAGCCGGCTGGATCCCGTGCAGGGCGTGCCCGGGGCCCTGAGCAACCAGCCCCCCGCCGCCGGCAGCGCCCCTGAAAAGGCCATCGCCGGAAAGAACGGCGGCGGCGAGCCCCCGCCCAAGCCGGTGAACATCAGCAAGCGGGCCACCCGCAACTACGAACTCGACCGGGTGCTCAGCCACACCCGTACCCCCATCGGACGCCTGCAACGCCTGTCGGTGGCGGTGGTGGTGGACGACCGGGTGCAGACCGCTCCCGACGGCCAGGTCACGCGTGTCCCACGCAGCCCTGAAGAACTCAACCGCATCGAAGAACTGGTACGCCAGGCGGTGGGTTACGACCCGCGCCGCAACGACCAGATCCGGGTGGTGAACGCCGCCTTCCATGATACCGGGTCGGCCGAGCCCCTGCCCGAGCCGCCCCTGTGGGAGCGGCCCTGGTTCTGGGATCTGGTGCGTCAGGCCGGTGGAGTGTCGGTGGTGCTGATCCTGGTCTTCGCCGTGGTCCGCCCTGCCCTCAGGCGCCTCACCCAGCCGCCCTCGGACACCCAGGTGCTGGTCACCGCGGAGGGTCCCGGGGCCCTGGCCGAGGAAGAGGAGGGCCTGGAGGGCGAACTAAGCAGCGAGCAGCAGGCCGCCTTGGAGTCGGAAAAGCGATTCCAGTTGCCTGGTCCCAGATCCTATGAACAGACCCTGGAGGCCGCGCGCCAACTGGTGCGCGAAGACCCCAAGCGGGTCGCCCAGGTCGTGCACAGGTGGATAGAAGAAGATGCCGGATGAAACCCAAGCCATCGTCGAATCCATGAGTGGGGTGGAGCGCTCCGCCATCCTCCTCCTCGCCCTGGGCGAGGACGACGCCGCCGAGATCCTCAGGCACATGGGGCCCAAGGAGGTGCAGGAACTGGGTATGGCCATGGCCGGGATGAAAACGGTCACCACGCCCCAGATGGAGGCGGTGATGCAGCGTTTTCTCGACACCATCGAGACCCAGACCTCCCTCGGCCTCGGCTCCGAGGACTACATCCGCAACGTGCTCACCAATGCCCTGGGCGCCGACAAGGCCAGCGGGGTCATCGACCGCATCCTCCTCGGCCACAACAGCAAGGGCCTGGAACAGCTCAAGTGGCTCGATCCCCGCGCCATCTTCGAACTCATCCGCCTGGAGCATCCCCAGATCGTCGCCATCGTCCTCTCCTTCCTGGAGTCCGACGTGGCCGCCGCCGTCCTGCAACAGTTCCCCGAGCGGGCGCGTCCGGACATCCTCATGCGCGTGGCCACCCTCGACGGGGTGCAGCCCCATGCCCTGCAGGAACTGGACGAGATCCTGGAACGGCAGCTCTCCGGCAACACCAATGTGCAGTCCTCGGCCATGGGCGGGATCAAGGCCGCGGCCAACATCCTCAATCTGATGGATGGCACCACCGAGGGCCAGATCATCGAACTGGTCACCGAGGCCGACGCCGACCTGGCACAGGAGATCCAGGACAACATGTTCGTATTCGAGAACCTCATCGACATCGACGACCGCGGCATCCAGACCCTCTTGCGCGAGGTCTCGTCCGACCAGTTACTGCTCGCCCTAAAGGGTGCCGAGGAGGCCTTGAAGGAGAAGATATTCAAGAACATGTCCCAGCGCGCCGCGGAGATGTTGCGCGACGACCTGGAGGCGGCGGCGCCGGCCAAGCTCTCCGACGTGGAGGCGGCGCAGCGCGAGATCCTGTCCACCGCCAGGCGTCTGGCGGATGCCGGCGAGTTGAATTTGGGCGGTGGCGGTGAGCAACTCGTCTGAACGCGGCTTCCTGACGGCCGAGGAACTCGTTCGGGTGCAGCCCTGGCGGCCGCCGCCCCTGGGGTTCGATTCCCTCACGGCGACCGAGGCCGCTCCGCTGCCGGAGGCCGCGGAGCCCAAACCGCCGGAGCCCGAACCACCGGAGCCGGATCCCCCCAGTCTGCCCACCGCCGCCGAGATCGAGGCCATCCAGGCCCAGGCGCGGGAGGAGGGCCTGGCCGAAGGCCGCCGGGAAGGTCTCGAGCAGGGGCGGCGCGAGGGCCTGGAGACCATGCGCAAGCGACTGGAGGAACGTCTCCAGCGCCTCGACCGTCTGATGGCGGCCCTGGCCGAGCCCTTCGCCGAGATGGACGAGGCCGTGGAACAGGAGATCCTCACCCTGGTGACCAGCATGGTGCGGCAACTGTTGCGCCGCGAGATCCGCACCGATCCCAACCAGATCGTAGGGGTGGTGCGCGAGGCCCTGAGCGTGCTGCCGGTGAGCGCCCGCCGGGTACGCCTGGTCCTGCATCCGGAGGATGCCGCCATCGTGCGCGAACTCTATGCCCTGGACGAGAACGAACCGGCCTGGCAGATCCAGGAGGACCCCGTCCTGGAACGGGGCGGATGCCGGGTACTCAGTGACGACTCCCAGGTGGACGCCAGCCTCGAATCCCGCCTCAACACCCTCATCGCGGCGCTCTTCGGGGCCGGCCGGGCCAGTGACCAGGTGGCCGCCGATGCCTGACTCGCCCGCCATTCCCGATCCGCACCGGGGGCCCCTGTGGGTGGCCCGCCTGGGCGAGGCACGCAAACGCCTCGCCCACACCCCCGGGCTGGTGGTCCAGGGGCGGCTGACGCGCATGGTGGGCCTCACTCTCGAGGCCGTGGGCTGCCGCGCCGCCATCGGCGCCCAGTGCGACGTGGTGAGCGCCAGTGGCCGGCGGGTGGAGGCCGAGGTGGTGGGCTTCGCCGGCGAGAGCCTATACCTCATGCCCACGGGTGACATCCAGGGCCTGGAGCAGGACGCCCGGGTGATCCCCACGGGGCGGGTGGGGGAGGCCCTGGTGGGCGACGCCCTGCTCGGGCGGGTGGTGGATGGGGCAGGTCGCCCGCTGGACGGTAAGGGGCCCATCCACAGCGACCAACGCCGCCCCTTGGGCGGAGAGGTCTACAACCCCCTGCTGCGCGCCCCTATACGGGAGCCCCTGGACGTGGGGGTGCGGGCCATCAACGCCCTGCTCTCGGTGGGCCGAGGACAGCGCCTGGGCCTGTTCGCAGGCTCCGGCGTGGGCAAGAGCGTATTGCTGGGCATGATGACCAGATACACCGATGCCGACGTCACCGTGGTGGGGCTGATCGGCGAGCGCGGGCGCGAGGTGAAGGAGTTCATCGAGAACATCCTTGGCGAGGAGGGCATGAAGCGCGCCGTGGTGGTGGCCGTCCCGGCCGATCAGCCGCCGTTGCGGCGTCTGCACGGGGCCATGCTCGCCACCGCCATCGCCGAGGGCTTTCGCGAGCAGGGCCGCCAGGTCCTGCTGCTGATGGACTCCCTCACCCGTTTCGCCCAGGCCCAGCGTGAGATCGGCCTGGCCATCGACGAGCCCCCGGCCACCAAAGGCTACCCGCCCTCGGTGTTCGCCAAGCTGCCGCAACTGGTGGAGCGGGCCGGCAACGGGGTCCAGGGCGGCGGCTCCATCACCGCCTTCTATACCGTGCTGGCCGAGGGCGACGATCAGAACGACCCCATCGCCGATGCCGCCCGCGCCATCCTCGACGGCCACATCGTGCTCTCGCGGCGCCTGGCCGAGGCCGGTCACTACCCCGCCATCGACATCGAGGCCTCCATCAGCCGGGCCATGAACGATATCGTCGATCACGACCACCAGGCCGCGGCGCGGGAGTTCAAGCGCATCTGGTCCACCTACCAGCGCAATCGCGACCTGATCTCGGTGGGCGCCTACGAAGCGGGCAGCGATCCCGAGATCGACCGCGCCATTCAGATGCTGCCGGTGCTGGAGGGCTTCCTCCGCCAGGACATGCACACCCCGGTGGACGTGGCCGCCAGTCTGAAAGATCTGAAGACCGTAATTCAATAGAAAGAGAAAGGAAGCCGCACACAGGAGACGGATGAATGGGAATGTCGCGTGATATGTCGCATGGCGGCCGGGTCCCGGCCCGGCACCGGCCGGGGATGGCCCGTCCCGGCGGCACCCGCCGGCCCCCGTCGCCCGTGGGGCGCTGATGTCCGCCTCCCGTCTGCGGCCTATCCAGGGCATCGCCGACCATCGCGAGCGCGAGGCCGCGCGCCGCCTCGGCGCCGACCGCGCGCGCCTGCGGGCCGAGGAGGTACAGTGGGAGCGCCTGTGCCGCTTTCGGGACGAATACCGGCGGGACTTCCAGAAGGGTCTGCAACGTGGGATGGATGCCGGCCGCCTGGCCGAGTATCAGGTCTTCATGGCCCGCCTGGACGAGGCAGTCACCGCCCAGGCCGCGGTGGTGGAGGCGGCGCGGCGGGCCCTGGCCGAGGCCCAGAAGGCCTGGCGGCTGCGCCATACCCGCACCCGTTCACTGGACAAGGCCATAGAACGCCTGGAGGTGGAGGACGGCCGGGGCGAGGAGCGCCGCGAACAGGCGCTCCTGGACGAGGTGGCGGGCCGCCGCGGCCGGGCCGCGGCCAGGTCACGTTAGCCTGACAGGCATCGACTGAGAGCGGCGTGGGCCGCGATCCGGCGTGACCACTCCGTGCAGGGACCGTTGCGGTTCGGCGGTAGCGTCACCCGGGAAGCCCGTGGGACCCATTGGGTTAGGCTGCGCCGACCCCGGCCTGCGGGGCCGTGCGGGGAGCCGATATGGCAAGGGAGAGCGACCAGGCCCTTCCAATTTCCCCGGGTTTGCGTAAAATGCCCCGTTTCCCTCGACGGGATGCCTTCCCTCCGCGGGGCGGGTTTCCTCAACAGATCAGGCTGCAAAGGTACGGGATTCATGGTTTCGATTCGTCTCGCCCGGGCGGGCGCCAAGAAGCGCCCCTTCTATCACATCGTGGTGGCCGATTCGCGCAACCCGCGTGACGGTCGTTACATCGAGCGTCTGGGGTTCTTCAACCCCATTGCCGTCGGTGGCGAGGTGCCGTTGAAGGTGGATCTGGCACGGGTGGAGTACTGGATCTCCCAGGGCGCCAAGCCCAGCGAACGGGTGGCCCAACTGGTGGCGCGCGCCACCAGGGAGGCGGCGAAGGCGGAGGCCGCCGAGGCCTGAGGCCGGTCTGCATGGTGGACCCGGCCCGCAAGGTGGTCCTGGGTCGGATCTCCGGGGTCTACGGTGTTCAGGGGTGGGTGCGGATCCACTCGGATACCCGTCCACGCGAGGGTATCCTGAACTATTCCCCCTGGTACCTGGGGGGCACCGGTGACTGGCGGGCCGTGGTGGTGCGTGGCGGCCGCCTCCAGGGCAAGGGGCTGGTGGCGCGCATCGAAGGGGTCGTCGACCGTGACCAGGCGCGCGCCCTCATGGGGCTCGATATCGCGGTGAGGCGGGATCAGTTGCCGCCGGTGGCCGCCGACGAGGTCTACTGGTCCGACCTGGAAGGCCTGGAGGTGGTGACCCTGGAAGGGGTGCCGTTGGGGCGGGTCCGGCACCTGTTCGAGACGGGGGCCAACGATGTGCTGGTGGTGTGCGGCGAGCGCGAGCGCCTGATCCCCCTGCTGTGGGGGCGGGTGGTCGCGGACCTGGACCTGGAGGCAGGCCGGATCCGGGTGGATTGGGACCCGGATTTCTGATGTCCCTGCGTTTCGACGTCATCAGCCTGTTTCCGGCGATGTTCGAGTGTATGCGGGGCCAGGGCCTCACCGGCAAGGCCCTGGAGACGGGGCCGGCGGAGCTGGTGCTGTGGAACCCGCGCGACTTCACCCGGGACGTGCATCGCACGGTGGACGACCGGCCCTACGGCGGCGGCCCGGGGATGGTGCTGAAATACGAGCCCCTGCGCGATGCCATAGCGGCGGCGCGGGCCGCGGCCCCCGAGGGGAGCGAGGTGATCTACCTCAGCCCCCAGGGGCGGGTGCTGGACCAGGCGGCGGTGGCGGATTTCGCCCGGCGTCCGGGGTTGATCCTCCTGGCGGGGCGTTACGAGGGCGTGGACGAACGCCTGCTGGAGCGCCATGTGGATGGCGAGTGGTCTATCGGAGACTATGTGCTCTCGGGGGGCGAGCTGGCCGCCATGGTGCTCATGGACGCGGTGATCCGGCTCCTGCCCGGGGTCCTCGGTCACGCCGACTCGGCGGCCCAGGACTCGCACGTGGACGGGCGCCTGGATTGCCCCCACTATACCCGCCCGGAGGTGGTGGACGGGATGGCCGTGCCGCCGGTGCTGCTGTCGGGCGATCACGCCGCGATCCGCCGCTGGCGCCTCCAGCAGGCCCTGGGGCGGACCCGGGAACGGCGCCCGGATCTGTTCGCGCGATTGCAGGCGGAGGCCGAGGGCGGCGAACTGCCGGAAGAATTCATAAGGGCGCGGCGCGCCCACCAGGAATCGGAGTGACGAAATGAGCCATATCATCCAGGAACTCGAGAGCGAGCAACTGAAGACCGACATCCCCGGGTTCTCCCCTGGCGACAGCGTGCGTGTCCAGGTGAGGGTGAAGGAGGGTAACCGCGAACGCCTCCAGGCCTTCGAGGGCGTGGTCATAGCCAAGCGCAACCGCGGCCTCAACTCGGCCTTCACGGTGCGCAAGATATCCCACGGCGAAGGCGTGGAGCGGGTGTTCCAGACCCACAGCCCGGCCATTGCCTCCATCGAGGTGGTGCGCCGCGGCGACGTGCGCCGGGCCAAGCTCTACTATCTGCGCGGACGTACCGGCAAGGCCGCCCGCATCAAGGAGAAGATCGTCTCCAAGGCCAAGGCCGCGCGCGCCTGACCGGCCGCCCGTGTGCGTGGGAGCGGCCTCGCGCCACGCACAGCGCCGTGGCCGTGAGACCCTCCCAGCGCCTGCGACCGAACCGGGCCGGCTGGTTTGAACTTCAGCTTCTACTGGCACGACTACGAGACCTGGGGTGCGGACCCGGTTCGTGACCGCCCGGCGCAATTCGCCGGGCAGCGTACCGATGCCGATCTGCACCCCATCGACGACCCTCTGGTGCTGTTCGCCCGTCCGGCGGACGACCTCCTGCCCCATCCTGAGGCCTGCCTGATCACCGGCATCACCCCGCAGCGGGCCCTGGCAGAGGGCCTGCCCGAGGCCGAATTCATCGCCCGGGTGCGGGCGCCCTTCATGGTCCCCGGGACCTGTGGGGCGGGCTACAACAACATCCGCTTCGACGACGAGATCACCCGCCACACCCTCTACCGCAACTGTTTCGATCCCTACGAACGCGAGTGGCGCAACGGCAACAGCCGTTGGGACCTGATCGACGTGATGCGCATGGCCCATGCCCTGCGCCCAGAGGGCATTCAGTGGCCGCGGCACGAGGACGGCACCCCCAGCTTCCGCCTGGAGGACCTCGCGGAGGCCAACGCCATCGCCCACCAGGGGGCCCACGACGCCCTCGCCGACGTGAACGCCACCATCGACCTGGCGCGCCTGCTCAAACGGGTCCAGCCGCGCCTGTTCACCTATGCCCTGGCGCTGCGCCACAAGGACCGGGTGGCCGAATTGCTCGACCTGCGGCGGCCGCGGCCCTTGCTGCACGTCTCCTCACGCTATCCGGCGGAAACGGGTTGCATCGCCCCGGTGCTGCCCCTGGCCGCCCACCCGGTCAACCGCAACGGGGTCATCGTCTGGGATCTGCGTCGGGACCCCCGGGAACTGCTAGACCTTGCCCCGGAGGCGGTGCGTGAACGTCTGTTCGTCAGCCGCGAGGACCTGCCCGAGGGGGTGGAGCGCCTGCCCCTGAAGGTGGTCCACCTGAACCGCTCGCCCATGCTCGCCCCCCTCAATACCCTGTCAGCGGAGAGGGCGGGGCTCTGGGCCATCGACCTGACGGCGGTACACCGCCATGCCGCGCGCCTGGCGCACGCCCGGGGCCTGGCCGCCAAGCTCCAGGAGGTCTTCGCCCGGCCCGCGGACGGGTCCGAACGCGATCCGGACTTCGCCCTCTACGACGGTTTCCTGGGCGATGCCGACCGCGCCCTGTGCGATCAGGCCCGGGCCCTGCCGCCGGAGCGCCTGGCCACCTGGCATCCGGATTTCGCGGATCCGCGTCTGCCGGAGATCCTGTTCCGCTACCGGGCGCGCAACTGGCCCGAGACCCTGAACCCGGAGGAGCGGGAACGCTGGCAGGCCTTCCGCTGGCGCCGTCTCACCGATCCCCAGGGGGGTGGCTCCATCACCCTGGACGCCTATGGGGAGGCCTTGTTCCGGTTACGGGAGCGGTTCCGGGAGGACCCGCGCGCCCAGGCCGTCCTGGACGACCTGGAGGCCTGGGCCGAGGGCCTGATGGCCTCCGCCTGAATCTCCGAGATGGGGGGCGCACGCGGTCGCGGGACGCCACCTTTCACCGCCCGTCCTGCCCCTGCCCGGCGGGAGAGGGCCGCCTTGCAGGGGGGTGAACGGTTGCGCAGGGGGGGCGGAACGGGGATGGGAGCGCCGGATCAGCAGGAGGCGCCGCTGGGGCTCACCGGGCAGGCGGTGCCGTTCGGCACCTGGTAGCCCAGGTCGTGGCCGGCCATGGCGCGCTCCATGGTGCTCACGAAGTGGTCGCCGCCGAGGCTCTGAGGCCGATTGCCCCGGATGTCGCCCTGGTAGCCGTCATGGCTGCCGCGCAGGAAGTCGTCCAGGGAGGTGATCCGCGGGGCCCGGCCGGTGACGGGGTCCTGGAGGGTGGCCGGATAGTCCAGGCCGCCCATGTCGATGTTGCCGCGCGATACCCGGTCGAGGCTGGTGGCGTCGGCGCTCAGGGCGGGGCCGGCGGCGAGGGCGACGAGGGCGGCGACGGCGGTGGTGGTCAGGGTCTTGTTCATGGTCTGTCTCCTCGGTTTCTGGATCAGGGGTCGTCAGCTCGTGGAGCTTGTCCTGGGCTTTGCAGAACCTGTGCCAACTGTTGGAGTATGTCTTCAATATACTGATAATAAAGGAAAAAAGCCTTGTCGGAGAGGCCGGTGAGGCCCCCCGCTAGACAGACCGTTGGATCGTTTCGATGCGATCTTCACGTTTCGTGAAACCGGTTCGTGGGGGAGGGGCCGATCCACCGCTTGAGGCGCTACGAAGGGTCCACTATCCTGATTTCCTGCATTTTCTGAGGTGTCCGCCATGACCGCTGCCCCCCAAGGCGATTTCATCGGTGTGGACGAATATCTGGAAGGTGAACTCGGCAGCGGGATTCGGCACGAATACATCGGCGGACGGGTCTATGCCATGGGCGGGGCGAGCCGTGCCCACGGTTCCGTGGTCACCGCGTTGACCCTGGGCCTGGGGCCGTCAGCGAGGGAGACGCGGTGCCAGCTCTTCGTCGCCGACATGAAGGTCCGCCTGCGTATCCAGGGCCAGGATGTCTTCTACTATCCGGATTTGGTGCTCACCTGCGATCCCGATGATCGGGAGACCTATTGGTGCACCCGCCCCTGCCTGATCGTCGAGGTCCTCTCGCCCGCCACCGAACGCATCGACCGGGGGGAGAAACGCCTGGCGTATCAGACCCTGGACAGCCTGAGGGAATACCTCCTGGTGGCCCAGGACCGGCCCAGGGTGGAGGTATACCGGCGTGCCCGGGACTGGAGGCGCGAGATCCACGGTGAGGGCTCGGTGCACCTGGACTGCCTGGACCTCGACCTGCCCTTGGCGGAGATCTACGCTGGCGTCGTCTGAAGACAGCGG